>ENA-OSEY01000562-OSEY01000562.1-marine-metagenome-genome-assembly--contig:-NODE-562-length-27019-cov-4.395479_pt1 | contig 27019 bp, 29 predicted proteins | sample MGYA00248465_ERZ534230 | MGnify/ENA primary metagenome ERZ534230 (study PRJEB26409, sample SAMN06344110) | marine metagenome | isolation source: Sea water from surface | place: Atlantic Ocean:Southern...
AGCACGCTGAGCTGATGTTTCAGCAGGGTCTGAAACCCCTGCCCGCGAGGCCTCAAGCAAAGGCGATGTTCCCCGAGGACAACAGGGGCGTCATACCGATACGTCAGGCGGTGAACGATGAGAGCACGCATGCGGGATCGGTGGGGGTGGAACGGAGGTCGGCGCTGGTGAAGTAGCGGGTCTGGATCAGGTTGTGGAGTTGGTTGAGGTCCTGCTGAAGCTGGTCAATGGCTTCATGCAGACCGGCTTCGATCAGGTTGTCGATCCGCACATAGCTCCAGCGGGCCAGGAGTTGTCCGCGCAAACAGTCGAGGTCATCCGGTGTGTCTTGGTTTGGCTGCCGCTGGATCTGTTGCAAGGTGTCGCTGATGCCCTGCAGGCAGTACCGCACCGAGCGAGGAAAGATGGGGTCCAGCAGCAAAAAGCGGGCCACGGAGGCAGGGCTGATCGCGTGCTGCATGCTCTGGCGGTACATCTGATAAGCCCCCGCTGTGCGCAGCAGGGTGATCCATTGCAGTTCATCCAGCACGCCGCCCACCTCCTCAGGGGAGGGCAGCAGCAGGAAATATTTGACGTCGAGGATGCGGGAGGTTTTGTCGGCCCGTTCGATCAAACGCCCCAGCTGACTGAACAGCCAACTCAGATCACGGCTCAAGGTGGTGTCGGTGATCCCGTACACGAGCTGGCAGCCGCGGCGGATTATCCGCAGTTGCTCCTGCACCGGTTCCCGCCAGATGTCTTCGTCGTCCTGCAGGCTCCAGTGCAGATCATTGATCTGCTCCCACATTTCCGTGGTGATCACATCCCTGATCTGCCGTGCGTTTTCCCGCGCCATCGCAATGCAACTCACGATGCTGTTGGGATTGCTGCGGTCCAACAGCAGGAAGCGCACCACCTGTTTGGGCGTGGCACCGGGGTAGGCCCTATCGAAGCGGTGGCGATCCCCCGTCACCTCCACCAGCGGCAGCCACGGTTCGGCGCTGCCCGGAGGACAGTCCAATGCCATCGCTTCACTCACCTCCAGAAAGCGCGAGATGTTTTCGGCGCGTTCCAGATAGCGGTTGATCCAGTAGAGCGAATCGGCAACGCGACTCAGCACGGCACAGCCTCCTGGGCTTGCGGTGCTGCCATCGTTTGGTCGTCGACGATCCAGGTGTCCTTGCAGCCGCCGCCCTGGGACGAATTCACCACCAGCGAGCCCCGCTTGAGGGCCACGCGGGTCAGTCCGCCTGGGCTGACCCAGTTGCTTGCGCCGCGCAGCACGTAGGGGCGCAGATCCACGTGGCAGGGGTAGAGCTCACCGTCACTGAGGGATGGCACGGTGGAGAGTTGCAGCGTGGGCTGCGCGATGAAGTTGCGGGGATTCGCACGGATCTTCGTGTCGAAGTCCGCCAGCTCCGATCGGGTGGCTTGGGGGCCGATCAGCATTCCGTAGCCGCCGGCTTCCGCCACTGATTTCACCACCAGTTGCTCGAGGTGTTCGAGCACATAGCGCTGATCGTCTGGCCGGGCACAGAGGTAGGTGGGAACGTTCTCGATGATCGGCTCCTCATCGAGGTAGTAGCGGATCATCGCCGGCACGTGGGCATAGATCAGTTTGTCGTCGGCGATGCCGGTGCCAGGGGCGTTGGCGATGGCGACCCGTCCTTGCCGCAGCACGTCGATCAGGCCCGGCACCCCCAGCATCGAGTCCTTGCGGAACACGGTGGGATCAAGAAAATCATCGTCGATGCGGCGGTAGATCACATCCACGGGTTCCAGGCCATTGGTGCTGCGCATCCACACCCGGCCGCCTTCGCACACCAGATCGCGCCCCTCAACCAGGTGAATGCCCATTTCTTGGGCCAGGTAGCTGTGTTCGAAATAGGCGCTGTTGAACACCCCGGGCGTCAGGATCGCCACGCGGGGGGTGTCACTCCAGGGCGCCAGGTCTTGAAGGGTGCGCAGCAGATGGGAGGGATAGTCGTCGATCGGTTGAACGGCACGGCCTTCGAACAGGCCAGAGAACAATCGCTTCATCACCCGACGGTTCTCGAGGAAGTAGGCCACCCCTGAAGGACAGCGCAGGTTGTCCTCCAGCACCCGCCATGTGCCCTTGCCGTCGCGGATCAGGTCGAGCCCGGAGATGTGGCACCAGCGGTTGAGGGGCAGGCTGATGCCCTGCATCTGAGGTCGCCAACCGGAGGAACTTTCAACGTCTTCCCGTGGGATCACACCGTCGTTGAGGATCTGCTGGGGGCCATAGATGTCAGCGAGGAAGCGGTCGATGGCTTCCAGGCGTTGCAGCAGTCCCTGCTCCAGGGTGATCCAGTCGCTGCGGCCGATCAGCCGAGGCAAGGGATCGAAGGGGAGAATTCGTTCGCTGCCTTTGAGCCCGGAATCGTTGAGGCGGAAGGTGGCGCCGAGGCGACGCAGCAGCTGGCTGGCTGAGGCATGGCTGCGGTTGAGCTCGGGCAATCCCATCTGCCCCAGTGATGCGAGTAGTGGGGCCAGATCGGCGCGTGGTGTGGCCGTTTCACGGCAGAAATATTCGTCGAAGCCGACCGTCGGTTTGTAGTCGGTGAACATCCTGATCGCACAAGCGAGGCGCATCCAAGGCGTCGCCGCACTCCACTTCGGGTGGTGGTTGCTACACATTCCGCAATTTCAGGCAAGAGGACGCTGATCGCCTGTTGTTTGGGTATCCGTAGGCACCTGAATGGAGGGCACAGGGCCAGGGCAGGGTGCCTCCTTTGCTTATCTGTTTCTGGAGTTCAAACGCACTTCGCCTTGGATGAATTGCTCTGGGCGCGTCTGATCTTTGCCCTTGGTGCCGTTGTGACTGCGGCGACGGTGGTGATGATTCTGCGCGGACACCTGTATTGGAACCGCAGGGGGTCGACGGATGTCCGCTGACTCGGTTCCCTTCCTTCAGCCCGGGATCGCCTGGGCGTTGGTGGTGCTGTTCTCTGTTCTCTGGGTGTCGCTGGGGATTGCCTGGGGCCGGCGCGGTCAAGGCAATGCCGACGACTACATGCTTGCGGGGCGCAACATCGGGCTGGCTCTAAGTACGGCCACGTTGATGGCCTCCTGGGTCACCGGCAACACCACCCTGCTCGCCCCTGAATTCGGTTACAAAACCGGCCTCTGGGGCATGTTCAGCTATGCCCTGGCCGGGCTTGGCCTGATTCTGTTCGCCCCCCTGGCCTCGCGGATCAAGCAGTTGATGCCCAACGGGCGCACCAGCGGCGACTTCATTCGCCTGCGCTACGGGCGTCTGGCCTGGTGGGTGTTCATGCTGATCACCGCGATCTACACCCTGGGCTTTCTGATGACCCAGGCGATGGGTGCTGGCCTGCTGCTGCAGGCCCTTTCAGGCTTTGATTACCACGTGGGAATGGTGGTGGTGATTGGTGTTGCCACCGTCTACACCCTGTTCGGCGGAATGCGGGCCGTGATCGGCACCGATTTCATCCAGTCGCTGTTGATCATGGTGTTGCTGGCGGTGGTGGCGGTGCTCGCCTTCCGCCAATTCCCGATGCCCGAGGTGCATGCCTCATTGCTGGCCAGGCATCCCGATCGGCTTGATCTGCTGCTGCCGGCGGGCTTGTTGATCGCCTGGAATTCCGCCCTCTTTTCGATGGGCGAGGTGTTTCACAACAACATCTGGTGGTCCCGGGTCTTCGCCAGTCGGCGCTCGGTGGTGATGGCCTCTTTTGTTTTGGGGGGCATCGCCTGGATGAGCGTGCCGATGGTGACGGGCTCCATCGGCCTGGTGGCCCTGGCCCGTGAGCTGCCTCTCGAGCAGGTGAACATGGTCTTCCCCGTGATGGCCGCTGATCTTCTCGGGGCCGGCGGCGCGGCCCTGGTGTTTGTGGTGGTGTTTGCCTCGCTCACCTCCACCTTGGATTCGTTGCTGGCATCCACCGCCGATCTGTTGGCGGAGGATGTGTATTTCCGCCTGTTGCGGCCTCAGGCCAGCGACCTGCAGCTCAAGCAGGCGGCGCGGCTGATGGTGGTGGGATTGGCCGTCGTCACCCTGGCGCTGTCCTGGCCGCGGCTGGATTCGCTGGCGTCGGTGCTGTTCTTCACCGGTGCCCTGGTGGCCTCCACGGTCTGGCCTGTGGCGTGTGGTCTCTACTGGCGCACAGCCAACCGCACGGCTGCCATTGCGGCCATGCTCGCCGGCAGCGTTGTGGGCCTGCTCGCCTATGTGCTGATCGCGCCCTATTGCGCTGCTGTGTTTTCGGCGGCCGTGTCGGCGATTGTGATGCTGATGGGCAGTCGGTTCTGGCCGGAACGCTTCGACTTCACCTTGTTGCAGGAGGAGGGATGATCCAAACGCTTCCTTTGATGGCCGGCCTCGTTGGTCTGTCTGGCTTTCAGTTTTTGCTGGTGGCCAGTCAGTTCGCCCTGGTGCTGTCGGTGCTCGTGTTGCTGCTGATCTGGTGGGTGGAGTGGCGCAATGGCCGGGTTTGGTGATGTCTCCTTTAGCCGTCCACCCCAGCACAATCCTTTCCGGATCTTTGCTTAAGAAGCTGCTTCTTCGTGGACGCAGCAGTGTGGTTGTTGTTACCGGTGAAAGATGTAGTTCCTGGCTTTAGCACTCGGTTTGGCAAACAGAGTGTTGATCCGATCCCGCTATGGCACAGGCCAAAACAGCAGTTGTGGACGCGTCTTCGGTTCAGATTCGGTTTGAGCCGATGGGGCCCGATGTATACGGGCAGAACCAACCCCAGGAGCTGTTGGCCGCAATTGCTGAAGGCGTTGAACCGTTGAAGGATTTGGTGGATCAGCACGTGGTGTCGATCCAACCGTTTCGCCCCGAGGTTTTGTTGCAGGTGTTTCGCCTGGCGGCGAAGTTTGAGAGCAATCCAGATCGCTATTGCCGTCACAACACGCCGCTCACCGGCAAGATTCTGATCAACGCGTTTTACGAACCAAGCACGCGCACGCGGCTGTCTTTTGACAGTGCCTGGCACCGACTCGGCGGTACCTCCATCAACATCACCGACAGGGCCACCACAGGGATCGCCAAGGGCGAGTCTCTCGAAGATGTCGCCCATATGTTCAACAACTACGGCGATTGTGTGGTGCTTCGGGACAGCGATCCCGGTGCCGTTTATGCGATGACGTCCACCCTTCGGATCCCGATCATCAACGCTGGAAATGGAATCGATGAGCATCCCACCCAGGCGATGGCCGATCTCTACACGATCTTCAAGTGGCGCCCCAAGCTTGCTGAAGCTGAAGTGGCGCCCGCTGATCGGATTCGCATTGGGATCGTGGGAATTCCCTCGCGGATGCGAACGGTTCGCTCCCTGTTGAGGATCCTGGCCAAATTTCCGCAGATCGTGGACGAGGTGGTGGTGATTCACGCTCCCGGGTTGGAGCCAGATCAGCCGCTGTTCGACCCAGGGCAGTTGGAGGAGCTTGAAGCTTGCGGGATGAAGGTGCGCTCCAGCACCGATCTTCAGGCTGAAGTTCCCGACTTGGACGTCGTTTACATCAATGCCATTGCCTGGGTGGGCGATTCCTATGAAGTGCACGGCGGAGGATTCCGCCTCACCCGCGACATGCCGTTCAAACCGGAAGCGATCGTGCTCCATCCCTTGGCGCGGGGAGCGGAACTCAGCACCTGCCTGGATGACACGCCCCACAACTGGTATTTCAGCCAGGCCAGGGGAGCCGTGTTCCTGCGGATGGCCCTGCTCACCTGCATGGTGGATCGGGCCGAACGCGTGATGGATGTGATCTGAGGTGGGCTGATGTGCGGAATCGGAGGTGTTTTCAACGCAGACCGTCAACAGACGGTGGATCGCCAGCTGCTGGTCAACATGGCGGCGATTCAGGCCCATCGCGGGCCCGATGGTTTCGGCGTTGAGGTGCTCGATCAGGCCGGCGTCGGCTTCTGCCATGCCCGCCTTTCGATCATTGACCTGAATGAGTCACGGGCCCGGCAGCCCTTCCTCACCGATGACGGTGAGGTGCTGATGGCTCATAACGGTGAGTTCTACGACTTCCAGCGAATCCGGGCTGACCTCACCGCCCAGGGGGTGCGCTTCAGCAGCAAGAGCGATTCCGAGATCCTGCTGCGGCTGTATCAACGCCAGGGCTTAGAGGCGACCCTGCCTCTGTTGCGTGGTGAGTTCGCCTTCGCCTTGTTTGATCGGGCCGACGACTGCCTCTACCTGGTGCGGGATCGCTTCGGCATCAAACCGCAGTACTGGGCGATGACGCCAGAGGGTCTGGTGTTCGGTTCCGAGTTGAAGGTGCTGTTCGCCCATCCGGCGGTGGAGCGACGTTTCACCTCGGAGGGTCTGTTCCACCAGTTGATGCAGACCATGGTGCCCGGCACCACCGCCTTCGCCGGGGTGCATCAGGTGAAGCCCGGCCATGTGCTGAAGGTGAAACGGGTGAACGGGCATCTGGAGGTGTCCGAGTCCACCTACTGGGACGTCGACTTTCCGCGCAAGGACGAGCGGGACCCCAAGCGAACCGAAGCCGACCACATCGCTGCCGTTCGTGCGGCATTGCTGGAGGCCGTTGAGCTGCGCATGGTGGCCGATGTGCCCGTGGGTTGTTACCTCTCCGGCGGCATCGACAGCTGTTCGATCCTCGGCTTGGCCTCAGCCGTGAGCCAGGCACCGGTGAAGGCGTTCACGATCGGATTTGACGACGCCCGTTACGACGAGTCGCCGATTGCCCGTGAGATGGCCGAAGCCACCGGCGCTGAGCAGGATCTGATGCGTCTCTCGGGCCAGGAGCTCTATGGCCACATGGAACGCACCATCTGGCATGCGGAGCGAACGATCTACAACACCCTGGCGGTGGCGAAGTTCTTGATGAGCCGCCACGTCAACGACGTGGATTACAAGGTCGTGATGACCGGTGAAGGCTCAGATGAGCTGTTCGGCGGCTACCCCGCTTTTCGCCGCGACATGTTCCTCCACGGTCTCGATGACCTGCCGCAGGAGGAGCGCGCCAGCTGGGAAAGCCTGTTGCAGCAGTCCAATGCCCTGGTGAAAGGGGCGATGCTGGCTGAAAACCAGGTGGATGACCCCGATTTCGATGCGGTGGTCGGCTTCACCCCCAGCTGCCTGCAGCCGTGGCTGGCCTGCGCGCCCTTGGTGCCGGAGCTTCTGGCGGAGTCCCACGCCGCAGCCCTGGAGGGTTACTCCCCGGGTAAGGCGATTGCCGCGCAACTGGATGCGGATCAACTGAACGGGCGCCATGCCCTGGACAAGGCCCAGTACGTCTGGATCAAGACCATGCTGGAGGGCCAGATCCTCACCTGGGGTGGCGACCGGGTCGACATGGCCAATTCCATGGAGGCGCGACCCGCCTTCCTCGATCACCATCTGGCCGCGGTGGCGGTGCAGGTGCCGCCCGAACTGCGGATCAAGGGGAAAACCGAGAAATACGTGCTGCGGGAAGCCATGGCCGGCCTGTTGCCGGAGGTGTTGTACCGGCGTGAGAAGTTCGCCTTCATGGCCCCGCCAGCCCACACGGAGCCTGAGAAGTGGGAGCAGATGAAGCAGCTCGCCGACGACTACCTCAGTGATGAGGCGATCGATGCCGCTGGTTTGTTGAGCAAAGCCGGTGTGCGCGCCTTGTTTGCGCGTCACGAGGACCCGGCCACCACCGACGCGGAGCGTGTGCAGATGGATGCGGTGATCAATCACCTGCTGGGAGTGCAGATGCTGCACCGCATGTTTGTGGCGGAAGACGTGCCAGCCCTCGCCCGCCGGGAGGCGGACCGCCTGGGCTGGCGGGTGCTGATGCCCGTTTGATTTCTTTGATCAGGATTAAATCGTTGCGCTAGCTACAGGCTGATCAGCCAGTTCGGGAGAAAGTGTTATTTCGTTTGAACTGAAGGTCACGGCATTGCCAGCGCTCATCTCGGCTTCTCCGATCACTTCTGAATCGCAGATCGAACCAGCCAAGATTGCGGCGCGACCAATCCGTGAGCGTTTGGTCGCAACGATTGAGCAGCTTGCCAGCATTGGAGCAAAGCCCGATGGAAGCGTCTGTCGACGCGGGTTCTCGCCGGAGGATGTGCAGGGCCGAGATTTGCTGGCCCACTGGATGAAGCAGCTCGGCATGCAGGTGCGTGTTGATGCCGCTGGCAACTTGATCGGACGCCTGGAAGGCCTCGATCCCCTCCGCCCTGCCTTGGTGACCGGGTCGCACCTCGACACGGTTCCCACCGGTGGACGTTTTGATGGGGCCCTGGGGGTGTTGGCCGGTCTGGAAGCCTGCCGAGCTCTTCAAGACCAGGGTCTGCGCCTGCGGCACGGCATCGAGTTGATTGCCTTTGCCGACGAGGAGTCGACCATGGTGGGCTGCAAGGGCTTGGCGGGCACGGCCTCCGATGACCCGGAGAGTTATGCCACCAGCAACGGCCAGCCGATTCAGGACAACCTGGCGCGCATCGGCGGCCATTGGCCCTCCCTGGCCTCAGCTCGACGCTCAGATGAGGCCTATGCCGCTTTTCTGGAGTTGCATGTTGAGCAAGGCGGTGTCCTCGAGCAACGCGGCGATGCCATCGGTGTTGTGGAGGGTGTTGTCGGTCAGCGTCGGTTCAGCATCAATGTGAAGGGCCAGGCCAACCACGCCGGCACCACACCGATGGGGTTGCGACAGGACGCCCTTGTGGCGGCTTCACGCCTTGTTCTTGCCGTTGAGGCCATGGCTTCTCGTCATCCAGGAGATCCGGTGGCGACGGTGGGTCGGCTGGAGGTCTGGCCCAATGCCGCCAATGTTGTCCCTGGCGCTGTCGCCCTGACCGTTGACCTCAGGGATGTGGATCCGACCGTTCTCGATCAGTTGGTGGAGGAGTTGATGCAGCAGGTGGAACGCATCGGTGCTGAAACCGGTTGCCCGATTGCGGTGGACCCCCAGTTCAGCGTTGATCCCACCCCTGCTGACGCTGTGGTGATGGCCGCGATCGCTGAGGCCGCCGCCGATCTTGGCCTGTCCCATAGCCACCTCCCCAGCCGCGCCAGCCACGATGCGCAGGAGGTCGGCCGCCGTTGGCCGATGGGCATGATTTTTGTGCCCAGCCAGGGCGGCCTGAGTCATTCCGCTGCAGAGTTCACCAGCGATGAGCAGTGCTGGGCGGGCACCGCGGTATTGCTGGAAACGTTGCTGCGGCTCGACCGTCAGCTGCCGTGACCTTTTCGATCCTGGCCCGGGATCCCAGTAACGGTCGTTTCGGCGTGGCCGTGGCCACCTGTCATCTGGCAGTTGGATCCACTGTGCCCCACATCCGCGCGGGTGTTGGTGCTGTCGCCACCCAGGCCCATACCAATCCGTATCTGGGGATTTGTGGCCTTGAGCGCCTGGAGCAGAGTTCTGATGCTGAGAGCGTTCTGGCCAGCCTTCTTGCAGATGATCAGCACCGTGACCGGCGTCAGTTTCACCTGATCGATCTGGACGGTCGTACGGCCTGTTGGACGGGGCAGGATTGCGGCCCTTGGGCAGGGCATCGCCATCAGCGTGATCTGTCTGTTGCCGGCAATTGCTTGGTGGATGAGGGCGTGCTGGCAGCCATGGAGCAGGCCTTTCTCACCAGCGACCCCAGCTTGAAACTGGGCCGCCGCCTGATGATGGCTCTGCAGGCTGGGGAAGCGGCTGGTGGTGACCATCGTTCTCCCTTTTGCACGTCAGCGGCGGTGCAGGTGAGCGGCGAAGCGGCTTTCCCGCTGTTGGATCTGCGCGTTGATTTCCATGAGCGCGCCGTTGAGCAGTTGATGGAGGTTTATGAGCGCAGTCAGGCCCTCTGGGCCCAGGAGTGGAGGGATGAACTGTCGGAGTTGCCGATGCTCAACCGTTTGGTGGCTTGAGCATTCACCATCGGTCACGCCATTAAAAAGCCCTGCAACACAGCAGTGTGCAGGGCCTTTAGGGGACTCAATTTCGGAGTGTTCAGTTGGGGACGGATGCTTCCCACTCCACGTTCAGGCCGGCCTGACGTGCGTCGGTGATCAGGTCATCGATGCAGTCCATGCCAAATGCAGCCTGCCCAGACAGCAGGGCATCCCATTCCTGAGACGGAAAGTGGGTCTGCAGCCAGAACACGCCGTGCACGCTGGAGGGATTCACCTGCACGAGGCCTTGGTCGAGGCGAGAAGCGATGAGATCCAACGTCGTTGCTGAAGCTGGATCTATTACGCCTCAGTTCTCGGAACTGGAATGTTCGAGTTGCTACGGATTGAGAAGTTGGCCTAGCGCGTGTAGCCCACACCGCGGTAAACGAGCTGCACCGGAGTGCGGTGGTTGTTGATCTGGCGGGCTTGGTACACGTTGCGGCGGTAAACCAGCTGCACTCCAGGCTTGCCCTGAGTGGCGTTGTTTTGCTGGTACTGCTGCCCGCGGTAGAGAAGGGTGGTCATTGGATGGTCCTCGAAGCAAGCTCAGGTCCCCGTTCCATGGCCTGAGGCGAACTGCGCTCCGCGTGATGCGAAGTGAACGATCGGTAGCTGTTGCTACAGAAATATTGAAGCTCCTGCAAATCCTGAAGTGGTGTTCAAGCTGATACCTCTTCAGAAAAGTTTTTGATTTTGTTTATTTTTATCCGTAGGAATTAGTGGGCTTGGCTGATCTCAATCAGTTGATCGAGCACAGCATTGAAGAAGTTTCGGCCTTGTTCCTGGAGCGTGGCGCCCAGGCTGCGCCAGTCCCGGCTCAGGCGATCGGGCCCTTCAGCTCCGAGGGCGCTCACCACGTAGTCGTGGTCGTTGGCGATCCAGCGTTCAAGCGCATCGCCGTCGATCTCGAGGTGGCATTGCAGGCCAATGGCGTGGGCTCCGATCCGAAACACCTGTTCGGCACAGTGCAGTGAAGAACCCAGCAGGGTTGCATCAGCCGGCAGGTGGATGCGATCGCCATGCCAATGCAGCACAAGGTTGCTGCTTGGTTGCCCCTTGAGCAGGGCCTCATCACTGGGATTTGCGACCCAGTGAATCGCGCCGAGCCCCAGTTCCTTCAGCTGCTGTGGTGGTGCTCCCACCTGCAGGGGTTGCACGCTGCCCCCCGCAGCCACAGCCAGGAGCTGCGCCCCCAGGCAGATGCCCAGCACCGGTCGGCGTTGCTGGTGCCAGCCCCTCAACCAGTCCAGTTCCTGCCGCAACCAGTCCATGCCCGGTTGGTCGCGATCGTTCACGCTCATCGGTCCGCCGAGCACAAGGGCGATGCTGTTCACACACGCCCTGGGGTCTGGAAGAGGCTCGCCCCGGTCGGGCCTCAGGATCTCGAGTGTCAGACCCCGTTGCCGCGCCAGCTCTCCCACCAGTGCGGCGTCTTCGTGGTCCACGTGTTGAACCACCAGCAGCGTGGGGCTCAAAGCAGCAGGTAGCGCTGGGCGAGGGGCAGCACCTCGGCGGGCTCGCAGGTGAGCAGTTCACCATCGGCGAACACCTCATAGGTCTGCGGGTCCACGCTCACCTTGGGCAGCGCTGAATTCAGCTTGAGGGCGCTCTTGCCCACGCTGCGGGTGTCCTTCACCGCCATGCAGGTGCGCTCCAGCCCCAGCTGGCGTTGGATGTCGGCATCCATCGCCGCTTCGCTCACGAAGGTGAGACAACTGGGGGCGAGGGCTTTGCCGAAGGCGCCGAACATCGGCCGGCCGTGCACCGGGCCAGGGGTGGGAATCGAGGCGTTGGCGTCGCCCATCTGGGCCCAGACGATCGAACCGCCCTTCACCACCAGTTCCGGGCGAATGCCGAAGAAGCCCGGCTTCCACAGCACGAGATCGGCGAGCTTGCCGGTTTCGATCGACCCCACTTCGGTGCTGATGCCGTGGGCCAACGCCGGGTTGATCGTCACCTTGGCGATGTAGCGCTTCAGCCGGTGGTTGTCGTTGCGAGCGGAGTCTTCCGGCAGGGCACCGCGCTGCACCTTCATCTTGTGGGCGGTCTGGAAGGTGCGGGTGATCACCTCGCCCACGCGGCCCATGGCCTGGGAGTCGCTAGCGATGATTGAGAAGGCGCCGAGGTCGTGAAGGATGTCTTCGGCGGCGATCGTTTCGCGCCGGATCCGCGATTCGGCGAAGGCCACGTCCTCGGGGATCTTTGGATCGAGGTGGTGGCACACCATCAGCATGTCGAGGTGCTCCTCGAGGGTGTTGCGGGTGTAAGGCCGGGTGGGGTTGGTGCTGCTCGGCAGCACGTTGGCCTCGCCGCAGATCTTGATGATGTCTGGCGCGTGTCCACCGCCGGCGCCTTCGGTGTGGAAGGTGTGAATGGTGCGCCCTTTGATGGCGGCGATCGTGTCTTCCACGAAGCCGGCTTCGTTCAAGGTGTCGGTGTGGATGCAGACCTGCACATCCATTCGATCGGCCACCGACAGGCAGGCATCGATGGTGGCGGGGGTGGTGCCCCAGTCTTCATGCAGCTTCAGGCCGCAAGCGCCGGCGCGCACCTGTTCTTCAAGCGCTTCTGGGGTGCTGGCGTTGCCCTTGCCGAAAAAGCCCAGGTTCACCGGCAGGCCTTCAGCCGCCTGGAGCATCCGCCCGATGTGGAAGGCGCCGGGGGTGCAGGTGGTGGCATTGGTGCCAGTGGCCGGTCCGGTGCCGCCCCCCATCAGGGTGGTGACGCCGCTGGCCAGGGCCGTTTCGATCTGCTGGGGGCAGATGAAGTGGATGTGGGTGTCGATGCCACCGGCCGTGAGGATGTGGCCCTCCCCAGCGATGGCTTCGGTGCCTGGGCCCACCACGATCGTCACCCCTTCCTGGGTGTCGGGGTTGCCGGCTTTGCCGATGCCGACGATGCGGCCGTCCTTGAGGCCGACATCGGCTTTGACGATGCCCCACCAGTCGAGGATCAGGGCATTGGTGATCACCGTGTCGACGGCTCCCTCGGTTCGAGGGGTCTGGGATTGGCCCATGCCGTCGCGAATCACCTTGCCGCCGCCGAACTTCACCTCATCGCCGTAGACGGTGTAGTCCTTCTCGACTTCCAGGATCAGATCGGTGTCGGCCAGGCGAACCCTGTCGCCGGTGGTGGGTCCGTAGGTCTCGGCGTAGGCCTGGCGGGAGATGCGGTAGGGCATGGGTCAGGCGTCGAGGGGTCCGTTGATCTGGCCGTTGAAGCCGATGACGCGTCGCGCACCGGCGAAGGGAATCAGGTTCACGTCGCGGCTGTCGCCGGGTTCGAAGCGGATGGCGGTGCCGGCGGGGATGTCGAGCCGTTGACCGCGGGCTGCGGCCCGGTCGAACTGCAGGGCGGCATTGGCTTCGGCGAAATGGAAATGGGAGCCCACCTGCACCGGCCGGTCGCCGCTGTTGGAGACGCTCAGCGTGGTGACGGGTCGGCCTGCATTCAGCTCCAGTTCACCCGGTTCGGGAAGCAGTTCGCCTGGAATGAGAGGTGCCATGGGTTCTGCCTCAGCGAATCGGGTCGTGCAGGGTGACGAGCTTGGTGCCATCGGGGAAGACGGCCTCGATCTGCACCTCATGCACGAGCTCGGGCACGCCCTCCATCACCTGGTCCTGACGCAGCCAGGTGGTGCCTTCCTGCATCAGCTCCGCCACGCTCTTGCCGTCACGGGCGCCTTCCAGCACCAGAAAGCTGAGCCAAGCCACCGCTTCGGGGTGGTTGAGCTTGAGGCCACGGTTCAAGCGCCGCTCGGCAAGTAGTGCCGCGGTCACGATCAGGAGCTTGTCCTTTTCCTGGGGACTGAGATGCATGGCGAAGCTCGGTCTTCTTCAGTGTGTCTCCGCTGCAGCCTCGAAAGCGTTCATGGTGGACGTTTGTCGGCGCAGAGGCTGTTCCTGCAGGGGCCAGACCCTGGGGATGCGAGGCCGTGTCAGCCCCCGGATCGCTCGCGTTCGCTCCCAGATCCGGCTGAACCAGAAGCGGGCATCACGGCTCGACTCGCCGGAATAGCGAGCGATCAGGCCTTGATTGAGGGCACCGCAGCGCATCGTGCCCGTCAGACCCTCGCGGTCGGCCCGCGCTCCCCCCAGCAGTGTTGCTGTTGTTTCGGCTCCCATGGCCATCGGTGCGGCCCAAACCAGTGTTCCGAACACCGGTGCGCCTCCCAACCCATGCGGGCTGTCCAGACTGGCGCCGCCGAGCTCCACCCGATCCGCCAGCTCCCAGGTTGAGCTGTCGCCTGCAAGGCGCTGAATGGTGAGGCTCGAGCGCCACCGTCCCTGCTGCAGGGTTTCGCCGGCGGCGGTTCGGCCCAAGCGCACGATCTCTGCACTGAGAAAGGAGGCGTCCTGGGGCAGGGTCACCGTCAGCTGCTGCTCGAACAGGGCATTGGCGTACAGCACCAGTTCCTGCGGCAGCCATTCGAAGTCACTGCCGCTGGCCAGTGAGCAGCGCACCTGTTGATGGGCAAAGCAGCCCTCGGGTTGCAGGCGGCTGCGGCCGATCGACCCGTAAACCTTTTGTGCCGCCACGCTGGTGATCAGGCCGCGGCTGTTGGTTTCAAGCCTGATGTCCAGGCTGAGTTGATCGCCGCCCACGAGGCCTCCGGCGGTATGCAGCACCGGCAGCTCGCAGCGTCCGTCTTCACCGTGTTCACTGCGAAGCAGCTTGAATGGTGCCGTGCAGCCCCCCTGGTGCTTGGTGCTGCCGTTGATGGCATGAAATTGCAGGTCGCAGCGGCCGTGCCAGGGATCAAGACGTTGCATGGCCTCACGCTCCGCCGCCACCGGCTTCGACTCTGTAGCAATGCACACCAAAGTGCTGCTGATTGATCGGCACGCTTTCGTTGTGGAACTGGAGAGGAGCTGCTGGTGACGGATGCGGTGGTCGTGCTGGAGCAGCGCCTGCAGAACAGCAGTGCCACGGCAACCCTGCAGTTGCCGTTAACGGCCGAAGAGCGCACGGTGCTGCGGGGCCGTCGCACCACCTCCTGCGGTCGTCCGGTGCTGCTGCAGTTGCCCCGGGAGGGTTCTCTCCAGCCTGGTGATCTGCTGGCGGATCAGTCTGGTTCGAATCTCGTGGAGGTGACGGCAGCGCCGGAGGCGTTGCTGCGGGTGCAGGGGTCGCATCCTTTGGAGCTGTTGCAGGCGGCATATCACCTGGGCAATCGCCATGTCGCCCTGGAGCTGCATGAGCAGGAGCTGTTGCTGCCGGAGGATTCCGTTCTCGCCACGATGCTGGAAAGGCGTGGCTTGACGGTCAGCCGCCTTCAGCAGCCGTTTGCCCCTGAAGGCGGTGCCTACGGAGGCCACCAGCACGGATGACGTCCCTGGCGTTGCTGCAACTGGTCAGCCCGGCCCTGCCCGTGGGTGCCTTCAGCTATTCCGAGGGCCTGGAGGTGTTGATTCAGGCGGGCTCCATTGCCGATGAGCAGGCCATCCAGGCTTGGTTGGAGGCTGAACTGCAACGGGGCGCGGTGCGGCTGGAAGCTGCGGCATTAAGGCCTCTGGCGGAGGCTTTGGTGGGGTGGTCCACCCAGGCCGATGCTGCGGCCAAGGCGCGCCTGATCGATCTGGATGGTTGGCTGTTGGCCACTCGCGAGGCCGCGGAGCTGCGAGCGCAGCAGCGTCAGATGGGGATGTCGCTGCTGCAGTTGATGTCGGACATGGAGCATGACCTGCCTGAACCTGTGGCCTTGAGCTGGCCAGCGGCCTGGGCCTGGGCCGCTGTGCGCTTGTCGGTTTCAGGGGGAGACATGGTGGAGGGGTACCTCTACGGCTGGGTTGCCAATCAGCTCAGTGCCTCGGTGCGGCTGCTGCCGTTGGGACCCTCCCGAGCGCAGGTGCTGCAACAGCGGCTGCTGCCGCTGATTGCTTCCCAAGCGCAGCTGCTTCAGGCGGCCGATCCGCAGCAGCTCTGGAGCAGTGGTGTGGGTGCGGGCATGGCTCAGCTTGCCCATGCTGAGCTGTATTCACGCCTGTTTCGAAGCTGATGAGCAGCAAACTGCGCCTGGGGGTGGCGGGTCCTGTGGGATCCGGCAAGACCGCATTGGTGGAGGCGCTCTGTCGCCGCTTGCGCGATGAGTTGCAGCTCGCGGTGGTCACCAACGACATCTACACCCAGGAGGATGCCCAGTTCCTCACCCGTGCTGGTGCCCTGGATCCAGAGCGGATCCGTGGCGTGGAGACCGGTGGTTGCCCTCACACGGCGATTCGCGAAGACTGCTCAATCAACAGAGCTGCCGTGGCGGAGCTGGAGACGCAGTTTCCGAATCTCGATCTTGTTCTGGTGGAGAGCGGTGGTGACAACCTGGCGGCGAGCTTCAGTCCGGAACTGGTGGATCTCTGCATCTACGTGATCGATGTGGCGGCCGGCGACAAGATCCCCCGGAAAGGAGGGCCTGGCATCACCCGCTCTGATTTGCTGGTCATCAACAAAATTGACCTGGCTCCCCAGGTTGGTGCCGATCTTTCGGTGATGGAACAGGACACCCGGCGAATGCGTGGTGAGCGGCCCTGGTGTTTCACCAATCTCCAAAGCGGTGAAGGCCTGGAGCAGGTGGTGGCGTTCTTGTTGCAACAGCTACCAAAATTATGAAAACACAAGCTTTTGGGGGCAAAAGTGTTCCCGTTGTGACATTTTCAATTCGCTGCAGTGGCGATGGTCTGATTTGAGGACGTTTTGCGCGTCCACGCTTTAAGTGCCCCTTCATTTCATGAGCACCTCCCTTTCCAAGCGCCTCTTTGCTGGCATGGCCGCGGCATCGCTGGGTCTCGCCGTGACCGCCTGTGGTGGAGACGACAAGGCTTCCAACGTCGAGTACGACGACACCGTCACCGTTGGCATCCTGCACTCGCTGACCGGCACCATGGCCATCTCCGAGTCCACCTTGGTGGACACAGAAAAGATGGCGATTGACGAGATCAACGCCGCCGGTGGCGTCGAGGTCGATGGCAAGAAATACAAGATCGAATACATCGTCGAGGACGGTGCTTCCGATTGGCCCACCTTCGCTGAGAAGTCCAAGAAGCTGATCGATCAGGACGCGGTGCCCGTCGTCTTCGGTGGCTGGACCTCCGCGAGCCGCAAGGCCATGCTGCCTGTGTATGAGTCGAAGAACGCCTTCCTCTACTACCCGATTCAGTACGAGGGCCAGGAGTGTTCCAACAACATCTTCTACACCGGTGCCACTCCGAACCAGCAGTCGGAGCCTGCCACCAAGTTCATGTATGAGAAGTCGCCTGCCGCTGGCAAGCCCTTCTTCCTTGTTGGTTCGGACTACGTCTTCCCCCGCACCTCCAACACCATCACCAAGGAACAGCTCAAGTCCCTGGGTGGCGAAGTGGTCGGTGAGGATTACCTCCCGCTCGGCAACACCGAAGTTGCTCCGATCATCGCCAAGATCAAGAAGGCTCTGCCTGACGGCGGTGTGATCATCAACACCCTGAACGGTGACCAGAACGTCGCCTTCTTCAAGCAGATCCAGGACGCCGGCATCACCCCCGAAAACGGCTTCTACGTGATGAGCTACTCCATCGCGGAAGAGGAGATCAGCACCATCGGTTCTGAGTTCCTTGAGGGCCACTACGGCGCCTGGAACTACATGATGTCGATCGACACCCCGGCATCCAAGAAGTTCGCCGCTGACTTCAAGGCCAAGTACGGCGCCGACCGCCAGGTCGCTGACCCACAGGAGTCGGCTTACAACATGGTTTATCTGTGGAAAGCCGCTGTTGAGAAAGCCAACAGCTTCGACGATGACAAGGTGCGTGAAGCTCTGATTGGTATCGAGTTTGATGCTCCTCAGGGTCCTGTGAAGGTGATGCCCAACCACCACCTCTCTCAGACCGTGCGCATCGGCCAGATCACTGCTGATGGTCAGTTCGAGATCCTCGAATCCACCGATGGCCCCGTGGCTCCTCAGGCCTGGAACCAGTTCGAGCCCAGCTCCAAAGGCTTCGCTTGCGACTGGACCGACGCTGCCAAGGGCGAGAAGTACAAGCTCTGATCTTTTGATCACAGCCTGATTGCTCTTCAGGGAGGAGCCCGGTGACGGGCTCCTCCTTTTGTCGTTTCATTGAACGCTTCGTTTCACACGTCCGTGCAACTGCTTCTCGAAAGCCTGTTCAACGGTGTTGCCATCGGCTCGGTGCTGCTGATGGCCGCCCTCGGATTGGCCATTGTCTTCGGCCTCATGGGTGTGATCAATCTCGCCCATGGCGAGCTGATTATGCTTGGCGCCTACACCACCTACGTGGTGCAGCTGATCTTCAAACTGCCTGCGCTGCAGCCGGTTTACAACGCCTACGTGCTGGTGGCGCTTCCGCTGGCCTTCATTGTCAGCGGCGTGGTCGGCATCCTGCTGGAACGCACCGTGATTCGCCGGCTCTACGGCAACCCGCTGGAGACCTTGCTCGCGACTTGGGGTGTCAGCTTGATTCTTCAGCAGTTTGTGCGGAGTGTTCCCCTGGCCCACGCCGCCGGCCTGATGCTGGCGCTGGTGCTGGGCTTTGGCCTGCCGCTGCTGCTTCCCTCCTCTCTCCTCTTGGGACCTCGAGCTCGCATGGTGCGTGCGGGGAGTTGGGCTGTTTCTGCCCTGGGCGGTGTGCTGCTCGCTGGTGGCCTGGCCTCACAAATCAGTCGCATCGCCCGAGCCACCTCCCGCAATGTGGATGTAACGGCACCCAAATGGATGCGCGGTGGCATCGAATTCATGGACATCACCTTTCCTGTGCCGCGCCTGGTGATCATCGTGATCACGATCGTTGCGGTGGTTGGGGTGACGTGGTTCCTCAACAAAAGTGTGTGGGGCATGCGCATTCGTGCCGTCACTCAGAACCGTTCGATGAGTGATTGCCTTGGCATCCCCACCGACACCGTTGACGTGCTCACCTTTGGCATCGGCTCCGGTTTGGCCGGTGTGGCGGGGGTTGCTGTTTCCCTGCTGGGTTCGGTGGGCCCCAACGTGGGCGGGTCTTACATCGTGGGCTGCTTCATGGTGGTGGTGCTCGGTGGCGTCGGAAACCTGTTGGGCACCGTGCTCGCGTCCTTTGCCATTGGCCTGCTCACCGACCTGATCGGTGCTGGACGTCTCCTGACGATCTGGCCTGACATGCCGGCCCCCCTGGCCGGTGCTGTTGATTTCTTTGCCACCACGAGCATGGCTCAAGTGATGGTGTTCGCTCTGATTGTGGTGTTCCTTCAATTCCGTCCTGCGGGTCTGTTCCCGCAAAAAGGACGCATGGTGGAGGCTTGATCTGATGTTCCAAGCCTTTCAACAACGCCGTTGGCCCTTGATCATCTTTTGGGTGCTGATCGTTGCGGCCATCGTCGCTGCGCCCGCTGTTCTGCCGGTGTTTCGGTTGAATTTGCTGGGTCGCTTCCTTTCCCTGGCGATCGTTGCCCTGGGCATCGACTTGATCTGGGGCTTCACCGGTTTGCTCAGCCTTGGCCAGGGCATCTTTTTTGCCCTCGGCGGTTACGGCGCGGCGATGTACCTGCAGCTCAACAGCTCGGGTGATCTGCCCAACGGCATTCCCGAGTTCTTCAGCCTGTACGGCGTGAATCGGTTGCCCGCCTTCTGGGAGCCCTTCCATTCCCCGCTGTTCACTTTGGTGGGGATCTGGCTGGTTCCAGCCGTGCTGGCTGCCGTGCTCGGCAACCTGGTGTTCCGTAACCGGATCAAGGGGGTCTATTTCTCGATCCTCACCCAGGCGGCTCTGCTCGTTTTCTTCAATTTCTTCAACGGCCAGCAGAAGCTGATCAACGGCACCAACGGCCTTAAAACCGATGTGACCCAGCTGTTCGGTCAGATGGTTGGGTCCCCGGAGATGCAGCGGGGGTTCTTCTGGTTGACCTCTGTGGTGGTGATCCTGGCCTGGCTGTTTCTGCGCTGGGTGGTGCGGGGCCGGTTTGGAGACGTGTTGATCGCCATTCGCGATGACGAACCCCGGCTGCGCTTTGCTGGCTTCAACCCAACCCTGTTCAAGACGATCGTCTTCGCCATTGCTGGCGGTTTGGCAGGCATCGGTGGTGCGCTCTACACCGTTCAGTCGGGCATCGTTTCGCCGCAGTACATGACCGTTCCCTTCTCGATTGAGATGGTGATCTGGGTTGCGGTGGGCGGTCGAGGCACGCTCGTGGGAGCGATCCTTGGCGCTGTGGCCATCAACTACGCCAAGAGTTTGGTGAGCGAAGCTCTCCCCCAAAGTTGGCTGTTCATCCAAGGGGGCCTGTTCATCCTCGTGGTGACGGCCTTGCCGGAGGGCGTCATTGGCTGGTTCCGAGGCGATGGCCCTCGCAATTGGCTCAACCGATTCGGCATTGCCCGTCGGAGTGAGACCTATCCACGTCTCGATCTTGAAGGTCAGGAAGAGGTTCAGTCATGAGTACGGCTTTATTGGAGTTGCGCCAAATCACCGTCAGTTTTGATGGCTTTTTGGCGCTGCGCGATCTCAACCTCAGCCTTCAGCCTGGGGAGCTGCGCGCCGTGATCGGCCCGAATGGCGCCGGCAAGACCACGTTCCTGGATGTGATCACTGGCAAGACCGCTCCCACTGAAGGGGATGTGGTCTTCAAAGGACGCTCTTTGGTGGGAACGCGCGAGCACCGCATCGCGCGCTTTGGCATTGGCCGCAAGTTTCAGAGCCCCCGTGTTTTCGAGAAGCTCAGCGTTCAGGAGAACTTGGCTCTGGCGGTGAGCCAGCCGAAGCAGCCCTGGTCCTTGCTGGTGGGGGGCCTGAATGGAGAGCAGCGCGATCGTGTTCATCACCTGATGAGCATCGTCAACCTGCAGAACCGCGCCGATTGGGCTGCTGGGTCGTTGTCCCATGGCCAGAAACAGTGGCTTGAGATCGCCATGCTGGTGGGTCAGGATCCCGACTTGTTGCTGGTGGATGAGCCGGTGGCTGGGCTCACGGATGAAGAGACTGATCTGACGGCAGATCTGCTCAAGTCGTTGGCCGGGGATCACACCGTGTTGGTGATTGAGCACGACATGGAATTCATTCGGCGACTTGAAAGTCCGGTGACGGTGCTGCACCAGGGTCATGTTCTCTGTGAGGGAACGATGGATCAGGTGCAGGCCGATCCCCGGGTGATTGAGGTTTATCTCGGCACCACTGAGGAGGAGAACCAATGACGAACCTGCTGGAGATCCAAGGCCTCAACACGTTTTACGGTGAAAGTCACATTCTTCGGGATGTTGATCTCAGCGTGAAGTCCGGAGAGATGGTGTGTCTGATCGGCCGCAATGGTGTGGGCAAAACCACCCTGTTGAAATCGCTGATCGGTCTGTTGCGCCCCCGCTCCGGAACCATGGCGTTTGACGGTGCTCAATTGGATCGTCAGGCTCCGCATCAGCGGGCTCGGGCCGGGATTGGTTACGTGCCGCAAGGTCGCGAGATCATCCCCCAGCTCACGGTGGAAGAAAACTTGCTTTTGGGGATGGAGGCGTTGCCGGGTGGATTGGCGCGGCATCGCCACATTGATCCATTCGTGTATGAGCTGTTTCCGATCCTTCAGGAGTTTCTACCGCGCAAAGGCGGCGATTTGAGTGGGGGTCAGCAACAACAACTGGCCATCGCCCGTGCGTTGCTTGGCAAGCCAAAGTTGCTGTTGTTGGATGAGCCCACCGAGGGCATTCAGCCCAACATTGTTCAGGATATCGAAGCTGCTGTTCGGCGGATCATCACCGACACCGGGATCGGGGTGTTGCTGGTGGAGCAACATCTCCACTTCGTTCGCCAGGCTGACCGCTATTACGCCATGCAACGGGGCGGCATTGTTGCCAGTGGTTCAACAAGTGAACTCAGTCAGACGGTTGTTGATCAGTTCCTGAGCGTTTAAAGCTTCGCTCTTGACGGCTGCGTCTAGGTCAGCTCAGCTGGCCCAGATTGGTTCCGTTACAGGCTCTTCGTTCATGGCGTAGTCGCTCACGTCGGCACGCACATGCAGCATCTGCCCTGTCATCGACATTTTCCAGATTTCAAGGCGCGCATCCTCAGGCGCTTCGAACCAAAAAACTTCCGTGGGCATCACCACCTTCTCTCGGTAGAAGTGGTCTGCACCAATGCATTTCACGATCACCATCCGACTGGTGTCGTTTTTGTAAACACACTCAATCATCTTGAGCATCTGGAATGATGCCAATCTCGTGGTCTTAAGACAAGAGGAGTGTTTGATTGGTCACCGAATCAGCACGCCTTTAGATTTGATACAGATGAGTTGATACAGAGTTGGTCGCTTTTGTATCGATCATCACGATCTGGGTCAGGCCTTGGTGGGGCGGGCGCCGCTCCGGGTTTTGGTCATTACACATGACGGCACTTTCGTTTCAACTGAAACAAATCTCTTTTGCGGCTGTTTGCATGATTGATTTGTTGAAATTGGAGATTGCCGGATGGAGAAATTAGTCAATTTGAGTGTCTCTCAACAATTTGATGTTGAGCGGATGAATCGCGCGATCGAATCAACAATCGATCCACAGCAGCTGCAAGTGTTGGCCAAGCAATTGCTTCAGGCCTGGCATTCCCAGCGCGCTGCAACGGTTTGGATCACGCGGCAGCGGGAGCAGCTGGGCTGAGAGCTGACTTTCTGGCTCTAAGCAGCGAGTTCAGAGGCGATGCGTTGCGGGTTGTGATTCGGCCGTTTCAGGGATGTGCGATCTGCCTGTCCTGCTGCGGCCAGATCAGCTTGAAGGGCTGAATTGCAGCTGCGCAGTCGCGACCAGCTGGGCAGTTGATGAGCAATCGGCGCCTGCATCAGTTTGGCCAGTCCGGGGCGCAGCAGGCCGGCGAAATTTTGAACCGCTAGTTCTTCGCCGTGGCGGTCGTAGGGCAGACGGTTGATGGCTGAATCAAGGCCGAACTGCCGCACGCGATCCTCGCCAACCCGTCGGTACAGCACTTCTAGGGTCGCCAGTTGATCCATCGACATCACGCAACCTTCATGTTCCATCAGGCCGCGTAACACCGTCCCGAAAATTTCGCCCGCCATGCGCTGCAGGCCTTCGCTGGGTTGCTGACCCAGCTCCTTGTGTTTGTGGTCGAACAACCCCAGATCCACTTGAGCGATTCGGCTGGAGGCCACATGCCGATACACCTCAGACAGCAGGCCCACCTCCAGTCCCCAGTCCGATGGAATGCGCAGATTCATGGCCAGATCGGCGGTGAAGGCGAATTCACCAGCCAGGGGATACCGGAATGACTGCAGGTACTCCAAGTAGGGCAGAGGCCCGAAAACCTGCTCCAGGCTGGCCAGCAGTGGGCCAACAAACAGTCGGGTGGCTCGGCCCTGAAGCGCTTGGGTTTCGAGAGATAGACGGCTGTAGAACGCCTTGACGTAGGCAATGCCGTGGGATCGATCCAGAAGGGGACGGAGCATGCGCTCTGGATACGCCGATCCAAAGGTTCTGATGTCGGCATCGAACAGGCCAACCACCTCAGCGTTCTGGCAAGCCACCCCGAGCCCCTGCCAAACGGCCCAGCCTTTGCCCGGTGGTCCGGTCACGTCGAGCCCCAGTTGGCCGACGGACTCGAGTAACTCACGGACGGCGGGTCCGTTGGTCCAGTGCACTCGAACAGGGAAGGGCATCCCTTCGAAGAATTTTTCTGCCGCTTTGACGTCTTCGGCGCTTTTGGCTGCCAGCGCCACCACCAGCTCGTTGAGTCCCTTCAGACCTGAGAGTGTGTCGCGAATCAGGCCGAGGGCCGGGCGGCTGAATTCCTCCATCAGGCAGGGGATCAGCAGGGTGGTGGGTCGCTGACTTAATTCCTGGTTGAAGGCAACCGCATCAAGATTGCCCAAGCTGTAGTCGTGGACGGTGCTGATCAGGCCCTGTTGAAAATCCATGTGGTGTTCGATGCAACAACAGAGGTCAGAGTCCTGCCCCATACCTGAACGGTGTTGAGGAGGAAGGTGATGCAGCCCCCGCGCGACGAGACGCTGCGGACCCTGCTTGGCGATCTATACCCCGTTGATTCTTCCGGGGATGGCCAGGAGTTGTCGTCGCAATTGCTGCAGATCTTGAGCGAATCGTCAGGAGATGGCGATACGGCAGAACCCACGGAGCGCTGGGATGGCCGCGATGTGGTCTTGATCACCTACGCCGACACCATTGGCGATGAGGGTGTGCCTGGTCTTCAAGCGCTGAAGTCGTTTGTGAATCGCCATCTGCAGCCCTTCGCAGCGGTGATTCATGTGCTGCCATTCTTGGAATCCACCAGTGACGGCGGTTTTGCGGTGGCCAGCCACACGAAACTCGAGCAGCGTTTCGGCGATTGGAGCGACCTTGCTGCCCTCGCCCAGGGCCGACGGCTGATGGCCGATCTCGTTCTCAATCACGTGTCGGCCTCTCACCCCTGGGTGCAGCAGTTCATGCGCGATGAGCAGCCCGGCCGCTCCTGTGTGCTGGAGGCAGCCCCTGATCCCTGCTGGGCGGATGTTGTTCGTCCGCGCAGTTCCAATCTGTTCACGCAATTGAGGGGCCCCGTTGGTGCGCGTCAGGTCTGGACCACCTTTGGCCCCGATCAGGTGGATCTCAACTGGCGCAGTGCGGAGGTGCTGCTGGGCTTTGCCCGGCTGATGCAGCGCATGGCCCGGCATGGGGTGCGTTGGATCCGTCTGGATGCCGTGGGTTTTGTCTGGAAGGAACCCCACACTTCATGCATTCATCTGCCGCAGGCCCATCAACTGGTTCGGGTGCTGCGTCTGCTGCTCGATCAGGTGGGTCCCGATGGCGTTGTGGTTACGGAAACCAACGTGCCGGAGCAGGAAAATCTCTCCTATTTGAGGAGTGGTGATGAAGCGCATCTCGCTTACAACTTTCCCCTGCCGCCCTTGCTGCTGGAGGCCAGTGTCAGTGGTCGGGCTGACTTACTCAATGCCTGGCTGGGTCGTTGGCCCGACTTGCCGCCGCAGACAGGGCTGCTCAATTTCACCGCCTGTCATGACGGGGTCGGCTTAAGACCCCTGGAGGGCCTGATGCCCCAGAAGCGCTTGCTGCAGCTGTTGATCGGCTGCGAGCAACGGGGTGGACTGGTCAGCCACAGGATGCTCAGTTCCGGTGAGGAGGTTCCTTACGAGATCAACATCAGCTGGTGGAGTGCCATGGCGGATGGGGGGATTGATCCCACGCATCTCCAAAAGGAGCGCTTTCTGCTCACCCAGCTGTTGATCCTGGCCTTGCCAGGCGTCCCTGCCTTCTATCTGCCGGCGTTGCTGGCGGCTCCCAATGATCTGACTCGCTTTCGCCGCACGGGCCATCGCCGGGATCTGAATCGGCCCCAGTTCACGGCCCAGGCCCTGGAGCGTCGCCTGGCGGATCCCGATTCAGATGTCTCCGCGCTGCTGCCGGTGTTGCGGCGGGCTCTGGCTGAACGGGTTGTTCACCCGGCCTTGCACCCGGATGCCCCGATGACGGTGCTGAGCACGGACCGTAGTGATTGCGTCATCCTGCGCCGCTCCCGTGGGGGGGAAACGCTGGTGGCTGTTCACAACGTCACGTCAGCGCGCCTCAGCTTTCGCCTCAGGGGCCTGGGTGGTGATCTGAACCAGCCCTGGGCCGATTGCCTGAGCGGTCATGTGTTCGAACCACATCAGTCGCATTCGCTAGAGCCTTATGCGGTGCATTGGTTGGTTCAGCCATGACCGCGAGTGGTGAGCAGGCGTGGTGGGTGGTGACCGATCTCGACGGCACGTTGCTGGATCACAGCTACGACTGGTCGCCGGCCAAGGATCTGATCCGTCAGCTGCAACAGCACCGGATTCCAGTGATTCCCTGCACCAGCAAAACGGCCGAGGAAGTGCGCGGCTTTCGCGCCGAGGCGGGGCTTCATGACCCATACATCGTTGAAAACGGTGGCGCCGTGCACGGGGAAACTCCGGCAGGGGAGCCCTGGGAGCTGGCGTTGGGACCGGATTGGACGGCGCTGAAACCTCAGTTGCAGCGTCTTCAGGCCGAGTTGGGTGAGCCCCTGCGTCCGTTGGATGAACTCAGTGAAGAGGATGGGCAGCGGTTGTTGGGGCTTGGCGGTGAAGCTTTACGCCAGGCCCAGCGGCGCTGTTGCAGCGTGCCTTTTGTGCCGCCCTCGGCGGAGGGGCGTCACCGGCTTGAGGCCCTGGTGCAGCGGATGGGCTTGACGGTGGTGCAGGGCAACCGTATGGGTCACCTGCTGGGCCCAGACATCAGCAAAGGCAAGGCTTTGGCCACCCTGAAGCGACATCTGGGTGCTGAGCAGGTGCAGGTCTTGGCCTTGGGGGATTCCCCCAACGATCTGCCGTTGCTCGAGGTGGCCGACATTGCTGTTGTTGTGCCCGGGCCCGATGGCCCCCATCCCGAGTTGCGTTCCGGGATCGCTGCCGGACGTTTCCAGCTCGCGGCAGCCCCCCATGCCCATGGCTGGGACGAGGCTGTGCGCCGGATTCTTCGGATCTAGGCCATCGCTTGCTTTTGGCTCAATGGAGTAGTGATTGCCATAGATCCACTGCAGTCGACGTTGCCGCAATCGGTTTGCCGTTGTGGGATGCGATCGGTCGACAGCTGAGGCTGTTGATCAGAACAGCCTGATCGTCGGCATCGAACGCGGCCGCCAGCTCGGTTTCCACCGCGATGCCTCGGGCGAGTGCACGGCCCCGCATCACCCCCGGGAGACAGCCGCTGCTGAGGGGCGGTGTCAGCCACTGTCCGCGTCGCCGGACCAGCAGATTGGCCGCCGTTCCGCAGCACAGGGCTCCAGCCGTGTTCAAGAGCAGAGCGTCGTCGGCCCCTTGGTCCTGGGCTTCCCTGCGGGCCTGGATCGATTGCCCGTAGGCGAAGGTCTTGCATCGGCTTAATCGGCTGGAAGCATTGCGGCGTTCATGGCGACTGGTGATGGTGCTGACGGCTGAAAACGTTGGTGCACAGGCCTGGAGCGTGAGCCAAAAGCGGTGGTGCCCTGGAGCCGGCAGTGCGATTCCGCGTTGGGGTGTGCTGCCCCGGCTCCAGTTGAGGCGCAGGGCTCCATCGGCTTCGCTCAGTTGGCTTCGCTGAATCGCTTCTGTAATCAGAGGCTCCAGCGCGTTTCGCTGCGGTGGTGGGTCCATGCCCAGCAGGGCCGCACTCTCGCTCCATCGCTGTAGATGCTCCTGCAGGAGTTGCGGCCCACCGTTGCGGATCAGCACGG
>ENA-OSEY01000563-OSEY01000563.1-marine-metagenome-genome-assembly--contig:-NODE-563-length-27001-cov-4.658409_pt1 | contig 27001 bp, 23 predicted proteins | sample MGYA00248465_ERZ534230 | MGnify/ENA primary metagenome ERZ534230 (study PRJEB26409, sample SAMN06344110) | marine metagenome | isolation source: Sea water from surface | place: Atlantic Ocean:Southern...
CGGCTATACCATCTCTCAAATTTGCTTCAAAATCATCATCACTCCATCGATACGTTTGTCGTCCCCAGATTAGAGAACGACCACCTACCTGAGTTCCTCTGATCCAGTCAAAGGGTTTAATCTCATCGTAGTCATATTCTGAATCCTTATTGTAAAAATGTCTATTGCCCTCGTGAATCCCCCACCTTTTTTGTTTATTGTAGTTTTTTAATTCCTCTTGAGTAGTTCTTCCGCCGTGTTTTACATCCCATGGGTCAAGATTCATTGTAGGGTAATCTTCGATATGCTTAACCATTCGTCCTCTTTCTAGAACCAATGTTTTTAATCCCTTTTCACAAAGTTCTTTAGCCGCCCAACCACCACTTATTCCAGATCCAACAACTATGGCATCAAAGTTTTTATTCATTTTAGTTTCACTAAATCAGATATTAAATTAGTTGTTTTCACTCTAAAATAGGGAATATTTAGAATTTTGCTCAATTAGACTTAAGATTATTTCAGTGATCTTATTTCTTCTTTTATTTTGGGGATTAACATTGGAGGCATACTCAAACTACTAATGCCTATATCAATAAATTCATTTAAGTAATTTATATTAGAAGCTAGTTCCCCACAAATGCTAATTTCTTTTTTCTTGGAAATTACCTCTAAAGCAAAATTCCGAATTAGTTTTAGGACACTTTGATTACCAGATTCAATATAATGTGAAACATTTTTGTTTGTGCGATCTGCAGCCATCAAAAATTGAGCAAGATCATTAGTTCCAAAAGAAAAGAAATCTGCTTTTGAAATAAAATCATTAGGGTTTAAGGCTACATTTGGAACTTCAACCATAATTCCAATAGGAGGTAATTTTTCAATAATCTCACCCTGTTGATTTAACTCTTTTTGTTCCTTATGAATTGCAGTTATAATTTTATCCAAGTCATTGGAATTTGTAATCATTGGGCAAAGAATTTTTATATTAAAATCTTTAGAAAGTTTTAAAAAAGCTCTTATTTGTGGTTTTAAAAGAGTGTCATAATAAGAAAAACCTAAACGAAGGGCTCTTTGACCCAAAGCTGGATTTTCCTCATTTTGTAAAGGCAGGTAAGAAACCTTTTTATCACTTCCAAAATCAATAAGTCTTAAAGTGTGAGTTTTTTCAGGTAAGTTGTTTAGAATTTTAGAATAAAGTTCAAGCTGTGATTTTTCGTCAGGCATTTTATAACTTTCAAGAAAGCAAAGTTCAGTTCTCAATAATCCGATCCCATCAGCGCCAAATCTTTTTGCTTGTACAGCATCATCTAGTGATCCAACATTTGCCATAATGTAAACTTTTTTACCAGACTTTGTAATTGCTTCATATTTTGACTTGATGAGTTGATTTTTATTTATAGATTTTTCCTTTAAAATCTCTTTCTCAAATTTTTGACTAATCTCCTTTTCAGGATTTATATGAATGCATTTATTTTTGCTATCCAGTATTATTTTGTCTCCGTTTCTGACAATATTAACTACATTTTTTACTCCCAATATATAGGGAATACCTAATGCTTTGGCAATAATTGATGAATGATCTGTAACTCCACCTTCCGTTGTAATAATGCCTAATAAGTTTGTTTGATTTATCTCTGCAATTTGACTAGGGTCTATCTTTTCAGCAATAACTATTGAGGGATTGTTAACTTTAGAAGTAACTTTTTCATCACCTAGTAACGATTTTAAAACCATATCCGAAAGCATTTTTAGATCTTCGGCTCTCCTATTGAGATACTCATCATCAAGGCTTTCTAACTCAGAAATAAAATTTCGAGTTACTAGATAATACGAATATGCAGCGTTAAAATTTTGTTTTTTTATTAAGTCTCTAGTCTGATCCAAAACTTCTGGATCGTTAATAATGCTTTTAAATGCTGTGTAAATTTCAAGTTCTTTTTCCGAAAGGTTTACAGAAAGATTTACTTTTTGAGAATCTATTTTTTTTATTGTCTTATCTATAGCTTTTTTTAAGTTACTTATTTCATTCTCTGAATTAATGCCTGTTTGTTTTTTAATCTCAATAGGATCATCGGAGTATAATATCTGTGCCTCACCAATAGCTAATCCCCAACTTGCTACTATTCCTTGAAGTGTTTTGATAGTCTACTCTTTGAAATTATTTTTAATGTATGACACTAAAGCTTCGTGTGCTTCTTTTTCGTCACTTCCTTCAGCTATAAGCATAATTTGGTCCCTAGATTTAACCCCAAGAGTCATTAATGATAATGTGCTCTTCGCACTTACTTTTTTACCATTAAATTCCACAAAAATATCAGAATTAAATGTAGAGGCTTTTTTCGCAAATAAAGAGGCTGTTCTTGCATGAAAACCAATTTCGTCCTCAATATTTATTAAAAAACTAATCATCAAACTATTTTTTAATTAACAATTCTGCTTTGTCCATAATAAGACTAGGTTTTCGCAAAGCCTCATTCACACTTACATCCAAAATGTTTTTCCCTTTAAAGCGATCCTTACCTGAGATAGAAACCATTTTTGCAATTATAACAACATCCGCTTGTTCAATTTGTTCTTTTGAGATCTTCACTGGAATTTTATGCCCTCCTTGTTCTTCTACACATATTTCGTGACCTCTGATTTTGGCTTCTTTTTTTAAAGCTAAAGCTGCCATTTTACTGTGTGCTACTCCAGCTAGGCAAGCTGTAATTAACGCAATTTTCATAATTATTTATTTAGGTTTCATTTAATTCATTTTCTGCAGCATCGAGCGCATCAATATCTCTATTACTTATGCTTTTTAGAAAATTTGCTGTCAGTGCAGTAACTAGAGAACCAATTACTACACAAATAACAAAGATTAATGGCTTATCATAAAAAAACCATTGTGCAATTCCCAAGACAGGAGTACTTAACTCTAATAAAAAAATACCAGCGATAGTCCCTCCAATCGTGCACCCCAAAACAGTAGCTATTGTTACACGTACAATGTCACCCACTGCTAGTGGGATTACAATTTCAGTAAAACCCCCAATTATTGAATATATCCAGGAACTCTTCGCATAATTACGCTCTACTTTTGTGTAAAGTTTTGGTTTTAAAAATGTTGCTAAACACATTCCAAGAGGAGGTATGATAACAATACTTCCACAAATTCCTAATGGTACATATAAATCTAAATCCATAACTGCTGTTGCAAAGGTACTTTGAGTCTTACTAAATGGACCTCCGTAATCAATACCTCCCAAAAATCCCATAACTGCCCCCATAATTGCTGAGCCCTCTTCGCCTAAATTAGAAAGGAAAGAGGAAATAACTTCCATAAGCCAGGCAATTGGCGGACCAAGGAGATATACCATAAAGACTACTACTATAAGTGTACTAAAAACTGGAGCTATAAATCCCCAGGTGCTCTGAAGTATTTCTGGAAGTTCTAGTTTCATAAGCATGTAGGTAGCATAACCTACTAAAATCCCACCGAGTAGTGCTCCTAGATAACCTGTATCAATTTGTTGGGCTAAAACACCTACTATGAATCCAGGAGCAATACCAGGAGTATCACTAATACTGTATGCTGTGTAGGCAGCCATAATAGGAACAAAATAAGTTAAGCCTATCGTGCCAACATCTTTAAATATTTTCCAAATAGAACCATCTTCGTAACTTCCGCCTCCCAATACAGCTAGACTTCCTACCATACCCCCTATAAGAAGAATTGGCAGCATATAGGAAACTCCAGTTCTAAAGTGAGTTCCAGTCTCTCTAAAAATATTTCCTGTTTCTTTCCAAAAATCCATAGTATATAATTTATTGAAATGTTTTTGAAATTTCTTCGACAGATTTTGCTTCTTCCCAAGACTTTCTCACTTTTTCCTCTAATGCTAAGCTAGCTATCTGAGACATCAAATCTATATGAAGATTATCTTCCTTTTTATTTGAATCTGGTATTGCAAGAATTAATATAAATTTAACTTCATCATCATTTTTATCCCATTCCAAACTAACGGTTCGGCAAAAACCGAAGCTTACTTTTTTAACCGCTTTTGAAATCGCATGAGGTATTGCAATATTATAACCACAATAAGTCGACAATAATTCTTCACGTTTTAAAACAGCATCAAAATATTCTCTTTTGTCAGATAAACATCCTTTATCGTCTAATTTGTTTACAAGAAAATTTAAAGCGTGAGATTTATTTTTTAATTCTGAGTTAAGCTCAATAAAAGCTGGATAAAGCAGATTCATTTTTTAAAATTTAATGTTGGGCTTTTTCAATAGCATTTCTACATTTTATCATCGCCTTTTGAATTCCATCAGGATCTTTAAAAATCGCGGATGATAGAACTACTACATCTGGATTACATGAAATAAGAGGATTTAAATTATCTGCCCTTATTCCACCATCGATAGCAATTTCACAATTTGGATTTTTTTCGTCAACTAGCTTTCTTGCTCTTTGTAAAAGATCCAAGCATGATTTTCTCCAACCCCAATTATCTTTACCATCGGTTTCATCTACTCCATGAACTACAACGTGTAATCTATCAATATCATAAATGGACTCTTCAACAAATGAGAGTGGGGTATAAAGACCTATTGTTAGTCCGATCTTCATATTTCTTTCCCTGCACCAATTTATTATGTAAGCAAGTGGAGCCCCAATGAAATGTTCAGCAGGTATTATTAGCATGTTTGTTCCCACTTCAGCTAACTTGTCAATAAATAATATATCACAAGTTTTAGTATAAATATGACATTCTATGGGTAGTTTAGTTTGCTTTCGAATTCCACTAATTATTTGATGTCCACCCATAAGTTGCATATTTTTTAAATCATGCATATCAGCTGCATCTGAGTGAATGTAATCTGCTCCAGCCACTGTGACTTGCTTTACTAAATCTGCAATATTTCCATAGTCGACATGTGCTAATCCAGCAGCTATTTTGATTTTTCTCATTGATATTTTATTCTTCGATACTTTGACTCATTATACTTAATATTTTCTCACTATTTTTTGGATCTAACTTTTTCAATAAAGGATGAGAAAGAATTTCTTCTTGTTCATTTAAAGTAATTGCAGCACGAGATTGTGATCTAATTAAATCAGTAGTTTTTAATAATCCAATTACTTCATTAGTTAGTGCCTTTGGAGTTTTTTCTATTCCTAGGTAAGAAGCAATATTTCTGAATTTTTCTGCAGCAATTTTTTCCTTGTATTCTAGGAATGCAGGGTAAACAATAGCTAGAGTTTCACCATGAGCTATTCTCTGACATATTCCACCTATTATTTCACCTAGTGGATGAGGTAAATCTGCACCACCATTTGATAAGCATATACCAGCGGCTGTATCCGCCCAAGCTAATTTTGTTCTATATTCAATAGAGTCAGGTTTTTGAATTGCTTTTGGTAAATATTCAACAACTAGTCGAATTGTTTCGAGAGAAAGATATTCTGTTAAAGGAGATGTCCTTTTTCCTAGGTAGCTTTCAAAAGCATGAGTAAAAGCATCAAAACCTGTCGCAGCTGTTATCCTAGAAGGAACAGAAAGCATCAATTTAGGATCTATTATTGCAACTTTAGGAAAGAGATCTCTATGAAAAAGTGTAATTTTTTCTTTGTTTTTAGTATCACTTACAACCGCTGCTTGAGTACACTGTGATCCAGTGCCTGAAGTTGTTGAAACTGCAATAAATGGTAGACTTGAATTTTTTGAGGCAACATATTCAAAAGGATGATTATAGTTTGAAAAAGCATTATTCCAGTCGACTATCCCATTTGATTCATATAATAATGCAATTAATTTTGCAGAGTCCATTACTGATCCACCACCTACACCTAAAACAAAGTCTACTTTATTTTCACTTGCAATTTTAACCCCCCTATTTATACCTTCTAGAGTTGGATTAGGGACAATCTCATCAAAAAAACTTATAGAAACACCTGTAGAATCAAGTAGAGTTTCAATTTGTTTGTAAATAGCCTTTAAACTTCCGTCTTTTGGCCGAGATACTAGCAAACATTTTTTACCGTAAAGTGGCGCAATTTGCTTTAAATTTTTAAGACTTCCACTACCAAAAATAAGTTTAGTGGGGGTGAAAAAATTAAATGATGAAGTATCCATGTTTCTTATTTTATGCTATCATCTCAAACTTTGCAGTAAAATGACGTAAACTAATAATAGGACCTTCATAGGTAAGTTTTAATCCCTTCATTTTATCTCTCCTTTTAAAAACATCTTCAAGAGCATTAATTACAACATCCATATGTCTATTTGTGTAAACTCTTCTTGAAACTGTGAGACGTACTAGTTCTAAATCAGGGAAAATTATCTTTCCAGTTTCTTTATCTTTTTTTGAAAAAGCACAGGAACCTAGCTCAACACCCCTAACACCAGCTGTCTTATACAATTCTATTACTAGAGCTTGACCAGGAAATTCTTTTTGAGGAATATGGGGATAAAATTTTTGTGCATCAATATATACACCATGTCCACCCGTAGGAAGAATAATAGGGATTCCTCGTTTAAATAATTCTTCCCCAAGATATTGAACTTGTTCTATTCTATATTTAAGATATTCTTCATCAATTCCTTCTTGCAGTCCAATTGCTAGTGCTTCTAGATCTCTTCCACTCATACCTCCATAAGTAACAAAACCTTCGTTGATAATTGCCAATTGATTAATCATTGGAAATAATTCTTCGTGTCTTGTACAAATGAATCCACCTATGTTTACTAATCCATCTTTTTTAGAACTCATTACGCATCCATCTGCATAAGAGAATAATTCTTTGGCAATTTCTTTAACCGATTTATTTTCATACCCTTTTTCTCTTTTTTTTATGAAGTAACAATTTTCTGCAAATCTTGCAGCATCTATCATTAAAGGAATATTATTTGCTTTAGCTATTGATGAAACACTCCTGATATTTTCCATCGAAACGGGTTGTCCTCCATTTCCATTTGATGTAACTGTAATTATAATTAGTGGAATATTTTGGCTTCCCTTTTCTGAAATAAATTTTTCAAGTTTTTCCAAATCCATATTTCCCTTAAATGGATAAGGATTTGAATTAGCCGTTCTGCCTTCTTCAATTATGAGATCTACAGGTATTGATCCTGCGATTTCTGAGTGACCTTTAAAACTGTCAAAATGTAAATTACCCAATATATACCCACCTTTGGAGGCATAAAGTTGGGACATTATGAAGTCTGCAGCTCTACCTTGATGGGTAGGTTGAACATATGCGAAACCCATTATGTCTTGGACTGAATCTCTGAGATGATAAAAACTTGAACTTCCTGCATAAGACTCGTCACCTGTCATTATCCCCCCCCATTGCTTACTACTCATCGCCGAAGTACCACTGTCTGTCAACATGTCTATAAATACATTCTCTGCAGGTATTTTAAAAATATTGAAATCTGCTGCTTTAACTAGTTTCTCTCTTTCTTCTCTTGTGGTTTTTCTTATGGGCTCCACCATTTTTATTCGAAAAGGTTCTGCGTCATCAAGAAAGTTCATATGATATTAATATTAATTACACATTTATTGGTAACTAAAATTACATTTTTCTCGCTTTTTGATAGCTTTTTTTAATTAATTTTAAATTTTTCGCAGATGGAAAGACGTAATTTTTTAAATCAAATTGGACTTTTAGGTGGGATATCACTTGCAGGGCTTTCAATCGAAGCATGCAATTTATTTTCAAAATATAAAATGGGTCTTCAGCTTTTTAGTGTTCGTGATGCTATGGAAAAAGATCCAATTGAAACCCTTAAAAAATTAAAGTTAATGGGATATGAAGATTTTGAAACTTATGGTTTCGATCCAAATACTAATAAAATTTACGGTTTAAATATTTCTGATTTCAGTCAAATTTTAAAGGATTTAGGTCTTTCAACCACTAGTGGTCATTTCGGATTTACTGATTATTTTAATTCTAATGAAGATAAACTTAAGTGGTTTGTTGATAGTTGCATAGAGGCATCTAAAAAACTGAAAGCATCCTATATAACCTGGCCATGGGTACATCCCGATCAACGTAATTCAGAAAGTTTCAAAATTTTAGCAAACAAGCTTAATCAGATTGGAGAACAAGTAAAATCTGCTGGTTTAAAATTTGCGTATCATAATCATGGGTATGAATTCGAAGATTGGAACGGGACAACAGGTCACGAAATTTTAATTAGAGTAACAGATCCAGATTTTGTCAAACTCCAGATGGATATGTATTGGGTTGTACATTCAGGGAAAACACCAAAAGAGCTGGTTGACCAACACCCAGGACGTTATACGATGTGGCATATAAAAGATATGGATAAAATTACAAGAGATTATAGTGAATTGGGTAATGGATCAATTGACTATGCTAAAATTCTTCCTGATTCTGAAAAAAGCGGATTAGAATATTACTACATAGAGCAAGGGGGAAATTTTAAATATAATTCAATGAAAAGTGCAGCAACATCAGCAAAATTCTTTAAGAAAAATCTTCAAAACCTAATCTAATTTTTTTATTTTACTTTAAAAGCTCCTTTTAAATAAGTTCTTGCTTTTCCACCGATCAATACTCGATCTCCCCTGTTATGACATAATAATTCCCCACCTCGCTGAGATAGTTGTTTAGCTTGCATTTCCTCTTTGTTTAATTTTTTTGCCCAGTAAGGTATCAAAGAGCAATGTGCAGAACCAGTAACAGGATCTTCAAGTAAAGTAGCTCTTGGAGTGAAAAAACGAGAAACAAAATCTACATTATCTCCTGGTGCTGTTATTATAACTCCACCAGTACCTAGACTTAAAGTGTCAAAAATATTTCTTTCGATTTGAATATTTTTTACATCATGCAAGTTCTCATAAACTAAAACAAAGTCCCTTGATTTAAAAACCTCTTGTGGTTTTTTACTTAAAGATTTTTCTAAATTCGATGGAAGTTCAGCTTTTACTGGCATTCGAGAAGGAAAATTCAAAAAATAATAATCTTTTTCAACATTAACACTAACTTTTCCACTAAGAGTCATAAAAATTAGGTTTGACTCAGGATTTTGTAAATGTTTTTTTATAACATGAGCAGTTGCAAGAGTAGCATGTCCACAGAGGTCCATCTCTAGGTCAGGAGTAAACCATCTTAAATGAATTGTGTCTTTATCTTGAACGAAGAAAGCAGTCTCAGGCACTGCATTTTCTTTTGCTATATTTAAAAGTATTTCGTCTTCTAACCATTTATCTAAAGGAACCACACAAGCCGGATTTCCTTTAAAAATAGAAGTAGTGAATGCATCAACTTGATAAACAGAATAGGTCATTGTTAAATATAATTACTTTTTGAATCTTATTGGAAAGAACTCAATCAAATCCTTGTATACCTTGAACCGTCGTATATTTTAAAGTAAACTTCTTTTCTGGATTAATAATTTTATAAGCAGCTTGAACAGCAAGTGTTGCCTCATGAAAACCACATAATATCAGCTTCAATTTTCCCGGGTAAGTGTTGATATCTCCAATAGCAAATATTCCTGGGATATTGGTCTGGTAGTCAATCGTATTATCAACTTTAATTGCATTTTTCTCAATTTCTAAACCCCAATCAATAATAGGTCCCAATTTTGGAGACAAACCAAATAGTGGTAACCAGAAATCAACTTTAACAACCTTATTATTTCCATTTTTTTGTTCTATTTCAATTTCTGACAAAACTTTTTCTCCTTTAAGGCCTACCACCTCTGCATTAGTATACAATTCTAATTTACCTTCATTTTTCAATTCATATATTTTCTCCACGGAATCCTTATGAGCTCTAAATGATTCACTTCTATGAACTAATCCGACTGATGTATTACTTTGATTTGCAAAAAATATGGCCCAATCTAATGCTGAATCTCCTCCACCCGAAATAAATACTTTTTTCCCCATAAATAAATCAGGTTCTTTGACAATAAATTCAACCCCTTTTCTCTCAAATTGTGTTAAATTTTTAATTATTGGTTTTCTTGGTTCAAAGCTCCCTAAACCACCAGCTATCATTACAACAGGAGCTATATGTTCTGTCCCTTCTCTAGTTGTAACTATAAAACATCCATCTTTTTGCTTTTTTATTTTTTCAGCCCTTTCACCAAGAGTAAAACCTGGTTTAAAGGGTTTGGCTTGCTCCATTAAATTGTCAACAAGCTCACCGGCCAAAACAGTTGGGTAGCCAGGTATATCATAGATTGGTTTTTTTGGATAGATCTCTGAAAGTTGTCCTCCAGGATTTGCGATTACATCAATTAAATGGCACCTGAGCTTCATTAGGCCAGCTTCAAAAACCGCAAAAAGGCCGACTGGACCAGCGCCGATAATAATAATGTCTGTTCTAATCATAGCTTTTAGCAAAATTCAAATTTCGTTACTATTTATTGAAATAACTAATCTTAAATTCTATAGACCGCTTATGTAACTCCCAAGCGTGTCTTTGAACTGAAAACCTTCAAGAGTTCTATATTTATTTAAACGCTTGTTGGCTTCAAGTCCCCAAAGAAGAAATTCCATCATAAAATAGATATCATCTTTTTCACATTTAGGGTGATGTTTTTTTATAATATTTTGGATATCTGGAATCATTTCTAAGGTGTCTCTATATGCACTCTCACTTAGGGTGTCCTCTAGAAAGATTTCATTATCACTTAAAAACCATCCTAAAAGTTTATCATATGGACTTTTTTGATCTTCCTTTTCAAGTTTTTTAATCTCAGGGAAATAAGAAGGAAAAAGAGTTTTGCAAGCCTCAGAAATTAAATGATAGGAAATTTGTTCTGCGCCTTCCTGCTCACCTTCATATACTAATTCGACTTTTCCATTAATGGACGGAATAATTCCTAAAAAATCTGCCATACGAATACATGTATTTTTTTCTCCATTAATTAAAATTCTTCGCTCCGCAGTACTTATTAGATTTTCAAATGCTGTAATACTCATCCTTGTACTAACTCCACTTTTAGAATCAACATAATCACTTTTACGTGCTTCAAAACTTATCTGTTCAAGAATGTCTCTTGCCAACTCAGGAACATGAATTTTTGTTTTGTTGGTGTTTTTAATGTTTGCTTCTTGTTTAGTAATTGCTTTAGCAATTTCGATCGAGTGTGGATAATGTGTTAAAATTTGTGAACCAATTCTATCCTTAAGTGGAGTTACAATGCTACCCCTGTTAGTATAGTCTTCTGGGTTGGCAGTAAAAATGATTTGTGTTTCAATGGGAAGTCTCAATTTAAATCCACGAATTTGAATCTCTTTTTCTTGTAAAATTGAAAAAAGAGCTACTTGGATTCTTGCCTGTAAATCGGGTAATTCATTTAAAACAAATATACATCTATGGGCTCGAGGTATCATGCCAAAATGTATAACACGCTCATCAGCATAAGATAGTCTTAAGTTAGCTGCCTTAATTGGGTCTACATCTCCAATTAAATCAGCAACAGTAACATCTGGTGTAGCAAGTTTTTCAAAAAAGCGATCATGACGATGTAGCCATTTAATTGGAGTTTGCTCCCCTTTTTTAGAAATTAATTCTTTAGCCTCCTGACTAATTGGTGAAAGTGGACAATCATTTATTTCAGAACCTTCTACTATAGGGATCCACTCGTTTAATAATTCGGTCATTTGACGAGCTATTCGAGTTTTAGCTTGTCCTCTTAATCCAAGGAGATTTATATTGTGTCCAGATAATAAAGCTCTTTCGATATCAGGAATTACTGTGTTTTCGTACCCAATTAATCCGTCAAATGTAATTAGACCGTTACTTAGGCGTTGTCTCAAATTACCAGCTAATTCTTGCTGTATGCTTTCTGATTTATAATCAGTTTTTCTTAATTCTCCTAGTGTTGCAATTTTTGGTGAATCCATATTTGTAGTTCTTATTCTAGTTTTTTTCTTCTGTTTTTGTTGTAATCTTCGAAAATCATTTGTCCTAAACCTTTCAAACCAGTAAAGAAAGCTTTTCCTTTATTAATTTCTGTGAATGTGCGAACGAATTGTTGAAGGTAAGGGTCTTGTGCTATCATGAAAGTTGTTATAGGAATTTGTAATTTTTTTGCTTGCCTTGCCATGTTATAGCATTTTTCTACAATACTTTCATCTAGTCCGACACTATTTTTATAGTAATTACCATCAGGCATTTTTAAACAACTCGGTTTGCCATCAGTTATCATAAAAATTTGCTTATTAGTATTTTTCTTTCTTCTAAGTAAGTCCAGAGCCAGCTCTAGTCCAGCAACGGTATTAGTATGATACGGACCGACTTTCAAATATGGTAATTCTTTTAAAGAAATTGGCCATGCATCATTACCGAATACGAGTATATCGAGTGTATCTTTGGGATATTGGGTTGTTATCATTTCAGCTAGAGCCATAGCTACTTTCTTAGCAGGTGTAATACGATCTTCTCCATAGAGTATCATACTATGACTTATATCTATCATCAATATTGTGCTCATCTGAGTTTTAAAGAAATTATCTTCAACTACAAGATCGTCATGTTGAATCGAAAAGTCACTGCTTATTGACCTAATCTGAGCATTTTTTATACTTTGGGTTATATCGATTTTTTCAAGTGGGTCTCCAAATTGGTAAGCCTTGTATTCGCCTGTATTGTCTTCTCCTTGGCCTATTTTTTGTGTTTTGTGATTCCCTGTTTTAGATTTTTTTAATTTTCCAAAAATCTGTTTAAGGGCGTGTTCTCTTAGAAGCTTTTCGGTTTTTGGGGTTAACGACAATCCCTCTCCATTACCACCTTTTTGATTATTTTGTTTTATATATGATTTTTTGAGCAAGTCCTCTATGAAATCATCAATTGTATAGTCTTCATCTGTAAGCTTATATTCCTTATCAAGTTCTCTGAGCCATTCTATAGCTTCATCAAAGTCACCAGAAGTGTGAGTAATGAGTTCCTTAAAGATTTCGAATAAACGTTCAAAGGGGGTCTGAACTTTTTTTTGATGTTTAGTAAAACTTAACCCAGTACCGATAGATTGTAATTTCATAGCCGCCAAAAATACAATTTTTTTGATCTAGAAATTTAAATTCCAATCTAATTTCCAAAACTGTTATCAAACAATTAAGTAATTAATAAATTAAATCAATAAAATTTTTAAAATGTGAAAATTAGACAGGCATAATTTCAAATTTTTAATAGAAAACTAAAATTGGTCATTTTAACAAATTCCATTATATTTGGAACAAATTAATGATGCGAACCAAGGAGACTTAAAGTCCCCTTTTTTTTTATATGAGTTTACGTTTAAAAGTAGAGAACTTATTGTCAGAAATATTAGACGAAAATCCGTCACTTTTCTTGATTGAACTTAAAGTAGGAATTGACAATACTATAAGTATTATCCTTGATGGTGATAACGGAGTTACTTTAAATGATTGTATCAAAATAAGTAGGTTTATTGAGCATCATTTAGATAGAGATGATGAAGATTTCTCTCTCGAAGTTACATCCTCAGGGGTTGGTAATCCTTTAAAAAATAGCAGGCAATTTTTGAAGAACATTGGCAGAAAACTTAAAGTCGAATTATTAAACGGTTCTTCATTACAGGGTTTATTAGATGCAGCTGATGATTTAGGATTTACTTTAAAATGGAAACAAAGAGAACCCAAACCTGTTGGTAAGGGTAAGATAACAGTAGAAAAAATAGAGAAACTATCATATGATGAAGTTATTAAAACAATTGTATTAGTATAAAGTAATATTTAAAATGGAAAATTTTGCCTTAATTGATTCTTTTTCAGAATTTAAAGATGACAAACTAATTGACAGAGTAACATTAATGGTTATTTTGGAAGATGTATTTAAGAATACTCTAAAACGTAAATTTGGATCTGATGAAAATTTCGATATTATCATTAACCCAGATAAAGGAGATTTGGAAATCTGGAGAAACAGGGTTGTAGTAGAAAACGGCAAAGTTGAAGACCCAAATCAAGAAATTGAACTCAGTGAAGCACAGAAAATTGAACCTGACTTCGAAGTTGGAGAAGATGTGTCTGAGGAGGTAAAGCTAATTGATTTAGGAAGAAGATCAATTCAATATTTGAGACAAAATCTTGTCGCTAAAATTTTTGAACATGATAGCACTAACATTTTTAAACAATTTAAGGATAGGGAAGGTGATTTATTTACTGCAGAAGTTCATCACATTAGAAATAGAGAAATTATCCTTTTAGACGACGATGGAAATGAAATAATACTTCCAAAAGATCGTCAGATTCCAAGCGATTTTTTTCGAAAAGGAGATAATGTAAGAGGTATCATTGAGAGTGTTGAACTAAGGGGTAACAAACCTAGAATTATACTATCAAGAACTTCACCGGTTTTTTTAGAGAAACTTTTTGAACAAGAAATTCCTGAAGTTTTTGATGGACTTATCACAATAAAAAAAGCTGTTAGAATTCCTGGAGAGAAAGCAAAAGTTGCTGTAGATTCATATGATGATAGAATAGATCCAGTCGGTGCTTGTGTTGGAATGAAAGGGTCACGTATACATGGTATTGTAAGAGAGTTAGGAAATGAAAATATTGATGTCGTTAATTATACAAATAATCTTCAGCTTTTTATTTCTAGGGCACTAAGTCCTGCTAAAATTAGTTCACTTAAAATTGATGAAGAAAATAAACAAGTTGAAGTTTTTTTAAATCCAGAGGAAGTATCAAAAGCAATTGGTAAAGGTGGTTCTAACATTCGTCTTGCTGGTAAATTAACAGGTTATGAAATCGATGTTTTCCGCGAAGGTGTTGAAGAAGATATTGAGCTCAAGGAATTTAGTGATGAGATCGAAGAATGGGTTATCGAAGAATTTAAAAAAGTAGGATTAGACACAGCGAAAAGTATTTTAGAACTAGAAAAAGCAGATTTAATAAAAAGAACTGATTTAGAAGATGAAACAGTCGAAGAGGTTTTGCGTATACTTAGAGAAGAATTTGAAGAGTAGACAGCATAAATTTTTATTATTTTTATAAACTTTAATTGTGAAATGGAAGACAATCCAAGCATTAGATTAAATAAGGTTTTAAGAGAGTTAAACATATCTCTTGACCGCGCTGTGGAGTTTTTGAACTATAAAGGAATAGAGATTGATGCTCGGCCAACTACAAAAATCAATACAAAAGTCTACAAGCTTTTATCTAATGAGTTTGAAACAGATAAATCTAAAAAAGTTGAATCCCATGAGGTTAGTGAGGAGAAAAGAAAAGAAAAGGAATCACTAAGGATAATTCAAGAGAAAAAAGAACAAGATCGTTTAGACAGAATTGCGAAACGCGAGGAACTTAAAACTAATAGAGTTGCTCTTGAAAAACCAAAAACGTTAGGCAAAATTAATTTGGATGAATTAAGCAAAACAGACTTAAAAGGGACCAACGATCGTTCCTCTGATTTTTCTAATGACAAGACTGAAAAAATAAAAACAGTTTCTCAAATTAATAAAGATGTTTATGTCAAATCCGAAGAAAATAAACCTATTGAAGATAAAATTGAGGATGAAGAAAAAGAAACCTTACAAACAAATTATCAAAAGATTTCTGGACCAAAGGCAACTGGACAAAAAATAAATTTAGAAGAAGTTACAGAAAAGGAAAAAACTGTTGAAGATGCAAGAAAAAGAAAGCGAAAAAGAATAAATAAAGACGTAAAGAATTCAAAAGTTGGTGAGACATCTACAAGGAAGACTAATCGCCCCACCCCTCCAAAAAAGGAGGAGCCATCAGAAGAGGAAGTCCAAAAACAAATTCGTGAGACTCTCGAAAAACTACAGGGAAAATCATCTAAGTCTAAGGGAGCTAAGTATCGAAGAGATAAGAGGACTCAGCATAAACAAAAATCGGAAGAGGAGTTGGCTCAAATGGAAGCTGAGAGTAACGTTTTAAAAGTAACTGAGTTCATTACTGTAGGCGAAATAGCAACTATGATGAATGTTTCTTCCACTGAAATCATTTCCACATGTATGACATTAGGTATAATGGTAACGATGAATCAGAGACTTGATGCTGAGACCCTAAGTATTGTGGCTGAGGAATTTGGTTATGAAGTAAGTTTTGAAAAAACCGAACTTGAAGAAAATATAGATGTAGAGGAGGACATAAACGAAAACATGGTATCACGCGCTCCTATTGTTACTGTTATGGGCCATGTAGACCACGGGAAAACTTCCCTTTTAGATTTCATTCGGAAAGAAAATGTAATTGCTGGAGAGTCAGGTGGTATAACTCAGCACATAGGAGCATATAGCGTAACCCTAGAAAATGATGAAAAAATCACTTTCCTTGATACACCAGGACATGAGGCGTTTACGGCTATGCGTGCAAGAGGTGCACAAGTAACTGACATTGCAATTATAGTTGTAGCTGCAGATGATAATATTATGCCTCAAACTAAAGAAGCAATTAGCCATGCACAAGCAGCAAATGTGCCTATTGTTTTTGCCATCAATAAAATTGACAAACAAGATGCTAATCCGGATAAAATTAAAGAAGCTCTAGCAGGAATGAATCTGATGGTTGAGGATTGGGGAGGAAAAATACAATCCCAAGACATATCAGCCATTAATGGAACTGGGATCAATGAGCTTTTGGAAAAAGTTCTTTTGGAAGCAGAGTTATTGGAATTAAAGGCAAATCCTAGTAGGAAAGCTAAGGGAACGGTTGTCGAAGCCTTTTTGGATAAAGGTAGAGGCTATGTTTCCACCATTTTGGTTCAAAATGGGACTTTATGCATGGGGGATTACATTCTAGCAGGAAAACAAAGTGGAAAAGTTAAAGCTATTTTTAACGAAAGAGGAGTTAATTTAGATAAAGTTCCACCAGCTACTCCAGTTTCAATATTAGGATTAGATGGGGCACCCCAAGCTGGTGACACATTCTTAGTTTTAAATGATGAGAGAGAGGCTAAGCAAATTGCAGCTAAAAGAACCCAATTGCTTCGTGAACAAAATGTTCGTACCCAAAAACATATCACTCTTGATGAAATTGGTAGACGAATTGCCCTAGGTGAATTTAAAGAACTCAACATTATACTTAAAGGAGATGTTGATGGATCTGTTGAGGCACTTACTGACTCACTACAAAAACTTTCTACAGGTGAAATAGAGGTAAACATTATTCATAAAGGAGTTGGTGCTATAACTGAATCCGATGTGCTTTTAGCGTCAGCATCTGATGCAATTGTAATTGGTTTTAATGTTCGTCCAATGGGTAATGCTAGATCTGTTGCAGAAAAAGAAGAAATCGACATCCGCTCTTACTCAATTATATATGACGCTATTAATGATGTTAAAGATGCAATGGAAGGAATGCTATCTCCAGAAATAAAAGAAGAAGTTACAGGGACAGTTGAAATTAGGGAAACTTATAAAATATCAAAAGTAGGAACAATTGCGGGCTGCATGGTAACTAGTGGAAAGATTTTTAAGAATTCAAGCATCAGAATTATACGGGAAGGTGTAGTAATTTACTCAGGGGATTTGATTTCCCTAAAAAGATTTAAAGATGATGTTAAAGAAGTTGCAAAAGGTTATGATTGTGGTTTACAGATTAAGAATTATAATGATGTTAAAATAGGAGACGTTTTGGAATGTTACCAACAGATCGCAATAAAAAAATCTCTTTAGTTGTTAGTTTTTTTCAGTAAAAAGGCTGCAGGGAAAACCTTTTTTAAGGTATCTAAAGTTTTTAAACTAACTAACTTATCCTTGAAATAACCAGCCTGTACTTTATAATTTGGAGTTTCAAAACTTAAATCAACGGGTAAGTGAGGAAATTCAGACTTACATTTTTCTAAAATTTCATTCCCAGATTTTAGGTTTCCATAATACAATTGAAGAGTAAAATAAGTTTTTTCGTAGCGCTCTTTGTCCAATTCAATTTTTATTTTCACTAGGCTATCAATTTTATCATTTTGTTTAATGTTAATTTTTGGGTCTTGAGAAAAAACAGAATAATTAAAACCTAAAAAAACCAGTAAAAACAATATCTTTGAAAGATTATTTTTCATGGAACAAAAAAACAAAATTTTCTAATTACTCTTTGTAAATTTAACAAACTATCTCCTTTATTTAGAATCAATATAAATTACGAAATTCTACATTCCTAAGCTATATAAAAAGAGGTCTATGACTTATTTTTGTTATGGATTTTAGATATATGTTTTGGGGAATAATTTATACTCGAATTATAGAGAAGTTTTTTTAGGATTTATTAAACCTCTATTTTTCTTTTTCGTTTTCATTGCTACCTCCTATAATTTTATTATTTCAGCTCAGGAACTAACCTCTGCAGACAATACTGCAGCAGTACAAGCTGGAAAGAAATTATTTAATGCGAATTGTGCTGCTTGTCATAAGTTGAATAAACGAGCGGTGGGTCCAGCACTAAAAGGCGTTTCAGGGAAATATGATAGAGAATGGCTATACAGCTGGATAAAAAATAGTACCGCAATGGTAAAATCTGGTGATCCACAAGCTATTGCGATCTATGAAGAATATAATGGGTCTGTAATGACTTCATTCCCCCAGCTATCAAACTCCGATATTGACAACATTTTAGCTTACACCGATTATATTCCTCCGGCACCAGTTGCTATTACAAGTAACTCAGCGGCATCAGTACCTGTCAGCTCATCATCAAATATAAATAATACTGTAATTCTTATTGCTCTATCATTGGTATTCGCGATTCTTGTAGTAATGCTGTTTTTAGTTCAAAGAACATTGATGCGAATTGCAAAACTTAGTGGTGTAGATATAAAGCCTGAAGTGAAACCCAAAAGGACTCCAATTTGGATGGCATTTGTTCAAAATCAATTTGTCGTTTTAACCGGGGTTATATTTCTATTATTAAGTAGTGCATATTTTGTATACGGATACTTTATGCAAGTTGGGGTTGATCAAGGATATATGCCGATCCAACCAATTCATTACTCGCACAAAATTCATGCCGGTGCAAATCAAATTGAATGTAAATATTGTCATTCTTCTGCAAGAGTTTCAAAACATTCGGGAATACCCTCATTAAATGTATGCATGAACTGTCACCAAAATATTGCCGAGTACAATGGAGAAGAAGACCTAGAAAATGGATATACTAAAGATTTTTATACAAAAGAGATAAAAAAGCTCTATGCTGCTGTGGGGTGGGATGAAGAAAATCAAAAGTATACAGGTGAATCTCAGCCAGTTAAGTGGGTCCGTATTCACAACCTTCCTGACTTTGTATACTTTAATCATGCCCAACATGTTCAGGTTGGGGAAATAGAATGTCAGAAATGTCACGGGCCTGTCGAAGAAATGGAAATCATGTATCAACATTCACCACTAACTATGGGTTGGTGCATAAATTGTCACAGAGAGACAAATTTAAAAGTTGAAAGCAATGAATATTATGCCAAAATCCATGAGGCGCTTTCTAAAAAATATGGAGTAGAAAAATTAACTGTAGCTCAAATGGGGGGGCTTGAATGTGGAAAATGTCACTACTAAATGAAAGTAATGAAAGTCTATGGCATCAAATAAAACATATTGGAAAAGCATGGATCAACTAAATCCTTCAGATAAGGATTTAGACAAACTTGGGCAAAATGAATTTGTTTCAAAACTTCCTGAAGATTTTTCAGTTGATGAAAAAACGCTTGATAAAAGTACTACATCTAGAAGAGATTTTTTAAAATATGCTGGATTCAGCACAGCTGCAGCAACTATTGCTGCTTGTGAAGGGCCTATAATAAAATCAGTTCCATATGTATTTCAGCCCGAACAAATACGTCCAGGAATAGCTAATTATTATGCAACAACAATAGCTGATGGTTATGATTTTGCAAGCATATTAATTAAAACAAGGGAGGGGAGGCCAATAAAAGTTGAGAGTAATACAGATTCACCGGTCCTGGGCTCTGCCAATGCAAGAGTTCATGCATCAGTTCTATCACTTTACGATTCTTTAAGACTTAAAGGTCCCTTACTTGAGGGTAGGGATATCACATGGGATAACTTTTATCGAGAAATAACAGCTGCACTTAATGGCTTATCATCATTGAATAAGAAAGTTATCATGATGACCCCTACATTAGCTAGCCCGACTTCGAAGAAGATTATTGATGATTTTGTAAAAGTTTTTCCCAATATTACTCATGTTATTTGCGATTCAATATCTTCTAACTCTGCATTAAATGCTTTCGAAAAATATTATGGAATTCGTGCTTTAGCTGATTATGATTTTTCAAAAGCAGATACTATTGTTGGAATTGATTCTGATTTTCTAGGAGATTGGCAAGGTGGTGGATATGAAAAGGAATATGCTGAAGCTAAAAGGCCCAAAAAGCGTAATAATAAGGCAGAAATGTCATGGCATATGCAGTTTGAATCTAATATGTCGCTTACTGGAGTTAATGCTGACCATCGTGTTCCTTGTACCCCAGCAGAACAAAAAAAAGTATTAGCATATTTGCATAATAAAGTTAGAGGGGTTTCACCTTCTATAAGTTTACCTGCTCAGCTCGAAAAACAAGTAAAGAAAGCTGCAAATCGACTGCTTAATTCTGGTGCTAATGCAGTTGTTGTTTCTGGTATTGATGATGAAGTTGCACAAAGCGCAGTTTTGGAGATAAACAGCTTATTAAAAAGTAAAGCATTCCAGCCAGAAGAGCCAAAACTTATTCGTCAAGGTAACTCCTCGAAGGTTAATTCAGCAATAGACGATATTATAAATGGGAATGCCAGTGGCTTAATTACATTTGGTTTGAATCCTGTATTTACAACTTTTAAAGGAGCTGAATTAAATGAAGCAATTAAAAATCTTGAATTTTCGCTAGCTTTTACATCAAAAACTAATGAGACATCAAACGTCTCAAAATTTGTTGCTGCTACTCCACATTATCTTGAATCCTGGGGTGATTTTGAACTAAAGACAGGGTATTTTACTCTATCTCAACCTACAATAAGACCTTTATTCAATACTCAGCAATTTCAAGATATATTATTAAAATTATCAGGTAAAACTTTTAAATATTACGATGCCATAAAAGAACATTGGAATTCAGATATTTTAGATGGAAGCTCCTGGAGTAAAGCTTTGCACGATGGTTATGCCATATCCAAAAAATCTATTCAAATAAGACGCCCAAATTTTACTAATATCGATTTAACTTCTTTAAGAAATTCATCTGAAAAAAAGATGAGTTTAATTTTGTACAGTAAAATAGGTATGGGTGACGGACAACAAGCAAATAACCCCTGGTTGCAAGAATTTCCTGATCCCATTACAAGAGTCAGCTGGGATAATTATCTTACTATTTCTAAATATGATGCTGATTTAATTGGCCTTAAAAATATAAATACCTCTAATGGAGCATTGAATGGTAGTTATGCGAATGTAAAATTAGATGATAAAAACCTGAAAGTGCCTGTAATTATCCAACCAGGTCAAGCGAAAGGTACTGTTGGTTTGTCGTTCGGATATGGAAAGCGAATAGGTCTAAAAGACGAAATGCAAACCGGAGTAAATGCCTATAATTTGTATAAAGATTTTAATAATGTCCAGAGTGTAGAAATAACCAAAGCTGACGGAGAGCATGAGTTCGCGTGTGTCCAATTACATAACACTTTAATGGGTCGAGGTGACATCGTAAAAGAGACAACGCTTGAAGTATTTAACACAAAAGATAAAAAATATTGGAACCCAATGCCCCAAGTTTCGAAAAACCATATAGAATTTGATGTTACCTCTAAAGAAGTAGATATGTGGCAAGAATTTGATCGTTCTATAGGGCATCATTTTAATCTTTCCATAGACTTAAATTCTTGTACTGGGTGTGGTGCGTGTGTTATTGCATGTCATTCAGAAAATAACGTTCCTGTAGTAGGAAAGCGTGAAGTTAGAAGATCCCGAGATATGCATTGGTTAAGAGTAGACCGCTATTATTCTTCAGTGTCAACATTTGAAGAGGATAATGAAATTAAAGAATCAATCTCTGGGGTTGGAGATTCTTTAACAACGTTTGGTAAAATGGAGCAAGCCGCTGAAAATCCTCAAGTGGTATTCCAACCTGTCATGTGCCAGCATTGTAACCACGCACCATGTGAAACTGTGTGCCCTGTAGCTGCTTCATCTCACGGAAGGCAAGGACAAAACCACATGGCTTACAATAGGTGTGTAGGAACAAGATACTGCGCAAACAATTGTCCCTACAAAGTTCGTAGATTCAATTGGTTTCTCTACAATAAAAATGATGAGTTTGATTATCATATGAACGATGACCTTGGCCGAATGGTTCTCAATCCTGATGTAGTTGTTCGCTCAAGAGGGGTTATGGAAAAATGCTCCCTATGTATTCAGATGACACAAAAGACAATTCTAGATGCAAAACTTAAGGGTGAACAAATCGAAGACGGTACTTTCCAAACTGCTTGTTCCAATGCATGCACCACAGGTGCGATGGTATTTGGAGATGTCAATGATAAAAACAGTAAAGTTTCAGCACTTCGGGAAGATGACCGCATGTACCATTTATTGGAACATGTTGGAACGAAACCAAATGTTATGTACCAAGTTAAAGTCAGAAATTCGGATGATGTTTAAATTAATATTCAGCTAAAAATGGCATTGCATTACGAAGCACCTATCAGAAAGCCGCTAGTCACAGGAGATAAGTCTTATCACGATGTAACTGTCGATATTGCTGCACCTGTTGAAGGAGCAGCCAATATCCAATGGTGGACTGTTTTTGGTATAGCTTTAAGTGCATTTCTTTGGGGTTTAGGTTGTATAATTTACACTATCTCTACAGGAATTGGTACTTGGGGGCTCAATAAAACAGTTGGCTGGGCTTGGGATATCACCAACTTCGTTTGGTGGGTAGGAATTGGTCATGCCGGAACTTTAATTTCTGCTGTTCTTCTGCTTTTTAGACAAAAATGGAGAATGGCAATAAATAGGTCTGCTGAGGCAATGACAATTTTTTCAGTTATACAGGCTGGACTTTTTCCTATAATTCATATGGGTAGGCCTTGGCTAGCTTATTGGGTTTTACCTATTCCTAACGGTTTTGGTTCTTTATGGGTTAATTTTAACTCACCACTGCTTTGGGATGTGTTCGCTATCTCAACTTACCTTACCGTTTCGCTAGTTTTCTGGTGGACAGGACTGTTACCAGATTTTGCTATGATAAGAGATCGTGCGGTACTTCCTTTCCAAAAGAAAATCTATAGTCTTTTGAGCTTTGGGTGGACAGGAAGAGCTAAAGACTGGCAAAGATTCGAAGAAGTATCTCTTGTACTAGCAGGTTTAGCGACACCGTTAGTTCTTTCAGTTCATACTATTGTATCTTTTGACTTTGCTACTTCTGTTATTCCAGGTTGGCACACAACGATTTTTCCACCTTATTTCGTTGCAGGAGCAATTTTTTCTGGATTTGCTATGGTGAACACTTTGCTAATAATTATGAGAAAAGTGTCACATTTAGAAAATTATATTACTGTACAGCATATAGAACTGATGAATATTGTGATTATGATCACTGGATCAATAGTAGGAGTTGCATATATTACTGAACTTTTTATTGCTTGGTATTCAGGTGTAGAATATGAACAATACGCATTTTTGAATCGTGCAACAGGCCCCTATTGGTGGGCATATTGGTCAATGATGACTTGCAACGTATTTTCTCCACAATTCATGTGGTTTAAGAAGTTGAGAACAAGTATTATGTTTTCATTTATCATATCTATTGTTGTTAACATTGGAATGTGGTTTGAGCGCTTTGTGATTATAGTAACCTCTCTTCATAGAGATTATTTACCTTCATCATGGACAATGTTTTCTCCGACATTTGTAGACATAGGAATTTTTATAGGAACAATAGGATTTTTCTTTGTTTTATTTTTATTGTACGCAAGAACTTTCCCAGTAATTGCCCAGGCCGAAGTCAAGACAATACTCAAGTCATCGGGTGAGAAATATAAAAAAATTAGAGACGCAAAGTAATGAGTAGTAATAGATTTATACACGCACTTTACGATGATGATGATACGCTTTTAAAAGCGGTAAAGAACATTCGTTCTGAAAATTATGATATCGAGGAGGTTTACACACCTTTTCCTGTTCATGGGCTAGATAAGGCATTAGGTCTTGAGGAAACTCGTATTTCAATTATGGCTTTTATATACGGCTGTTTAGGACTAATTATTGCGGTAGTAATGATGAATTTTATTATGATTCAAGATTGGCCACAAAATATTGGCGGTAAACCAAGTTTTTCTTACCTGGAAAATATGCCTGCTTTTGTCCCTATTATGTTTGAAATGACAGTATTTTTTGCTGCTCATCTTATGGTCATTACGTTTTATTTAAGGAGTAAACTTTGGCCTTTTAAAAAGGCGGAAAACCCCAATCCGTTAACTACTGATGATAAATTCTTAGTTGAAATTGAGCTTAGTGATAATGAAAAAGGCCTTACCAGTCTTTTAAAAAAATCAGGGGCTATTGAAGTCTCAGTAATTGAAAAATCAAAATAGATGAGATATAAAATTATTTTTGCCCTTACTTTTCTAGGAATATTACTCAAATCTTGTGCAGATTCCTCTCGTCCTAATTATCAATATTTTCCAAATATGTACGAATCTATTGGTTATGACACCTACTCTGAGTCAGATGCATTTAATAACAATATTGAAGCTCAGATACCTGTCGAAGGTACAATTGCTAGAGGATGGGAACCTTATGATTATCCGGATTCAAATGAAGGATACGAAGCTGCAAAATTAAATCTAATCTCTCCGTTAGAGGTGAACGATACTAATTCAAAAAATGGTAAGGAGCTTTATGGAATTTATTGTGCAGTGTGTCATGGAAATAAAGGTGATGGCCAAGGAATTTTGATGAAAAGAGAAAAATTTTTAGGAATACCTAGTTATGCAGACAGGGAAATTACTCCAGGGAGTATTTACCATGTTTTAATGTATGGTAAAAATGCTATGGGATCTCATGCAAGCCAAGTCAATTCAGAAGAGCGTTGGCAGATTGCTCAGCATGTTATGGAACTAAGGAGTAAGCTCATAAAATAATATGGAAAAGCAAATGATGTACATATTTCCAAATAAAATAAAAAAAATAGCAATCGCTTTTATGATTGTAGGTTTTTTTGGTTTGGCTTATGGATTTCTGAGTGCACCAAAAACCATAGAGGAATCTAAAGCTATGATTGAAGCGAACCATGGTGATCATCATGGTGCAGAACATGATGAAGATAATTTAAAATCACATGGAACTTCAACAATTAGTGAAGGTTCAGAAAATCATCACAACGATGAACTACATTCAAATTTAGACACAAATCTAAATAATACAGAAACCCACAATGAAGGCCATGGAGATGCACATGACAAACATGTTTTTCATCAACTTGCAAATAAGCCTTGGGCTGCTTTTTATGTTTCTGCATTTTTCTTTTTTATGGTATCGTTAGGGGTGTTAGCATTTTATGCCATCCAACGTGCTTCTCAAGCGGGTTGGTCACCTGTACTTTTTAGAGTTATGGAAGGAATTACAGCCTACATGTTACCTGGTGGCATTATTGTTTTAGTTATTTTATTTTTATCATCACTTCATTTAAATCATCTTTTTATTTGGATGGACCCTGAGGTTGTTGCTCACGATAAATTAATAGCAGGCAAGACCGGATATTTGAATACACCCTTCTTTTTAGCAAGAGCAATATTCTTTCTTGGGGGTTGGTCATTATATAGATTCTTTTCAAGAAAGTTTTCCTTAGCGCAAGACAATGCCTCTGACATTTCAAATCATAAAAAAAACTTTAGAATTTCTGCAGCCTTTTTAGTATTCTATATAGTAACTGAATCAATTATGTCTTGGGACTGGATCATGTCAGTAGACCCCCATTGGTTCAGTACTCTTTTTGGTTGGTATGTCTTTGCAAGCATGTTCGTATCTGGAATCACAGCCATTGCACTGATAACTATTTACCTAAAATCTAATGGCTATTTGGAATTTGTTAATGATAGTCATATCCACGACTTAGGGAAATTTATGTTTGGAATAAGTATCTTCTGGACTTATCTATGGTTTTCACAGTTTATGTTGATTTGGTATTCAAATATTCCTGAAGAGGTTACTTACTTTATTTCAAGAATTGAAGATTACAATTTACCCTTTTTTGGAATGCTGGTGATGAACTTTATTTTCCCTTTGTTAATACTAATGAACAGTGATTACAAGCGTATAAATTATTTTATTGTAATGGCAGGTATAGTAATAATACTTGGGCATTATATGGATGTTTTTAATATGATTATGCCATCTGCTGTTGGTGACAAATGGTTTATCGGGGTTCCCGAGATAGGAGGTTTTTTATTCTTTTTAGGATTATTTGTCTTTATAGTATTTAAAGAATTAACAAAAGCACCTCTTCTAACAACAGGAGACCCGTATGTTCAGGAAAGTAAAAATTTTCATTACTAATAATTAAAATAGATGAATATAGTATTAGCATTTTCCATTCTTATCTTGATTGCAATAGCAATCTGGCAGGTGACTAAAATATTTGAACTTTCTCAAGGAAAGAAAATATATACTCAAATTGCTGATGACAATGATAATAATTGGAATGGTAAATTGATGTTTGCATTTTTAATTTTTATCTATGGGATTACTATTTTTTCTTTTGTTTCGTATGGGGATGTCCTGCTACCTCAGGCAGCTTCAGAACACGGTTCAGATTACGACAATTTAATGTGGGTTTCATTTGCGATTATCTTTTTTGTTCAAACAATTACACAAGCACTTTTGCATTATTTCTCCTACAAATACCGGGGCGAAAAAGGGAAAAAAGCATTATTTTACGCTGACAATGATAAGTTAGAGGCAATTTGGACAATAATCCCGGTAATTGTTTTAGCAGGATTGATTTTAGTTGGCCTTTACACTTGGACAGATATCATGACTGTCGAAGAAAATGATGATGCATTAGTGGTAGAGATAGATC
>ENA-OSEY01000564-OSEY01000564.1-marine-metagenome-genome-assembly--contig:-NODE-564-length-26992-cov-4.506669_pt1 | contig 26992 bp, 28 predicted proteins | sample MGYA00248465_ERZ534230 | MGnify/ENA primary metagenome ERZ534230 (study PRJEB26409, sample SAMN06344110) | marine metagenome | isolation source: Sea water from surface | place: Atlantic Ocean:Southern...
AAATTAAAAAAAATTTAAAATGGAGTCCAAAAACTAGCTTTAAAGACTTAGTAATTATGATGCTTGATCATGATATTGAATTAGCTAAAAGTGAAAAATTGTTACTTGATAAAAATCTTCTTAGCCCTAGTTGGGAATATTTTTCAGACTCTTAAATTATCATAATTATTTACATACCAAGAATAAGTTTTATCAAGTCCTTCATTTAAACCTATTTTTGGTCTCCACCCAAAAGAATTAATAAGCGATGAGTCTAATAATTTTCTGTCATTTCCATTTGGCTTAGTTTCATCAAAAGCAATGATACCTTTAAAACCTACAACATCTTTTATCATTTCTGCCAGACCTAATATAGAAACTTCCTCAGAGCTTCCAACGTTCATAAGGCTGTTATTTATATCATTTTCAATGATAAAACTTATAGCACTTGATAAATCGTCTACATATAGAAATTCTCTGAGAGGAGATCCATCTCCCCAAATCTGCACAGTTTCTTGCTTATTAATTTTTCCATTGTGAAATTTAGATATTAATCCAGGAATTACGTGACTATTTGTTGGATGAAAGTTGTCATTCGGCCCGTATAAGTTAGTTGGCATCAAATTGATTATTTTATGTCCATATTGAATTGATAAAGCATTTCCGATTTCTATAGCTGTAAGTTTTGCCATTGCATAAGGAGAATTAGTGGGTTCAAGTTTTCCATTCATAATTGAAGTCTCGTGTATAGGATTCTCTGCATTAAGAGGATATATGCAACTACTTCCTAAATTGATTATTGCAATATTGTTTTTCTCTACACATGCCTCTAATATATTCATGTTTATCTTCAAATTCTCCAAAACAAAATCCATTCTCTGTGTATTATTCGCATGAATCCCTCCAACTTTTGCTGCAGCATTAATCACAATATCTGGATCTATTTCGTTTAGATATTTTTTTGTAGAGGTAAAATCAAATAAATCAACTTCTTTTCTTGTTGATGGGATTACATTATACAGTTTATTTTTTGAAAGAACCCTAGTAAGGGATGATCCTACTAATCCATTACTACCAAAAACTAAAACTTTAATTATTTTACTCCAATTACAATATGATTATATCAAAATTCGTATAGTAATATATTTTGTGTATCATGAAAAATCAACTTTCTCATATAGTCAACATCCCTCCTTTTATACATAGAATTTATAACTTAGAAAATTCCAATTTTTTTAAAAAAATCTTAATTATTTTCAAAGGAAAGATTACACAGTTTGCAATTAATAAATTAAATGGGAATCTTTTTTGTAAATTTATGAATCTTTTTTATGGAAAATATTCAAGAATCTACTTTGATAATGAAAATTATTACAAATTTATAGGTGATGATAAAAATATTTTTTATCCGAATAAAAGAATTACAAGAGTTATAAGTCCCAAAAACTTTATTTTTAACAATATATATGATTCATACTGTCTATATGATATTAATTTTGAAAAAAACGATTTAATTGTTGACTGCGGAGCAAATATTGGAGAATTAAATTTTGCTTTTTGGATTAAAGGTTTTCAAATTAATTACATTGGAATAGAGCCAGAAACAAAAACATTTGATTGTTTAGTAAGAAATAAATTAAGAGAATCTGATATATTTTATAATTTTGCGTTATCAAATAAAAATGGCTCTGAAAAACTTTATCTTGATAGTGTAGGTGGAAACTCATCTATCGTTTATTTTGGTAAAGATTCATTTGAATCAGTTGAAACAAAAACATTAGATTCAATAAAATTTGATAAAGAAATTAAATTGTTAAAACTTGAGGCGGAAGGTTTTGAACCAGAAATATTAGCAGGCGGTTTAAAAACTTTATCAAAAGTTGAGTATGTAGCTGTTGATTTTGGGTCTGAAAGAGGCCTAGAAGAGAAGAATACAACGGTAGAGGTTAATGAAATTTTATATTCTAACGATTTTAAGTTAATAACCTACAGTGAGATAAGGCAAGTAGGCTTATATAAAAATCAGCAGATTAAAGAAAAAAAATGAAAACGAACTTGAACCAGGAAATTTTGAGATATCTTGATGGTTTGAGCTCAGGAAATAAAGATTTTGAATATTCTCCCATAAATGGAATAAACAACGTAGATTCTTTACCACGCCTTGGTTTTAGCTGTTATGCGTTAAAAATATACAAGTTACTAAATTTTCAAGATGTTATTTCAAACAAAAATCTGAAAAAATGGATTCAATATTTGAATTCTTTTCAAAATACGGAATCAGATTTTCCTTTAAATTCATATATTGACAAAACCTACATTTTTAATCATAAGAACGTAAATAAAGAAAATTTAATTCAGAAATCAGTAAAAAAAACCTTTAATAAAGTATTTAATACTAATTATAAAGATTCAAATGAAAAGTTGTCAGAGTATATCAATGCTGAATCGAAACAAACAATTTCAACAATTTATGAAATGGGGTATGAAAATAAACTAAAGTATTTAGAATTTCCGAATAGTGAAATAAAACTGAATTATTATCTTAATTCTTTAAACTGGAATTATCCATGGTCGAGTGGTGGTCAGTTCTCCGGTATCTGCTTATTTTCAAAAACTCAACTTGAAGATAAAGAGTTTGTCAAAATGAAATTACAACTAGAAAAGTTCCTTGAAAATTTAGTTGATCAAGAAACAGGATTTTATTTTAAAGGTTCACAACCAAAAGACTCGGAACTAATTAATGGTGCAATGAAAATTATATCAGGAATTGACTGGATTGATGGAACAGTACATTATCCTGAAAAAATTATTGATTATTGTTTAAATGTAAATTTAAATAATGAAGCATGTGATGTTGTTGATCTAGTTTATGTTATTTACAAATGTTCAACCCAGACAAATTATAAAAGAAAAGAAATCGCAGAATACTTAAATGAAATTCTTGATTTTATTTTTTTACATTTTAAAGAAGAAGAGGGTGGCTTTTCATATTTTAAGGAAAGTTGTCAGACACATTACTACGATGTTAAATTTTCTGATTCCTTAAACATTGCCGATCTTCATGGAACCTTACTGTTCACATGGGCGATAGTTATGATTCTTGAAGTAACAGAAAACAAGTTATTTGATTTTAATATAATTAAGCCCTAAATCTTATCTAAGTAGTGCTTTTAAAGAATCTTTTAAGTATGAAGTTGGATTTTCAAGTTTCAAAAATTTTAAAGTAAAAAGGATTTTTATATATCTAAAAATTGATCTTGTGTCTTTATTTAGAGTAATGTGATAATGTCCTATATTTAACTCTCTAAAGGCTTTTTGGTAAAAATTTGAACTATCAAAAATCAAATTATGAGAATCCCATGGCTTCCCTTTTCCATTGAAATGAATAAATATTCCTTCATTTTTAATTTTATTCTCGTCATATTTTTCTTTATTGAAAATAGCAAACTCGTAATTACAGTTAAAATTTAATTCAAGATAATTATCATCAAAATACTTATTAAGAATATCTTGGTCCCAAAATTTAATTTTTTCATAGTATTCATTTAAGATATTTAACAATTTTTTTTCAGTTTCGTCGTTCAACCATTTTTGGTAATCTAATACAAGAACACCTGCATTAAAATATCTTTTACCTTTTAGTTCTAAATTAATAAATCTATCTATATTTTCACTATTTTTTTCAGTTTCAGTTCTTGCAGCTAGGTGAAAGTTATTCGCTTTTAAATCTTTAATTGTTTTATTTATTTCTTTTGTTGGATCGTTTATACATACGATGTCTGAATCCATATAGATTATGTAATCTAGATTGCTTGGAAGGTATTTAGACAGAAATAACCTAAAGTAAGTAGCTATAGATACATGAGCACCCTTTAAGTTTGGAAAGTTCATATTTTCAATTTTTATTTGATATGTAAATATTTCTACATTATCTTGGGCGATCAAGTCTAAATTAATCGAATTTACATCGTTGTGAATAATATATATTCTTATTTTCTCTGAACTATTCTGTATAAGAGAATTTATAGAAGTTAAAGCTTGGTAATTATAATTTTGGTCAAAACAGTATACAAAGTTGAGCACATACACATTATAAACTCATATCTTAATTTTAAATTTTTTATTATTAGGATAAAGATATAGATGAAAAAATTAGAAGTCTTAACTAGTAATAATTTTGCAAAATCATCTGACCTTGTATATTCAGAAATAATAACAAATAATGATTTTGAAAATCTAAAGTTAGACGATATCTCGATAATTGATAAAAACGAAAGATTTACATTTTATAAAAAGAATAAGTTTTCGCTTACAGAAAATACAATTATTTTTTCGAATTCATTAATGATTGAGTCACTATTTAACGATTTAAGAAATATAAATTTTAAAAATTTAAAACTAATAACAAGTCAAACAGACAGGATGATCAATAAACAATTATTTGAAAAAATGCCTAATTGTATTTCAAAATGGTATTCGGTAAATGTAAATTATGAAAATGAAAAACTAATTCCAATTCCTCTAGGATTGGCTAATAACTACTCACCTAAAAATTTACTCTCCAAAGATTTTGAAGGTACTAATTTTGAAACTATGAAGATAGATAAAATATACGTCAATTTCAATAAATATACGAACCTTAAAGAAAGACATAATTTATATGATCTATTCGAAAATTTTAACTGGACAACTATTGATAGGAAGATTTTAGATTTTAATGAATATCAAGAAAATTTAAAAAATCATAAATTTGTACTTTGCCCTTGGGGTAATGGTATTGATACACATAGGATTTGGGAAGCTCTTTATTCTGGTTCAATTCCAGTAATAAAAGATCATATTACTTTTAAATGTTTAGAAAGTTTACCAGTCATATTTATTGATGATTATATAAATTTAAATTATGATTATTTAATTCATAAATCGAATGAATTGAAACCAATTTCAATTAATGACGAATTTCTTAATTTAAATTATTGGATCAACAAAGTAAGAAATAACGAATATGTAGACGAGTCCCAAATGATTAACGTTAATTGTGATGATTTATTTTTTACAAATTTAGTTAAAAGAAATAAATTAGTCTCACGAAAAAACAGATATAAATCAAAACTAATTTTTAGAATTTACCAATTATTTGGTCTAATAAAAAAATTAAAAAAGTTAATTATTATAAAATAATGGAAATAAAAGGACCTATATCCCTTGGTGAGTTAATCGATAAAATTACAATATTAGAAATTAAAAATGAAAAGATTAATGATAAAGAAAAATTAAAAAATATTTCAAATGAATTAAATAAATTATTTTCTTTATTAAATAGTTTGCAATTAAGTAAAAAAGATTTAGATAAATATTCAAAACAACTCTATGTGGTAAACAAAAAACTATGGGAAACAGAAGATATTTTAAGAGCATTAGAAAATGAAAAAAGTTTTAACAAAGAATTTATTGAAAATGCTAGAAATGTATACAAATTAAATGATGAAAGATTTCGAATTAAAAATAAATTAAATAAACAATTTAGCTCAGAAATAATTGAAGAAAAAAGTTATAAAGAATATAAGTAAATATAAATGAAAAAAAACTTTGTTTCTGAAAAATACGTATCCAACAGAACATTGCCGATAAATTTAGATCCAGACCACGATATATTATTCAGGAATGAATACCAAAAAAATATTGAGAAATCCTATTATTTTAATTTAAATAATATTTTGATAGCAAATAACCATCTATTTAAATCAAGATTTTTTTCATTAGAACCTCAATATTTCAAAATGGATACAGAAAATTGGAATAGTACTTTAATCTCAATAAAACAAATAAGGGACACATTTTTAAAGGGCAATAAACCTGAATCTATTGAAAAAGGAAGCTGGGTTATTGATGATAAAAGCTTCAATTTTTTTCATTTTATGACAGATGTCTTGTCGAGGATATCTATGATTGAAAATGAATTAGAGGAATACCCAATTCTCTTACCTAATAGTTTTAAGACTAAAAATTATATATTAGAAATACTAAATTTATTGCAAATACCAACAGTTTTTTATGATGAAAACAAAAAGTATTACATTAAAGAGTTGCTAATCACAAGTCATGCTGCTCCAGCAGGAAACTATAATAAATATTTTATAAGTAGAGTTAAAAATCAATTAATCACTGATCAAATACTTGATCATAAAAAATCATACCCAAAAAAAATATGGTTAAGTAGAAAAAATCAACTGCGTCGTCAATTAATCAATGAAGAAGAAATCCTAGAAATCCTAGAAAAATATGATTATGAGACAATCTATCCCGAAGAATTATCAATAAGATCACAAATTAATTTTTTTCATAATGCTGAGACTGTTGCTGGTCCTCATGGAGCAGCTTTTACAAATATTATGTTTATGAAGCCTAAATCAAATATTGTCGAAATTAGAAACCAATCAGATTCTGTTAGAAATGCTTTTTATTCTCTGTCATCAGAATTTAATTTAAATTATTATTATCTCTTAGCAGATGCACCAAGTCCAAATCTAGTCTCAGATTTAAAAATGGATGGTAAAAGTTTTGAGACCTTAATTCAAAAACTAGAAAGCAATACTTAAAGATGAAAAAAATAATTGTTGATGTTTATGGGGGAATAGGTAACCAAGTTTTTCAAATATCTTTTGCAAATTTTCTGAAACAAAAAGGCTATGAAGTCAAATTATGTACAAAAATTAATAAAGAAAAAGATGTTTATAAAGTAGATATCAGAGAAGAATTTTTACCTATTGAACTTTTTGGCTTTGAAGAATCTAATTCAAATGAAATGTTTCTTTTTAATATTCTTAATTCGAAATTTTTAAAATATTTGGATCCAAAAAACTATCTCTTAAGACCACTCAACAAATATTTAACTTGGCAAAATGACATAAATTATAATTTAAATAATCTTGGTAAAACAAACAGGTTTACTGGTTATTGGCAAGATCCAAAACAATTACTACTAAACAAAAAGTTTCTTATTTCATCTATATCCAAAATAAATGAATTTCAAGAAAATGAATATCGAAACAATGGTCTAACAGCCTTACATGTTAGAAGGGGAGATTATTTAAACATAGGTATTGAGCTTGATGATAGTTACTATAAACATGCAATAGAGATAGCAAGTAGAGAAATTGATAATTTTGAATATGAAATTTATTCAGATGATATTGATTGGGTAAAGAGTAATAAAATATTCAGTGATTGTAAAAGTTTTCGATCAAAGAAAAAAGATACAAGTGCATTGCCAGATTTTCTAGAATTATTTTGTTATAAAAATTTTATAATTAGTAATAGTACTTTTTCATTGGTACCAGCATTGCTTGTTTCGGATTCAAATAGCAAAGTAATTTATCCAGATCCATGGATTAAAAATAAATCTCTAGATATTAATTTTGATAATTGGATTAAGATTTCATTATGAGCGAACCAAAAGTAAGCATAATTATTCCTAGCTACAATAGATTTAAATATCTACAAAACGCTTTAGATAGTATATACGCGCAAGATTATACAAACTATGAAATAATTGTTGTTAACGACGGATCTACTCAAGAAGAATATAGATCTTATAAATTTCCGGAACAAGTAAACATAGTACATATAAACAAAGAGGATACTCCTGATTGGGGAGGTTCTAGACAAGCATTGAGAAATATAGGATCTGCTAATTCAACAGGTGATTATTTAGCATTTTTAGATGATGATGATATTTGGATGGAAAATAAACTTTCAATCCAGATAAACAGTATGATACAAAAAAACTATTTATTTTCATCTACAGACGGTTATTTTGGATCAGGAGTTTACAATAAAGAAAATACCTACCCCATTTACAACAAAGAACGATTCTTAAAAACTCTAAAAAAGAAATATAGAAAAACTGGATATTTAAAAAAAAATACTTTTCCTGAGGTATGGGACTATGATTTTTTAAAAATACATAATTGTGTAATTTTATCTAGTGTGATTGTTCAGAAAAAGTTATTTGATAGACTCGGAGGTTTCAGAGGTCTTCCAAATGCTGCAGATTGGGATTGTTGGCTTGGTATTCTCAGGCTCGAAAATTTATTATATATTGATAAGCCTCTATTTTATTATGATTCAAAACACGGAGACGGCAAGCTTTACAGCTAGTAATTAACAACTTGCCATTTATCGGATAAGAATACATTGCTATGTCTTATTTTATGATAAAAAAGAGGTTTATCGTCTGCAATCCTATCTACCAAATGAATAAAACTACTGTTTATACAATGTATTTCTTTTGCATTTTCTATTACTTTTGTATATAAAAATATATTTTTGAATATATCCGAGTCTTTTTCAACATAAATGGAGTCTAGGTCTTGGTTTATGTTTAAAGTAAATTTGTCATTATATGATTCAGAATGTACAAGTTGATACTTTTCATCGGTTATATTGTAAAATTTTATTAAATGTTTATATAACTGTTCAGCTTTTTCTTGATGATTTTTTAACAAAAAATAATCATATGAAAGAGAATAGTCAAAACCTAATTGGTCATAAAACCATGTATTAAAAGGTTCATTTTTTTGCTTTTCAAAACCAATCCTTAAAATAGGAAGATCATTTTTATTTGAGAACATTAAAACATCAAAGTTAGAATTTGAGTAAGAGACTTCAAAAAATTTAATTTTCTTATTGTCCTTGTAGAGGTAACGTATCATGTCTGCGTATCTGTCTTTAATAGGTAAATAAATTTTTTCGTACTTTTCTGAAAGTTTGCTAACTAACCCAAAGCAAACTATATTATCACCAAGACCAAGATGATGGTGAATAATAATTTGGTTTGCATTAATTTTTTCAGGAGTGAAAAATATCATTTTCTTAAAAGAGAAATACGTCAAAAGTATTCTGTCCAAAATTTTATTTCTTTGTTTATCTTTAGGCATATTTATCAAGAACATACGAAACTTTTTCAACTTTATCTAAAGAAAGCTGCGGATACATAGGGAGGCTAAAAATTTCTTTAGAAAATTTATTTGTATTTTTTAAATTACCTGTCTTATATTTTCTAAAAGGAGGCATTGAATGCACTGGGTATGGATATGAAATATTTACAAATATGTCATTTTCTTTTAATTTTTTCATTATGTATTCCCGATTAGGATGTCTTACAACATACACATAATATGAATGATAAAAATCCTTAAGTTGAGTTGGTAGAACGAGGCTTGTATTTGATAAATTTGAATTGTAGGCTTTTGCAATTCTTCTACGTTTTACAATATCGCTTTTTAATCTTTTTAATTTAAACATTAATATAGCTGCCTGAACTTCATCAAGTCTTGTGTTGACTCCTTTTTCTATTTCTGAATAATATTTATCTTTCATTCCGTAAAATCGAAGCATTTTTAATTTATTATCAAAAACTTTTTTATTTGTGACACACATACCACCATCTCCAAAAGCACCTAAAATTTTTGTCGGATAAAAAGAAAATGCAGAAATATCTCCAAAACTTCCTGTAAAACGATCTTTATATTTTGAACCATGAGATTGAGCACAATCCTCAATTAGTTTTAAATTATATTTTTTACATATTGAATTAATTTTTTTTATTTCTGCGGGATGACCATATAAGTGAACACATACAATCGCTTTAGTTTTTTTGGTTATTAATTCTTCAATAGCTTCAACTGAAATATTATAATCTTTTTCAGTTACATCACAGAAAACTGGTTTTGCTCCTGTCTCAACTATTGCAGAAATAGTTGGTACAGCAGTATTAGAGACAGTAATTACTTCATCATCTTTACCTATTTCAAGTGCTAATAGAGCGAGCTTAATTGCATCAGTGCCGTTACCAACACCAGTTCCATATTTCGATCCAAGCCATTTAGAGAAATTTTCTTCAAATTCTTTGACATTGTTTCCAAGTATCAACTTCCCAGACTTAAAGACTTTTGAAACAATTTCTAAAATTTCATTGTCATAATCTTCATATTCCTCTAGATAAGACCAAACGTTAATATTTTCTGATTTATTTTTCATAACTTGTTATGTACTTCTCGTATTCTAAATTGTATCTTAAAAATTCATCACTTAATAATTTTTTGTTTTTGAAATTATTAGTTATATGATTTAAATAATTTCTGAATGTATTATCTTTTCCAACATTAATTGTTTTAGTATTACCATCTTTTTCAACATCGACTGTAGTTTGAAAATCTGGTGGAGGACTAAAAACTCGACTATATTTATAAGAAGAACCAGTATCTACAAACCTAACCTCATTTTTGTAATCTTTTTCGAAACCAAAATTTCCAATCATTTCCTTTCCGTTTCCATAATTTGCATTAACGGTAAATCCTAAATTTAAACCATTTTCATCAAATCTATGAATTTTTACTGTTTTAGCATTTTTATTCCAAAAAAGTAAACCAGCTGTAGAAGCATATATTGCCATGTCATTAAAAGCTCCACCTCCAAGTTTTTTTGATAATCTTATATTGTCACTTTCAAGCTTTGGAATTGTAAAATCTACATAAAGAACTCCGTTACTTTTAGAGCCATCAATAAGATTGTTAAATTTTACCCAGCAATTATGTAAATTAAAAACACAGCTCATAGAGACAAATACCTTATTTTGTATTGCTGTGTCATAAATTTTATCAGTTTCATTTATATTTAATATTGCGGGTTTATCAACTACTACATTTTTTTTATTATTTAGTGCAGATATACAATATTCAAAATGTAAATTGTTTGGGAGTGATATATATACAATTTCAGCATCTGATTTTTCAATCGCTTCAAGATAATTATTAAAAATTTTATTTACTGGTTTTGGATTTTCGAATTCTTTAATTGTCCTTGATGCAATATCAATTTTTGTAATGTCTTTTGATGAATTAATCTCTGGAAGTATCTTTCTTTTAACTATATCTGAATAACCCAGAATGAGAATCTTCATTTTAGTAATTATTGTATATCGTATTTAAGAAAAACAATATACTTCTCCCCTCCATACTTAGGAGCCTCTGTGAATTTATTTCATTTACTTCTTGGAGTGAGAATATTTCAAAATCCTCAAGCTCTAATTTTTCAATTGGTGTTTGAATTTCATAAAAAGTGTGGTCAACACAAGTATGAAAAAATCTTGCCCCTTCTTCAGACATTTGAATTTTTTTGATTAACTCAACTTTTCCATGTTTAGAAAATTGCTCAATTAAATTTTGACTTTCTACTTTTCCCTTTTTACTTTTTATTATCGAAGTTGGTCCGAATGTGAAACCAAATTCGTAACCAGGTTCACTGTGAGCTTTAAGTAACATATATATATTTTCTTCATCCTTGATTATTATTTGCATATACTCTTCTAAATAAGGATCATAGACAATAGGCTGATTCCAATTTTTAACTTCTCTTCCTTCGATATTTATCGAAATACCTTTTATATGAAACTTATCTAGATTGGTCTGAAAAAGTAGTTCATTTTTATCCGAATTAAGAAATTTATTAACAGAATCCCCTAAGCTACTTTTATTTTGAAATTTTTGTTTATATTTATTAATAATTGTTTCGGTATTTTTCTTAATTTTTTTTGACCCTAGATTATTTATTAAAGATAAAACACTTCTTAGACAAGAATTTATTGAGTTATCTATTTCTGAAAATTTATAAATTTGGCCGAGTGTCATCCATTTAAATTCATCAGTTTCTTTGAAATATTTATCCAAAACAATTGAATTTAAATTGAACTTTCTCCAGTATCTATATCCTTGTTCAGGTAAAGGTTCATTCGTTAGATAATTGTTTTCTTCTATATCCGTAAATAACTCTAAAAATCTTGGTGATCTTCCACCATGAACTTGATTTTGGTTACTAAGTGTCGCTTGAAGAGTGGGTGAAAGTTGAGCAGAAACTATGTTTCCCGGTTCTTTTTTAAATTGGATTAAAAAATATAAAACATCATTTATAACACAACTTACTAGGCCCAGTGTTCCTATTTCATTTTGTAATAATATTCCTGATTCTTCCCCATTAAATTTTATTTTTTTAATGGAAAAAAACCTTCCTGAGTTATGTACAAAATTGTTTTTTTCATCAAACTTCCAATCGGTTAGATCATTAATACTTACAGATTTAATTTCGAATGCTTTTTCTTTGTTCAATTCCAAATAAAACTCTTTAAGACTTTGAAAATCGTGTAATTCACTATCAATCGTGTCCTCCGAATTTCTAATTTGTTTTAATAAAGTCATATTTGATCTAACTTATGTTTTTACTTATTGAATCTTTTAAAAAGTAATTTAATTTAATATAGTATTTCTTAAATTGTGAAAAAATTAATTTTTTAATATCCAATCTTGGAGTAAAGGTATTTTCCAACCAAAATTCTTTGTATTCTTTGGAGATAAGCATTTTCAATCTAAATGTTGCAATCTTATGTTGTACCAAACTTTTTTGTTGATTGTTTAATGAAAAATTGCTACTTTCTATAAGATTTATTAAAGCAAAAAAATAACAATAAGAAATTTTTGCTTTTTTTACATTTAATGTCATGGAATCATTTCCAGCAAACGAATAAGACAGGTCTTCATTTAACAAAAATGTTCCGTTTCCATTAAATGCTGAAAAATAGGAAATAAAGAAGTCAAAACCAAATAAGTATTTTGTACAATTGATATGCTTTAATGATTCAAAAAAACTCTCTTTCAAAACTTTAGATTTCATGAGGTTTGCAGTTGGTGTGACAGGAAGAATATTTTCTATACCTAAAAAAGAATTAATTATATTTTTTTTATTTGTCAATCCAGATTCAAATTTATAATAAGCTGGATAATCTTTACCATTTTCTTTTATAACTTTTATATTTGTCATCACAGAATCAACTTTATTTTCATCCATTTTATTTATAGTTTTCTCTAAAAATTCTTCATTAAGCCAATCATCGTCACACAAAAATTTTCCATATTCAGTTTTAAATTCTTCTATTCCAATGATCCAGTTATCAATGGGTCTCTTAGATTCCGAATTATGTATATATTTAATTTTTAAATTATTTTTTTTGGTCTTATATTGGTCAATAAGTTTTTTTGTTTCGTCATTGTCTGATGAGTCGACGATTGTACAAAATATATTACCTTTAAAGGTTTGATTATCAATGGATTTAATCGCTTCAATGACTTTTAAGGGTCTATTAATTGTTGGAATTACAATTGTAACTTCAGGATTTTCCATATTTAGTATATATTAACTAAAAATAGTCTTTAAATTATCAGAATATTCAGATCCATCTATCTTATTTATATAATTTTTGAATTCTTTTTCTGATATCCATTTATTCCTGAATGCAATTTCATGAGGAGAGCAAACTAACAATCCTTGCCTGTCTTGTATAGTTTTTACAAAAGAACTAGTACTGTAGAAATCTTCTGTGGTACCCATATCAAACCATGCCGTACCTCTACCAATTTCTATATGTTCAACATTCTCGAGTCCATACTCAGAAACTAAATCGGTAATTTCATACTCGTTTCTTTTTGATTTTTTAATGTTTGTAAAATGATCTGAGAATTCTGAATCAAATATATACAATCCAATAACTGCTTTGTTTGATATGATTTTTTTTGGTTTTTCGACTAGCGATTTAATATTATTATTATTGTCTAATTCGACAACTCCAAAATTTTCAGGATTTTTTACATTTTGTGAGAAAATAGCACATTTTTCTGTATCATTAAAAATTTGTTCAAATCTAGTGAAAAACTTTTCTCCAAAAACAAAATTATCACCTAAAACAACAACAAATTTTTCATAGGCTTTTTCCAATAGAGCATTATCAATTGCATGTGGAATACCATCAGGACTTTCTTGGACCGAATAATTGAATTGTACTCCAAACTGTTCACCATCACCGAGCAAGGACTTAAATGTGGATAAATCCTTACCATTACATACGATGGTAATATTTTTTATCCCGGATAAAAAAAGTATGGATAAAGAATAATAAATCATTGGTTTGTCATATATTGGAATTAAATGTTTATTTATATAACTTGTCGTAGGAAATAATCTTGTTCCCGCTCCACCACATAAAAGTATTCCACCATTATTCATTTAATTTAAACCAGATCTTTTGAGACGTTTATTTGATTTGACATTTTCATATTCATTTTTCCACCAGTTTTCATTATTTTGATACCAATTTACTGTTTCTTCAAGTTTTTCATCAAACACTGATATTGGCTTCCAGCCAGTTGAAGAAATTTTATCCAAATTAACTGCATACCTAAAATCGTGTCCAGGCCTATCCTCTACAAATTCAATCATATCCTCCTGTTTGTCTAATATCATTAATAATTTTCTTGCTAGTTCTATGTTTGAAAGATAAAAGCCAGAACCAATATTGTAAACTTCATTAATCTTTCCTTTTTCAATTAAGTGATCTATTGCTGAACACGTATCATCAACGTGAAGCCAATGCCTGATATTGTTTCCTTTTCCATATATTTCTATAGAATTACCAGACAAAATATTGGCAACACTAAAAGGTATAAGTTTTTCAGGTTGTTGAAATATACCATAATTATTTGCCGGTCTGACAGTAATAAATTCATATCCATATGTTTTTGTATACCCATTAAGTATCATTTCTGCAGCAGCTTTGGAAGACGAGTAGGGTGAAGAGGGGTTTAATCTATCATTTTCTTTTGAATAATCATTTTCATTACTTCCATAAACCTCATCAGTAGAAATATGAATAAACTTGTCAATATTATTTTTGATTGCATAATTCGCAACTTTTGCAGTACCTTTAACATTGGTATCAATAAATAGTTGAGGATTATATATTGAATTGTCCACATGACTCTCAGCTGCGAAGTTAATAATGATATCAACTTTATCAAAACTTTCTTGATCTATATCATTAATATTTATTTTTTTGTGTTCAAAACCTTCTAATTCTTTACTAATTTCTTTGTTTTTTTCTGAGCAGCTTGACTCAACTGAATCAATACCATATATAAAAACATCATTTCCATATTTATCTTTAATATAGTTTATGAAATTAAAGCCTATAAAACCAAAACATCCTGTAACCAAGAATTTCATAAATTCATTCTAATTAGAATTAAGAAGAGTTCTACATTTAGTTTCTATATATAATTTCTTTAGTGGATAAATTTACATTTACAGATACAGAATTCATATCATCAAACAGTTTTGCGAGAATTTCTGATGTAGTTTTTTCTGAAGTTATTTCTGAAAATGAATTTAAAGATATAAAATCCATTGACTCTTTAGTGATTGATAAACCTTATTCTGAAATTGATTACTTGAATACAAAATTTGATCTCAAAGAAAATTACGTAATATTTTGTAATACAGAGTACCTTGAAACTCTTTTTACTAAATTAAACAAAGTTGATAATCTAAACAATTTAAAACTAATCACTCAGTGGTCTGATAGGCCAATAACTAAAAAATTATTTAATCAAAAACCAAAATGTATTTCAAACTGGTATGCAAGTCATGTTGACTACAATCATGACAATTTACATCCAATACCTTTGGGTTTATCTGGAGATTATTCTCCAAAAAACTTATTAAAAAAACATTTTGTTGATTTCTATAAATTAGAAACTCAACCAAATAAAGAAAATTTACTTTATGTGAATTTTCAACAAAATACTAACAATAAAATTAGAGGCAGAATATTTGATAGTTTTTCAAAACGTAGCTGGGTTAAAATAGATAAACCAAATAAAAACCTTTCAGAATATCTCTATTCTTTAGCTAGTTCTAAATTTGTTCTTTGTCCATTTGGAAATGGTTACGATACGCACCGACTATGGGAAGTATTATATGCAGGATCTATTCCAGTAGTAGAAAACCACATTACATATGAAGCTACGAAAGATCTTCCAGTCCTAAAAATTGATTCTTTTAACAATTTGAATGAGAAAAAACTGAATGATTTTTACGATCAATTTGAAAATCAAGATTTTTCTTTTGAATCATTAAAAATTGAATATTGGAATAGTCTTATAAGACAAGACAATACAACTCAAAACCAAGGAAACACTTTTAGTATAAGATTCACTAAATTTGAACAATCAAAAATAAAGATTTCTAGAAAGATTTCCATGTTATTTAAAAGGAATCTAAAAAAAATTAATTTCAGGATCAATCAAATAAAAAATTTATTTAATCTGACCTAAAATGAAAACCTTTAAAATATGGTGGGTCAAAATCTGAGTCCCATCTTTCTATCATCACATATGGTTTAAATTCTTTTATAAATTCTTCTTCATTTACTAAATGAAGAGGATACGTGACCTTTTTCTTATAATACCCTGTATTCAACTGAACTAAAATTTCAGAATCTTTATTGGTAAGTGGGTGTCTATCTACGAATATGTTTTGGGGTTTTTTTGCTTTAATTTCAGAAACAATTGTTTTCCAATTTTCAATATACTGCAAAAAACTTGAACAAATAACAATGTTTATATTTTCATCAATTTCACTTAAATCTTTTCTAAAATTTAAATTTAAATTATATTCTTTCGCTATCTCATTTCCTTTTTCTATAAAATTTTCCTGTTCGACTACATAATAAATACAATTATTATCTCTAAAGAAGTTCGAATAGTTAATGTAATTGCTTCCTAATCCACCACCCATATCTACAATTACTTTTCCATAAATATTAGTTTTGGCTAACTGTTCTAGGAGCATGTTTTTTTCTGGTTTATTATCAAATAAAGTCCCGTCTCTTTCATATGCCTTTACTCCATTAATTACTTTGAGAGTACTCTCTGATACCTTTTCAATAATAATTTTTGAATCATAGCCAGTGGAATTTTTTACAGCCTCACTCCATGTTGTGTAAGGCCCTGAATATACTAAATGAGACTTTCTAAATTTTTTTAAGATTTTTTTTAGAAATTTTTTCATATAATTAAATTTTAATCTTAAGGACTGTTTTTTATCTGTATAGCTAACATTAAAATATTATATGGAAAAAATTAACACTATAATATTTCACCAAGGTTATCAAGATTATCTCAAGTTAAATTGCCTTATTACATCAAAAAAAAATAATATATTCTTACTTGGTGATGAATCACTTAAATCATTTGATAAGTTTAAAAATGTTACGTTTATCGATGTTAAGAAATATATTAATGATGAAAGTATTGAAATATACAAAAGAAATTTTCAACCCTTAAATACCACTCCTGAAAAGTTTGTTTGGTTGTGGTATTTAAGAATTTTTGTTATGAAATTATTCCTTGAAGAAAATAATTTCAGCAATATTTTTCATATAGACAGTGACAATATTTTATTTGAGGATATAAATAATTTTAAATTTAATGAAGATAACGCATATCTAATTAATAAAAATTATATACCAACAAATTTAACTGCAAGTATTCATTGCGGATTACTTAATAGTAATTTTTTTTCTAACTTTACAAAACTTTACGAAGATATATTTGTTAACAAAAGTAAATTTGGTTTGATTGAGGATAAAATTAAATATCATGATGAACACGGTAAAGGTGGAATTTGTGACATGACTCTGTTTTATTTACTTCATTCTGAAAAAATACTAAAGGTACAAAATTTAATGGCTCCAATTCTTTCTATTCAAGATAATGAGGAATATATATTTATGGATAATTTTTCAGATCCAATTGGAGATAAAGTTGACAATCAATTTAGAGTTGGAATGAATAAACGGATAAAAATATATAATGATTCAAATACTGAAAATATATTTTTGTATGATAAATTTCGAAAAAAGAAAATGAGATTAATAAATATTCACTTTCAAGGTAGTGCTAAAAAGTTTATGAACGAGAAGTTTCTTAAAAGATACTTATAAAAATTTTCTTTCGACTCTATCAAATATTTCGAACAAAAACGAAGCAAATACTAAATATAAAATTAAATTTAATCTTGAATAACCATATATTCTAAGGACGATATATGTTGTTGAGATAGATAATATATTAATTAAAAAATAAAAACTCAATTTGTAATATCTCATAATAAATATCTCAACAAATGGATTTAATATTTGCTTGATAACAAAAGTTAATATAACTACAAAAATTGAAATAATTAGATATATAAATATTTCAGAAATATTATTAGGACCAAATAATATGTTTAAATCTTTCTGAAATTGTTCAACATCAATATCATTACTGAAAAATATCAATAAGTAATTTGCAAGAACAAATGAGAAAAATTTACTGGTTCTGATTAACAAATACATTATTAATAATCTTAAATAATTATTTCAATAACTTATCTTTTAACTAAATAATTTATCTTTAAAGTCATGAATATTGATACTTTCATAAATATCATTATTATCCTGCTTTACTTCATTACCTTGTATTACAAGCACTTTCGAAAGAATATAACTATATTTTTTTAACTGATTTTCATTTAAGTCTGACACGTTTGAAATATATATAAGTTTTTGATTTTTTTTAATTACTTTTTTTATTTTTTTTATTTGTTCTAAGTTACTACAAATTAAATATTCAGCATTTTTATATGTTCTTGAAGTATGATTTAAATTCTTTGAGGTCCAACTCACAAAAAATTTTTCAACTTCTAAGTTTTTGTTTATTGGCCAAAAATATATTTTCTTTGGGTCATTGTGAATTGTTATTCCAAATATTTTAAAAGTTTTTGTTATTAAATTATTTAGTCCATTTTTATAAATTAACATCGTTAATATTGATTGATCTTGACGATGATTTTTTCTAGAACTATTTTTTGGAGCAATAATATCCTGATTTAGTGATAATTGTGCCCATTCCTCTAAAAAATCTTTTCCATATTTTTTTTCTGGATTAATACCAACCATTCCACTTGCAAAATTATTTTTATTTAAATATTTTTTTGGGAAATTAATTTTCTCAATAGATTCATTATGAGTCCATTCAAATATTTTCCCAACACTACTAGCCACATAAATCCCTTTGACATTCAAAATTATTCTTATGAGTCTAAGTTTCTTATTTATTTTGCATCCTGCATCGAGCCACAAAACATTTGTTTTATATTCGGCAATACAATCTTTAATTATTTGGGGTTTCCACGCATAGGAACCAACTTTTCCATCTTTATCTTTTTTTGAAACGAAATCAGGATAAGAATTAAAATCAAAATTTTTATATATTATTTTTGGAAAATTAGATTTAAGTTCATCTTTTTGATTATTATTTAATCCAATATCATAAAAAATTAAAGTAGAATTTTTTTCAAACATCTCGAGAGTATAAAAAAGATTTTGGACACTATAAAAATGGGATTCATCCGCAGCAGAAACAATTGTTAACTTTTTATTTTTTGTAGTAAATAAATTTAAAAAAACAAATATAAGAATTAAAACCAAGTCATTTACTAACTCAGGAAGTGATCTGATAATTATTATTTTTATTGCTTTCAATTTTGGAGAATTCGATAATTTATTCATTATATCTCTCTTTTAAGTCACTAAAGACTAGGAAAGTAGAGATAGATAATAATAGAATCAAGATGAAAATTTTGTGTAATTCAATCGCAGAAGCTTTATCAAGTAAAATCTGAATGTCTTCATTATAAATTGGAAGTGAAAGTTTTGACATAAACTCATTAAATTCAGAAATGTTTAAAAATTGCAAAATCAAATAAAATAAAATAAATCCCAGAATACTTTGTGCAAATATTTTCAAGTACGATTGAAATTCTAATATTGACTCAAGGAGTCCGTAAAGATAATTAGGTTGAGTAAACTTTGTTATTTTGCCAAAAGCATTTTCTATATACTCTAAAGAGAGTTGAGTAGATTTTGTAGTTTCAAAGAAGATTGTAGATATTATTGAAAAAATTGAAAAAATGATCAAATACCTTTGATGAATTTTTGAATTATTTATATTTAATAAATAAACTAACAATCCAAGGGGAGCCAAATTTAAAGTATACCTAAAGCCATAAGAAGAACCCGTTGATCGCCAAATCATAACAAGAGCGAATATTTGAAGAAAACTTATAAGTATTAATAAATAAGAAATTTTTGTACTCTTTGTATTTTTTATATTAAGTGTTTCTTTAAATGAAATATAAAAACCATAAAAAATTATTGGAGCAAACCAAAATAATCCAAATTCTTGTGAAAATAAAAGAATTAATAAGTTTTTAAAATTACTTGATAAAAACGAAAAAACTGAAGAACTTTCAGCAATATATCTTTCCATAGTTCCTGATGTGTTATAAACAAATTCTGGATTTATTGTTATAACCCCATAAATTAAATAAGAATGTAGTAAAAATAATCCAATCGAGATTATTGACGAAAAGATAAACAGTTTGTCAGATCTTAGATTTATTTTTTTTGCATCAGAAGTCTTTATGATTATTAGTGGAATGATTAAGGTATAAAGATTAACCCATCTTGTAACTAATGAAAGACAAATACTAAGAGGAATAGCAAAGCTATAAATATTTGAATTTGATTTTGTATACATAATTGAAAAATATATTACCAAAGACAAAGTAAAAACTTCATACACATGGGACATGCTGTATCTCTCAAAAGCATAATAACCAACACCTGATCCTAAAATAAATATATAAACAGTTAATGGATTTATTTTTATCCCCAGTTCTCTTGCTATTTTGTTCCACAAAATACATGTAAAAATTAAATAAAATACGGAGCTAAAAGAATAAAAAATTAATTTATAGTTAAACAGATCACTGCTGTTAAATAGCTTATCAAACAAATTTCCAATAAACAAAAAAGGAGCAGAAAGAAGACCACTTCCAAAGAAGGCTGAAGGTGCAGGTTTGTTGTTATAGTTGAAACGCTTAAATTCATTTCCAAGAAATTGGTTAGAATAGTCAAAATCAAAGTCAATAATTAAAGTTTCAGCATGTGCGTAGTAGTCATGATCGTCTTTGCAACAATATATACCTGTATCAAGACGGTAGTCTGTTTTAACAAAGATTGAAATAATAAAAATGATTATTAAAAATTTAAAAGTTTTAGTTTTCATATAATTTCGAATTTATCTTCATAAACTCTTTTTTCATATGCTTGTGAATAGTAAAAGCAAAAAGAAGACATAACGAATAAAAGTATGGTTAGAAATAACCAGCTTGCTTTTGAACCCTTGAGGTATTCTAAGTTAATAAGAATTAGTTTTGAACCACTATAAGTTGTTGATATTGAAAAAATCAAAAAGAAAACATCAAAAATTCCCGAAATTTGTAAATTAGAATATCTAAATTTACTAAGAATTTTTCTAATATAACTGATAATTGAAAAATAAAACAATTTCATAAACATTATTGAGGGTCTTAATTTACTTTTTTCATCACTGTATTTGACTGTATTTTTAATTTGTCCATTTTTAAAATTATCAGAAAGAATGTTCTTATTCATAAAAATATTTAGATAAAATGGATATCCATATTTGTAAAATATTTTTGGAAGAGAAAAATTTTCTAAGCTTTGTTTAGAAAATAAAAATAATCCATTTAAAGGATCATTGATCTTCCAATTACCAGTTGAAATTTTAATAAACAATGATGCTAGTGCATTTCCAACGTATCTGATTGTTGGTATTTCACCTTCAATACCACTTTCCCAAAATCTATCACACTTCACAAAGTCGTAGTCATTTTTTGAGAGGGAAATTAGTCTCTTTATATCACTTAATTTAAATTGTCCGTCACCGTCAATTTTAATTAAATTATTACAACTAGAATTTTTAAATTCATTAATACCTATTTCAAGAGATTTGCCAGCTCCAAGATTTTTTTGATTGTTAATAATTTTAAGATTATCGTATGTCAAATTCTCAAGGATATCTTTTGTATCGTCTGTACTCCCATCATTAACAACAATTACTAATTCAAATAGAGAAATAACTTCTGTTACGTTTTTCTCGATAAATTTACTTTCGTTGTGAGCAAGAATTAGGCATGCGTTCATACTTTTATCTTAATTACTTTTTTATTAATTATTTCTTACAATTATTTGAGTAACAAATAAAGCTATCAAGCTTAAAAATCTCTCTACAAATGAAGTAATAATTACAAGGTCGAAGCCAATCTTGTGAATATTGTTGAAAGAAATAATCAGACCTTCTTTTATTCCAATATTTCCTGGAGTTAAATTAACAATATTTACAAATGACCCTAAAAAATTGTAAGAGATTGACGAATAAAATGAATCAATATTTGATAAATTAATTACGATCAAATACACAATAATTGATGAGCTTAAAAAAAACAGAATGTTATTTATTTGAATTATTAAATTATTTTTAGATATTAGTTTTTTAGATAATCCAGTATTTATTTTTTTAAAATACGGTAACTTTTGAATACTAAATGTTGTAAACACAAGACCAAAAAAAATCAAAAACATAATTATTAAATTATTTAAAATAGTTTTTTGATTTCCAAGAAATGAATATATTAAAAAAATTAGAAATATTGGTATTAAATTAAATATTGAATAAAAGGTTGTGATAAACAAATATTCATTTATTTTTATATCATATTTTTCTTTTAAATATGATAGTTTGTAACCACTTCCAAGTTTTAAAGGAGACGATAAGTTACCTAATGTGTTCCTTACTGTAAGTTTTGTTGATTCAATATTCTTTAAATTAATCCCAATATTTTTTAAAATATAAATATTCAAATTAGATAAAAGATATATATTTATAAATTTTAATGACAATAATATTGCAATTGTTTGAATGTTAAAGTTTGAAAAGTTTTTAAATTGCTCAAAATTTTTAAATATAAAATAACCAAAATATAAAAGACTAGAAACTAAAACTGTTACTTTAAGAAAATTAACTACCTTACTACTTATATTCATTTATAAACTTAATACAAATCTTACAATGACAGGATCAAAATTTATATCGTTAACTTTATAAGCTGAGTTATATTTAGAAAATTTATCTGATACTTTCTCATAATCTATCTTAAATCCATTTTTTTCTATTAATTTTTTGAATTTATCTATATCCATTAATCTTCTATAGTGATCTGTTTTCTTGTACTTTTTTTCATCAATATTTGTTCTTGATTCAATAAAAATATTTTTAATTATATTTTTACTTAGCCAATTCATAAGATTCTCTTCTTCTGCTTCATTTATACTATGGAGAACAAATCTGCAATATCCATAATCAAATTTCTCTTTTTTAAGATTACTGAAATCAGAAATTTCAAAATTTAAATAACTATTTTCAAATGGTTTTAAGTTTTTGATTGCAACGGAACTTTGATCTATCCCTAAAGTTCGAATTTTGTTTTCTGCAAAATATATACTATCCCTTCCATTACCACAACCTAAATCAATGATCGTTTGATTAGGAGTCATTTTATTTAAAACAAATTTTGCAAATGTAGAGCTATCAAAAGGTTTTTGAATTTTTGTATAGTAACTTTCCCAATAACTTTTATCCATAAGCTTTATTTTTTGTTGAAATGTATCTTTTTTATTTATTTATCCTTTTATATATGAAATTCAACAAAACAAATCCTCTACACATTCTAATTTATATATATGGAAGTTTTATTTTTTATTTTGTTTATTTGATTTCTAAAGTTTTTGCCTTTCCAACAGAAAATAATATTGTTCTATATGGGCATAAGTATTATGGAAACCTAAAGAGTCTTTATGAAAATTTAGATATAAAAGATTATTCAAAATTTTTTATTACTCTTGACTATAAAAATTATAAAAAATTAAAAAATCAATCTATTGACGTGCTTTATGGATTAAGTATCAAGGACACGATAAAAATTATCAAATCCAAAATATATGTTACTGATCATGGGTTACATTTTTACAAACCACTTTTGAATAACGATAATAAGCTTTTTTTCGATGTTAACCATGGATTACCATTTCAAAAATGGAACTCCAAACTTGTTAATCAATGGTACAAATATAAAGAAGTATGGTTATTTTCAAGTTTTCATAAATCGGTTTACCAAAATGAATTTGGTTACGAAAAAGACAACCTATATATTACTGGTTACGGCCGTCTTGATAAAATCAAGGAATTTATTTCTTTGGAAGACAATTCAAAAATTACTTTAAATTTAAAACAAAAATATAATATCGACGAAAATAAAAAAATTATTTTATATGCTCCAACATGGATTCACAAAAATCAAAAAGTTGATAAAGAGTTTATGTTACCAACCAACCCACAGTTCTTACATGAGCTAAATAATATTGGAAAAAAATTAGATTTGATATTTATTTTTAGACCTCATATGAATACATTATTTAATACTAAATTTTTAAAAAAATTAAGTTCTTTGGATAATGTACTTTACTTTCCTTTTAGCGAGTTTGAGGCATCTGATGAATTTTTGATAATTTCAGATATGTTAATAACAGATTGGTCCTCGATTGCTTTTGATTATATCTTATTAGATAGACCAACCCTATTTCTAGATATTCTTGATTCATTCCAGAATGGTACTTATAATGAAAATCTTTTGAGATTTGGGATTAGGACAAACAGGAAAAATTTAGGTGACTATATAAATAAATATCTTTCAAATATAGATCTATATTTTGATGAGTCTAAACACAATGAGTCAAAAAATGTTTTATATGATAATACAGATGATATTTCATCTAACAATTATGTAAAAAGAATTGAAAAATATATATAAGAATTATGAAAATTAGTATTGGATATGAATTTATTGACGGACCTTGGGGAGGTGGAAACAGTTTTGCAATACAACTAAAAAATTACCTGAAAGAAAATGATATACAAGTCGTTAATACTTTAAAAGATGAAGATATCGACATTATCTTACTTACTGAACCTAGAAGGTACACCAAGTCATCTTCATTTAATCACATTGATGTAATGAAATACATAAGAAATAAGAACACCAATGCTCTGGTCGTAAATAGGATAAATGAATGTGACGAAAGGAAAAATACAAAAGGATTGAATAAATTCCTAATTAATTCATCTTTAGTTTCAGATCATACTGTTTTCATTAGTGATTGGCTTAAGAATTTATTCTTGTCTCAAAATTTTTATAATGAAAGTTTTTCAGTTATTAAAAATGGTGCCGATAGCAAAATCTTTAACTTTAGAAAAAAAACTATCGGTAAAAAATATAAAATCGTAACTCATCATTGGAGTTCAGACTTTAATAAAGGATTTGAAGCATACATAAAACTCGACGAAATTCTAAATTCTCAAGAATTTAATGATAATTTTGAATTTATTTTTATTGGAAACAAGCCAAAAAATTTATTATTTAAAAACACTACGTTTGTCGATCCTTTATTTGGTAAGAATCTTTCAAATATCTTAAAAGAATGTCACATATATATAACAGGTTCTTTAAATGAACCTGCTGGTATGCACCATATAGAAGGTGCGATGTGTGGGTTGCCATTGCTATATATTGATAGTGGGGGAATTACAGAATATTGTAGGGATTATGGTTTAGATTATGAAGTTAAAAACCTTGAGGAAAAACTTAGAGAGATAAAAAACAAATATGATTTATTTCTAGGCAATCTTGAAAAGTATCCTTTTACCGGGGAAGAAATGTGCAGAAATTATTTAAATCTTTTTAATGATTTATTTGAAAGGAAAGATAGCATTTTACAAAATAGAAAAAATTTAGAAAAATTAAAATTACAAAATCAATATAAATTATTCAATTACTATTTCTACTTATAAATTTTAGATTTTGAATTTTGCTCTAAGATAATCAACTATTTCATCAGAAGGAGAACTAGTTGTTTTCGAATAAGAAACACTATTGTCAAGATTTTTAATAAAATTTAAAATTTTATCATTATCATAATCTGAAATCATCATATTTTTATTCAGAGCTTCAGGCCTCTCAGTAACCCCTCTCCAAATAATTGCATTTTTTCCAAGATAGAAACACTCTTCTTGAATAGATCCACCATCTGTAATTACTAAGTATGAACTTTTCAACTCTTCAAGAAAATCTTCATGATTTCTTAAGCTACTGACTGAAATATTATTAGGAATTTCTAGTTTGTGTTTATTAAGATAATTCTTTGTTGGTTCATGTAAAAACCAAGTTGCATTGTAGGTAGTTCCTATCACATTTATTAACTGTAGAAATTTAGAAAATCTTTTCTTATTTACAATATTCTCTGTTCTATGAAGTGTGATTGTTACTTTTTTACTATCTGTAACTAAATTATTCACATCAAGTGTCTCGATAACGGTGTTATCTGAAGCCATGAAAATATGTTTTTCTTTATATTTGTTTTCTAGTCTTTTTTTTGAGTTTTCATCAAAACAAATAAGTATATCTGATTTTTGAGCTACAAATCTTCTTACAATTTCCTCTGGAAAGGGAACGAACCACTTGTTACTGGTAAGACCACTCTCTAGATGAATTAATTTTAATTTATTTTTTTTCCCCCAATATGCCCCCAGCAAAGTACTTATTGTATCTCCGTGTACAATACAAAAATTTTCATTGTTTTCATCATTTAATTTTGTTTGAAATATTAAGTAATTTTTTATAAATGAAAAAATCCATTTAATACCCTGAAAGTATCTAGTTATATCTTTGTTATTTTTATATAAATTTATTCTTTCTACTTCAATCAATGATGTTTCAATGGCACTATCAACAATAGACTTATGTTGACCAGAAGAAACCACTATTGGATTGAAGTGCTTAATATTTTTAATTTTATTAATTAATGGAATACATTTAATAATTTGAGCTTTTGTGCCTATAAAAAAATAAAAATTAACCATTATTCTCTAGCTCTTCAACAAAATAATATTTGTTATTTGGAATAAAATAATAATAGTTAAAGGATAATTCTACTTTTGATGAATAAAATTCCTCAACATAGCAAAGCTTTATATCACCACATAAATAATTATTGACTGTGTGTGGTTGAGAATACTTCTTCCATCCATCTTCTATATCGATAAAT
>ENA-OSEY01000565-OSEY01000565.1-marine-metagenome-genome-assembly--contig:-NODE-565-length-26930-cov-5.593788_pt1 | contig 26930 bp, 50 predicted proteins | sample MGYA00248465_ERZ534230 | MGnify/ENA primary metagenome ERZ534230 (study PRJEB26409, sample SAMN06344110) | marine metagenome | isolation source: Sea water from surface | place: Atlantic Ocean:Southern...
AAACGCCGCCAACAAGGGGATTTCCGCCTGCATCACATCCACATCAAAACCCTCCAAAATTTGGCGTGCTTCCTGCGCAAGCCGTTGTTTTCGGCTGTCCACCTTCACCAACAATGCGGCATGCATGGTGTCCATCTGCCTGAGGATTGAGGAGAGTTCAACAGTGAGCTCAACCGATCTCGCCTGCGGCGTAGTGGGCAGCAAAACAAGATCTGCTCCGGCCGAAAGATTCTTGAGTTCATCTTCGTGGCTGCTGGCCTGCCCGTCGGTGATGATCACTTGGGCATGGCGGGTGGCCTTTGCTGCAGCCTCCACAGGCACCACTTCAAACGGAAGCATCCCCCGGGCTGCGTAGGCGGTTGCCGAGCGGTTGCGATCCGCATCAACAACACACACCGATAGGCCCTGCTGAGCCCAAACACAAGCCAAATGAATGCTGGTGCAGGTTTTTGCCACACCACCTTTCTGGCCAAAGACAGTCAAAAACATGGCTGAGGTTTAAATGCGCGGAATGATCGCGTCGTTGGGGAAGAACTCTTCGAACACACAGATGCGGTCGGCCCAACGGGCCTCCACTTCCAAGCGCATCAAGCGATTGCGCACCCACATCAAGGTGTCCACATCAATGGGTTTATGGAACTTGTGCTGCTGCGCCTTCACCCAATCATCCTTGCTCTGAGAGCTGTTCATGACCGCGAAAACTGTTGTGTCCATACCGTACGGATGGCATCTCTGAGCGCCAGCAGCTTCACATTGAGTAAGCATCAAGCATCACCCAATCGCAGCCGAACTGTTCAGCAGAACAACGAATTAATGGAAGCTTTGAGTCCGGGCCAGAGTTCAGATCTGGAACCTCGAGATCGGTAGCCGATCCATCATTCCGTCCATCCCAGCAACGACAGAATTGATTTAGTTCATCTTCAGCCTGTGATGACGCAAAAAGCACCCCAACTCAAGCCACGCCCCGTGCACACACCTCCCAAACGCGCTTGAACCACTTGAAGGCCTGAATCAAACAGCCTGAGCCGAACAGAATTCCTGTTTTGTAACGGCACGAACGACACGTGGATTGACAGTCCTTCTATAAAGGATCTGTAGCAACTGCTACGCAATCACGTTCACCTCGTCTTCGGCGAGGCGCAGTTCGACTCAGGCCATGGAACGGGGACCTGAGCTTGCTTCGAGGAACTCATCATGACCCTGACCTATCGCGGCCAGAAGTACAACCAGAGCAACGCTGCTGCTTCCAATGTTCAGCGCCCTGTTCTTGTTTACCGCGGTCAGAAAGTCGCTCGCTGACAACAGCACGACGACCTCTTTCAAGCCCCGCCGAAGCGGGGCTTTTTTTATGGCTCACTCGCCTTCAGGATCGGGCTGTCTTGCCTTCCAACGTTCAAACCAAACGGCGACGGCGAGGGACACAGCCACGGCAAAGCCAGCACCAATCAGCACCACACCAACTTCCACCGGCATCAACACCACCTGTTGCTCCTTCAAATCATCGGACAAGACCGATCAACACGGCAAAGGCGGCGTTATCGAACCAAAGTGTTACTGAACCAACGACTGATACGCCTCATTGACGCGTCGAAACGCCTCAGCAGAACCACCGAGATCGGGATGGTGCTGCTTCACCAGTTTTCGATGCGCCTGCTTGATCTCCGCCAGGGATGCGTTGGCATCCAAGCCCAACACCTTTAAAGCTGCACGGCGTGGATCATGGGCATGGCCATTTTCCGGACGATCGGTTTGACGTTGGTCTGTTCGGGTGCGGCGCCCCTGCCGTCTGGAACCGGATTGCTCCTGACGCTGACGCAGCTGCTCCACCACACGTTGTGAATCCTCATCCAGCCATTCACTGGCGCGAACCCCAAACAAGGCAAACGCCGCCAGAACTGCCGTTGTTTGCTTGTTCGGCTTGGCACCCACCGCCGCCAGGAGATCTGTTCCCAGCCCCGGAACCAACCGATCCAACCGCTGTTCAAGGCTTAAGTGGGCAGGAAAACCACTGCGGTTGAGCTGCTCAATCAACAGCTCCAAACCCCGCTGACGCAGTGCCGTCCATCCCGGCTGCTGAGCAAGGGCCTGCCCCCAGGCCTGCACCTGTTGGCTGCTGATCCGAGGTGAAGCTTGAGCCGATGGCTCACTCCAGGGGCGATGGGATCTTGGTTGCGTCCGAATGCGTTGGCGTTGCAATCGCTCCAACTCACGGTTGAGCCGCAACACCTCGCGACGCAAAGCATCGTTCTCCGCCAGCAACGCCTCAACATTGCTGGTGACCCGTTGTTCAGGACGTCCACCAGACCAATGCCGCGGATCAAAGCCCAAAGCGTGTCTCCCGTCTCACCACGGCAACAACTCACCATTGGCATGCCAGAAGCTGCCGCTGGTGGCCATGGTTAAGGCATCGATCCGTGCCAGCAGACCCTTCACCGACTGCTCGGGGGGGATCCCGCTGGGATTGAAGCGAATCATGCGGGTGCGCACCAATCCGGGATGCAAAATCGCCACGGCGATGCCCCGCGATTCCAGGTCAATCGCCAACGATTTTCCAGCCATGTTGAGGGCCACCTTCGACATCCGATAGCCATAGGAACCTCCCGAGCTGTTGTCGTCGATGGACCCCATGCGGCTGGTCATCAGCACCAACTTGGCGCCACTGGGCATCTGATCCACCAACGCCCTGGCCAGAAGCAAAGGAGCAAGGGCATTCACCTCAAACTGGCGTCGAATCCCGGTGGGATCCAAATCCATCAGGCCCATCGACTGCAAAATCCCGGCATTGAGGATGACGCCATCGAGGGGCAAACCATCCAGACGCTGCACCAGGTCATCAATGGCTTGGCTGTCGCTCAACTCGAGGCCGGCTTCCACCCGCACCCGCAGATTCTCGAGTTCATCACTGGTTTGACGGCAAACCGCCACCACGTCATCACCCCGGGCCTTGAGCTGCCTGCAGTATTCCAAGCCGATCCCACGGTTGGCACCGGTGACTAGAAACGTCGCCATCGGGAGGTTTCAGCAACCGCCATCCTGCCGGCTCTTGCGTCGATCCCCTGAAACGATCACGCCGGAAAATCCCCCTCCACGCCGTACTGATGCAAACACTGTTTCACCGTGAGCACTGAGACCGTGCTGCCGGTCTCTGCATCCACCAGCAGGTAGGGGCAGCCTCGGAGCACGCAGCGCCGCCGTGCGTCGATATAGGCATCAAAAGCGTTGGCATGGGAACACTCCTCCACCCAACCTTCACTGCTGAGATATCGCGTGAGGATCATGCCCACAGACGCCTGGGCCACTGGTTATGGCTCAGGACATTCCGCATCCCAGGAAGTGACTTGAAGTCTTCGGGATCACAACGGAAAGAATGAACCTGAAGTAAGGCAGATCAATGGGATTCAGCTGATCCCTGCACAACGGTGACCACCTGATTCCAGGTGGCATGCACCACGCGATAGGTCTTCAAGGTGGCGCGTGATTTGGTGCGGGCATTTACGAAGGCTTTGAACTCCGTTTTGAAGCAGATCTCTTGGATCCACTGCCCTCCATTATCAAGCCTCTCGATGCAGTACATCAGAGATCAAGCGATTAAAAACATCACAACCGCAAAACTTTTGCTGAGCACAAAAACAAAAGATGGTTTTCGGGATCGGTCAAAAAAAGCCCCCGCACTGAGCGGAGGCTCGGGTGGTGTGAGGAGTCGACGATTTTGCAACTGCCGACTCTGATTTCATAGCCCGATTTCAGAGCAGCAGCTCCCCCAGCCACAAAGCTTTATCCACTACAGATAAAGAACATTGGCGCGACAACGCCGGAGCGCATCACGCACAGCCTCCAGCCCCGTTTCGTCTGGCCGATGCAGCCCGGCAGGCACCACCATCACGTCGTCCGCATCCAAATGCACCCGTGCTGAGAACCAGGTGCCAGGTCCTGGCACAGACGCACGGCAGATCGAATCCTGGTTGTCGTCCAGACGTCGCTCGATCAACCAATCCTCCACACGATCCAAGGGCTGAAACGCCGTTGAGGCAGAAGCGACAGGCACCATCAGGATGAGCAGCAACACTTGAAAGACCTGCATCACGAGGCTGGAGCGAGCAAAGCGCACCCATCGTCACAGAGAACACCGGTTCAACCGCACTGTTGCGTTAGAAGAACTGCGTCGCGGAGCCGTCGATGCCGTTATTTCGCTGTGAAGGGTGCTCCATGCGCATCGAACGCTCGATGGCGGCGTACTGGCGCAACAAGGGGAAACTGCTGTGCTCCACCTGTCTTGATCGCCAGGAGATGCCTCTGAAAACGGCCGAGACCAGTCGGAAGCAAGGTTCTTCCGAATTCCTTGCCAACAGCAACAAAAGCTGACACCAGCTCTGTGAAAGATGCACATGTCGTTCCCTCCCCCCTCAACCATGGGTTTCCTCGCCGTCGCCGGATGCATGCTCCTGGCTTCCGCCATGTCTGCTGCACTCACCACCAAGCCTTCCAAAGCCTGAGCGTTCAAAACGCCAGCAAAAGCTGAACAAAAACCGGGCCAAGCCCGGTTTTTTTATGGCGATGGGCTTTCAACCATGGATCTTTTCTCCCGCAGAAGAGATTTAGAACTGCAAATCAAATGTGCATGCCGCCCCCTTGCGGCTGTAGATCCTTGATCCACTGAGCGAATCCCATGGACAGCATCAGTCGCATCTGTGCCACCTCCAAAGGCACCACCATTGATGCCATCGGCCAGGGCCGCTACCGCGTTTGCAACCGACATGCGGTGTGCTCTGACGTTGAAGGTCTTTGGCAGGCCTATGAGATTCTGCGGCGTCAGGAACAATCCTTAAGTTGATTGAAGGGGGCCAGGAATAAGTATCAACACTTACAGCGCTTGAGTGTTCAACACGTAACACTTAATGCACCCCGGTGAGGGGTAATGCGTCGACTCCGGGAGGGCCTAGGGAACCCTCCTTTTTTATGCGGTTTTTTCAGAAGACCAGCGTTCCTGCACTGTCCTCTCCGAACTCCAGGTAAAGGCAGCGGGCATCCTCAGCCCTGCCGCAATCAATCAGATGTTGAACCCGTTCGCGCCACCACTGCGACACACCAGAACTCAACTCTTTGTTGGGCAGACCACCGAAGGATTCACTCATAGCAATCATCCGTGTTGAGCAAACGCTAAGCAGCACGCCTGACAAGGCGAATTGGCCTGTTAGGTGCTGATAGCAGCTGTTGTTACCCAACAGCCATCTTCTGCAAAATCTGCCACACAAATCATTTGTAGCGGTTCACACTCCGCAGAGCATCAAAGCCGCAGACAGTGAAATTGCGGATGAAACCTAGGGTTCCGATCTCTTCACGGGGATGCCTGGTCCAAGAGGTTTCCACCGGCCTTGCCGGTTGCACGGAGGGACAAAAGCCCGGGAGACCGCCTCAACGCACACTCCCTTGTTTGATGTCATCCCCATCGGACCCTTCAGGGGCCTTCCAGCGTTCGCATCCCAGCGAAGGCATGCAGGCACTCGAAAAGGAACGCAAGCTTCCACTCACTGGCTGGCAGCAAGAAGTTGACCAGGCCAAACGCTTCGGGCTTGAAGCCGCCGAAAGCATTGTTGACCGCAACATCTCCACCTTCTCCAGAGGTGAGCTGCCGCATTTCGCCGGCATCAACACCTTCATGAAGGCGCCCTACTTGGAAGATGTGAACCAGGTGGGCAACTACGACGTCGCCATCGTTGGTGTACCCCACGACTGCGGCACCACCTACCGGCCCGGAACGCGCTTCGGCCCTCAGGGGATCCGACGAATTTCAGCGCTTTACACCCCTTACAACTACGAAATGGGGGTCGACCTGCGTGAACAGATCACCCTCTGCGATGTGGGTGACATCTTCACGATCCCGGCCAACAACGAAAAGAGCTTCGATCAGATCTCCAAAGGCATCGCCCACGTCTTCTCGAGCGGCGCCTTCCCGATCATCCTCGGTGGCGACCACTCGATCGGTTTCCCCACGGTGCGTGGGGTGTGTCGCCATCTCGGCGACAAAAAAGTGGGAATCATCCATTTCGATCGCCACGTCGACACCCAGGAGATCGACCTTGATGAGCGGATGCACACCTGCCCTTGGTTCCATGCCACAAACATGGCCAACGCCCCGGCAGAAAACCTGGTGCAGCTGGGCATTGGTGGTTGGCAAGTGCCTCGCGAGGGCGTCAAGGTCTGCAGGGAGCGGGGCACCAATGTGCTCACGGTGACCGACATCACTGAAATGGGGCTGGAAGCCGCAGCCCAGTACGCCATTGAACGAGCCACCGATGGCACGGACTGCGTCTACATCTCCTTCGACATTGACTGCATCGATGCCGGCTTCGTGCCGGGAACTGGCTGGCCTGAGCCCGGTGGCCTGATGCCGCGGGAAGCGCTCAAGCTGCTCGAGCTGATCGTGCGCAACGTTCCCGTCTGCGGCCTGGAAATCGTTGAGGTTTCACCTCCCTACGACATCAGTGACATGACCTCCCTGATGGCCACCCGGGTTATTTGCGACACCATGGCCCACCTTGTGGTGAGCGGTCAGTTACCCCGCAAAGAGAAGCCGGAGTGGATCAGCGACACCTGCAACATGAACGTTGATCAGAAGTGGAGATAGGCCATGCATGAAGTCGACATGACCAAGTGCCTGCTGATCTCCCTGAATGAATGGCGCGACCGTCGCGAAGACACCTCTGCGATGGTCGAAACCGTTCATCTCGATGTGGGGCGATTCACCTGCGTTGAACCCGATCAGCTGGTGACCACTTACAACGCTGCGGTGCAGGGCACCTGGCTGGATGGATCCCGGCTCACGATCACGGAAATCCCCTTTGTGGGCCGCTGCTTGATCTGCAACGGCACCTACGACCCCGTGCCCGAAAACGCCTATCGCTCTCCCTGCTGCGATCACCCGCTTGAGGAGATCGTCAGCGGTAGGGAATTGCGCATCCGCAGCATCGATTACCGCAGCGATGCCGCCGCTGCCCTTGAGTCCGCTCCAATCCAGCGTCAGCGCTGAAACCAATACCCCCGCTTTTGCCATGCATATGCCTCTTGAGGACACCCTCGGCCTCAATCTGCTTGCCGCCAACAACCATCAGGCCGAACACAACAACGAGCATTTCCAGAGCTGGGATCTGCTTTGCCTCAACCTGATGAGCAGCCCAGGCGCAGGAAAAACCGCCCTGCTCGAACGGTCCCTCCCAGCCTTGGCTCGCGAACTCAGCATGGCCGTGCTGGAAGGCGACATGACCACCCAGCTGGATGCCGACCGCTTGGAAACTGTTGGCATCCCGGTGGTGCCCATCACCACAGGCAGAGCCTGCCACCTTGATGCGGCCATGGTGAGTGGTGGCCTGAAGTTGCTGCAACAACGGCTCGATCCTTCCGCGCTGGATTTACTGCTCGTGGAAAACGTGGGCAACCTTGTCTGCCCTGCGGAATTTGACGTTGGGGAACACCACAAAGTGGCGTTGCTCAGCGTGACCGAGGGCGATGACAAGCCGCTCAAGTACCCCCTGATGTTCCGCAACGCGGATGTGGTGCTGATCACCAAGGTGGATCTTCTGCCCCACCTGCCTGTGGATGTGGCAGCGATCCGCCGCAACATCCACAGCATCAATCCCAACGCCACGGTGATCGAGGTCTCCGCCCTGACAGGTGAAGGCCTGGATGCCTGGCACATCTGGGTGCGGCAAGCCCTCGCCAGCCGGACCACCACAACCCCTGCTCTGGCCACCGCCTGAGCAGATCAATTCAACGTCTTGTTCCTCCCGCCCATGCCATGACCAAACAACTGCGCAACCTTCTTTTCGCCGGCCTCGCCATCGTGCTGGCTGTCGCTTGCTCCAAGCCCTCCACACCGACGGTGGGCGGCACACCGATCGTTTTGGGCTACAGCAACTGGGCCGGATGGTGGCCCTGGGCGATTGCCGTGGAGGAAAAGCTGTTCGAGAAGAACGGCGTAAATGTGGAGATGAAGTGGTTCGACGGCTACGTGCAGTCGATGGAAACCTTCGCCGCTGGCAAGATCGACGGCAACTCCCAAACCTTGAACGACACCATTTCCTTCCTGCCGGGTGAGAACGGCGGTGAAGTGGTGGTTCTGGTGAACGACAACTCTGCTGGCAATGACCAGATCATTGCCGATGCCTCCATCACATCCATTGCCGATCTCAAAGGCAAGACCGTTGCTGTTGAGGAAGGCGTTGTGGATGACTACCTGCTCAGCCTGGCCCTCAAGGATGCGGGCCTGAGCCGCGACGACGTGGTGATCAAAGGCATGCCCACCGATCAGGCAGCCACTGCATTCGCGGCAGGTCAGGTTGATGCTGTTGGTGCCTTCCCTCCGTACACAGGCACCGCCATGCAGCGAGAAGGTGCGCAGGTGATCGCCAGCTCCAAGGAGTATCCCGGTGCCATTCCTGATCTGCTCACCGTCAGCGGTGATCTGATCAAGGAACGTCCCGACGATGTGCAGAAGATCGTGAAGACCTGGTGGGACGTTCGCGAGTTCATGGAGAAGAACCCCGAAAAATCCGAGGCGATCATGGCCAAGCGTGCCGGCATTCCCACTGAGGAATACGAGCAGTACAAAGACGGCACCCGCTTCTTCTCCATCGAGGAAAACCTCGAGGCCTTCAGCGCTGGTGAGGGAATGAAGTTCATGCCGTTCGCCGCTGAGTCGATGGCCGACTTCATGGTTTCGGTGGGCTTCATCCCTGAGAAACCAGACATGAGCAAGCTGTTTGACGACAGCTTCATCAAGAAGGTCGCCGCCTCCTGATGGCTGCCACGGCCGCCGCTGCCCGCAAGGGGAGAAGCAATTGGCTTCTCTCCCTTTTCACCCTTGGTGCCATGCCATCCAAGGCCGTGCGTGGCGGCCTGCAGGTTGCATCACTGCTGGTGCCTCTCCTGCTCTGGACCGCCATCGCTTCCCTCGGACTGGTGGATGAAAAATTCCTTCCCTCTCCGCAGGCCGTATTCCGCTCCCTGGCCTCCATGGCCGAGAGCGGAATCCTTTTCCAGGACATTGTGGCCAGCACCGGTCGCGTGTTTGGAGGATTTCTTCTCGCCACACTTCTGGCGGTGCCGATCGGCATCTGCATGGGGGTGTACCCAGCGATCTGCGCGATCTGCGAGCCGCTGATTGCCATGCTGCGTTACATGCCTGCAGCGGCATTCATCCCTCTGCTGATCATCTACCTCGGCATCGGGGAGGAACCCAAGATCGCTCTGATTTTTCTCGGCACGATCTACTTCAACATCCTGATGGTGATGGATGCGGTGAAGTTCGTTCCCAAAGAACTCATCGAAACCACACTCACCCTGGGTGGTCGCAGCCGGCAGGTGCTGGTGCAAGTCGTCGCCCGCTACAGCCTGCCCAGCATCATCGACACCTTGCGAATCAACATCGCAACCTCCTGGAACCTTGTGGTGGTGGCTGAGCTGGTGGCCGCGGAAGTGGGCCTTGGCAAACGCATCCAGCTGGCTCAGCGCTTTTTCCGCACCGATCAGATCTTCGCCGAGTTGATCGTTCTGGGCTTGATCGGCTTCGCCATCGACATGGGATTCAGGCTGTTGCTGCGTCTCAGCTGCAAATGGGCGGTGTGAGCCTTGGAACTGATCATCAACAACCTCAGCAAGCGTTTCGGGGAGAAATTGATCCTCGATCACCTGTCGTTTTCCATGAAATCCGGAGACTTCATGGCCCTTGTGGGCAGCTCTGGGTCCGGGAAGAGCACGATTCTGCGGCTGGTTGCTGGTCTGGATCAACCGAGCAGCGGCAGCATCACTGTTGACGGCACCCCAGTTTCCGGTCCCGGGCCAGACCGGGGCATGGTGTTTCAGAAATACAGCCTTTATCCATGGCTCAACGCCGCTGAAAACGTTGCCTTCGGGATGCGACTTCAGCGGATGAAAGCAGCAGAGATCAAGGAGCGAACCGCCTATTTCCTCGAAGTGGTTGGCCTCAGTGACGCCGCCACAAAATTGCCGCGCGAACTGTCGGGCGGCATGCAGCAGAGGGTGGCCATCGCCCGGGCCCTCGCCACCAACCCCAGCATCCTGCTGCTGGATGAACCCTTCGGGGCTCTGGATCTACAGATCCGCGAATCGATGCAGGACTTCCTGCTCAAGCTCTGGCAACGAACAGGCCTGACCGTTCTGCTGATCACCCACGACGTTGAAGAAGCTTTGGTGCTGGCCCAGCGCGTCCACGTGCTTGCCCCAAATCCAGGGCGAATCATTCGATCCCTCGATGTCGATCTCGATAAAACCGATCTCGATCAGCTGCGCCTAAGCAGCGACTTCCTCTCCATGCGTCGTTCCCTTTCCGTCACCATGCGGGAGCTGGAGCCGGCACTTTCCTGACTGAACTGTCTTAAGTGAAGCCGTGTTGAATCAGACGTTCCTTCCTGCATCGCTGTACCGCGGCGACGAGATGCATCAATGGGACATCCACACCTATGCCAACCACTACTGGCATCCGGTTGCAGCTGTCAGCCATCTCCAACCGGGAGAGGTGCTGGCCATCACCATGCTGGATCAGCCACTTCTGCTCACCTGGCCCGAGGGAAAGCATCCCCGTGCTTTTCGCAACCGCTGTCCCCATCGCGGTGTTGCCTTTCGGCATGGCGGAGCAACGGGGCAGTCCTGTCGACGCTTGGTTTGTCCTTATCACGGCTGGACCTACAACCTGCGCGGAGAGCTGCTGGCCGCGGCGCGTGAAGCCGATTTTGAGCAGGACTTCGATCGGCAGAAATGGGGGTTGCAAGAGCTTGCCTGCCGCATCGATGGCCCACTGATCTGGATCGCTTTCAGCGACCAAGCTCTAACGCTCGAGGAGCAGCTGCAGCTGGTTCATACCGAAGCCGGAGCAGCCTGGAACACTGCATCCACCCTGCTGCGACAGAGCCGAAGCAGCCTGGCCTGCAATTGGAAGATTGCCCACGACAACACACTTGACGACTACCACGTCGCCATTGCCCATCCGACAACGCTGCACCGCGAACAAGGGCCGGTGCGGGATTACCGACATCGCTTCAGCCAACACAACAACCTTCTGGAGACACCCCACCCGGACGGTGGTCGATTCCTCACCTTCGGGCTGCCGCCATGGAGCCATCTGCTGGTCTGGCCAGACGGGAGGTTGGCATGGCTGGAATTCATACCCAAACGACCCGACCGCTGCACGATGCAATTGCACCTGTTTGCAGGCAGCGACGCCATGGATGCAGCCACAGCCGACGACTGGCTGAAGGACATGCTCACCTTTCTGGACGAAGACAAGGCTTTGGTTGAATCAGTCCAACACGGATATCAAGAGGATTTCCAGCCAGGGCCTCCGCATCAGCTGGAACGAAGGATCCTGCATTGGCAGGGTCTCTACCGAGAACGGTTGGGATCAGCAGGAAACAGCATTGAGGAACGCAGCCATGAGGCCATCTCTGCATTGAGGAGCTGAACATCCGCAAGGGGTGCAGCTGTGAATGGCTGAAGCGGCATGTAGCCATCGGGGCCAAACTCAGGCGTCATCGTGATCGGCCGTTCGGGCCTCGCGCTCTGATCGAGAAACAACTGCCAACAGCGGCGATGGCTCTCGAGGGCCTCAGCCCATTCCGGTGCGAAAGGGTGGCTGACGGAGGGGCCCTGAGCATGGCCGATTCGGGCATGAATGTGATCAACCCGAGCGGCCATCGCCTGAATGGGGGGCAGTTCAGGTGTCATTAACCGTTCCGATACCGCACACCAGTGACTGAGATCCGCTGTGAGCCGAAGCCGTGGATGGCGGGCCAGCCAGGCGGGCATGCGCCATGGGTCGAAGAGAGAACGACTGCGATGCGTCTCGAGCGTTACCGGAATCGAACACGCATCAATTTGATCCAGAAGTCTGTCGAGAAAACGATGCTGCTCGACTTCGTCCCAGCTGTCGCTGCCGGTGATCAGAGTGATCTTGAGCGGTGCCAGCGCCATGGCTCGCTCCAAGCCACGCTGAACTTGATCAAGATGCTGCGATGGAGAGCAGTTGAGATCGGGGGTGTAATCCCCCCCCGTAACAATTTCAACAATCAGATGCTGTTTTGCATCGGAGAGGCAGCGTCGGATCCCTTCAGGCTGAAGAGCCTTAAGACAAGGGTGATCGAGGTTCACCTCAAGGCCATCAAAGCGCTCGCCTTCAGCGGAGGAGCAGGCCTGTTCAAGGGACCCAGTCCAGCCCCACAGTGTTTTGAACAGCAGCAACCCGGGGCTGCTCAATGGATTTCCGTAAACACCTGCGGCTGAATGCCGAGATAGATCGCTTCGCGGAAGAGAGCCTGCTTCGCCTTGGCATCACGGTTCTGTTCCGCCAAGCGAAACCTTTCACGCAACGATGCGATCAACGTGGTCTGACGTGGGTTGCCCGGAGTGCCGGGAAGGGAGCTTGTCACCACCAGAGCGCGATCTCGGCCTCAGTATGGGAGAGCATCAGCCAAAGGTGTTGCCGTTCCATCCCCAGCAGCTGGCCTGCACATCCTCAAACCCGATGTACACCCGGTTGGCGGGGATTCCCGTCCTCGCCTGAATCAGCTCACAGAACGCAGCTGTCATCGCAGGCGGACGCAGGCCACCGATTGACTTCACCTCCACGTAGGCGCAGGGCTCATGGCTGCCGGCGAAGGTCATTGGCACGCCTGTCTCCAGGAGCGTCATCACGTAGGCCTCCGGCTTGCCCGTCTGGTTGGCCAACTCAGACGAAAGCTCCTGCAACAACGCCGATCCGTCTTTCAGTGCTGGAAGCGACGTGCGCACATGAATCAGAGGCATCGGTTCAAGAATGCTGGGAGAAGCTTGGCACTCTCAAGCCATGAGTGCCAATCCCTGGATGTCGATCTAATCGAAATATTTCCAAAAGCAAAGACTATCAACCTGAACTATTCGAACAGAGAAAGGCTCATAAATTTCACGCAAAAGTGATCAGCTCAATGATCCTTCTTCACTTCTTTGGCCTTGGAGACGTTCTGCGACGCTTTGAACTCGAGCAGATCACAGGCCTCACAATCATGGGCTTCAGACCACTCAGCCTGGATGAATTGATGCGCTGGTCGCAAAACATGGCCGACCAGCACCACTGGGATGGTGAGGCGATTCGTCACGATGTAATGAGCACCTGGCTTGATCAAGCCGAAGACATCACCCGCTGGAGGCATCGGCTGGATCAGGCGCCTGCTGAGGTTGAACTTTTGGCTGGTATTGGCGATCAGCACACCTGGCGTGATCATTGGGAAGGCATGCTGCGCCAAACACCGCGTGCCGGCTGGTGATCACGAGCGGAGTGCAATGACAGGCTGTCCACCGATCAGCGGACGAGAAGCGGACGTCGCTGCTGCGATGCAAAAACAACGGCAGGTCTGGTCGAACAGTGCGATCGATCTTGATCACCTGCATTCCGGCTTTGCCTGTGCTCTTCACATGCACCAACCAACGGTGCCGGCGGGGGCGAACAAGAGCTTGATCTCTCATCTTCAATACATGCTGGATCACCCCAATGAGGGTGATAACCACAACGCCGAACCATTCGCCCACTGCTATCGGCGTCTTGCCGACCTGCTGCCGGAACTGATCAATGAGGGCTGCAGCCCAAGAATCATGCTCGATTACTCGGGCAATCTGCTCTGGGGAATCGAGCAGATGGGGCGCCGCGACATTGGCGATGCACTCCATTACCTCGCCTGTGATCCTTTGATGCAGGGGCATGTGGAGTGGCTTGGAACCTTTTGGAGCCATGCCGTGGCTCCGTCCACACCCATCCCAGACCTGAAACTGCAGATCAGCGCCTGGCAACAGCAGTTCGAGGCCTGTTTTGGCAGCGCTGCCCTGGAACGAGTCAAGGGCTTTTCTCCACCGGAGATGGCGCTACCCAACCATCCCGACACCCTTTTCGAATTCATCAAAGCCCTTAAGGAAGCGGGATATCAGTGGCTCCTAGTGCAAGAGCACAGCGTTGAGTGCATGGACGGCAGCCCACTGCAACGCAGCCAATGCTTCGTTCCCAATCAACTTCTGGCCAGGAACAGTCGGGGCGAGGAGGTCAGCATCACGGCACTGATCAAAACCCAGGGGTCTGACACCAAACTTGTGGGGCAGATGCAGCCCTATTACGAGGCATTGGGTTGCGAACGGCAACGTCTTGGTGACGTCGAGGTGCCAGCACTGGTGAGCCAGATTGCCGATGGAGAAAACGGTGGGGTGATGATGAATGAATTTCCAGAGGCTTTCCGGCAGGCCAATCGCCACATCCGTGACAACCCCAAAGGCACCGCGGCAATCAACGGCAGTGAATACCTGGAGGCTCTGGAGCGCAACGGAGTAGATCCTCACCACTTCCCCGCCATCCAGGCGGTGCAACAACACCGCCTTTGGAGTGAACTTGGCGACAACACCTCAACCGAAGGGCTGGAAAAAACCATCAGCAAACTGATGGCTGACGACACCAGCTTCAGCATGGAGGGTGCGTCCTGGACCAACAACCTGAGCTGGGTTGAGGGTTACGCCAATGTGCTGGCCCCGATGAATCAACTCAGCGTTCAGTTTCATGCGCGGTTCGACCCATCAGTTGCCGCAGACCCCACCACCACCCGTACCCGGGCTTATCAGGAGTCGTTACTGCATCTGCTGCTGCTGGAAACCAGTTGTTTTCGGTACTGGGGGCAAGGGGCATGGACCGAGTACGCCAGGGAGATCCATCGACGGGGAGAGGATTTGCTGAACCGGAACACAGTCACGCCCAGCCGAAACTGAGAAGTGCTTTACAGAGCGTTACATTCGTGTAACGTAGACCCATCCGAGCATGCTCCATGGGCGATTACACAACGGCAATCATCGCCATGGTTGGCATCGGCATCGTGTTGACAGCTGCTGTGGTGTTTGCCCTGATGCGCCCCAGTGACATGCCACCCATCGACGAGAACCGAAATTGAGCATGGGAATTGTTACTGAACTGCTGATCGCCGCCACTGAAATCGGAATTGCCCTTCTGGTAGCTGTTTCCCTGCCCGTCGCCGAGTCCCAGAACTGATTTCACCCTTAGCCCGTGCCTTTCAAGCGAAATTCTGTGTAGATCGAGGCGGCATCACGCTCACGATCTAGCCCTTCCAGGTCGCTGCATCGCGTTTGCATCCAATACACCGTTTCCCTCCAGATTTCCAGGCGATAACGGCGCTCGAGATTTTGTCCGGAACCGTCCAAAGCTCTCTCAGCATCTCCATTTCAATCTAGGCAAGGCCAAATCGATTTGTTTGTGATGTCAACATTTAGCGATCGGCTCTGGATGAAGATCAATCCATCAACAATGAAAGGCGATCCTTTTTCATAAAAACAAAATTCGCAACTGCGCACATCGGCAATGAACCGTGCCCGTTGATACGACAACACCGAGTCGAGTCAATACTTTGGATTCAATCTGCCGACGTCACCATGGAGCCCATCGCTCTGACACTTGGCCAACAGTTCGATATCGAACAGCGCAGTCGTGATATCAATTCAATGACCGACGTCAAACAGCTCCAGGAGATCACCAAAGATCTGCTTTTGGCTTGGCAAAAGGAGATTGCCCGCTCACGGTCAGCAGCACGCCCACACCAGAAATAACGCTTCGTTACAGTTGGTTGACCTGCTTGCGAGTCATGAACCTCAGCTTGCCCCAGCAGTTTGAAGCTGAAGCGATCAAGCGGTCCATCGATGACACGGACGATCTCGACCAGTTGAAGTCTCTGGCACGGGAACTCGCAGACCTCTACGTGCGTCAGAGAGCTGCAACAGCCTGGGTGATCGCCGAAAAGTAAGTCTTACACCTTGCTGTCGTTTCGCCAGCGACGTTCCAAGCGTTGACGTGCTTCGTCAACGGTTTGCCCACGCAAAAGAGCTGTTTTGTCGCGGTAGGGGCGCGTGATCGACCAAAACTTGAAGGCAGAAGCCAGCGCCACCACCAGCCACGCGAGCACAATCCACCCAGGATTCGTCATCTTTGCCCAGCAATGCGCTCCATGATGGCGAACGGGAAGCGACTTTTGGCCGCATCCCCTCGTATCAAAACAACCATGGATCCTGAGGTGCGCCAGTTCGTGATCAGCCAGTTGGTGGTGATCGCACTACCGGTTGGAACCCTTTTTGGCATCTGGGTTTGGATGCTCAACTGGAGAGGTCATTCCCGCAAAGACCAGTGACCTTCCTTGCCGGCCTACTGGCCCCCGTACTGATGCTGTTCCATCTTGCTGGCCCCGTCCCAGCGGATCTCGGCGTCAGCAACGGGGCTTTACGCGACTGCCCGACAACAGCTCACTGTTCCAGCCAAACCTGGGAGAGCTCTAACACGATGGCTGAATTCAACAGGCTGAGTGAGTTGGTGCAGGAGACGCCGCGGACGGTTGTCATGGATCAAACCGAGACCTACCTCCATGCCGAGGCCAGCAGCGCATTCTTTGGTTTTGTGGACGACCTCGAACTGTTTGCTGATCGCGATAACAACCGGATCCAGGCAAGATCCGAGTCGCGCCTCGGCGACTCGGATCTTGGTGTGAACGCCGCAAGACTGGCGACACTGCAATCCAGGCTGAAAGGCTGACGCTGGCTTAAACCTTGGCGCGACGCAGGTTGCTCAGATCAATGATCATCTGCTTCATGCCAACGACGAATCCGACGGCAGCCAGGGCCACGATGCTGACGATGATCACTGTGTCGAGCAGTGAACGTGGATCGATCCAATCGGGCATGGCATGAACCGTGAGCTGATCTCGTGTTAGCCAGAGCCGATAAAATCCCAGCACGTAGCGCGTACGTTCAACACAAATCGTCAGACATGCACGACATCATCTGCCCTCACTGCAACACAGCCTTCAAGGTGGATGAAGCCGGGTATGCCGACATCCTCAAACAGGTGAGGGATCGAGATTTCGAGCAGCAACTGAACAAGCGGCTCGCCCTGGCGGAACAGGACAAACGAAACGCCATCGAGTTGGCCATTGCCAAAAAAGACAGGGAAATGCAAACGCTTGAGGCACAACTCAAGCAAAGTGCAATGCATCAAGAACTGGCGATTAAAGATGCTGTAAACAAAGCGGAGAAGCAGCGGGATCGCATTGCCAGTGAACTCCAGCAAATGCGTGAGCAGCAGGCCACAGAACTACGCCTAGCCGAAACCAAATTCGCCAAAGAAATGCAGGCGATGACGCTGCAAAAAGACAATGAGGTGAGAGATTTGCAAGCGCAGCTCCAGGCCGGGGCCATGCAACGCCAGCTGGCCGTGAATGAAGCCGTGAGTTCCGTGGAGAAACAACGGGATGCACTTCAAAGCGGCTTGAAGGAAGCAGAACTGAAGCATCAGCTGGAATCTCAATCACTGAAGGATCGCTACGAAGCCCAGCTCGGTGATCGGGATCAGGCCATTGAACGCTTGCGCGACATGAAGGCGCGGCTCTCCACCAAAATGGTGGGGGAAACCCTCGAACAACACTGCGAAACCGAATTCAACAGGATTCGTGCAGCCGCTTTTCCGAAGGCCTATTTCGAAAAAGACAACGACGCGCGCAGTGGAAGCAAGGGTGACTACATCTTCCGCGACCAGGACGACCACAACAACGAAATCATCTCGATCATGTTTGAGATGAAAAACGAAGCTGACACAACGGCAACCAAGAAGAAAAATGAAGACTTCCTCAAAGAGCTGAACAAAGACAGGAACGAAAAAAATTGCGAGTATGCAGTGCTCGTCTCCTTGCTAGAGCCCGAAAATGAGCTTTACAATTCAGGCATTGTTGATGTATCTCATCGCTTCCCTAAAACCTATATCATTCGCCCACAATTCTTCATTCCATTCATCACATTGCTCCGCAATGCAGCCATGAAATCTCTGGAATACAAAGCTGAACTGGCTCTTGTAAAAGCCCAGAACATCGATGTCACCAACTTCGAGAACGACCTGGAAACCTTCAAAACGGCCTTTTCCCGCAACTACGACCTCGCCTCCAGACGTTTCGAAACGGCAATCGATGAAATCGATAAGTCGATCGATCACCTCCAAAAAACCAAGGATGCACTGATGGGTGCTGATCGAAACCTGCGGCTTGCCAATGACAAGGCACAGGATGTGACCGTTAAAAAGTTGACCCGACGCAATCCAACGATGGCAGCCAAGTTTGCCGACTTAAACAACACTCCTGATCAGAAATCCGCCTGACCAATGCCATCCAGTCCACGCAACCGCATCGGCGAGGTTTACGGCAAACTCACCGTGGTTCGCGCATCCGAACGGCGTACCAAAGCAGGAAACGCCTTCTGGTGGTGCCGCTGCAGTTGCGGGGCCGAGCGGGAAGTTCCCAGCGACAAGTTGTCGCTGAACACGGCCCGCCGCAAGCCCACCGTGAATGCCTGTGAAACCTGTGCCCGCGAATTACAGATTGAAGGGGTGTATCGCAAAAACGATCGCGAGGAAAAACAACGCCGCCAAGCAGCGCTTGAAGCCAGATCACAGCTGAAGGGTCAGGTGCCCGAACGCTGGCTATCTCTACCGCTCACTGATTCCCACGCGCGCGAGCTGGGACAAAAACTCTTCTTCCGTGGCACAACCTGTCTTCGTGGACACTTAGCGCCGTACCGCATCAACGGCGGTTGTCTGGCTTGTTCCGGTCAGACGCCATCCGCGGCAGATTCGCCATCAACCAAGCCCAGAGGGTCATAACTGCGGCACCAAAGGCCAACATTGCCAGGAGCTTGGATTCCATTCAAAGGAAATCGAAATCGTCTTCCGAATCACCGGAAAATGCATTCATCACGAGAGCAGAAAAGGGCACAAAAACGGCCGCCATCACAAGTATTTCCACAGGCCAAATAAAAGATGACTTAAGTTAAAGGATTTGACTTTACAAAAAGTCACCAGCACTACCGTCCCGCAGGAGTGAGTTCAAATACTCATTTCTGATTGAGGCATAGGCATTTCACTCCGTTGTCAGTCCAGACGGCCGAATCAGACTGAACTGAGTCGGATAACGACGATGCCAAAGGTGCTGAAGGCGGCCTCACAGAGGATTCGCAATCTGCTCAAGCCGGCAGCTCAACACAGCTTCTCCGAAGACCGGCTGCGCAACGACCGGCAGAGCTACATCACGATGACGCGGGCACTGGTCGAGGCCCAGCTCGAATGGCGTGATGCGGAGCTCAGCTCGCGCCTCTGGAAAGACGTGGCCGACCGAGGGATGGACCGAGGCCGGCTGCTTCACCTCATCTACAGCGTGGAAGCTCATCACGATGATGAAGCCCTGCAGAACGCCGACGCGGCCTATCTGCAGCTGGTGGATCCCATGGATCCCTGAGGCGGAACTCCTTCAGAGTTCGAACAGAGTCCCCAGCAGCATGGCGGGATGGGTCGACGCTCCTGCCGTGCTGCGTTCGAGCTGAACGGCCATGACGCAGTGGGCCATGAATCGAACGGCCGAAAGAACAGCCAGACCAATGCACAGGGGGCAGTGCGTGAGGGTCAAGACAGGGGCCTACCGGAGTGATGGACCCATCCCAAAGCAGAAGCTGGGACGCGCCACGATCTCTTCAACAAGCGTCATGCAAGAGACTCAGCCCACTACCGGCAGGTGGGGGGAAAGGGGTAGGGGGTGGCTGGTAAAGTTGTTGTTTATTGCTCTCTTTCGGGGAACGGATGAGTCAGGTCACAGTCGGCGAAAACGAAGGTATTGAATCCGCGTTGCGCCGCTTCAAGCGCTCCGTCGCCAAAGCCGGCATCTTTTCTGATCTGCGTCGGATCCGTCACCACGAGACCCCCGTTGAGAAATACAAGCGCAAGCTGAAGCAGCGTTCCCGCAACCGTCGTCGCTGAGCTGACACGTCAGTCAAGGAAACGGGCCCAAGGGCCCATTTTTTTGTGCCCATCCGTCGCTCAAAGCTGATCAAGTCGCCACGCCACGGTGCTCTTGCTCTATTCACGGTGCGCTCTCCCCAGTGCTCTTTTCGCGGTGCGCTCTTGTTTTCGCCAGACTTCATAAACGCTTAAGAAGGCCAAGACCAGCCGATGGTGTTGATCAATCCTTTTTGCCCGATCAGCGCGGCAAAAATCGCTGGCTTGAAGACCACCGTGGTCTTGCTGTTGGTGATGTTGATGAAGTCGAAATTGCTGCGAATCAAGATGTCCCTCCTGGGTTCTGTTCTTGGATTCGCCATGTTGGTGGGCTTTTTGCTGACCACAGGCCTACTCACTGTGATCACAGGCGGAGCCGTTGCTTACGCCGCCACGCAAAACCGGAACAACTGAGTCATGCGCAATCGTCTCCCTTTCTTGAGCGGACTTGCATTGGCAACCCTCGGTGTTTCAGGTCTTGCTGGCGGTGGTCTGCTTTGGAATTTTCAAGGCCCCACCCTGGGTCTAGGCAGCACCATCACGGGGTTGGTTTTGCTGGGAATCAGCTTTGTTCTGCTTCGGCCTGAACCACGACTTTCACCCGTTGAAGTCTCTGAATCCAGCCAGCCGCTCAAAATCAAAGCACCACAGGCATCCTTCCTCGGCCTGATGCTGGCCATCCTCGGCACCTTCGGCATGGCGGGTTCGGGGTTGCTGTGGAACTTTCAGGGTTTGTCATTTGGACTCACTGGCACCCTGACGTCCGCCATTGCTCTTCTGCTGAGTCTGGTTTTTCTGTGGCCCCTCGGCGCCGCCAAAGCCAAAAGTACACTCAAGGCCAAGCCGGTGGAAACGATCGAAGCTGTTTCGGAGAGCGCACCTCCAGCACAAACCACAGCAGAAGCCATTGCCGAGCTGTTGGCAGCTGAACAGCAGGAGCGGCCGGAGGTGACGTTGGTGAATTTCGCTCCCCTGAACCTTTTGCCGGGTCAAAGTGTGCCCACAAAATCCCGTCGCGCCGGTAGTTCTCTCAGTCGTTATCGCTCCATGGCGAGCGACCTGTTCAAGAACTGAAATCTCTCCAGAGATTGCGAATCTGGCGATGCCAGGGAGTGATGTTGAGGTCAGGGCGTTGATGGGTTGTTCTCGATTTATCAACACTGAATCCAGCCTCTTCCATCTCCCGTCTCAGACGACGGGTGACTGGAATCAGTGCTACTGAAAGCACCAAGGCTGCGAGAAGCAGAAAGGGGAGCAACGACACCAGCCAAATGGTGGCAATCACAGTGATGGCACCCGCCATGACCGTCTTCAGCCATCGCGGCAAGGCTTTGCTCCGTTGACCTGGAAGTTGCTTCATGGCTCAGGACAGTCCATTCGCTCTTGAAAAAATCCGCTGGAGTTCACGCTGAAACGCTGTTGCGCTGAGAGGTTCTCCCAGGCGCCTGCGTTGGTTGCGCCGGAGCACAGTTCCAATCCAGCAAACCTGCAGGGCAATCAACAGCGAAGCAATGATCAGAACCGGAAATTCAAGACCATTCCACTGCATCTGAGCTCAGTAACTGGATTGAGGCAGTGTGAAACCCGACTGCATATGACCAACATCAAGCATCACGTAGGTGAGCCAAATCAAAATTGCTGCAATACCAGCTCCTGCAGCAACCTTCGCCAATGAACGGCCAATCATCTCGAGCAGGCTGACCTCTTTCATCGCGTTCATTCAACTTTGATGATTCTGACGCGTTTGTTGCCCATACCGACGTCAAGCCATCAAAAAAGCCCCACCATGGCGGGGCTTTTGAACCTGATCACCCTAATTTTCAGCGGCTGGCGACGGCTTCTTCCAGAACTGAGGCCTCTCCACCGGCGTAATCGGTATCTTCCGCAGCGGAGAACTGCATATCGGGTTCAAGCCGGCGAGCAATGAGCTCGTCAATGGAAAAGACGCCTGGGCCACAGGCCAAAACGGCCACAGCAGCCGCGAAATAAAGACCCAGCAGCTCCAACAGATAGATGTTGAAGCCTGCTGTGACGATGGCGTGATAGATCGCGACGGAGATCGTTCCGGCGACGGCCAAGGCTCCCATCCGCGTCAGCAACCCAGTGATCAACAACCAGCTGCCGATCACCTCAGAGAATGCTGCCACGTAGGAGAGGAGGATCGGGAAGGGCAGATGCAAAGGGCGAACAAATGCATCAGCAAAATTCTCGATATTGGCGAGCTTTTCGTAACCGTGGTGAATCAGAAGTGCTCCGGTGAACACCCGAAGCAGGAGCAGACCGAGATCGCCAGCAATGGGGCGGGTCAGGATGGCTCGAATCACCACAGAACGCGTCAACTACACACAATTTAAATAAGTTGCGTGTAGTTGCGCGGCTTACCGCCTGGGCAGAGCAAGGAATAGGTACTTCTACTCAGTCGTCGTACACCAAACACTCGGGCTCATCGGGGTTCTGCTCGCAGAACAACTCAAGGGGTGAGGGGTCATGGGGATCATCAGGAAATTCCTTCTTGTGATCCAACAGCCACTGCAGCTCCTCTGTGAGATGACGCACCTTGCCTTCGTTGTGCTCAGACAGGGCCTTAAGGAACTCCTCTTGGTCCTTCTGGATGTGCTCGTCAATCGTTTTCATGACTGAAACTGTCATCTGGCTGACATTCGGTTGTTAGCGAAGACCACCCCGATCGATCAGTCGGTAGATCTACCTTTGTGGCCGAAACCACACAACAGATTCACTACGGGCACCATCACGTCCTGTGACACCACAGTGGCCATTGGTCGTTAATCGAAGGAAAGTCAGAACGGCTGATCGTTGAGTGGATGCCATTTTCCGAACGCAGTGTTCTGACAGGGCTGCTTGTTTTTGCCGTAGGGGTTGTGGTGGGAATCGGGATTGGCTCAGCCAGTGCTGTTGCCGCCCTAACCCAAGGCGCACCCGATGTTCTCCAAAGTTGGTCGGGGGTGGTTGCCCTGCCGTGAAGGTTGACGCAACAGCCTTCCCCGCCTATCAGAAGCGCAGATCGGGTGAGTCGCGCGATGCTGTCACATGAGCGAATGATCTTCAGTCGTGACAAAAGACTGATGCGACAATTGCTCAATCGGCTCCAACGTTTTCTGTTCGGTTAATCAGCGTGTCCCCACACTGATGTTCCCTGCACCAATCAGTTGTTCCAGACGTGCAGTGAGTTTCAGTTCGGTGCGATCGAATCGATCCTGATTGCCGGCAACGTAGGCAAGCTCTTCATTGGTGATCACCTGGTGGGTGACGGCATCAAGGTAGATCTGAACCAGGGACATCCAAACAGGAACCATCCGGCGGCCATCCTGGCAACACTGGAGAGCAAACGGTGAATCAGGCCGCGCGGAACTGAAGTTATGGATCGAGAGACCATTCAGAGCTTGATCAAGCAGTGCAGTTTGGGGCTGTTCGATCTGGCCTGTGCCGTGAGCGGACACCCCAGTTGGGACCTCAACCTGCCAGTGGGAGTGATCGATGCACGACGCTCCAAACCGAAGCTGATGGTGAGCGCCATTGGCACCATTAACTCCACCTTGAAGGCCTCATCCACCATTGCCCATCCATTGATGGTGCGACTGTTCGAGCGTTTCGAAGACGTGGGCTTGGAACAGGCGCTGACGGAAATGAAACGCGGTGACGATGGAGAGGCGTTCTGCGAGGTCTGGCAGGCCTACAGGGATGAACGCCGTTGCGGTGACGCCCCGATGTGGAGCATCGAAGACGCCACGGCCTTTGTGGTGCAGTCCCGCGAAGCCCACGCTGATCGTGAGGTGGCCTGCGTCGCCATTCTTCCCGGCGATCCCCATCGCATCATCACGTTTTCGGTGCCGATCGCCTTCCTGACACGAGCTTGAGTGTGTCTGAACTGTTGATGCAAATCGCCCTGCTGGGCATCGCCATAGGCGCCAATGCCCTTTCAGCTTTGGCGGGAGGGGGAGCAGGACTGGTGCAACTGCCCGCCCTCATCCTTCTGGGCCTTCCTTTCTCCATGGCGCTGGCCACCCACAAAGTGGCCAGCGTGGCCCTGGGGCTGGGAGCCACGGGACGTCATTGGCGGGCCAGCAGCCTTGATCTCAAACGCTCCGCGCTGGTGTTGGCCGCCGGTCTTCCAGGGGTGTTTGTGGGGGCCAGCATGGTTCTTGCGCTGCCGGATCAAGTGGCCACCGCCAGCCTTGGGCTGCTGACCCTGGGGCTGGGGTTGTACTCGGCCCGGAAACCTGATCTGGGAACGACAGACCAGCCCCGACCCCTGACAGCCCGCACCGTCGGACTTGGCAGCTGCGGCCTCTTCATCATCGGCATTCTCAACGGCTCACTCACCTCAGGAACGGGATTATTCGTCACCCTTTGGCTGGTGCGCTGGTTCGGGCTGAGCTATGCCAGAGCCGTCGCCCACACCCTGGTGCTGGTGGGTCTGGGGTGGAATGGCAGCGGGGCGCTGGTGCTGGGATTGAGCGGTGAAATCCGTTGGGACTGGCTTCCCGCTCTCGTTCTCGGATCGCTGATCGGAGGCTTTCTGGGGGCGCACTATTCCCTGGTGAAAGGAAGCCGCCTGGTCAAGCAAGCCTTCGAGATCCTGGCGCTGCTGATGGGCGGATCACTCCTGATCCGAAGCCTCTGAATCGGCGTCTGCAAGAAAACGCCCCGAGAACCGCGTGGCCAACACCACTGTTGCGGCCCCGTAGGCGATGAACGTCACCGCCTGACCAGAGCTGGCCGTTTCGTAGACCTCGCCCGTCAGCAGCATCCAGTCCATCAAGGATGCCACCGTTCCCCAGATCACCACCCAGACGGACACGTAGGCAACACCGCGAAAGGTCCGATTCACAAGGCCATGGGTCGAGCGAATCCGACGCTAGGGGAAGCCGCTCGAACGAGGAAGGCCTGCGGCTCCCGTAATGTCGCTGATTGAACCGGTTGAGGGGATGCCGAAGAAACGCCGCAAGCTCAACAAAGAGATGGAAGCGGAGATGGCCGCTGCCAAGCGGAAGATTGAGTTGGTGGGCGCGCTGATCAATGACATCCGCGATGAGGACATCCAGGGTGAGTATCTCGGCGCTTTCACACAAATCCGCAGCGCCGTGGTGAATCTGATCGCGAAGTACACAACGGACGGTTTCTGCGAAGAAACCGAGGGCCTGCTGGCGCTCTACAAGGGTCTGATTCAGCAGTTTGAAGAGGAGTACGAGCTTTAAGCGGTGCTCGAATTAGTTGTCATCTGCACAGGCGACAACAGATCGACCCCCTAAATTTGGAGTCGTTTTAGTCCCTCCATGCCTCTTCGAGAGACCAAACCTCAGGTGTCACCGCTGCGCCTGAAGGTCACCGTGTTGATCGCAGGCTTCGGGCCACTACTCGCCATCGGCATTTGGCTTCAGTCCAAAGGATTCTTTAATTGACCTCATGAAACTTTTTTTCACAACTTTTGGCTTCCTGTCCTTTGGACTGTTCGCCAGCGCAAGCTGGGCCGAGACAGTCACCTTGACCCTCCGAAACGGCGACACCATTCACGGTGAACTGCTCGAGCGCAGCTCGGATAACGGAGTCACAGTTATTGACCACCCCCAGCTGGGGCGGCTTGAACTTACTGCAAATGAGCTCAAACCACCCCAGCCGAAACCTTTATGGAAAAGCTCAGTCTCAGCAGGCTTGGTCGGCAACGATAAAGATGGCGACACAGATTTGACGTTAAACTTAACCGGAAAAACACGCTTTGAGGATGAAAACCAGAGCCTGTCCATGAGTGGCAGTTTCAATTCCAAACAGTCCAAGAAATCAGGTGAACCACGAAAATTTGAGACTGAAAAAGGATCTGCGCAAATCCGATACGATAAGCCTTTAGCATCTAAACTCGATTTATTTGCTGAAACCAATTACCAATACAATGGAACAAATACTGTAGGGGTGAACAATGTCGATCAAACTTTTGGCTTGGCATACCCATTGATCGAATCTGAAACTACAGAGCTCAAGTTGTCCGTGGGGCCTACGGCCAAATGGCAGGGAGGCGGGAAGGGCTGTTCAAGTGATACATATTGCGGCAATACTTATGGAGGCGGAAGCATCATCGCGAATCTGCGCTGGAATCCAATTCCATCCCTTCAATTCGACCTTAACAACAAGTTCACACCAGTCTTTGCTACAGAGGTAAAACCCTCGAACACGTTCACTACTGATATCCGCTATTACCCTGTAAAAGGCAGCAAGTTGTTCACAACATTGCGGTATCAATCGGTCTACAACAGCATGAGTAAACCAGAAGTGAGCAGCACAATATCAGCTCAGGTGGGCACAGAGTTCTGATGACCACTCCCATGCTTCACCCCCCGCTGGACGCAGAACAGATCCGTGCCCTGTTCACCAAGCCGTACGGCACTCCCGGCCCCACAGCTGCGCAATGGAAGGCCGTCTACGCCGACGACGTGCATTTCACCGATCCAACCCAGGAACGGCAGGGGGTCGACGCCTACATCCTTGCCCAGGACGGTCTGATGCAGCGCTGTGATGACGTTTTCCTGGAAACGGAGTCGGTGGTGGTGAATGGTGAAACAGCCTTTGTTGAATGGCGCATGGGCCTCAAGATCAAAGGAATTGAGTTCATCTACCCGGGAGCGACCCGACTCAGCTTCAATCCAGACGGAAAGATCGGAGACCACCGCGATTACTTCGATTTTGTCGGCCCCACGTTTGCTCCGGTGCCCGTGATTGGTGGACTGGTGCGGTGGCTCTACAAACGCTTCGTTGCCTGAACCACGGCCCCAGGGCCATCTGTTGATCGGCCCACCGGGCAGCGGAAAGTCCACTCTCGCGGCGATCCTCGCTCCGCTTCTGCCTGCACAAGTGATCTCCACTGACGCTCTGAGAGAGCAGCTGTGGGGGGACGCGAATGTCCAGGGCCCTTGGTCTGAATTGGAGCCCCACCTGCATGGAGCCATCGACCGCGCCATTGCTGATGGCGACAACGTGCTTGTGGATGCAACCCATGCGCAGCGGGACTGGCGCCAACGGTTGATGCACCGAAGCA
>ENA-OSEY01000568-OSEY01000568.1-marine-metagenome-genome-assembly--contig:-NODE-568-length-26888-cov-4.554176_pt1 | contig 26888 bp, 26 predicted proteins | sample MGYA00248465_ERZ534230 | MGnify/ENA primary metagenome ERZ534230 (study PRJEB26409, sample SAMN06344110) | marine metagenome | isolation source: Sea water from surface | place: Atlantic Ocean:Southern...
ATTGATTCTTGTCGTAATTGCTGTTCCTTCATTTAAGCTTCTTTATTTAACTGAAGCAGATAAGCCAGTTGATATGGTTGTTAAGGTGTCTGGAGCTCAATGGTATTGGAATTATGAATATCCAGATGAAGAAATTTCATTTGATTCATATATAATTGCAGAAAGTGACTTAAAGGATAATCAAAAAAGAATGTTGGATGTAGATAATCCACTAGTTGTGCCTGAGGGTACAAGAATAAAATTTCTTGTAACTGGAAATGACGTTATGCATTCATTTTTTGTTCCGTCTTTAGCTCTTCAAGTTTACTCTATTGCTGGAAGAATTAATGAAATTTGGACAGAAGTTCCCGTAGGAAAGAAAAAGTACTATGGGCAGTGTAATCAAATATGTGGTGTTAACCACGCTTATATGCCAATAGTAATACAAGCTCTTCCTAAGAATGAATATGAAAAATGGCTAAAAGAAGCAAAAGTTAAATTTGCAAACAACCCAATAAAAGAAAATAATGAAATAGCATTATTAGAAAAAAAAGAAGTTAAGGAGATAAAATAATGGCTTCATTGTCTCAAACCGCAAATACAGGTTCATCACACGATCATCATGGTGCTCCGTCAGGCTTTGTAAAAAGATGGTTATATTCAACTAACCATAAAGACATTGGTACTATGTATATAATTTTTGCCATAGTTGCTGCTTTCATTGGCGGAGCGATGTCAATTTATATGAGAATGGAGTTGATGAACCCAGGTGTGCAGTACATGGAAGATGGTCATATGTGGAATGTTTTCACAACTGCACATGGTTTGATAATGGTTTTCTTTGTTGTTATGCCAGGTTTAATCGGAGGTTTTGGTAATTGGTTTGTTCCTATCATGATTGGTGCTCCAGATATGGCCTTCCCAAGAATGAACAACATATCTTTTTGGCTTTTACCTCCAAGCTTTGTTTTGCTGTTATTATCAGCTGTAGTTGATGGTGGTGTCGGAGTTGGTTGGACCATATATCCTCCTCTTTCAAGCTCGGCAGGTTCTCCAGGTATGGGTATGGACCTTGCAATATTTTCTCTACATTTAGCGGGCGCATCTTCAATATTAGGTGCAGCAAACTTTATAACAACGATATTTAACATGAGGGCACCTGGAATGACACTTCACAAAATGCCATTATTTGTGTGGTCTATGCTAGTTACAGTGTTTTTGTTGTTGTTAGCTATACCTGTGCTAGCTGGTGCAATAACGATGCTACTCACTGATAGAAATTTTGGAACAAGTTTTTTTATTCCTGAAGGTGGTGGTGATCCTATTCTATTTTTGCATCTATTTTGGTTTTTTGGTCATCCTGAGGTTTATATTATGATTTTGCCAGCTTTTGGTATTGTAAGCCAGATTGTTTCAACATTCTCAAGAAAACCAGTTTTTGGATATTTAGGAATGGCATATGCTATGGTTTCTATAGGTGTAATTGGTTTTGTAGTATGGGCACATCACATGTATACGGTTGGTTTGTCCGTAGATACAAGAGCATATTTTACGGCAGCCACTATGGTAATAGCTGTTCCAACCGGCATTAAAATTTTTTCATGGATTGCAACAATGTGGGGTGGGTCTATAGTTTTTAGGATACCTATGTACTGGGCAATTGGTTTTATTTTTCTTTTTACTGTTGGGGGCGTGACAGGTGTAGTGTTAGCCAATGCTGGATTAGATGTTGTACTACATAACACATACTACGTTATTGCACACTTTCATTATGTACTATCATTAGGAGCTGTGTATGGCTTATTTGCAGCTTTTTACTATTGGTTTTCTAAAATGACTGGATATGAATACAGCGAAGGTTTAGCAAAGCTCCATTTTTGGGTTACATTTATAGGTGTGAACCTAACATTTTTCCCAATGCATTTTTTAGGCTTAGCAGGTATGCCAAGACGCTATGTTGATTATCCTGATGCATTTGCAGGATGGAATATGGTTGCATCAATTGGATCTTATATAGGAGCTCTGGGTGCTATAATCTTTTTAGTCGTTATAATCGAGGCTTTTGTAAAGAAGCGAAAAGCTGTTAAAAACCCATGGGGTTCAACTGATAATACTTTAGAATGGACGGTTTCTTCACCACCTGCATTTCATACTTTTACTGAAATACCAAAAGTAAAATAATATAGGTTTTGAACTTTAAAATGCCATCGATAGCAGTTAACACTAAGGATGTTTCGCAAGATACCAATAACTTAGGCTCACCATATGATTATATTAATCTTATGAAGCCTAGGGTTATGTCGTTAGTAGTTTTTACAGCTTTCGTTGGATATTATAATGCGGTTCCAGTATTAGATAGTTCAATTAATCCATTTTTAGCTTTGATAGGAATATTTGCTATAGCCCTTGGAGCAGGTGCATCTGGGGTTCTTAATCAATGGTATGACAAAGACATTGATGTTTTAATGGATAGAACAAAAAATAGACCTATCCCATCTGGTAAGATCCAACCCTCTGAAGCTCTTTCATTTGGAATAATAACGTCTATTTTGTCTATAATAATATTAGGTTTATCTATTAATTGGTTAGCAGCCAGTTTGCTTGCTTTTACAATATTTTTCTATGCAGTAGTTTATACAATGTGGCTTAAAAGACATACTGTTCAAAATATTGTAATAGGTGGTGCTGCTGGCGCATTTCCTCCGATTATTGGGCATATTTGTGCTACAGGTTCTATTGGGATAGAAGCTTTAATCTTATTCTTAATAATATTTTTATGGACACCACCACATTTTTGGGCTCTGGCTTTAATAAATAAATCAGATTATAGAGTTGCTAAAATACCAATGTTACCAATTGTTTATGGTGATATGACCACTCGAAAGAATATTTTTATTTATTCACTTTTACTCATGCCTTGCGTATATCTTCCTTGGATTTTAAATTACTCTGGTAACTTTTATGTGATAGTCGTTACATTACTTAATATTGAATTTATCAGAAGATCAATTTCTGTATTAAAAGAAAATAAAGATTCAGAAAAAGGTCTATTTGTGTACTCAATTTTTTATTTGAGTATTTTGTTTGCAAGTATTTGTTTTGATAAACTTATTAGTAATTTTATGATAGGTTAAATATGAAATCTAATAAAAATGATGAATATATTAAAGCATTTTACGAAAATAGAAAATCGAAGAATTTTGCTATTTTAGGAATAATAATATTTATGGTTGTTCTTTTCTTTTTTATTACAATTTTAAGAATGGATGTCACTGCATAAATGTCTTCAAGTTTATCCAAAAAAAATAATAATTCTTTAAAGTGGGCATTCCTAATTGTTTTTTTTATGCTTGGTTTATCTTTTGCCTCTGTTCCATTGTATGATTTGTTTTGTAGAGTTACTGGATATGCAGGGACGGTTCAAAGAGCTTCACTAGCTCCAGGATCAAATGGTCAATATAGAAATATTCAAATAAGATTTGATTCAAATATCTCACAAGAACTTAATTGGGAATTTAAGGCTCCTAAAAAAGAAATAATTGTTCAGCCTGGTATACAACAAGTGATATACTATACAGCAAAAAATTTATCGAACAAACCAACAACAGGTACAGCAGTATTTAACGTATCTCCTCCGAAAGCTGGAAGTATTTTTATGAAAGTAGATTGTTTTTGTTTTGTAAAACAAACACTCCAGCCGGGAGAAGAGGTTAAAATGCCTGTGTCATTTTATGTTGACCCAAGTATAAATGACGATGAAAACACAAAAAACTTGGAAGAGATCACTTTGTCATATACATTTTTTAATGCTGAAACATAGTTTATAAGTTAAAAATTTTTTGGATTAAGTTGAGTTAGGATATATAAAGGTTAATTAAGGAGAATGAAATGAGTGGCGAACAAAAACATCAATATCACTTAGTTGAACCAAGCCCATGGCCTGCCTTAGGATCTGCTGCTGGCTTTACCCTTTTTCTTGGGCTTACATTATATATGCATGAATATCCATACTCGTTATGGGTGTTAGGTGCAGGTTTGTTTATGGTGTTAGCTACCATGTTTTATTGGTGGAGGGACATTGTAAGAGAAGCTGAATACCAAGGTCATCATACACCTATCGTCCAAATTGGTATGAGATATGGCATGATTTTTTTTATTTGCTCTGAGGTTATGTTTTTTGTTGCTTTTTTTTGGGCTTTTTTTGATTCAAGTTTATATCCTGATACTGGTGTGTGGCCACCAGAAGGTATTGTCGCTTTAGACCCATTTGATCTACCTTTAATTAATACACTAATATTACTATTATCTGGTTGTACAGTTACCTGGTCTCATCACGCTCTTCAACATGATAATAGAAAAGATTTTATAACAGGTCTTGTTTTAACTATAATTTTAGGTGCAATATTTACAGCGGTTCAAGCATATGAATATCAGCATGCCACTTTTGCGTTTACTGATGGAATTTATGCTTCAACTTTTTATATGGCTACTGGTTTCCATGGATTTCACGTATTAGTTGGAACAATATTTTTAACAGTTTGCTTATTTAGAGGTCTTAAAGGTCATTTTACTGCTGATCATCACTTTGGGTTTGAAGCAGCAGCTTGGTATTGGCATTTTGTTGATGTTGTTTGGTTATTTTTATTTGTTTGTATATATTGGTGGGGTGGTTGATAGGTATTTATAATACTTATTAAAAATAAGGTTTATATACTAATAATGAAAATACAATTTAAGCCAATGTTATGGCCGTCAATATTTTCTATATTGATTTTTGCTATTTTAATTAGTTTTGGTACTTGGCAAGTAAAAAGACTATTTTGGAAAGAAGCTCTAATTGAAAATTATCTTACGCAAAGTCAATCTAATCCAATAACTGATCCCGCTGAATTAGAAAAGTCTTCAATTAATGAATTTAAGTCTATTGGTATCTTAGGTCGTTTTATTCACAGTAATGAAATTTATATTACTGGCAAAACTTACGAAGGTAACGCAGGATTTCACGTGATTACCCCATTTATTATGGAAAATAACAAAATTGTTCTTATTAACAGAGGTTGGGTATCAGAAAGTTATAAAAATCCTGACAAAAGGAAGTTTAGTCTTACCAAAGGCTTAGTAAAATTAAAAGGAATTATAAGATATCCACAAAAGAAAGGTTATTTTGTTCCAGAAAATGATGGAGAAAATGGTTTTTGGTTTACAATTGTACCTAATCAGATTTTTGACTTTATAAATATTATCTCGAACAAAACAATTAATGATTATTATATTGACGCTCTGCGTGTTGGTGAAAAGCTGACACTGCCTATCGGAGTAGATGGTGAACCTAAATTTCGCAATCAACACTTATCATATGCAATAACCTGGTATGGATTAGCTTTATCTCTTCTATTTGTGTACTTTTCATATCATGCGTCATCTGGAAGATTAATATTTAAAAAGAATAAAAGAAATGGATGATTACATTAAATATTCAAGTACAAGAGGAGGAGATGATTCTCTTTCATACGAAGAGGTTCTTTTAGCTGGCTTAGCAAGAGATGGTGGGTTATTTATGCCAGAAAAATGGCCAAGTTTTAGTCATGGTGACTTAAAAAACATGAAAGAACTTACTTATTCGAAGTTAGCTACTAAAATTTTAAAACCTTTTATTCAACCTTTTTTGGATGAGGATGATATTTCAAATATATGTGAGTCTACTTATTCAACATTTGGTAATGAAGTAGCTCCTTTAAAAGAGCTTAAGGAAAACACATACATTCTTGAGCTTTTTCATGGTCCCACACTAGCATTTAAAGATTATGCTATGCAATTTTTATCCAGAGCATTTAACATAGCGCTAGAAAAAAAGAATAAAAGAGCTGTAATTTTAGGTGCAACTAGCGGTGATACTGGTTCTGCCGCTCTAGAGGCATTTAAGGGGAAAGATAATATCGATATTTTTATACTTTTCCCGCACAAAAGGGTATCAGAAGTTCAACAAAAACAAATGACCTGGATAAATGAAGACGGAGCTCATGCCTTATCTGTGAAAACTGATTTTGACGGGTGTCAGGCAATTGTTAAAGATTGTTTTGAAGATTTAAATTTTAAAGATCGTACATCACTCTCAGCTATAAACTCAATTAATTGGGTTAGATTATTACCTCAAATAGTTTATTATTTCTACTCTGCGCTTAGAGTAGGATCTCCTGAAAAAGAGGTCGTTTTTTCTGTGCCCACAGGTAATTTTGGAAATATTTTAGCAGGATGGATGGCAAAAAAAATGGGGCTTCCTATATCAAAGCTGATATGTGGCTCAAACCAAAATGATATACTTACTAGATTTTTTGAAAATGGTATTATGAAACGAAAAAATGTTTTTCCTTCTTATAGCCCAAGTATGGATATTCAAGTTTCTAGCAATTTTGAGAGACTATTATACGAAATAAATGATAGAGATACAAATTTAGTCAAAAAGCAAATGAATGAATTTAAAGTTGATGGAAACTTTCAAATTACTCAAGACCAACTTAACAAAATAAATAATTTATTTGCCGCTTTTAAGATAAGTGATTTTGATACTCTTAATATAATTAAAAAGATCTATATTGATCACAAATATATGCTCGATCCTCACAGCGCGATAGGTTACGGCGCTGTGCAAAAAGCTATTGAACAAAAAATCATTTCCAATGATTGTCCTATAATTTCTCTTGCTTGTGCACACCCTGCTAAATTTCCACAAGTTATAAAAAAAAGTATTGGTATAATACCTGAGTTTCCTTTGCATTTAGATCAAATTATGAGTCGAAAAGAAAACTTCAAAACAATTGATCCTAATTTAAAAGATGTTCAAGAATATATTATAAAATCTATGAGAATGTTATGAGTGTAGAATTTAAAACTCTTGATAATGGTATAACAATTATTAATGATCAAATTGATGTTGAAAGTGCATCTATTGGAGTTTGGATAGGTGCAGGCAGTTCTAACGAAAATAATGATGAATGTGGAATTGCCCATATGTTAGAACATATGGCTTTTAAAGGAACCAAAAATAGAAATGCCGAAACAATAGCACGAGAAATTGAAGATGTTGGAGGTGATATCAATGCTTACACTAGTAAAGAGGTTACGGCTTATTTTCTCAAAGTATTGAAAGAAAATGCTGAGTTAGGAGTTGATATACTTTCAGACATTATAAAAAACTCGACTTTCCCTAAAGATGAAATTGAGAGAGAAAGAGGGGTTATAATTTCTGAGATAGGACAATCTTATGATGCTCCAGACGATAGAGTATTTGAAAATTTTACTAAAACTGCTTTTAAAAATCAACCAATGGGAAGACCCATTCTTGGCACTAAAGAAACTGTAAGTAGTTTTAAACAGTCTGATTTAAAATTCTTTCTAGATTCAAATTATACTCCAGAAAACATGGTTGTCTCTATGTCTGGAAACTTAAATAAGGATCATTTATTTAAAATCGTTGAAGAAAAATTTTCAGAAATCAAAAAAGGTAATAAACCTAAAAAAGTCAATTCTGAATGGACTTCAGGATTTATTGCAGAAGATAGAGACTTAGAACAAACACAATTAGTATTTGGTGTTGAAGGTCTAAAAAATATAGATATTGACCGTTTTTCTCTCAGAGCGCTATCAATTATACTAGGTGGTGGAATGTCTTCGAGATTGTTTCAAGAGATAAGAGAAAAAAGAGGTTTATGTTATTCCATTTTTAGTTTTACACAGATGCAAAATTCTTCTGGCGTATTTGGTTTTTATGCTGGAACTTCACCTAACGATGTTGATCAATTACTTGAAGCAAGTTTAATAGAATGGAAAAAAATAAAAAAATTCATATCTTCTGAAGAGCTTGATAGAGCAAAATCACAAATGAAATCTGGTTTTATAATGGGTCAAGAGAGTAACAGTTCAAGGTCAGAATATTTTGCAAAAAATATGATTAGTTTTAGAAAATTGATAGAAACTAAAGAGGTTATAAGAAGTATAGAAAATATATCTATTTCTTCTATTTATGATTTATGTGAAAAGTTGTTAAATTCTGCGAAACCAGTTTTATCTGTTATAGGACCAAACGCCAATTCCTTAAAAAAATTAGAAATTTCAACAATACTAAATTAAAATAGCCACTAGGCACTTCCTGAATATGAGACTAACTTACTTGGATCTACACCCATGTTTTTTAAACATTTTTTCCATAACGAAAATTCCAAGTGATTATGAAATATCAGATCTTTATTTGAGTTAGTTATAATCCAAGAATTTTCTAGTATTTCATTGTCAAGTTGTCCTTGATCCCACACGGCACATCCCAAGAAAATTTTTGCATATTCTGGTGATTTATCTTTTGAAATATCAATTAAGATTTCTTCTGAACTTGTAATCATTACACCATCTAAAATATTTTCAGATGTTTTATATTTTTTTTCATTAGAATGTATAATAAAACCTTGATTTAGATGGACAGGACCCCCAAAAAAAGTAGGGCTTGGTTTAATATTAGTGACAGAATTAATTTTCATTTTTTTTAAAAACTGGGATGTGTCAAAATTATATAGAGGTTTGTTTAGGATTAAACCCATTGTGGCATCTTTAGAATGTTCACAAATCAATATAACAGAATCCTGAAATCTTATGTCTTCAAGTCCCGGAGAGGCAATTAGCAGTTTACCTAACAATTCTTGATCCATAATTGTAATTCCAATATATTACTGACAATTCTTATAATAACCAAAAAGAAATAATGCACAATAAACTAGTACATTTTAAATACTATAAAGTTTTAATTTTGTTGTTATTTTTAACTTTAATTAGCTTGACTAATGTAAGCAAATCTGTCTCTAACATCTTAGTTTCTAATCAAAATACTATAACTAATGAAAATTATGATTTTGTTAAATTTGATATTTTATTTGGTAAAATATTTGAAACCACACCAACAAAAATTCTTATAGGTTTACAAGTAAACCTCTTACCAGAATGGAAAATATATTGGAGAAATCCTGGTGATGCAGGACTGCCTCCAGAAATCAAATGGGAAACAGGAAATAATATTAAATCAATGAATTTACTATTTCCAAACCCTAAAAGATTTAAGTTTTTCGGTATTGAGACATTTGGTTACGAAAATGAAGTAATTTTTCCAATAGTTATAGAACGGTTAAACAAAAACAAAAAGATATCAGGGCCACTTCAATTTGAGGCACAAGTATGTGCTGAAATATGTGTTCCAGTAAGTTTTAATTATGATTTAAGTAAATTAACTAAAAATTATGAAGACAATTCTAAATTAAAAGACATACTTAGATATAAGAATAAGGTACCTAAGTTTCTAGGAAGTAAAGATTTAGAACTTTTCTCATTTGCTCAATCTGATGATAAACTAAAACTATCATTTATAAATAAATTAAATATAAGCCCTTATGATATAATTATAGAAGATAATAAAGAATTCATTTTTGAAAAACCTACATATTCCAAAAATGCTGAACTTTTAAATATAACTATTAATTTTAAGGAAAAAAAAGACTATGAATTTGAATTTTTAAAATTAACTTTTCTAAGCAATGACCTAAGTTATGAGAAAATTATAACTAAACAGTCAAATTTACCGAATAAAAATTTATTACAATTTAATGAAAATAAAATTTCAATTGGTTTTGAAATTTTCATAATCGCTTTAATTGGTGGATTTATTTTAAATTTTATGCCCTGTGTTCTCCCAGTATTATCTTTGAAAATGATTCAATTAGTAAATCTAAGAACGGAAAACAAAGTAATATTTAGAAAGAAAATATCATTTAATATATTGGGTATATTAACATCTTTTTTATTGCTAGCTTTTGGTACTTACATTGTTAAGTCTGCGGGTGAACTTGTTGGGTGGGGTGTGCAATTTCAAAATCCATATTTTCTAATTTTTATGATTTTACTAACAGCTTTTTTTGGTTTTAATCTCTTAGGGTTATTTAATTTTTTCTTACCTCCAAAAATTTTAAATATTCTATCATATAGGGGTGAGGGTTTTGTAGGAGATTTCATTACTGGAATTACATTAACTTTATTAGCTACTCCGTGTACAGCACCATTAGTGGGTACTGCAGTTGGTTTTGCCTTATCCGGAGGCATTTTCGAAATTTTTTCCATTCTTTTAATTATGGGTCTAGGTTTGTCATTACCCCTTATTCTAATAATGTTATTCCCAAAAATTATATCAATTATTCCAAAGCCTGGTAATTGGTTAGTAACTTTTAAAAAAATTATGGCTATTTTCCTTCTACTTACATCGTTATGGTTAATTAATTTATTAATAAAATTGCAGACAAAAATTGAAACCAATTTAAATAACTATTCTAATTTAGAGATAGTTAATTGGGATATAAATAAAAATATTTCATTACCAAATCAGTTAGCAACTAAAGGTGAAATAGTATTTGTCGATATTACTGCAGATTGGTGTATAACATGTCAGGTGAATAAAGCTTTGGTTCTTGAAACTAAACAAGTATCAGAAATTTTTAAAAGAAATAATGTAAAAGTTCTGGTCTTAGATTGGACTAAGCCGAACAAAAATATTAAAAAATTCTTAACTAAAAAACAACGTTATGGAATACCGTATAATGAAATTTATGGTCCATTATTATTAAATGGAAAAATTCTGTCTGAATTACTGACTATTAAAGAAATCCAGAAATATATTAAAATAGCAAAATAATTTTATTTTAAAACACAGTGATATAGTTTAAGTATAATTTAAAAAATATAAGGAGTTTGCATGTCAACTAATATAGGTAATAACTTCCCCTCTGGAATATTTCTTATAAAAGATAGTGAGGGAGTAAAAGAAGTCAAAACTGATGATTATTTCAAATCGAATAAAGTTGTTTTGTTTGCTTTACCTGGAGCTTTTACACCGACATGTTCTGCTAAGCATTTGCCAGGTTATATAAAATATTATCAAGATATTAAAGATAAAGGTGTAGATATAATTGCATGTATGGCAGTGAATGATCCACATGTAATGCGTGCATGGGGTTTAGCAAATGAAGTTGAAGGGAAAATTGATATGTTGTCAGATTCTGATTGTTCAGTTTCACAGTCTCTTGGTCTAGATATGAATTTTGGTAGAATAATGGGGCATAGATCAAGAAGATTTGCAATGATAGTTGATGATAATGTAATCAGAAAGTCATTTGTAGAAGAAGTTGGAGCATTTGAGGTTTCAACTGCAGAAAATATTTTAAAAAATCTATAGTATTTTATTATTACTCATTCATTGCATTTACAGCCAATTTATCTGCAATTTCATTGTAATGGTTTCCAGAATGTCCTTTAACCCAAAACCATTCTACATTATGAAGATTTACATTTTCATCTAGTTCAATCCAAAGCTCTTTATTCGAAACCTTTTTTTTATTAGCAGTTTTCCATCCATTTTTTTTCCAATTAATAATCCATTCCGTTATTCCATTTTTAACATATTGTGAATCTGTATATAATTTTATTTTACTTGGGTGTTTTATTGCTTTTAAAGCCTCAATTGTTGCCTTAAGTTCCATTCTATTATTTGTAGTTAATTTTTCTGATCCAGATAAATGTTTTTCATTATCCTGATAAAGTAAAACAGCTCCCCATCCACCTTTTCCAGGGTTTCCAGAGCATGCACCATCTGTAAAAATAGTAATTTCTTTTTTCATGATTAATTTTCTACATATTTAATATTTTTAACTAATTTCTTAAAGTGTTTGTGTTTTATTATGTATTCTTCTGGATTTTTGAGAACAACATTAGCTTCAATAGGTGTGTTTACCCAATCAAATAATCTTGTTAATAAAAAACGTAGTGAAGCAGCTTGACACAATAGTGGTAAAAAGAATTCTTCATCTTTACTTAATTTCCTTTTAGAGTTGTATCCTTTTAATAGAGCTTGATATTTTTTATCTTGAAAATTGTATTGCTTATCAAAACACCAAGCATTAATAGCAATCGCCAAATCATATGCAAGTATATCAGTACATGAAAAATAAAAATCAATTACTCCCGTAATTTTATCATTAATAAAAAAAACATTATCAGGAAAAAAATCTCCATGAATAAAACCTTTTGGTAAGTCATGTGGCCAAAATTTAGAAACAAAATCAAAGGAATTTTGTATATCTTTCATTAATTCAGGTTGGAGTTTATTTAATACGTTAACTGGTACAGAATTATTACAATTTTTAATTAATGTTTGCCATCCCTTTATAGAAAGAGAGTTATCTCTTTGAAGTTCAAAATCTTTACTAGAGAGGTGCATAAGACCCATACTGGAACCAACTTGATTACAATCTTCAATAGTTACGTTATTTTTGGATTTTCCTTCAAGAAAATTAACAACGATTGTTGGTTTTCCTTTTAATTTTTGAAGAAATTTATTATTTTTATCACATATTGGTTCAGGACAATAATAACCATTTTTGTTTAAATGAAGCATAATTTTAATAAAAAAAGGAATATCCTTAATATCTACTCTTTTTTCAAAGATAGTGAGTATATAATTACCATTAGATGTTTTTAAATAAAAGTTACTGTTTTCTATTCCTTCTGTAATTTCAGAAAATGAAATTAACTCACCAATGTCGTATAGCTTTAAAAAATCTACTATATGACCTTCATTTAAATTTGTATAGACTGCCAACTCTAAATCCTAAAACTTATCGTAAAATTTTTGGTAAATTAAATTTAACATCTTCTTTTGTTACTTCATGATCTATCAAATTAACTTCAAAATCTTTTTTAAGTTTAGATATTAACACTTGTACTAGGGTTTCAGGTGCTGATGCACCAGCAGTTAAACCAATATTAGGAGATTTTAAGGGATCAAATTTTTTTAAAAACAAATCAAGTTTATTCTCGTTGGGTATTAAAATAGCTTTTTTTACACCGTGAGATAACGCTACTTCTACAAGACGAACAGAATTAGAGGAATTTTCAGCTCCTATAACTAAAATGCAATCACATATTTTTGACATTGATTTTACTGCCATTTGTCTATTTGTAGTTGCATAACAAATATCTTCAGAACTCGGTCCTTTAATATTTGGAAATCTAGATTTTAAAATACTTAAAATTTTACTTGTATCATCTATAGACAATGTCGTTTGGGTAGCAAAAGCTAAATTATCTGGATTATCTATTTTAACTTTATAAGCGTCTTCTTCTGTTTCGATCAGAGTAATATTATTTTTTGGAACTTGCCCCATAGTTCCAATTACTTCTACATGGTTTTTATGTCCAATCAATAAAACGTGTCTTCCTAAATTATAATGACGAATTGTTTCATTATGAACTTTAGTTACTAATGGACAAGTCGCATCTATAGAAATCATTTTCCTTTGTTTTGCTTCATCCATGACTGATTTAGCAACACCATGTGCTGAAAAGATAATTGGACGATCAGTTGGTGCCTCATTAACTTCATCAACAAACACAGCGCCTATTCTAGCTAAAGAATTAACGACGTCTTTATTATGAACTATTTCATGTCTAACATATACTGGAGATCCAAATCTTTTAATAGACTCTTCTACAATCTTTACAGCTCTATCAACACCTGCACAAAAACCTCTTGGTGATGCAAGATATAAATTAATTTTTTGTTTCTTCATAATTTAGTTTTGATGTATTACAATCAATACGTCAATAAAGATTAGCCAAGTTACAAAATTTTTTACGTTTTTAGGATAATATGTATGATTCGAGTTTTTATTATAATAACATCTTTATTTTTATATAGTTGTTCAACTTTTAAAAAAGATGTTGTTGAATGTCCCAAATTGATTGCACCTAAAAAAGCTGCTGAAATTGTTGTTAATTCAGAAGGTAACTCACCGGTTTATTTAGGATTTAGAGGTGTACAGAAGTTTTGCTTTAAAGATGGCGATGATATTGAAATGGAGCTCTCTGTTAATATACGAGCAATTAGAAATGATACAACAAAGGAAGATTATGTCCCTGTCAATATTAGTGTAGTATCAGTAGATTTAAATGAAAATGAGTTTGATAGAGATGAATTTAACTATTCTCAATTTTTATTAAAAGGCAGTAAAATAGTAGATAGAGCAACATCATTTGAATTGAAAGTTCCTGCTGGGGGACAAGTCTTGCTGGGTATAAAGTAGTTATTTTATAATAGAGGACTTAATCTCTTTTGAAGATTTAGAGATTAAATTAAGATTTTCTTTATTATCCAATTTCTGTTTTATATAAGTTTTGGATGATTCAATCACAATACTGCTAGTAATTTCTTTAATGTTTTTTATAGCCTCAGCCTCTAACGATAAGATTTTTTGTTTAGCTTGTTCTTCTTTTCTTTTAATCATTTCAAGAGATTTTAAGTTTGCTTCTTCTTGAATTTTTTTAGCAGTTTCTTTTGCGTTTTTAATTAGATTTTCAGCTTCATCAGAAACATTTTTTTGATTTTGTAAAGCAAGCCTCAGTTCTTCCAAAGCTTCTTCTTTAAGTGATTTAGCTTCATTAAGTTCTTTTTCAATTAATAACGATCTCTCATCTAGTAAAGAAAGTATAGCTTTCTTTCCTTTTTTCCACACCAACACAAAAAATAATAAAAACGCAATTGCAACCCACGCTGTCTCATCAAAGTACATTCTATTTCTCCACTAATATATTTTTTGATGCTGTATTAATTGCTTTCTTTCCCTCAACCTTATCGTATTTAAGATCGGTTAAATTTTGAATGACTTTTGCAGTGAGTTCTTCAGCGTTGCTTATGACTTCTTTTATAACTAATTTTTGTGTTTCCATTATTTGTTTCTCAGCTTGGACAACTTTTTCATTTAATTTTTGATTTATATCTTTTTCTTTTTTTTCTATGTTTTGTTTTGTTTCAGAAAGAGCTTGATTTACAATTAATTGTGATCTCGATTTTAATTCTGTCTGAGATATAATAATATTTTCCTTTATTTTTTCAGTCTCTTGACTTGAAGTTTTAGCTTTTACTAAATCATTTTGGATATTAGTTTCTCTGTTATTTAAAATTGATTTTATATTTGGAGTTACCAAATATTTCATCAAGATATAACCTATAATTAGGGATACAACAGACCAAAAAACAAGAGATGGATATGTATTAAAATCTAATTGTGGTAGTCCAGCTTTACCTTCATCAGCTTGAGCAACATAAGAAGTATTTATAAAGAGAAGTACAACTAAGATAAATTTACGATAGTATGACATTTGTTATTCTTACTTAAGTAAAAATCTGCCTATAGTTAAATTACTATAGGCAAAATTAATTTTTTTTTAGAATGTGAATAATAGTAATAGCGCAATAACTAGTGCAAAAAGTGCAACTGCTTCTGTTAGAGCAAATCCTAAAATAGCTATTCCAAAAACTTCATTTTTTGCTGCTGGGTTTCTTCCAACAGCTGTAACTAATGAAGCAAAAATATTACCAATTCCAACTCCAACTCCAGCTAGAGCTATAACGGCTAAACCAGCTCCTATTAATTTTGCGGCATCCATTTCCATATTTTTTTCCTTTCTTAAGTAATTTTAAATTTAGTAATGAATTAGTGTAAATGTATTGCGTCATGAAGGTACATACATGTTAAAATACTGAAAACATAGGCTTGAAGTGCAGCTACTAAAAATTCCAGTCCTGTTAAACCAATTACTGCCAAAAGAGGTAATACTGCTCCTGCTTTTAAAACACCACCGGCTGATCCCATCATTATTATAAGTCCAGCAAATACCTTCATCATTGTGTGTCCGGCTAACATATTAGCAAATAATCTGACAGATAAACTAATTGGACGGATAAAGTAAGAGATAATCTCAATTGGTATCAGTAGAGGTGCTAGACCAATTGGAACTCCAGATGGAAAAAAGTATGTAAAAAATTTAAAGCCATGTTTTAAAATTGCAATAATTGTAACTCCTACGAATATAATTGCAGCCAATGTAAAGGTAACTGCTATTTGTGACGTAAAAGTGTAACTGTAGGGTATCATTCCAAGCAGATTTCCAAATAGAATAAACATAAATAAAGTGAATATAAATGGAAAGTAAGCTTGACTACCTTTGCCCGCATTTTCTTTAACCATATTTGCAACAAACTCATATGACATTTCAACTAAAGATTGAAATCTTCCAGGTATAAGTGCTTGCTTTCTTGATCCAAGATATAAAAAACAAACTGACCCAAGAATGGACAACATCATAAATAGAGACGCGTTAGTAAAGGATACATCAATACCCATAAAGTTCAGTTCATATAAAGTTTTAATTGTAAATTGTTCTACAGGTGAATTCATACTATTTTTCTTTTTCGTTAAAAAATCCCATTTTTAGGCCTTTGCCAGTCAAAACTCTCCAAAGGTTATATATCCCAGCTACACCACCTAATATAAAGAAGATTATCAAAAATAAAGGAGTGGTATTAAACCACTGATCTATTGTCCATCCAATGCCCGCACCAATTATTAAACCTGCGAGTAATTCTGTTCCAACTCTATAGTAAATATTAAGCGAGTCTGTGTTTTTAAATGTTTGTTTATAATCCTTCTTAGCTAGTGCAACATCTATTCTTTTTGATAAATTTTTTTCTTTATTTAACGTGCTCATACTATACTTTCAAATGAAAACTATAAGCGTGCTTAAATTATTTTGAGCTAACAAATAAGTCAAGAGTTTACTTCAAAAACTTTAATTAGGCTATATCCTCTATTTTATTTGCTTGTTCTAAATCAACAGAAACCAGTCTACTTATGCCTTTTTGTTCCATAGTAACACCAAAAAGCCTATTCATTTTAGCCATCGTCAATCTATGGTGTGTCACAACTAAAAAATAAGTTTCTGTTTCATCTACTATTTTATCTAATAAGTTACAGAATCTGCTAACATTACTATCATCCAAAGCAGCATCTACCTCATCTAAAATACATATTGGAGCAGGATTGCATAAGAAAACAGAAAAAATGAGAGATATGGCTGTTAAAGCTTGTTCTCCACCTGACAATAAGGAAAGTAATTGCATTTTTTTTCCAGGTGGACTTGCTAATATCTCCAATCCAGCTTTTAGGGGATCATCATCTCCAACTAATTTTAATTCAGCGTCACCACCTCCAAAAAGCTTTTTAAAAAGATTTTTAAAGTTTTTATTTACAAACTCAAAACTATCTTTAAGACGTTGTCTGCCCTCTTTATTTAATTCAAAAATTCCACTTTTTAGTTTTTCAATTGCTAATTCTAAGTCAACTCTTTCCTTGGACATTAATTCAATTTTTTGTCTCATTTCGTTCATTTCTTCTTCAGCACGTAAATTTACAGCACCTAATGATTCTCTTTCATTTAATAATCTTTGAACTGTTTTTTCCAGAGTTTCGATTGATGTATTTAATTCTTCATTATCACTTAAATTGACAATTTCTTTTAGTTGATTCGACTTAACCCTGAGTTTTTCATGAACCCTTTCCTCGATATTTTCTATTTTTGTTTTAGCTAGATTAAGTGAGGCTTCTACTTTTATCATATCTTCTCGAAAAGATGCTAAATTTTGTTCTGACGATTTTTCTAATTTTTCTGCTTCATTAAGTAATGTTTCAGTTTGTACTAACTTATCTGCAGCAAAGTTTCTGTTTTGTTCAGCTGTTTCAATCTTGAGGTTTAATTCATTTGCTTTTTCCGCAAAATTATCTGGTAGCTTCTCAAGTCTTGATTTATCTTTTTTCAAGTTATCTAGTCTTACTTTTAAAGATTTAATTCTTGTTTCTGCCTCGTCTTTTCTGTTTTCCCAATCATTTTTTTGATTGTTAATTTGCATTAGGTTTCTTTGTTGATAACTTTCCTGATTTCTAATTTGTTGCTCTGCAGCCATTGCATCTGTCAATTCGTTTCTACATTGATCAGCTGCATTTCTGATTTTTAATTCATCTGCAAGTAAAGTTGGCAAGTTTACTGATTTTTCAGATAGTTTTTCTAAATCTACTAATTCTTTTTGAGATGTATCTAAAATATTTTGATGTTCTTTTAATAAGATAGTGCTTGAATTAATCTTTGAATCTAAACTTGAAATTGATAATTTTGTGTCATTTAATTCATCATTCAGTAAACTAATTTTAGATTCTATTTCCCTCATTGTTTCAAAAATTTTCTTTAATTCCAACTCGTTTTTATTAATTTCATTAACAATAGTAACTTCCTCTTTTTCTTTAGTTGGTAATTCATCTTGTAAATTTCTTAATTTTGTAATTTGTTGTAATCTTTCTGAATAACTATTTTGAACACCTAAAGGTTGAACATATCCATCCCATCTCCACAAGCCTCCTTTTAAAGTTGTCAACGCCTGTCCAAAAGATAATTCTTTTTGAAGTTTAAGAGCAGTTTTTTCATTTTCGACAATGCCTATACCAATTAACGCAATATCTAGAATTGAATTCTTTTTAATTTTTGAAATTAGAGGAGTAGCTCCTTCAGGTAACTTTTCTTGAAATTTGGGTGTAATACCATCTTTCCAATAAGATGTGTTCTGTTCGTCTGAGCTATCTGATTTTACAGGAGCTAATATTGTTTCACCTAGAACTGATCCAATTGCGTCTTGAAGGTTCCCTATATCATCTATTGTTGCTTCTAGAGTATTGTTTTTGAATTCGTCATAGCCTAATAGCGAAGATAAAGAATGTAAATCAGCTCTCATTACATTGAGGTCATAATCTATTTTAACCTTCTTTTCTTTGAGGTTTATATTTAAATTCTCTTTATTTTCTAATTGTTTTTTTATTAATTCTAGCTTGTTGTTTTCTTCTTTAATTAACTTTTCAATATTAATTCTTTTCTTGTCATGTTCATCGATTAACTTTTTATCTTCAGTAATATTGAACTGTGATTTTTGATCTTCCGAATTTTTTATTTTTTCTTTTAAATTATTAATACGATTTTCCAGATCTGATTTGTCAGATTTAATTGAAAAAATTTCAGAATTAATAGATGAAAGTTTTGCATCTGCATCTTCAGATTTTATTTTAAGTTCATTTACTTTTTTTGAAGCATCATTTTTCTTAGTTGTGAAATCTTTTGTATCTAATTGTAGCTTGTCTTTTTCTAAAAGAAGATTTGCAATTGTTTTATTTGCATCGTCTTTTATTTCAATTTCTCTTTTAATATCAGTTTCTATTTGTGTTATTTGGTTTAGAACATTATTCAACGTAAATTTTGAAGTTGCTTCTTCTTCTTCTAATCTTATTTTTGAAATATTTAATGATTGTAAAATAGCAGCTTTTTCTGTTTCAATTTTTCTTAGCTCAGGTAACTTATTAAAAATTTCTAGCTTTGATTTTGTGTTTTTAGATAAGTTTATTTGAGCCTCTTCAACGTTATTTTTTGATTTCTCAAATTTTGTTTCTAGTTCATCAAATTCTTTTTCAGCGGTATTTAGTAATGACAAGAAAAGCGAAGCTTCTGCTTTTCTTAATCTATCTCCTACTGACCTGTAACGAGCCGCCTTTCTACCTTGTTTTTCTAATTCAATTAGTTGTTCATTGTATGTATTCTCAATATCTAACAACCTACTTAAGTTATCAGTAGCTCCGTTTAATTTTAATTCCGCTTCATGTCTCCTATTATGTAACCCTTTAATGTTTGCGGCTTCTTCAAGAATTATTCTTCTCTCTTCAAGACTGGACTCAATTATTTGTGAAATCCTTCCTTGACTTACAATTCCTGATGATCGAGCTCCAGTAGCGGTATCTGCAAAAATTAATTGTACATCTCTAGCTCTAACTTGTTTAGAATTAACCCTATAAGTTGAACCTTTCTCTCGTTCAATTTTTCTTGAAATTTCAATTTCATCAAATTGGTTAAAACTAGCAGGAGCTTTTTTTTCAGTATTATCTAATTTAATTGTAACTTCTGCAAAATTTCTTGCTGGACGTTCATTTGATCCAGAAAAAATTACATCATCCATACCTTCGCCACGCATTTGTCTTGCTGAGTTTTCACCCATTACCCATTTCATAGCTTCTACAATGTTTGATTTGCCACAGCCATTTGGACCTACTATCCCAGTTAGCCCTTCATTAAGGTCTATTTCTGTTGGCTCTAAAAAAGATTTAAATCCAGAAATTCTTATCGATTTGAATTTCATTTGTTTTCCAATTTTACCTTAAGACTTTTTTGCGTTAATTGACTTCAAAAGTTCTTTTTCAAAGTCTTTGAAAGATAGAGCTCCAGAAATTTTATATTTATCATTTACAATGAAAGTTGGAGTGGAGTTTATATCAAAGTTTTTAGACTCTTCCTCCATTTTTGTAACAATTTCCTGCATAAGAGGAATGTTTTGAGAAATATCATTAAATTTTTTTGATGATATGCCAAATAATTTTGCGATTGATTGTAATTCATTCAAAGGATTTTTTGAATATGCCCATTGTTTCTGCTTTTTTAATAAAATGCTAACAGCTTCTACATATCCATCCTTTGTAGGTATTGATCTAGCTAATGTAGCTGCTATAACGGCAAGTCTGTCAAGAGGGTAATCAATAAATTCTAATTGAACTTTACCAGTGTCAATGTATTTTTTTTTGAGTTGAGGTAATGTTTTTATATGAAAGTTAGAACAGTGACCACAGGTTAATGAAAAGAATTCTTTTATTTTAATGGGTGCATTATTAGAACCCAAAAATTGTTTTCGCATTAACTCGTTTAATGAGGTTTGATTTGAAAAACTTTTTTTTGAAAATAAGAAAAAAGCACCAATACCTAGTAAAAATTTTCTTCTATTTAAAAACATATTTTTCCCCAAATTTTTTTGCTCATTTAAAATTTCAAATAATAATAATCTTATATACTAAGATTAATGTACAAAGAACAAGATTTTATAAAATGCAACTATTTTTTTCTAGAAATCTCAAATTCTTGCATTGCTAATTTCAGTTCGCTGTCTGGAAGTATATTAGACTCCAAATTTTCTAGAGTATTTTCCAAAGTACGTTTAATAGGTTCTTTTTTAATTTCAAAGTTGTTCTGAATGTCAGCTTGAATAATCTTTATTTTTGATATTGCTTTAAACCCGAATCGAGCATTAATTTGATCCAATAGAAGTGGAATTGCGTATTGAACTTCAAGTCCGAAGCCATTTTGGACTTTGATTGTTATTTGGCCATCGATATTTTTTTTTCTACCAAATTTTATTTTATGTGGAATTGTTATATCTGCATATTGACCTGCAATATGTGCCCAATTGAAAAATATATGATTTTGAATAGATCCTAATCTACTCAGATTTTTCTCAACAATATTTTCTGTGATTTTTAATAAAGACTTCATATGTTAACAATTATTTTAAATTAAATTTTCTGGTTTTATTATATAATAAAATTCTATGATACAGTTAAAAAAAAATAATTATAAAACTTTTTCTAATTCATTGTTATCTTGGTACGACCTTAATAGAAGAATTTTACCTTGGAGAGCGCCGCCAGGTGAGATTTCAAATCCTTATTTTGTTTATTTGTCAGAAATTATGTTACAACAAACTGTAGTAAAAACAGTCATACCATATTTTTTAAAGTTTGTTAGAAAATGGCCTGATATTAATGCCCTTGCAAAAGCAGAATTACATGAGATTAATTCATATTGGGCAGGATTAGGCTATTATAGTAGAGCTAAAAATTTACATGAAACAGCAAAAATAATTTCTAATAAATATGATGGATTTTTCCCAACAGATAAAAATTCTTTAATTGCCCTTCCTGGAATAGGCGAATATACATCATCAGCCATTATGGCTATAGCATTTGATAGAAAATCAAATGTCATAGATGGAAATGTTGAAAGAGTTTTTTCAAGATTTTATGCGGTTGAAAAACCCATAGAGGAATCAAAGATTTTTATCAAAAACATTGCTGAAAAACATCTTCCGGATCAGAGGCATGGAGATTATGCTCAAGCCTTAATGGATTTAGGTTCATTAATTTGTATTCCTAAGTCACCAAGGTGTACAATGTGTCCTTTATTAGCTATTTGTGATGTTGGTGGTTCAACTCGTGCTAAACAATATCCAATAAAACTTCCAAAAAAAGAAAAAGAAGAGCGTTATGGGTTGTTTTTCTACTTAGAGAATAAAGATGGTGCTGTTTTGTTTAAAACAAATAAGAGTAGTGGACTTTTAGCAAACATGGATATGCTACCTTCTATAGGTTGGTATGAAGATAGTAACAGATTTAAATCTTCTCCAAAATTTAACAAAAAAAAACATGAATTTTTAGGTTTAAAATGGAAGATTCTTGATCAGAATTTGGTTCACATTTTTACTCATTTTAAACTTAATTGCACTGTAGCAATTGCTATAATAAATGATGAAAATGAATTGCTAATTGACTTAGACAAAAGTATTTACAGATTTGTCCAAAAAAAGAATATGAATGATTTAGCTCTACCAAGTTTAACAAAAAAAATTTTAAATTCTTTAAAAAAGCATGAGGCACTTAATTTTTAATGCCTGAAATGTCTAACTGATGTAAATATCATTGCAATATTTCTTTCATCAGCAGCTGCAATTACTTCTTTGTCTCGGATAGAACCACCGGGCTGAATAACAGCAGTTACACCTGCGTTTGCTGCAGCAATTAAACCATCGGCAAATGGAAAAAAAGCATCGCTAGCTACAACGGATTTATAAGCCAATGATGATTTCAATTTAGCTAACTTTGACGCTTTTTTTGCCTTCTCGTTAGCTATTGAAGTAGAATCAATTCTACTCATTTGACCTGCTCCAATTCCAACAGTTTGTAAATTTTTTGCATAAACAATAGCATTTGATTTTGTATGTTTTGCAACTTTCCACGCGAACATTAGATCATCAATTTCTTTTTTTGTTGGTTTCCTTTTTGTTACTATTTTAATGTTGTCACTGTTTAAAACTTTATAGTCACGCGATTGCACTAATATCCCACCAGAAATAGATTTAAATAATAAACCTTTATCCTCTGGTGAAGGTAATGAACCTGTTGTCAATATTCTAACATTAGGCTTGTCAGCGAAAATCTCTAAAGCTTCTCTGTCAACACTGGGAGCAATAATGACTTCTAAAAAAAGTGACTTCATTTTGAGAGCTAAATCTTTTGTTAATTCTCTATTTATAGATACTATGCCACCAAAAGCACTTACAGGGTCAGTTTGAAGTGCCTTTTCCCAAGCAGAATTAAGATCATCGTTTTCTGCTACTCCGCAAGGATTGGCATGTTTAATTATGGCAACAGCAGGTTTTTTGAATTCACAGATTAGCTCAAATGCAGCGTCTGCGTCATTTACATTATTATAAGAAAGTTCTTTGCCTTGAAGTTTTTTACTATTTGTTATTCCTTTTCTTGTATCAGATGTTTTATAAAGTGCTGCTTTTTGATGTGGGTTTTCACCATATCTCATTTCAAATGACTTATTTAAATTAATTGACAAATTTTCAGGAAAAGTTGATGAGATAATATTCTTATCTTCTAACCAATCTGAAATGGCGTTATCGTATTCGTTAGTTAATTTAAATGCCTTTGCGGCAAGATATTTTCTGTGTGAGTATTTAATTTTTCCATTATTTTCAATTTGTGAAATAAGTTCTGGATAATCATTAGGATCTGTAACAACTGTTACAAATTCATGATTTTTTGCTCCAGCTCTAATCATTGCTGGTCCGCCAATATCAATATTTTCTATTATATCTCTGTTTTTAGATGTTTTTTGTAACGTCTCTCTAAATTTATATAAATTAATAATCAAGAGATTTATTTCGTAAATATCATGTTTCTGAATTTGTTCTAAGTGTGAAGGATCGTCTCTTCTAAAAAGAATACCACCATGTATTTTAGGATTTAAGGTTTTAACTCTTCCATCTAAAATTTCAGGAAAGTTTGTTTGATCTGATACTTCTTTTACAGGAATAGAATTTTCTTTTAGATATTTAGCAGTTCCTCCTGTAGAGAGAATTTCTATTTTATTTTTTACTAAAACTTTAGCTATTTTTTCAAGATCACGTTTATCTGTTACTGAAATTAGAGCTCTTTTGATTTTGATATCTTTTGTAAAAAAAATTTCTTTATTATTATTCATGTATAAACTTTTTAAATTTGTTGAATGACTTTCAAATAATTTCTTTTCATGAGATAAGTCAACTAAAAATTATTTTTGAAGTTCAAATGCCCAATTACAAGAAATACTTTTGTAAGCTCTTATTTTTTCTAAGTTTAAAATAATACTGAGCTCTTTACATGGCTTTGGGCCATTAGGAGTAAACATTACTGAATTTTCTATGCTTATATTTTTATTGTTAGAGCTCATTTTCCAGACATAACCCTTTTGATGATTTAATAGTATTGAACCACTTCTTGTTTTTATGAGTTCAATCCCTGGATATAAATGAAAACGAATATATGCGTTTTTGGGAATTGAACCAATATTGCCAATATTTAAAATTTCATCTCTTCCTCTAATTTCATTTTTTTTATTAGAAAGGTATATTTGTCTTTTGTGGTGAACGCCAAAAATTGTTTCGTACCCTGAATGAGTTACATCTAATAAATTACCATCTTTAGTTTTTCCAAATTGGATATTTGATATTCTTGTAATTCTTCTCCCACTGAGGTCTATATTATTTCTATCATCTATATTCAGGCTAGAATGAGCCGCCGTAGAAGAAAGAGAATTTTTCATATTTTTATATTTTGAGTTATTAATTTCTCCAAGGTTGGAAATTATCTTTTCTTTTTTATAAAAAAATTCAAAACCAAATAGGCTAGCTTTTTTATTATGAATTGTTTTTTTATTTAGTCCTATATCCACAAATAAAACAGAATTCATATTTGACAACCTACAAAACCCAGTTTCTTCAGCAAGGCTAAAAATTCTATTTTTATATCCAATTCTATTTAAAGTTTGCTTTATAATTTCTTTTGGTATTAGGGAGCCACCATGAAACCATGAAAAATATTCATCAGGCATTTGAAAACTTCTACAAAACTCTCCCATTTTTATTGTTTTTTGATGCAACCCATCAGCATCTACATTTTTTAAAATCGCAATTATAGATCTTATCTCAATTAAATGTCTCAATAAATTTAATTGCTTAACAGGACTTCTGCTTATGTGCCCACCATCAGTATTAGTCAAGATTTCGAGTTTTTCATTAATAACAGTTAATAATTGATTAATATTATCTATCGTTTCGTATAAAATAGACTTAGATACTAAAATCCCTTTAATAATAATTATCTTTTCAAGGTTGTCGTTTGATAGATCGAGTTTTAATTCAAGAAATTTAGATTGTAAGGCAATAGAATTTAAAATTTTTTTTTGAAAATCTAATCCACCACTCTCTGCAAACCAAGAATAATTAAAGCTCCAACATGAAATTCTTTCTGCCATTATTACAGAATTATATTCATGAGATCGGAGGTTATAATCTTCGTTGATCCAGTTTTCCACTAATGATCGTGCAGTCGACCTTGCTTTTATGCTTCCTTCTGATTTTAAATCTCTTATGAAATTGAATTTATTAAAATCCTGAATAGTTTTTGTATTAACTGGGTTACTTAATATTCTTTTTCCACTTTTAGTTGAGCCTTGCCAGTTATCAGTCAGTCTTCTTACTGGTGTTTTAGGAATTGTCACTTTAAGTTTTTGTTTAAGAAAATAATTATTTGTAATTATATCTATTAACTTAAGCATTAAATTATTTTTCCTTTTTCAATAATGCTATAAAAAATCCGTCAGATCCATTACTAACATTTTCAAAATTAAAATTAAAATGATTAGGTAGAATTCTAATAAATCCTTCTTTAGTAATACTATAATTTAATTTAGGATAATCTTCAGAGTTAAAACGAACTATTGAAAACTGTTTATGACTTTTTAAAAAATCTTCTATTCTTCTTTCTCCTTCAATTTTTTGAAGAGAGCAAGTCACATACATGATAAGACCATTTTTCTTGAGGATTTTTGCTGAATTTTCTAATATTTTATTTTGTATTGAGACAAATTTATCTAAATTATCTGGAGCATTTCTTATAAAAATATCAGGATTTTTTCTGATTGTACCAGTTCCTGAACATGGTGCATCTATTAAAATAACATCAGCTTTATATTCTGGATTAAAATCCTCTGCATTTATATTAATTAAATTTGGATTAAAATTTAGTCGAGCCATGTTTTTTTTAAAAATTCTGGATCTAGCCTTATTTTTTTCAACACACTCTATGACCAAATCATTATCCAATAATTGAGCAGTTTTACCTCCAGGGGCACAACACATATCAATTATTTTAAGAGATTGTATTGGTTTTAAAAAAAATTTTTTTATTTTTGATAATAATATAGTGCAAGGTATTTGGGATGCTGCGTCTTGAATCCACCATATACCATCTTTAAATCTTGGTAGATCTTCTACATTGCCATTAAATGAGCATCTAAGGACATTAGGAAATATTTCTTCTCCATGTAAATCTAATTTAATTATTTCTTTTTCTTTTTTTGGAATTTTTGATGATATAACAATATCAAGTGGGGGAGGGTCCATTGCTAATTTAACAATATCGTCTACATTTTTTTTCCCGTATAAGGATGTCCAACTATTAAATAGCCATTCTGGTAAGTTAGACGTTTCGTTTGAAATAATATGAGAAAATTCTTTTTTATTTTGGATAATTTTCCTAAGAATTGCATTTACTAACCTAGATTGCTTCTCATTAATAAATAATTTTGCTTGGGACACGGCTTCATTTATGACTGCATAAGGTACTATTTCTAGCCAAATTAGTTGAACTGTTGCAATCAGTAAAATACTATTCAAGTATCTGTTCCTCGGATTTATCCCTTGCTTTGCGTATTTAGTATAAATTTTTTGTGCTTGTTTGTGTCTCCTT
>ENA-OSEY01000569-OSEY01000569.1-marine-metagenome-genome-assembly--contig:-NODE-569-length-26815-cov-4.699230_pt1 | contig 26815 bp, 22 predicted proteins | sample MGYA00248465_ERZ534230 | MGnify/ENA primary metagenome ERZ534230 (study PRJEB26409, sample SAMN06344110) | marine metagenome | isolation source: Sea water from surface | place: Atlantic Ocean:Southern...
AAGCGGGTGGTTGGCGGCTATCGCCACGAAAGACGCGCCGTAGAGCGTATCCGGCCGGGTCGTGAAGATCTCGATATTGTCGGCTTCCGCGGCAATGTTCTCCGCGATGGCATCGCAAATTGCAAAGCGCACGCGCGCGCCTTCGGACCGGCCGATCCAGTTCTGCTGCATCAGCCTTACACGATCCGGCCAGCGGTCGAGCCCTTCGATGGCGTCAAGAAGATCATCGGCATATTCGGTGATTTTCAGGAACCATTGCGACAGGAGCCGACGCTCAACCGGGGCGCCGGAACGCCAGCCACATCCGTCTACCACCTGCTCATTGGCAAGGACCGTATTCTCGACCGGGTCCCAGTTGACCCAGCTTTCCTTCCGGTAGGCAAGACCCTGTTCCATGAATTTCAGGAACATGCGCTGTTCATGCTGGTAGTAGTCCGGGGTGCAGGTCGCCAGCTCGCGGTCCCAGTCATAGGACAGGCCCATGCCGCGCAGCTGGGCACGCATGGCTGAAATGTTTTCGACGGTCCATTTGCCCGGGTGGACGCCGCGTTCCATTGCTGCGTTTTCAGCCGGGAGTCCAAACGCATCCCATCCCATTGGATGAAGTACGTTGAAACCCTGTGCTCGGCGATAACGGGCGACCAGATCGCCAAGGGTATAGTTCCTGACATGTCCCATATGAATGCGCCCCGATGGATAGGGGAACATCTCGAGTACGTAATATTTTGGCTTGTCGGAATTATTGTCAGCTACAAAACATTCCCCAGCTTCCCACCGGTCCTGCCATTTGAGCTCTACTGCGGCTGGATTGTAATCAGACATTTTATTTGCTTCAAACTTAGCTGGTTCGAGTGCGTAAAGCTGTCACTGCTTAACATCATTTAAAGCTGCAGCTCTGATTTCACGCGCGCGGTTTAAGATCAAGCCCTCTATTTTCCGAGCAAAGGTCTCATCTCTGAGGGTGTTCCCCCATGGGGCGTCTTCTCGAGATCTTTTCTGGATATAAACTACGGCTTTTATTGCGTCAGAACGCAATTCACGATCGAGAACAAACACTGTGATTTTCAATCTCTCATTCGGACTGTCAGTCAGTGAATGCCAATCTGAAACTATTGTTCCCGCAAAAGTATCCACTTCTGAAATTGGGATTAGGGAAACAATTTCTAGAGATGCTCGCCAAAGAATTGCATTCACGGGCATGGCGCTGCCAGTATCATCCTTTAACCCTGTGATGTCGCTCAATGTGGTGCCGCCGGTTTTACCGGTAAGTATTGAGACAGGTCCCTCATCTTTTTCAGGCGTGCCTGGCTTAATTGATGAACAAGATGCAAGGAAAATTAATGTACACAGTATGAGAAGTCGCATCTCTTCAGCTCCAAAAAAGAAAGGGCCGGATGACCGGCCCCTTCCAATTACACTATATCTTTCAACTTAGAAAGATACGTCCAGTGCGATGTTGTTGCGAGTGCCGCTAACGTCGGTTGCGACGTTGTTGTCTGTACCACCCTTACCGCTGTAGTCGTTGCTGGTGATCGAAAACTTCATGCCGGGTGTGACAGTATATGTCAGGCCGATACCGGTGTCTTTAACTTCATAGTCAGTATCAGTATCGTGGTCGGTCGTTCCAGTGTATGCCTGAAGGGACAGCGAGTCGCTGACGGCATATGTTGCGCCAATACCAGAGTTGTTAAACAGACCGGACGCACCGCTGATGACAGTCACAGTTGCATTGCCAGCAGAAACCTTTGCAGCGATTTGCGAGTCATCAGAGTTGGCAGCGCTGCTAGAAGATGTAGCGTACGCGACAGTTACGCCGACATCACCAGCACTCATGGCATAGCTAACGCCAGCCATCGACGCATCGTTAGCGTCTGCGGCACCAAGCATTACGGTTACACCGCTAACAGTCGGCAGTGTCAGTGAAATGTCAGCATGGTCGATTTGCTCATCGCCAGGCATGATGTTTCCGTAGTCAAGAGCGTTTGCTGCAGCGTGAGTGAAGCCATCGCCTTCATCAGCTGTCACGTCGATAGCCATTGCGCCGAAAGCTGCTTCGGCGTAACCGCCAAACGCGAGCTTGCCCCAGTCACCGCTGAGTGTCCAACCAGAGTCGTCAGGCTGATCACCAGTGCCTTCGTCGAGGTCGATGCCTGCTGTTGCAGTCATGCCGTTGTCAAAGGTTGTTGCGGCTGAAATGCCGAAATCCACCTGTGTGGACATAGCAGAGTCATCGGCTGTGAAGGAGCCGCCAGTACCAGTGGTATAGTTGTAAGAAGCGCTACCGCTAATCGAAATGTCAGCAGAAGCCGCAGACACACCGCCCAAAGCTACCAGGGCAGTTGTGGTAAGAAGGATCTTACGCATGATTTATCTCCCATAAAAGAGCCACGACCACAATTGGCCGCAACGACAACATATTTGAATTAAGTTTATTAACAATTCATTTAAGCGTGATCGGTGCATCTTTGCTGCGGCTTGTTGTAAATTTGCAACAAGAGGGGGTTTAAAGGTTGATTGTCTTGAGTCTGTTCAGCCTTGTGATTATCTCTGAACCAACCTCATAACTCACTTGCCAAACCGGTCGCTTATGTCTGAAGTCTCGATTGAAACAACAGTTTCTGCCGAAGTTGCCGGTAATTTGCAGGCTGTATCAAAGTGCGTGACTTCCGCAAGGCCAGATAACGAAGGGGCAGACCTGACAGTTGTTGCAGTCAGTAAACGCCAGCCGGATGACAGGGTTGAGGCCGCACTGGAAGCTGGTCATCGTGTGTTTGGGGAAAACCGTGTTCAGGAGGCGCAGGAGCGCTGGGCGGAACGGCGCGGCCCCTATCCCGATCTGAAGCTCCATCTGATTGGCCCGCTGCAGACCAATAAGGCTGCGGATGCAGTGGCGCTATTCGATGTGATCGAGGTAGTCGACCGGCCGAAATTGGCGCGTAGCCTGAGCACTGAAATGTCCCGTCAGGGACGGCATCTTCCATGCTATGTGCAGGTGAATACGGGCGAGGAGGATCAGAAATCAGGCATTCTGCCGGACGAGGCCGACAGCTTCATCGGCTTTTGCCGGGAGAAATGCGGCCTCGACATCGCCGGGCTCATGTGCATCCCGCCGGTCGATGAGGAGCCTGCCATGCATTTCGCGCTACTGCGCACGATCGCCGCGCGCAACAGCCTGCCTGGCCTGTCGATGGGGATGAGCGGTGATTACGAGGAGGCGGTGCGTTTCGGTGCCACCTCGGTCCGCGTGGGATCGGCCATTTTTGGCTCACGGGACACTTAGCCCTGTTCGGTCAGATGGCCGGCCCGCACCCGCTTGGTCTCGATGTATTGATGATTGTGCGGGTTGCTCGGCGGGGCCATCGGAACCCGCTCCGTGATGGTCAGGCCACCCGCCTCAAGCTGCGCGATCTTGTCCGGATTGTTGGTGATCAGCCGCACCTTGCTGACGCCAAGCTCTCCCAGAATGCGGCAGGCCGGCAGGAAATAGCGCTCGTCCATCTCGAAGCCGAGCGCATGGTTCGCGTCGATGGTATCGAGACCCGAATCCTGCAACGCGTAGGCCCTCATCTTGTTGAGAAGGCCGATGTCGCGCCCTTCCTGGGCCAGATAAACAAGAACGCCGCTTCCGGCCTCGGCCATCATTTCCAGCGCACCTTCCAGCTGTTCGCCGCAATCGCATTTCAGGCTGCCGAGAACATCGCCGGTGACACATTGGGAATGCAGTCTTACAAGCGGCGGCTCGGACCCGTGGATATCGCCGACGATAACCGCAAAATGCTCGTCGCCGCCGAGTTCGGCACGAAACACAGCTACCTCGGCATCGGGTGCGACCCTGAGCGGAACCCTGGCCCGTGCCGCGACACGAAGGCTCTGGGCGGCGGCCGTCATATAGCTGTCGATGTCCCGGTTCTGGATCAGCATGATGTTATGTTCGTCACAGATGCGCTGGAGCTTGTCGGCATCCCTCGATGGCAGGCGCGCCAGCAGAACGGCTGGCAGCAGTTTCGCGATCCTGAGAAGCCGGGTGGCGTAATCCGCCAGCGATCCGCGCCGTTCCCCGACAAGTGTGGCCGAGGCGCCGATTAGACCGGATACTGGCGAATCAATGGCGAGATGGCCGATCCCGGTATGGTCGAGATTGTGCGCCGGAAGACTGGCCCCGCAGAATTCGGACGGAAGCGCATGGCCGAGCGCCTCGAGACGGCTGCTGGTCAGGACCAGCAACGCACCGGATCCTGCAATGCGCTGCAGATGTTCGCGGTGTCCGTCACCGGTCAGCTCGGCCGCCTGGAGGATACATGCCGCGCCGTTTGCAAGCCGCAGCATGACCATGCCGCCGCGGCGGAGTTCCTGACATGCGCGATCTGTGTTCAGATAGGTTCGATCCATCTTCCAAAGTGACGCTCTGCGCGTCGCTGTCCCTTTGTCTCCGGGCCCCTGGACATTTGTCCAAGACATTGATTCGGGTTACCCTGACTATGGTGAAGCGTTGACGCCCCCGTTGTATGGAGTGGCACATGAAATTGCAAGGACTGGACAGCAACGCCGTATGGGACACGGCGCCGCGAGGTCGGCTTCTCGTCATTGACGACGACCCGTTCCTTCGTGCGACGCTGAAAGAACAGTTCGCAGCCGAAGGGTTCGAGGACGTGTCCGAGGCGGAAAACCTGTTAGAGGTTTTCCGTGAGATCGATGACAAGAATCCTGACCTGGTGATTCTCGATATCAGGCTTCCCGACGGAAACGGCATCGAGATCTGCCGCAAGCTGCGCGATCGGGGCTTCACCCAGCCAATCATCATGCTGACCGGCCAGAATGCTGAGCAGGACATCATCGCCAGTCTCGAGGCCGGTGCGAATGACTATGTGATCAAGCCGATGCGCATGGGCGAGCTGCTGGCGCGCGTCAAGTCACAGCTTTGGCAGCACAAGGCTTTAGATACCGCGCGCTTCTCGATTGGCGGGCTGAGCTTCATTCCGGCGAACAAGCTGCTGAAATCGGCCGACGAGACACGGAAGGTTATCCTCACCGAGAAGGAATCGACGATCCTGAAATATCTCTACCGGGCGCATCCCAACTGCGTTCCCAAGGAAGAGTTGCTTGTCGAGGTATGGGGGTTCCAGAACGGGCTCAGCACTCATACTGTCGAGACGCATATCTACAGATTGCGGCAGAAGGTGAAACGTCTCACCAACAAGACCCTCATTCTGACAAACGCGTCGGGCTATTCGCTGTCATCTGTGCCCTGATCAACCCGCTACCGGAGCAGGGCAGGGACAAAAGGCGGCCGGGCCATGATGGTCGGAAAAGACTGGCTGGGGCGGTAGGATTCGAACCTACGATACACGGTACCAAAAACCGATGCCTTACCACTTGGCTACGCCCCAGTCGCAGAGTCGGCGCAATGTAGCGGCCAACGCAGGGGCGATCAAGCCAGAACAGAACCGCATTCGTATAATTTGTCCGTTCATCCCGGGCCAGTGCCGGGCCGGCTGGCCGGTGCGTGCCTCAGAACCGGGTCGCAACCGCCCAGATGCCGTCCCGCGCAAGGGTCTCGGCGGCAGTGGCGGCATCATCGCCATTGTCAAACAGGCCGAAACAGGCAGACCCGCTTCCCGACATCTGCGCGGCGATCACGCCATTGCCGTCACGCAACCGGTCAAGAACCAAGGCGATGTCCGGAGACAGGGACATCGCGGCCGCCTGAAGATCGTTTCCGGCAGCGACAATATCGGCCACAGACCCCGAAATTTCGCTGCTGCGCAACGGTGCCGCATCCCCGGAACCGCTTTCGCGCAAGGACCGGAACACCTCTGCCGTCGGCAGCATCGCATCCGCCCTTGCCAGCACCAGATGGCCATGCGGCACCGGATCGACAGGTGTCAGCATGTCGCCGATGCCCTGCATGCGCTGCGCGATACCGGCAAGGCAGACGGGCACATCGGCACCAAGCGACAGCGCCGCTTCGGCCAGTCTCCTGTCGGCAAGCGGGGCGGGTGATGTCCTGTTCAGGTAACGCAATATGACTGCGGCATCGCTTGATCCGCCGCCGAGGCCGGCGCCGACCGGGATCCGCTTGTCGATGGTGATGGAATGGCCACCCGCCACGCCGCCATGGTCCCGGAAGGCGGCAAGGGCGCGGAAGCATACATTGTCCTCGCCGGCACCGACGGACGAGGCAAAGTCGCCTGTCACGGCAACGCTGTCTTCCTGTGCCGGCTCGAGTTCGATCCAGTCACCGAAACCGGTGAAGACGACAACGGAATCAAGAAGGTGATAGCCGTCATCGCGTCTGCCTGTGACCCTGAGATTGAGATTGAGCTTTGCCGGTGCGTGTATCCGGCTGATGCCGTCCACTGCCATGGTCTAGTTGGACCCGGGCATTTCTTCGGGAGTCAGGCCTGTGCGCAGCCGCCGCTCGAGCAGCGCCTGTTCCTCGGCATCATCGCTGAGCGTCAGGGCGAGGCGCCATTTGAACATGGCCTCCTCCCGCCGCCCGAGCGCCCAGTAGACATCACCGAGATGACCTGTGATCTCCGGATCGGACGGCTCCAGTTCTGTGGCTCTCTCGAGATAACCGACGGCACGTGCCGGATCGCCGAGCTTGTAATGCACCCAGCCAAGTGAATCGACAAAAAACCCGCTGGACGGTCGGTGGCTGACGGCGCGCTCGATCATGGCGATGGCCTGATCCAGCTTGCGGCCCTCATCGGCCCACCAGTAGCCGAGATAGTTCAGAGCATAGGCATCGCCAGGGTCGATCTCGATGGCACGGAGAAGATGTGTCTCGGCAGCCTGTGTTTCACCGAGCCTCTCGAGCGACACGCCAAGGCTGCGATGCAACCCGCCCGTGTCGCGGCCCAGCGCCAGTGACGCCATGTAGGCATCGCGGCTTTGCCGGAACATGCTGTTGCGCCGGTAGGTGTCGCCCAGCCGGTGGAAAAGATAGGCATTGCCGGGGTCCCGGTCCGCAACAGCTTTCATCAGGCTGATGGACCGTTCGCTGTCTCCGGCTTCCTCGACCACGGCGCTCTCGGCAAGGCGGGCAAGCTGGCCGAACATTCCGCCGTCCGGAATACGCTCCAGATTGGCCAGCGCAATGTCGGTCTGTCCGTAGTCGGACAGTTGCTGCGCCAGAAGAAGCCTCGCGAAATGATGGTCGTCGTCGACAAACAGCGCAAAGCGCAGACGCGCCGCCAGCGATTGCCCGGAATTCTTGTTGTCCGACAGGGCGAGGGCCACCACCGCGGCGGCGATATGCTGCTGGATTGCGGGAAGCTCGCGCGCCCCTTGCTCGAGTGCCGCGCGGACATCGGTCTGGTTGAACTGTCTCGACAGCTGCGTCTCGATCAGGCGGTCAACGATGTCCCATTTTTGCCGGCGTGCGTAGAAGGCGGCGAGATCAAGCGCAACATGCGATGGCAGGCTGTCTGCCTCAAGTCCGGTCACGCGCTGCAACGCCTCGTTGACGAGCCCGAGCCGTTCGGCCATCAGCGCGGCGTGAAGCCTGAAGAAGGGCGGCATGCCGGAGTTGACGTCAATCGACATCCGGCCGGCTTCGAGAAGGGCGGAAATGCCGGCATCGCCCTGACCGGCCGCAACGAGGCTCCAGCCACGGATCACGCCGGCCATGGCAAGCGCCTGACCGTCTTCGGCGATCCTGTCGGCAAGAACAATGCTCGCAGGCCAGTCGGCGTTGCGAAGCGCCAGCGCGGTGGCCGGCTCTCCGCCAAGCGGCACCACGACATTCAGCCCTTCAAGCTGGCGGCCAAGAGCCGCTGCCTGTTCGATGTCGCCGTAATAATACTGTGTCAGAAACGCCTGCCGCAGCAACGCGACATTGCTGGCATCATCCTCAAGCGTGCGCAGGAAGAAATCCGCCGACTGCCCGACATCGTTGAAATAGAGCGCCTGCCGCGCCGCCAGATAGTGGCCCGCGGTCGTCACAGTGTCGTGCGTGGCGCCAATCACCGGCGCCTTGTCCGGGTCGTCCGGGGCACTGGCAGCAGAGCCGCTGGCCTGCGACACGTCGCCCGAGATAGGCGAGGCGGCCTGTTGTGTCAGGGTGACAGGAGCTTGCGGGTTGCCCCCGCAACCGGCCAACGCGAGCAGGACAAATGTGGCGCCGACCGCCAGTCTGGCCGACCCGTCATATCCTCGTCCATGAAGCGGGGCGAACATGACCCCTCCTTGCCTGCGTACCGATCAAGCGGACCCTACATATTCGGGTAATTCGGCCCGCCACCGCCTTCCGGCGTTACCCATACGATATTTTGGCCCGGATCCTTGATATCGCAAGTCTTGCAGTGAACACAGTTCTGCGCGTTGATCTGGAGGCGCGGGTTGCTGCCGTCCTCCTCGCGGACGATCTCATAGACGCCGGCCGGGCAGTAGCGCTGTTCCGGCGCGTCATAAAGCGCCAGATTATGCTCGATCGGAACCGAGGCGTCCTTCAGCGTCAGGTGCGCCGGCTGGTTTTCCTCATGGTTTGTTCCGGACAGGTAGACCGATGAATTCCGGTCGAAGCTGACCACCCCGTCCGGCTTCGGATACTCGATCTTCGGCGCCTCGGATGCCTTTTTCAGATTGGCGTGATCGGGATGATGATGCATCGTCCAGGGCGCGCGTCCCATGAAAAGGTAGGTGTCGAGCGCGGCGTTGGCCATGCCGAGCCACAGGCCTTTCGCAAAGCCCGGGCGGATGTTGCGCACCTTGTAGAGTTCGGTCCAGAGCCAGCTTTTCTGCAGCCGGTCGGCATAGCTTGCCGGCTCATGCCCGGGTTGCATGTCCTCGAGGGATTCGAAAATCGCCTCTGCCGCGGTCATGCCGGATTTCATCGCGGTATGCGTGCCCTTGATCTTCGGCACATTCAGGAAGCCGGCGGTACAGCCGACAAGACAGCCACCCGGGAAGGTGAGCTTCGGGATCGACTGGAACCCGCCTTCGTTCAGCGCGCGCGCGCCATAGGACACGCGGCGGCCACCTTCGAACACGTCACGCACGGCGGGGTGTGTCTTGAAGCGCTGGAATTCCTCGAACGGCGAGAGATGCGGATTGCTGTAGTCGAGACCGACGACATAGCCGACGGCAACCTGGTTGCCGTTCAGGTGATACAGGAAGGAACCGCCATATGTGTCGGTGGACAGCGGCCAGCCGACCGAATGCCAGGCTGTGCCGGGCTTTGATTTGGCCGGATCGATATCCCACAGCTCCTTGATGCCGATGGCGAAGGTCTGCGGGTCCTTGCCCTCGCGAAGGTCGAACCTGTCGAACAGCGTCTTGGTCAGATGGCCGCGGCACCCTTCTGCAAAGATGGTCTGCTTGGCGCGAAGCTCCATGCCGCGCACGTACATGTCAGTCTGCTCGCCATCCTTGCCGATGCCCATGTCACCGGTCGCGACACCGCATACGGCGCCGGACTCGTCATAAAGCACTTCGGCGGCAGCAAAGCCCGGATAAATCTCGACGCCGAGCGCTTCGGCCTGCTCACCGAGCCAGCGGCAGAAATTGCCGAGCGAGATAATGTAGTTGCCGTGATTGTTCATCTGCGGCGGTGTCGGCAGGCGGAAAGACCCGCTCTCGGTCAGGAACATGAACTTGTCGGCGGTGACCGGCGTGTCGAGGGGCGCGCCGCGCTCTTTCCAGTCCGGGATCAGCTCGTTCAGGGTACGTGGTTCGAGCACCGCGCCCGACAGGATGTGCGCGCCAACCTCGCTGCCTTTTTCAATCAGGCACACTTCGAGGTCGCGCCCGGCCTCGGCGGCAAGCTGCTTCAGCCTGATCGCAGCCGACAGGCCCGACGGGCCGCCGCCAACGATCACGACATCGAATTCCATTGCTTCACGTTCCATCTCGCACCTTCTCCCGGCCGTTAAGCCCCACCAGATCTTTTTGAGCGACCTTCATTGTTATGGCAGCATCGGTTATATGGTACCTGATGCCGCAACGATAGTTGTCTTTTTCGCACAGGTTAACGGTCAGGAAATCGACGGAAACTTGCATGTCAGCGAACCAATCGGACCGCAAAATGCTGATCGATCAGCTTGCCTGGCAGGAGGCGATGGGGATCGACGAGGCTCTTCTCGATGACGCGGCCGACGACACAACCGTGACATTGAGCGCGCTGGCCGTGCCAGCCGGGGAGAACCGGCCAGCAACGGCACCGCCGGTTGAAAGCCAGGAACAGGAACCGGCATCTGGCACCCGGCCGTCATCGTCTTCGCCGGAAACCGCACCGGCACCCATACCCGCACTGGCTCCTGTCCGCCGGCCGGCAGCTCCGCCGCCGGAGCTTGCCGGCATCGCCTCGCTGGAAGAGCTGCGCACCGCGCTCGAATCGTTCGAGGGATGCGCGCTGAAACACACCGCAAGCAACATGATCTTCGCCGACGGCAACCCGGCCGCAAGGCTGATGGTGATCGGCGAGGTGCCCGGCCGGGACGAGGACCGGATCGGCCTCCCTCTTGTCGGCGCCGCCGGCCAGCTCTTCGACAGGATGCTCGCCTCGATCGGGCTCAGCCGGGCCGACGCCTATGTCACCACGCTGATTCCCTGGCGGCCACCCGGCAACCGGACCCCGACGGACGAGGAGATGGATATCCTGATGCCATGGCTGTGCCGCCACATTCAGTTGGCGGACCCGGCATGCATCCTCCTGCTTGGCGGCGCACCGGCGAAAGCGCTCCTGGGTCAGGCAGGCGGAATCCTCAAACTTCGCGGCCGCTGGCATGACCTCGATGCCGGTGACGGCGTGGCCCGCAGGGCGATGGCGACGCTGCATCCGGCCTATCTCCTCCGCTCGCCCGCGCAGAAGCGCCTCGCCTATACGGATCTGTTGGCGCTTGCCGCGGAACTCGGATAAGGTGCGCCGTCAAGTCCAACAAGGCCAGGTCGGTCCGGTGTTCTCCTTTGTCCATCCAGCTGTTATGCGACAGTGCGCGGCGCTGCTGATTGCGGCAGTCCTTGTCGCGTGTCCTGGCGCGCAGTTTCGGGCAGTGGCGTCAACAGACGGGATGGCTGACGACACCGGCGCGGATGCCGGGACTGCAGCCGCAGGCATGCTGCCAAAGCCTCTTGGCGATTTCGACGTGGCGCAGTACCAGCGCCTGTTCCATCTGCAGGAAGTCGGCAGGATGAAGCAGGCCACCCGCGAGATGGGTCGGCTGGACAATGACATCCTGAAGGGTCATCTGCTGTCGCAGCGCTACCTTCACCCGACGGCCTGGCGGTCAAGTTATCGCGAATTGTCGGGCTGGCTGAAGGCATATAACGACCACCCGGACGCCAGCCGCATTTTCTGGCTCGCGAAGAAGCGGCGCCCGAAGAACGCGGCCGCGCCTAAGGCACCGAAGCCCGGATATCTGAACGGCTTTGGGCTGACCAGCCCCAATAACTACCGGCCGCCGATACCGCTCTACACGTCCGGACGCGCCTCGCCCCGCACCACACGCCGTGTGGCCCGCGAGGTCAGGCGCTCGATCCGGCGCGGCTGGCCAACCGGCGCCCTCGAGGTAATCGAGAACGAGCGCAACCGCCGTTACCTGACAAAGCAGGAAGAAGCGCAGCTTCGCGGCGAGATCGCGCATGCCTATTTCATTTTTGGTGTCGATCACAAGGCCATCAGGCAGGCGCGCCACGGCATCGGCATCGGCCGGGCAGGCGCGCATATGGCCTACTGGTCGGGCGGGCTTGCCGCCTGGCGCAGCGGAAATATCGAGCTGGCCGGATCATTCTTCCGGACGCTGGCTGATGAAGAGGATGTCTTCGGCGACCTTCGCGCCGCCGCCGCGTTCTGGGCCTATCGTGCGGAGATGCGCGCCGGCCGGCCGGACGAGGCCATCCGTTACCTGCAGATCGCATCGGGCAAGCTCCACAGCTTCTATGGTGTGATGGCCCGTCATGTGCTGGGCCAGGAATTCGAGCTGTCGTTCGAGCTGCCGTCCTATGATGACGGGTTCATCGAATGGTTGTCGGCACGGCCGGGCGGGCAAAGGCTGTTTGCCCTGCTCCAGATCGGCCGGCAGAACGATGCCGAACGCGAGCTTCGCTACCTGTGGGGCGAAATGCCGACAGATATGCAGGAATCAGCGCTTCGGTTTGCCATTGATTACAGCATGGCGGGGCTGGCCTACCGTGCCGGCGAGTTGCTCCGAAAGGACAGCGGAAAGACCTGGCTTGGCGCGATCTATCCCATCCCGCGATACGATGTTGAGTTTTCGGTGGATCAGGCGCTTGTCTGGGCGATCTCGCGGCAGGAATCAGGCTTCAACCCGCGCGCCAAGAGCCGCGCGCGCGCTGCCGGCCTGATGCAGATCATGCCGTCCACTGCCTCATTCGTGACCAGGAACCGTTCTCTGCGCGGCCGTGACAGACATTTGCTGCTGAACCCGCAGCGGAACCTGCAGATCGGCCAGACATATATCAACTCGCTACTCGACGAACCGCTGATCGACCAGTCGGTTGTCCGGCTTCTGGCTGCCTATAACGGCGGCCCCGGCAATTTGCGGAAATGGCTCGCCAAGGTGGATCATCAGGATGACCCGTTCCTGCTGATCGAATCCATCCCGGCCCGCGAGACAAGACACTACATCAAGAGCGTTATCAGCAATCTCGCCATCTACCGTGCGCAGCTCGGCGAGCCGGCCCCGTCGCTGCGCGAGCTCGCCGCAGGCGGAACGGGACGATTTGTTTCATTGAGTGTTCCGCAGCTGGTAGGGTCTGATTCAGGGTCATAACCCTGCGAAAACCCAATCGGGAGAAGGAAATGCCCCGCAACGCAGACCGCCTCGACATGAGTGTTACATTCCAGCCGGTGAATATCGCCGTAATGACCGTGTCCGACACGCGCACCGAGGCTGATGACAAATCAGGCTCGCTGCTGGTCTCCAGGATCGAGGAGGACGGCCATGTGCTGGCCGACCGCGCCATCATCACCGATGATGTTCCGCGGATCATCGCCAGGCTGAAAGAATGGATCGAGAGTCCGCAGGTCGATGTCGTGGTGACGACGGGCGGCACCGGCCTGACCGGCCGCGACAGCACGCCGGAGGCTTTCGCCGCCATCGTCGAGAAGGACATTCCGGGATTTGGCGAGCTGTTCAGGATGCTGTCCTTCGAGAAGATCGGCACATCGACGGTTCAGTCGCGCGCGCTTGCCGGGGTTGCCGGCGGGACCTATCTGTTCGCGCTTCCCGGATCGACATCCGCCTGCAAGGACGGATGGGACGATATCCTGCGCTACCAGCTCGACATCCGTCACCGGCCGTGCAACTTCGTCGAGATCATGCCGCGCCTGAATGAATCCGCGACGACCCGCCGTACCGGGTGATGCCCGACCTGTCTATCGAGTCAGGCTTTGACGGTCCGGTCATCGGCGTTGACGAGGCCGGCCGCGGCCCCTGGGCCGGTCCGGTCACCATCGCCGCCGCCTGGCTCGATCAGGACGCCGTGGCCGCGTTTCCGCCGGGCCTGGATGATTCCAAGAAAATGACAGCGGCCAGCCGCGCCGCCTTTCACGGCATCCTGACACAGCTGCCGCATCATCATGTGGTGCTGTCGGTCCCGGTCGAGGTGATCGACCGCGACGGCATTCTGAAAGCGACGCTTGCCGGCATGGCCAGGGCGGCCGAATTGCTTGCCAAGCGCCTGGCTGAGGCCGGCATCGGCGAGGCCGCCCAGATCCTGATCGACGGCAACCAGATGCCGCCCCTGGCGCGTCCCGCCCAGACGGTGGTGAAAGGGGATTCGCGCAGCCTCAGCATCGCCGCCGCCTCGGTCATCGCCAAGCATGAGCGCGACCGGATCATGCAGCGCCTTGCCGGTGAAAACCCCGGCTATGGATGGGAGCGCAATATGGGTTACGGCACGGCCGCCCATCGCGAGGCGCTGGAGCGTCTTGGCGTCACGCGGCATCACCGCAGGAGCTTCGCGCCCATCCGGCGGCTACTGTGCGACGGGGCCGAAACACCTTCCAGCAAAGGTTAACAAATTCCGTCCAAGTGCCAGAAAAGGCACGGAACTTGCACCATATCCCCCACAAGATAATCAGCCTTTTCGGCCGCTTTATACAAGATGTTGTGAGTGTCATGACAGCGCTTGCCGAGCGGTTGACTTGGTCGGGCATTACCCGTCTCTTGAATGGGCCGGAACGCAAAAAAGAAAGAAAACGACCGGGTGGAACGCGTGAAGAAAGATATTGTCATTCAGGGCGATTGCCTGGCGGAACTGAAGAAACTGCCGGCGGCATCGGTGGATCTGGTTTTCGCCGACCCGCCCTATAACCTGCAGCTTGGTGGAAACCTGTCACGCCCCGACCATTCGGCCGTCGCCGGCGTCGAGGATGACTGGGACAAGTTTGACAGCTTCGCCGCCTATGACGCTTTCTCGACGGCCTGGCTTACCGAGGCGCGCCGCATCCTGAAGCCTGATAGCGCGCTCTGGGTGATCGGCAGCTACCACAATATCTACCGGCTCGGCCGGATCATTCAGGATCTCGATTTCTGGATGCTGAATGATGTGGTGTGGCGCAAGACCAACCCGATGCCGAATTTCCGTGGCCGCCGCTTTACCAATGCCCATGAAACGCTGATCTGGGCGGCGCGCTCGCAGGATTCGCGCCACACATTCAATTACGAGGCGATGAAGGCGCTGAACGACGATGTGCAGATGCGATCCGACTGGGAGCTTCCGATCTGCACCGGGGCCGAGCGTCTGAAAACCGACGGTCGCAAGGCGCATCCGACGCAAAAGCCGGAATCCCTTCTGGCGCGGGTGCTCCTGGCTTCGACCAACCGCGGCGACATTGTGCTGGATCCGTTTTTCGGAAGCGGCACGACAGGCGCTGTAGCCCGCCGCCTGAACCGTCATTTCATCGGCATTGAGCAGGATCCCGGTTATGCCGCGCTGGCCCGTGAGCGGATCAGGAACGTGACGCCGATTGCCTCGCCCGATCTTCTGGCAACGCAGCCGAAGCGCGCCAAGCCGAAGGTGCCGTTCGGGTCACTCATCGAACGCGGAATGATCCAGCCGGGTGATGTGCTTTTCGACTCCAAGCGCCGTTTCACCGCGCGGGTCCGCGCCGACGGATCGCTTGTCACCGACAACAGCGAGAGCGGCTCGATCCACAGCCTCGGGGCCAAGCTGCAGTCGCTGCCGTCATGCAATGGCTGGACTTTCTGGCACATCAAGCGCGACGGCAAGGATGTCCCGATCGACAGCTTCCGTGACGAGGTCCGTGCTGCTGACGAGGGCAACGCCTGAGCCGCTAGCGGCGCGGCAGCACCAGCAAACCTGCCAGCAGCAACGCGATGACGACGGTCATGCCGGCGCGGTCATTTCCTGTTGCGGTGATCAGAATGCCGTAGAGAAGCGGCCCGACGAAACTTGTCGCCTTGCCGGAAAACATCATCAGCCCGAACAGGCTGGCGCGTTGCTCCGGCGGTGCCTTGCGCGCCACCCAGGCACGGGCCGATGACTGCAACGGCCCGATGAAGATGCCGAGACAGGCGCCCGCAGCCCAGAACAGCGGTTCTGCCGGGGCCAGGATCGCCACCGTCCCAAGCCCCGCCAGGGCGAGAAGGCAGACACGCATCACCCGCAACGAGCCCATCCTGTCATCGGCGAACCCGCCGATCCCGGCACCGATTCCGGCGGTGATGTTCAGGATGATCCCGAAGACCAGAACCTTGGTTTGCGAGAATCCGAAAACCGTCGCCGCATAGATGCCGCCGAAAGCGAACAGGGTCACCAGCCCGTCGGCAAACAGCATCCGCGCCAGCAGAAAGCGGGTCATGCCCGGAATGGCCATGGCGGTCTTCAGGCTGTTGCGAAGCTGCGCGCCAAGCGGGGCCGGATCGGCCACGGGCGCGGGTGATTTCACGAACAGGAACAGCGGGGCGGCGAACAGGCACAGCCACAGGGCGGCAAAGATCATGGTCACGCGAATATGCGCCGCGCCCTCGCGGCCGATGCCGAGCGCCGGTTCCTCAGGCATGACGAACAGCATTAGCACAAGAACCAGAGCAAATATCGCCCCGACATAGCCGATCCCCCAGGCCAGCCCCGAGGCGCGTCCGTATTCGCGCGGGCCCGCCACCGCCGGCAGCATCGCATTGTAGAAGACGAAGCTGAGCTCCATGGCGAGGATCGAGACGGCCGAGAGGCCCAGCGCCAGCATGGCGAATGCCGGGTCGGGCTCGACAAACCACAGGCCGGCCGTCGCCGCGGCGCCGACGATGGTGGCGTAGAGAAGGAAGCGCTTCACCGCGCCGCGACCGTCGGCCAGGCGGCCGAGAACCGGGGCGGCGACGGCGATCAGCAACGCGCTGGCAGATGTCATCCATGCCCAGGCGGCGGTGCCGCCATCGGGCATCACCGCGGTGGTGAAAAAGACCGAGAAGATGAAAGTGGTATGAAGTGTCGGGACGGGCGAGCTTGCCCAGTCATAGAGCGACCATGACAGCAGCGGACGGGTCATTCGCATCGGCAGGCTCCGCGTCTTGCCACGCGGCGGGGTGCCGGTGCGGCATTCAGAATTCGTAGGTTTGCAGTGCCGCTACCGGACAGTCAAGCCGCGCCCGCCCCTTGAGACCGGTCAGCTCGATCACGCAGACGGCACCGGCGAGGATGCCGCCGCATTGCTCGACGAGCCTGGCGGAGGCCTCGAGCGTTCCGCCGGTCGCCAGCAGGTCGTCGCACAGCACGACGCGCTTGCCGCGAAGCTGCCGGCTTGCCTGGATCGACAGCCGCGCCTCGCCATATTCAAGGGCATAGGATTGTTCGAACAGCTCGCCGGGAAGCTTGCCGGCCTTGCGCACCATCACCATGCCGCATGCGAGCTCGAGTGCCAGCGGCAGCGCGAACAGGAATCCCCGCGCATCGACGCCGGCAATGATGTCGGGCTGCATCGGGCGGGTGAGGTCGGCAAGCGCGTCCATCGCCTGCCGGATCACGGCGCTGTCCTCGAGGATCGGGCTGATGTCGTAGAAGGTGATGCCTTCTTTCGGAAAGCCCGGCGTCTTCGAGATATAGGGATCAGCGTTAAACGGCATCCTGCGCTTTCTTTTCCAGCCGGCGCGCGTGAAGCACCGGTTCGGTGTAGCCGGAGGGCTGCTCACGGCCGCGGAACACAAGATCGCAGGCAGCCTTGAAAGCGACTGAACCGTCGAAATCGGGCGCCATCGGGCTGTAGGCGGCATCGCCCTCGTTCTGGCGGTCGACGACGGCTGCCATTTCCTCCATCACCTCGCGGACAAGGGGTTCGGAGCAGACGCCGTGGTGAAGCCAGTTGGCGATATGCTGCGATGAAATCCGCAGCGTGGCGCGGTCTTCCATCAGCCCGACATCATGGATGTCCGGAACCTTGGAACAGCCGACGCCCTGGTCCACCCAGCGGACCACATAGCCGAGGATGCCCTGCGCGTTGTTGCGAAGCTCCGCCCGGATATCGTCTTCCGACCAGTTCGGGCGCACGGCCACCGGAACCGATAGGATGTCGTCGCGGCTTGCTTTGGCGCGACCCGAGATTTCCGCCTGACGCGCGGCGACATCGACCTTGTGATAATGCAGCGCATGCAGCGTCGCGGCTGTCGGCGAGGGCACCCAGGCGCAGTTCGCGCCGGCCATCGGATGGCCGATCTTCTGCTCCAGCATGTCCGCCATGCGGTCTGGCATGGCCCACATGCCCTTGCCGATCTGCGCTTTTCCGGCCAGTCCGCAGGACAGCCCGACATCGACATTCCAGTCCTCATAGGCGCCGATCCAGGTGGCGCCTTTCATGTCGGCCTTGCGGATCATCGGCCCGGCCTCCATCGAGGTGTGGATCTCGTCGCCGGTCCTGTCTAGGAAGCCGGTGTTGATGAAGACGACACGCGATTTGGCGGCGCGGATACATTCCTTGAGGTTCACCGTGGTGCGGCGTTCCTCATCCATGATGCCGATCTTGATGGTGTTCGCCTCGAGGCCGAGAAGGTCTTCCACGGCGGCAAAAATCTCGACCGCGAAGGCGACTTCCTCGGGACCGTGCATTTTCGGCTTCACGATATAGACGGATCCGGCGGCGGAGTTGCGCCCGTCACGCAGGTCGGGAAGCGCGCCGGCGACGGTCATGAAGGCATCCATGATTCCTTCGGGAATCTCGCTGCCGTCGGAAAGCCGGATGGCCGGGTTTGTCATCAGGTGGCCGACATTGCGGACCAGCATCAGCGCGCGCGCCTTCAGGCTTGCGGCGCTGCCGTCGGCGGCGGTGTAGGAGATATCGTCGGCAAGCTTGCGGGTGACGGTGCGCCCGCCCTTCTCGAATCTCTCCTCGAGCGTGCCGTCCATCAGGCCGCGCCAGTTGCGATAGGCGAGGACCTTGTCCTCGGCATCGACACAGGCGACGGAGTCCTCGCAATCCATGATGCTGGACATGGCCGATTCAGCGATCACATCATTGATGCCCGCTGCATCGTCGCGCCCGATCACGCCCTCACGGTCGATCCTGATCAGGACATGCAGGCCGTTGTTTTTCAGCACCAGGGCCTGCGGGGCATCCGCATTGCCGATATGGCCGGCAAATCCGGCGGTGTTTGCCAGTGTTCCGGACGCATCGCCGAGCTGTGCCACGAGGGCGCCGTTCGATACCGACAGTCCGGTCACTTCGGTCCAGCTGCCATTGTCGAGCGGAAACGCCTCGTCAAGGAAGGCGCGGACCCGTGCGATCACCTTGCCGCCGCGCGCCGGGTCGTAACCGGACACCTGCGTCTCTTCGGCCGGAATGGCGTCGGTTCCGTAGAACGCATCATACAGGCTGCCGAAACGCGCATTCGCGGCGTTCAGCGCATAACGCGCATTGGTGATCGGAACGACAAGCTGCGGTCCGGCAATGCTGGCGATCTCCGGATCGACCTTGCTTGTTTCCACCGAGAAATCATCACCCTCTTCGACAAGATATCCGATCTCGCCAAGAAACGCGGTATAGGCTGCGGCATCAATTCCCGCGGCGGCGTTTTCGTTCAGCCAGGCATCGATCTGCGACTGCATGGTCGCGCGCACGGCCAGAAGCTCGCGGTTGCGCGGCGCCAGGCGGTGAACAGCCGCATCAAAACCCGTCCAGAAGGCGTCGGGTGCGACGCCCGATCCGGCAAGAAGGTCGGTTTCGACAAAGGCAGCGAGTTCGGCAGCAACCGACAGGTCACCACGCGCAACAAATTCAGTCATGGATGTCTCCAAAGGTCAGGCACGGTCCCAAGGCCGGGATCCAAGCAGAACATAATCCTTGCGCTCCGGCTTGCCAACCACCAAGGGCAGATTGCGCCAGGGCCCGGCCTCAAAGGCTTTGCCCGGGTCGTGAAATCAGGGGCGTTTCCAGTCGAGGCCGGCGGCGGCAAGCGTGGTTTCGATGTCGCCGAGAAGCCTGTCGAGCGCCGTCCGGTCAGCAGCTTCGGCACGCGCGACAAGCGCCGCTTCGGTGTTGGAGGCACGGATCAGCCACCAGCCGTCACCCGACCGTACCCGTACCCCGTCGATGCTGTTCACATCCGCCGCGTCATGTCCGGAAAGCACATGCGCCCGGATTTTTTCCATCGAATCGAACTTCACCGTGTCGGGACAGTCGATGCGGAGCTCGGGCGTGGCGTGCTGTTCGGGAAGCGAATCCATGAATTCGGTGATCGACTGGCCACCCTTTACCATCTGCGTGATGACGCGGACGGCGGCATAGATGGCGTCATCAAAACCCAGATAGTCATCGGCGATGAAGATATGGCCCGACATTTCTCCGGCAAGAGGGGCCTCGAGCTCCTTCATCCGCTTCTTCATATGACTATGGCCAGTCTTCCAGATCTGCGCGGCGGCGCCTGCGCTCTCGACGAGCCGCAATGCCGCTTCCGAGGATTTCACGTCCAGCAGGATCGGCGCGCCCGGATGCCGTGCGGCGACATCCTTTGCCAGAAACGCGGTCAGCAGGTCGCCCGGCACCTGCCGGCCCTTGCCATCGATAATGCCGATCCTGTCGCCGTCACCGTCGAAACCGATGCCGAGATCGGCGCCGGCCGCCGCGACCTCGGCCCGCAACAGCTCGAGTGTTTCCGGGTCGACCGGGTTCGGATGGTGGTTCGGGAAGGTCCCGTCAATTTCAGGGAACAGCACCTTGTGCGTGCCGTCGAGACGCGCCACCAGCTTTTCGGTCGCCGGCCCGCTGGCCCCGTTGCCGCAATCCCAGATGACCGAGAGGCCTGTTGCGACGGCGCCGGCGGCAAGCCGGTCGACATAGGCCTCCTCGATGGCCCGCGATACGACGCCTCCGTCATCGGTGCGATCGGGTCCGGCGGCGCTGACGCGGCCAAGCTCCTCGATATCCGCGCCGAAGAAGGACAGGCCGCCCATCACCATCTTGAAGCCGTTATGCGTTGGCGGGTTGTGGCTTCCGGTCACCTGAATGGCGCCGCCACTGCCAAGCTCGTGGGCAGCGAAATACAGCATCGGCGTCGGACCGCAGCCGATATCGGATACCTGCGCACCACCGGCGACAAGCCCGTCGATCAGCGCTGCGGCAAGCGCCGGTGAAGACAGCCTGCCGTCACGCCCGACGGTCACCTCATTGCCGAGGCCACGCTGTTTCTGGATGCTGATGAAGGACAGGCCGATGGCGAAGGCATCTTCGGTTGTCAGCGTGTCTTCGAATATTCCGCGGATGTCATAGGCCCGCAGGATTGTCGGGTGAAACCGGTGAGCGCTCATCCCAGCCGCTCGCCAAGCCAGTCGCGAAGCTGGTCCCGCATTGCGTCATTGTTCAGGCCAAAGGCGACATTCGCCTGCAGGAATCCGAGCTTGGAGCCGCAGTCGTACCGCTCGCCGGAGAACCTGACGCCGGAAAAGGGCGCTTTGCCGATCTGCTTGGCGAGGGCGTCGGTCAGCTGGATCTCGCCTCCCGCGCCACGTTCCTGTGCAGCCAGCGTCTCGAACACCTCGGGCGTTATGATATAGCGGCCGACAACGGCGATATTGGACGGCGCGGATGAAGGATCCGGCTTTTCGACGAGACCCTCGACCTGCACGATCCGGCCGTCATCGGCGCCTGGCGTGACGATCCCGTAAGAGCCTGTCTGCTCGTGCGGCACATCCATCACAGCAACCATGTTGCCGCCCTTGTAGGCGTCGACCATTTCCTTCACGCAGCTGGCCCCGAGGATCAGGTCGTCGGCAAGGAGAACGGCAACCGGCTCGGAACCGACAAGATGGCGCGCGCACCAGACCGCATGGCCGAGCCCTGCAGGTTGCTGCTGGCGGACATAGAAGACCGATCCGGGGTTGTGCAGCATGTCCTTGACCAGGTGCAGCGCCTCGTCCTTGCCCTTTGCGGCAAGGGTCTCCTCCAGCTCGAAGGAATGGTCGAAATGGTCCTCGATGGCTGTCTTGTTGCGGCCGGTAACGAAGATGAATTCCTCGACGCCCGCTTCCGCAGCCTCCTCGACCGCATACTGGATCAGGGGCTTGTCGACGACAGGCAGCATTTCCTTGGGCATCGCCTTTGTCGCGGGGAGAAACCGCGTGCCAAGACCGCCCACCGGAAAAATGGCCTTCTTGATCATGGGAGTATCCTTGCGATTACGAGAGGCGGCTGGTACCCATGGATAGCTTTCCGCGAATCGCGGGTCAAGCCAGCAGCATGTTTCCACAACTGGTATGCACGATCATGTCAGGCTTCAGTTCTTCCGATGTCCACGCCCTTCTTGCGACCTCTGCCGAGGTGAAGCTGCAGACCGCCGCGGACTGCAGCGAGGCGGTGATGAAGGCGGCCGAAATGATCGTCGCAAGCCTTGGTGATGGCGGCAAGCTCATGTTCTGCGGGAATGGCGGCTCGGCTGGCGACTCGCAGCATCTCGCGGCCGAATTCGTCGCCACGCTCGATCACCGGCGGCCCCGGCACGGGCTGGCCGCGCTGGCGCTGACCACGGACACCTCATTCCTGACCGCCTATGCGAATGATTTCGGGTTCGAAGGTGTATTCGCACGGCAGGTGGAGACCCTTGGCCGGCCCGGCGATGTGCTTGTCGCGATCTCGACAAGCGGCAATTCCGGAAATGTGGTCGCGGCCTGCAAGGCGGCGCGCGACAACGGCATCCGGATTTGTGCCATGACGGGCGAGGGCGGCGGCCAGCTGGCGGAACATGCCGATGTGCTGCTCGCCGTTCCCAGCAAGGTGACGATGCACATTCAGGAATCGCATATCGCGCTGGGCCATGTCATGACGCTTGCCGTTGAAAGGCTGATGGACCTCTAGCCGCAATGGTTTGCACGGGACGCAATCTGCCTGTAACAAAAGCGCGATATAACATGCGGCGTGGCCCTGCAGCATTCCGCCACCCAAACCGCAGGAGATGCATGTGAAGCTGGCAGTTATTGGAACCGGTTATGTCGGTCTTGTGTCGGGCGCCTGTTTTTCCGAATTCGGCTTCGACGTCACCTGTATCGACAAGGATGCCGGCAAGATCGACAGCATCAGATCGGGTGTGATGCCGATCTATGAGCCGGGCCTCGAGGACCTTGTGGCACGCAACGTCACGGCCGGCCGGCTGCATTTCACGACCGAACTCGGACCGGCTGTTGCCGGTGCGGATGCCGTGTTCATCGCGGTCGGAACGCCCACCCGGCGCGGGGACGGGCATGCCGACCTGACCTATGTGTTCGACGCCGCGCGCGAGCTTGCCGGTCACCTGTCCGGCTATACCGTCGTTGTCACGAAATCGACCGTGCCGGTGGGAACGGGCCGCAAGGTCGAAACCATCATCAGGGATGCCAGCCCCGATGCCGATTTCGACGTGGCATCCAATCCCGAGTTTCTTCGCGAAGGCGCCGCCATCGGCGATTTCATGCGGCCCAACCGCGTGGTCGTCGGGGCCGAGACCGCGCGTGCGCAGGATGTGCTCCGTGCCCTCTACCGGCCGCTCTACCTTCTCGAGACCCCGATCCTGGTGACCAGCCTTGAGACGTCGGAGTTGATCAAATATGCGAGCAACGCCTTTCTTGCGGTGAAGATCTCCTACATCAACCAGATGGCCGATCTGTGCGAAAAGGTCGGTGCCGACGTGCATGACGTCGCCAGGGGCATGGGCCTCGACCAGCGGATCGGCAACAAGTTCCTTCACCCCGGCCCGGGATATGGCGGGTCCTGTTTCCCGAAGGATACGCTGGCGCTGGTCCGGACCGCCGAGGATCATGGCACCGATGTCGGCATCGTCAGCGAGGTTGTCCGCTACAATGATTCCCGCAAGCAGTCGATGGCCGACCGCATCATCGCCGCTGCCGGCGGCGATGTTGCCGGCAAGACCGTCGCCGTGCTCGGCCTGTCCTTCAAGCCTGAAACAGACGACATGCGTGACAGCCCGTCGCTGGATATCTTGCCGGCCTTGGTTGAGGCCGGTGCGATGGTGCGGGCCTACGACCCGAAGGCGATGGAAGAAGCACGCACCATGCTGCCCGGCGCCACCATTTTCACCGACAGCGCCGCTGCCTGCCTCGAAGGCGCGGATGTGGCGGTTGTCGTCACCGAATGGAACGAATTCCGGGCCCTGACACCGGCGCATTATCTTGACGCCATGCGCGGCAATGTTCTCGTCGATCTTCGCAATATCTATCGCCCCGAGGATATGCGCGAGGCGGGCCTGTCCTATCATTCGATCGGCCGCGAGTGATTCCGCGCCACATACCGGGCCGAAAAAAATCTCCGGCCGCCCCACAGCATTTGCCAGCGCGCCCGCATTCACCCTAGACTCCACCCCGTCGATTGATGGAGGGCAGGACAATGGGTGACAAGCACGATCGCAGCATGATGGAAAACCTTTACTGGTGGGGCGTGCCGACCCTGTTCCGCGCGCCGCACGAGGCCGCAGCCGGCGCGGATATCGCGCTTGTCGGCGTGCCGCATTCGACCGGCAACGGCACCACCGAGCGCGACCAGCATCTGGGCCCCCGCGCCGTGCGCAACGTCTCCGCGCTGCAGCGCCGTGCGCATGGGGGGTTTCAGCTGGACCCCTGGGAAGCTGCGAAAATCGTAGATGTGGGTGACGTGCCGTTTCCGCGGGCCAACGACAATGAAGACTGCATCCAGAGGATCACCGAGTTCTACAAGGACATAGACGCCAGCGGCGCGCGGCCGGTGTCGATCGGCGGCGACCATTCCATCACCGGCGGCATCATCCAGGGCCTCGGCCGCGGCAAGCTGGCCGGCGGCGAGAAGATCTGCTTTCTGCATCTTGACGCGCATACCGATGTCTTCACCACCGTCGATCATTTCCTCGGCGCCGAGAAGAGCGCCGCGCACTGGGGCGCCTACACGGCCGACCAGGGCCTGATTGATCCGGCCGGGTCCATGCAGATCGGCCTTCGTGGCCATCCGCGCACACTGGACTGGCTGCAGCCGTCATATGATTACGGCTATAATGTCGTGACCATGGCGGACTACCGCAGGCGCGGCGCGGCCGACGTCATCGCGCAGGCCCGCGAGGTTCTCGCCGGCCGGCCCGTCTACATCACCTTTGATCTGGACTGCCTCGACCCGTCGGTGGCGCCGGCCGTCTCCAATATCGAGCCGGGCGTGACCGGGTTCTCGATGGACGAAGCCGTGGAGCTTCTCCACGCGGCGCGGGGGCTGAACATCATCGGCGGCGATGTGGTCTGCATGATGCCGACGAAGGACAGCCCGAACAACATCACCGCGATGGTGGGCGCGGCGGTCATGTTCGAGATGATCTCGATGATCGCGGAGAACACGGCAGCGGGCTGAAGCCCGGGGACTGGGGAGGCCGCCTGAAGGTGGTCGCGCTCAGTGGCCGAGCCATCGGGGAAGCGCTGTATTCGCGATGCCGCTGACAGCAGCCTCGACACAGGCGGTGATCCCGCCGAGCCGCACCCGGCACCCAGACAGGCCGGTGGCGTAATGGGCGTATTTGCCGGAATTGGTCATCAGCACCTTCGTCTCCGGCGGGAACAGCGGCTGTGTGATCGAACACCAGCACAGATCGGAATAGAGCGTAGCACCTGACGCCTCGAGTCTTGCCGCCACGCCGTCCCGCCGCGCGATATCCAGCACATCGCGCCCGATGGTAAGGATGAGCTTCACATCTGCATGGCGGTGCCTGCCGTCAAACGCGGCGTCAATGAGATGCAGCTCGGCAAGCGACAGATGCGGGCTGCCGATGGCGACAAGATCAATGTCCGCACCGCCGGAATTGAGCTGCCGCCAGGCATCTGCGAGCATCTCGCGGTCGATGGTCACCCTGTCCGCAGCGGGCGCCGAAGGCATGCCGGCTTCGGGTGTGTGGCCGGCGATATGGAGCATCGGCGCGCCGGATGTGCTGCCGAAGGCGGCGCATATCGCCTTCATGGCATCGTCATCGATATTCATCTCTTCCAGCCCGCGCAGCAGCGGTATCCGGTCCGGCGAGAGCTTGCCGAGCACCCAGCCGAGAAGGGGCCAGAAACCGTCATCGACATCCGTCGGAACCGCTGCAAGCTCGACGATCCGCCGTGCCTGCCTGCCGCTGTCCGCATAGGTGCCGCAATAGGGCGCGCGGCCCGTCATGGCGACGAACAGGTCCAGGTAATCGGGAATTTTCAGCGTGCGCGCGCCAAGAACGCTGTTGGCATAGATCACCGCGTTGGATTCCGACCAGCCGATGCACTCGCCGGCTGCCGGCGGATCGCCCAGCAGATAGGGAGCGCAGGTAAAGCTCGGCACCGCGCCCATATCGACATAGCTGTCGGCAAGCCTGCTGGCGCGTGAGCCGAACGCATGATCAACCCCCTGTTGGCGCCAGTTGCGGCGGTCGACGGAAATGGCGTTGATGGTGGTGGGAATCCGTATCCGCGCCCCCTTGGCCGCCATGTTTTCGGCAAATCCGAGATTGGCGTCATGGGCGAGGATGCAGCCGTCGATATGGCCGCGCGTCACATCGACCAGCCGGTCAGCCTCCTGCATGACCGCCAGCCTGCATATGATATCCAGGGCCATCGCCGTCACCGGCCCCTCCGCCCCGTCGAGCATGGTCTGGTCACCGGCTGTCAGCCGCAATTCGGACAGGTCGGCATCCGCAAGCGGCATGTGACTGTCGTCGATGGCGAGCCCGTCATCATCGATCATGGCACGCGTGGCGGCGGACAGCTTCTGGAACAGGTCGGGTGGCAGGCGCAGCACCGGGACCGGCCGGTCGAACACCCGGCTTGCGACCAGCGCGCCAAGTGTCAGGATTTCCTCTGCCTCGCCAAAGATCAGCGCGGCAGGTGCCAGCCCGTTCAGCGCCAGCGCCAGAAGCACGCCGCTTCCGCTGCATGAGCCGCGCGATGTCGGCATGGCGACCACCTTGCCGGTGACGGACTGTCCGCAGGCGGGGTGATGGGTGTCGATGATGGTGCCACTGTCCGGATCGACGCCGCCCCAGAAGCTGAGGCCGTCCTCAAGGAAGATGACGTCGCCTGATGCCGCGCCTCCGGTCAGGCGCATGCCGGTGCCGAAAGCTGCGCCGCCGGTGCCTGAGTCCGCGTCAAAGAGATCTGCTGGCTCGGCCATATGCCCCTCAAATCCATCAGGTTCGCACCGGCTGATGCCAGCGTGGTTCCACTCTAGCCGCATTGCGCCCGCATAGGGAGCCTGAATGGATTCATGCCATATGTAAATGCGTCATGACGGGTGGCGGGGAGCCGTTTCGGCCGTTCCCGCATGGCGTTCTTCTGGATGAATGTTCCGCTGGTCTCTGTCCGGAGAGACTGGAGCGGGTGAAGGGATTGAATCCCCTCTCCGGCTCCAACACTCTACCCTGTGCAAGCGTTACAGCCAGTT
>ENA-OSEY01000570-OSEY01000570.1-marine-metagenome-genome-assembly--contig:-NODE-570-length-26810-cov-4.505293_pt1 | contig 26810 bp, 20 predicted proteins | sample MGYA00248465_ERZ534230 | MGnify/ENA primary metagenome ERZ534230 (study PRJEB26409, sample SAMN06344110) | marine metagenome | isolation source: Sea water from surface | place: Atlantic Ocean:Southern...
CTACCCATCAAAGAAGATAGCGATGTAAAATATCTTTTGATTGGAGTTGATGTTAATAATTTAAATCTGTTTAAAATAATAGAAATTGGAAAGAATGGTACGAATACAACTTTAAAAATAAAGAATCAATCATATAACATCACACTTCCTGAGAATCATTTTAATTTTAACCCTGAATTATATAAAGACTATTTTATAAATGAAGATTCTTAATTTATACATTTTAAAAGCTTACATAAGTAGACTTATTTCTGTGTTTGTTGTATTAATGTTAATTTTTATTATTCAAACTTTTTGGCTCTTTATTGATGAATTTGCTGGTAAAGGTTTAGATTCTGAAACAATTTTCAAGTTTTTGATTTATTACACTCCAAAATTATTTCCATTAGTTTTTCCCTTATCAGTTTTACTTTCATCTATTATGACGTACGGTACTTTGGCTGAAAATAATGAATTTACAGCGATGAAATCAAGTGGGATTTCTCTTCAAAATTCAATGAAATTTTTGATTATTTTTCACCTGTTCTTAGGCTTCGGTAGTTATTATTTTTCAAATTATATTATTCCTTTAGGAGAATTTAAATATTACAATTTGAGAAGAAATTTAGCTAAGCTAAAGCCAGCGCTAGCGATTTCGGAAGGTGTTTTCAATGAAATAGGCGAAATTAATATAAAGGTTTCAAAAAAAAATGGAAAGGACAATCGTTTTCTTGAAGATGTAATTATTCATGAAAAGTCTCCTGATAATAAGAATAGAATTGTTATCAAGGCAAAAAGTGGTGAGCTGGTCTCGGCAAGTATTGACCAAGAGTTAAAATTAATTCTTTTTAATGGTAATAGATATGAAGAAATTTTTACAAAAAAACCTGAAGAGAAGTTGAGTTATAAGCATGCAAAAGTTTCATTTGAAAAATATATTATGAATGTTGATCTCTCTAATTTTAATAATGTCGATTTAGCTGAAGAAAAATATACCAGCACATATAAAATGCAAAAAGTAAATGAATTATATGCTAGTATTGATTCTTTAGAAAAAAAATTTACCAAATCTAAAGTTACCTACGCAGATAATTTAATAAAAACAAGGATTAACATAAATCCCAAACTTGTTAATTTGGACCAAAAAAAATCAGCTAAAGTTAGTTCTATTTACTGCGAAAATCCAAACCCTCTAACTTTTATAGTTGATACTCTTTATAATCAACACATATTGACTTTGAACAGAGCATCAAATAATATAAAAACAATAATTAGAAATTTAGAATCGAAAAAGAGAGTATTTTTTTCAAACCAAAAGGTCATTAACCTTCATAAAACTACTTTAAATGAGAGATATACACTTGGATTTAGTGTTTTTTTTCTTTTTGTAATCGGCGCTTCTTTAGGCGCAATTATAAGAAAAGGTGGTTTGGGTTTACCAATTGTATTAGCTATACTCATTTTCTTAACCTATCATTATATTGGTTTATTTGGCAAAAATGCAGCCGAAGATAATACTATTTCACCTCTATTAGGAAGTTGGATAGCTGTTATAATTATTATTCCTGTTGCTATTTATTTAGTAAATAGAGCAACTAATGATAGAGGTTTAGTTGATTATAATTTTATTTTTAACCCTCTATCAGATATTTTTGAGAGATTTAAGAAAAAAAATTAGATGAGAGAAAAAGAAAAAATAAAGCTTGAGAGCATTGAAGATGCGATTGAATCAGTCGGTAAAGGTGAGGTAATAATTGTAGTAGATGATGAAAATAGAGAAAATGAGGGAGACTTTCTTGCTGCGGCCGAAAAAATTACACCTACAATAATAAATTTTATGGCAAAAGAGGGTCGAGGTTTAATTTGTGTTCCATTGTCTGAAAAAAGGTGTAAAGAAATTAAATTAGACCGAATGGTTTCTAATAGCGCAGATCCAATGGGAACTGCTTTTACAATATCTGTTGATCTCAAAGGAAAAGGAGTTACAACAGGTATTTCTGCGAAAGACAGAGCACTAACCATAAAAGCTCTTGTTAATGAAAATACAAAATCGAATGATTTTTCAAAACCAGGCCACATATTTCCTCTCATAGGTAAGGAAGGTGGTGTTTTAAGAAGAACTGGGCATACAGAGGCTGCAATAGATTTTGCTAGATTAGCTGGAATGAAACCAGCAGGTGTAATAGTTGAAATAATGAATGAGGATGGTTCAATGGCAAGACTCCCAGAGTTATATAAAGTATCAAAGAAGTTCGGATTAAAAATAGTTTCGATAGAGGATCTTGTAGCCTATAGAATGGAACATGATAGCTTGATAATTAAACGTGAAGATACTTTTTTGAATACCCGATTTGGTGAGTTCAGACTTAGAGCATATCAGCAAACCACAAATGATCAAGTTCATTTAGCGTTAACAAAAGGTACAATGTCTAAAAATGAATCTACTTTAGTAAGAATAAACTCTTCACAAAGCAGGAACGATCTATTAAGTCTACTAATGGGTACAAAAGAGGAAGAAGTTGAAAAGGTTTTTTCATTAATAAATAAAGAAGGTAAAGGAGCTGTTATTTTTATCAACCAGCCTGCAAAATCTGAAAATTTACTGGCTAGACTGAAGAAAATAAAAAAATCAAAAAATAAAAATGATAAGATACCAAGGCTCAAAATGGACTCAAGGGACTTTGGTATTGGGGCACAAATTTTACATGATCTATCAATAAGAAAATTAAAAGTTATAACCAATACAAAACAAAAACCAAGAGTAGGAATTACTGGATATGGGCTTGAAATTGTGGAATATGTAAAATTTTAAAAAAACCACAATTTCACAGCCATTACACTAACAGCTATAACAAGAATCTGTTTAATTACCCCCTCTCCCCTTTCAACTGACCATCTGCTTGACCACCAAGCCCCTATTGAACTTCCTAAAGCTAGAATAAATCCTAATTTCCAATCGACCGCATTATTAAAAGCAAAAAGGAAGAGTGCGCCTGAGCTATATATTAAAACAAGTAATACTTTGGTTGCGTTTGTTTTAACAAGGGGTAATCTATTTACTTGATTTAAAAAAAACATGATAATAAAACCTACCCCGGCATTAATAAAACCTCCATATACTCCTATAAAGAAAAATGCCACTAGGCTTAAAAATAAATATTTCCCAGATGTTCTTTCAGGTAAATTATCTTTAAATGATTTTTTTCTTATCAGCATGATTAAAACCATTGTCACCATTACTACAGATAAAATCTTGTTAAATAAGTATGGATTAATATCTATTGCTATTTGAGCACCTATTAATGCACCTAATAATGAAGACAAACCTAAATAAATACCAAAAGGAGAGGAGTAAATTCCTTTTGAATGATACCCTGCAGTTCCAAAAATTGATTGTATTAAAAGACCAACCCGGTTTGTTCCGTTAGCAATATTAGGTGGCAAACCAGAAAATATAAGAATTGGTAGAGTTAATAGAGAACCACCTCCCGCGAGGGTATTTATAATTCCTGCTATTAAACCCGATATAAAAATGATAATATATAAAAAAGTAGTGTCCAAAATTAATTTCAAATTTATGGATAACATACAAAAAAGTTTTAAACTTCCATTAAGCAGACTATATTTGTACATCTATGGAGAAATGGCAGAGTGGTCGAATGCGGCAGTCTTGAAAACTGTTGAGGGTCACACCTCCGGGGGTTCGAATCCCTCTTTCTCCGCAAAAAAACCCTGATAGTATATACTTTCGGGGTTTTTTATACTTAATCTATAGCCCCATAAACTGCTTGAGTAATTGCAATAATATAGTCTTCGTTACTTGGAACCTTTTGGGTCATTATTATTCCAATGAGTTCTTCTTTAGGATCTATAAAGAAATGTGTTTTAAAATATCCTCCCCAATATATTTGACCGTTATTTGCAGGACTAACATCTTTAGTTGTATCATATAAAACTCCAAATCCAAACCCAAACCCTCTGCTTGGACCAATGAGTTTACCAATTTGATTTTTTGTCATCATTTCTACTGTATTTTTTGATAAAATTCTTTGGCTGTTTAAAGTTCCTTTATTTAAAATCATTTTACAGAATTTGAGAAAATCTTCAGTAGATGAGAATAACCCGTGAGTTCCTCCATAAACAGTATTTCCTGATGGTGGAACTTGTACATGACTATTGACCATACTCCCATCTTCTATGTTGAAGTGTACTTGCATTATCCTTTGTTGTTGATTTTTTTTAACATTATACCCTGTGTCAAACATTAATAGTGGGTCAAAGATGTTTTCTCTAAGGTATTCATTGATAGATTGTCCGGTTATTTTTTGTAAAATTAAGGCCAAAATATCTGGAGCAGCACTATAGTACCACTGTTCTCCGGGCTGGCCAATTAATGGAACTTGCATAAGCTTCTCTACCCTCTCTTCAAGTATATCATATTCAGCAGGATCAAATAGGTCATTATACATTAACTTAAAAAGTTGTTGATCAAAAATATTTTCTTCTAGCCCATGTGAAAGACCAGCAGTATGTGTAAGAAGTTGTCTGATAGTTATTGGATATTTTACATCAACTGTCGGACCATAAATTCCTGTATTTATATCTTCAATTACTTCTAGCTTTTTTAAAGGAGGATAATACTTCGATGCATTATCATCTAATCTCAATTTTCCTTTTTCTATTAGCTGCATTATTGCTACACTCATAATAGGTTTAGTCATTGATTGAATATAGTAGATACTATTTTTCTCAAGTGGAAGATTATCTTGTAAACTACTGTATCCATATGCTTCATGCCAAACAATTTCACCTTTATGATAAATTAAAGCTTCAATTCCAGCTGCTTTATTATTCCTAATTTCTTCGTTAAGATAGATTTCAAGATCTTTAAGTTTTGAAACATCTAAACTACTTTGTGCAATACAAATAGAATTAAAAGCAAAACATAAGAGTGTGATTTTGATGTATTTGATCATAATTTAACTCACAATATAAAGATCAACTTTATCCCATGAAAATTATTACGATATTTATTTATCACAATAATTTAATTTTTATCTAGTGATTAATTAAATTAAAATAGATTATTTTTAGGGCTGTTTATGAAGTTTAATTCAAAAAGTATTGGCTTAATTTCAGGTCCTTTAGCATTCACTTTAGTGTTGTTATATTTTCATCCTGAAGGCTTGAGTCCACAAGCTAATGCAGTCTTAGCATCTACAATTTGGATTGCAATTTGGTGGATAACTGAGGCAATTCCTATTGCTGTTACAGCTCTTATACCTATTGTATTATTCCCTCTGACTGGTGGGCTTGAATTATCTGAAACTACAGCATCTTTTGGACATAAATATGTTTTTTTATACGTTGGTGGATTTATAATTGCAATTGCTATACAGAAATGGAACTTGCATAAGAGAATAGCTCTTAACATAATTAATATTATTGGGACTAGTGTAATTAACATCATCTTAGGTTTTATGATAGCAACAGCCTTCATGTCAATGTGGATATCTAATACTGCGACTGCTGTTATGATGCTACCTATTGCTCTTGCAATTGTTTCCCAATTAAAAGATAATCCAGATACTGATAAAAATGAAAATAAGATATTTGGTAAAGCTTTGATGCTAGGTATAGCATATAGTGCTTCAATAGGAGGTGTTGCGACCTTAATTGGAACACCACCTAATTTAGTTTTAGCTGGAGTGGTTCAAGAATCATTTGGATATGAGATAACTTTTGCTCAATGGTTTAAGTTTGGTCTTCCTATTTCAATAATACTATTGTTTTTATGCTGGAAGTATTTAACAAGTTTTGCATTTAGTTTTAAACAGAAAGCTTTTCCAGGAGGTAGAGCGGAAATATTAAGACAATTAAATAAGCTGGGTAAAATTTCATATGAGGAGAAATTAGTAGCAATAGTGTTTGCTTTAACTGCATTTGCTTGGGTTACAAGAGATAACTTATTAAAAATTATAGTGCCGGTTATTGATGATACCATCATTGCAATGATTAGTGCTGTTATTATTTTTCTTTTACCTACAAAGAATAGGAAGAGGAGACTATTAAACTGGGATGAAGCAGTAAAACTTCCATGGGGTATATTATTATTATTTGGAGGTGGAATGGCTCTAGCTGCTGGCTTTAAGGATAGTGGATTAGCATTATGGATTGGAACTCAAATGACATTGTTAGATGGTGTTTCACTCATCTTATTAGTATTTATCTTAATTGCATCTGTCAATTTCTTAACTGAAATAACTTCTAATCTAGCAACTACTGCAATGTTATTACCAGTTTTATATCCTATGGCTATGACAATTGATGTTCATCCATTTATTTTAATGGTTTCTGCTACTGTAGCTGCTTCATGTGCATTTATGCTACCTGTTGCTACTCCACCAAATGCTGTTGTTTTTGGATCTGGATACCTAAGAATTCCTGATATGGTTCGAGTTGGAATTTGGATGAATATTCTCTCGATTATTTTACTAACTATTTTTGTATACTTCATTCTACCATATTTATGGGATTTTGATCCTATGAAGTACATCATTCCAACTAAATAGCTTTAATCTTTTTACTAATTCAGTAATTTGAATCTTATTTTATCTCCTGTTCTTAGTTGTGCTAAATCATTTAAAGATTTTTCATTTAACTGAAGAATTCTGGGGTACCCTCCTGTTGTCTGAGAGTCTCTGTGAAGAATTATTATATTGCCTGATGGAGTTAGTTGAACTGTTCCAGGAATAACTCCAGAAGATATTATTGAATTAACTCCATCCTGAATTTTCTCTAATAAATTATATGCCATTCTATTATTAATCCCAATTGAAAATTCCTCATTAAATAGAGTATTAATGGATTCCTTACTCAAACATTTAAATTCTGGACCTCTGAAAACATTTATAGTTTTATTTAATTCAAATTTTTTGTGAGTATATTTTTGTTCTAGTGTTCTTATATTCTTTTTAAATAAAAATATATCCCCATCTTCAATTATATTAGAATTAGTTATCTGATGATAAAATGATTTACTTCCAAGAATTGTATCAGAAATAATAGTCCCTTGGATAGATATATAGCATCTTGAGCCAATTGATGAATTATTTATTTTAAGTATATCTCCTTTATTAACCTCAATAGCCGAATATGAACTAATTTTAATATCATTTAGTGTGGGACTAAATTCTCCTCCCGTAATACATATAACAGCTGATTTTTTAAACTCTAAGGTTGGTCCAATAAGTGTTGCCTCAATTAAGGGATTATCTTTAGGGTTATTGATAATCAGATTTGCAGTTTCGGCACTTTCACTGTCCATATACCCTGAGGATGGAACTCCAATATTTCTATATCCAAATCTTCCTTTGTCTTGAATTGTTGTATAGAGACCTTTTGAAATAACTTTTATCATAACTCAATAAAATCTGGTTTATCTGGATTTTTTAAAGAAGACACATATTGGGATTTAGATATTTCTACGAATTGTATTTTGTCTCCAGGTTTACTAAAACATGGAGAATTAGACTGAAGATTAAATAATTCAATAGGTGTAATACCAATTATATTCCAACCACCTGGGCTTTCAGTGGGGTAAATACATGTCTGATTAAGTGCAAGTCCGATTGAACCTTTTTTAATTTTTAAAGAAGGTTTTACTTTTCTCTCACAATGGATTCTATTATCAGTTTTCCCTAAATACATAAATCCAGGTAAAAATCCCATCGATAAAACATCATATGTTTTAGATAAATGAATTTCAATCAAATCTTGAATTGAGATATTATTTAAATCAGATACAGCTTTAATATCAGGAGCAAACTCTAAATCATAACAAACAGGAATTTTCCATACTTTGATCTTTTTGTTTTTAATATTGATTTTCTTAGGATCTATCATTTTAATTTTTTCAATTATCTTTTTTATTGAGGATCCATTATTATTAATTATAACTAAAAGAGATTTTATGGATTGAACACAATCTTGGATATCATCTCCACAAATAGACATAATTATATTTCGATATGATGTGAGAAGGTTTGTTAAATTTGAATCAAGATTTTGATTCCAAGTAATCAAAAATGTATTTTCATTTAAATTAAAAAATTGCATTATTTTTTATTTTTAAAAACCTCATTAATCTTCCTAAGTATTTCAATTGAATTATCCGTATCCGAATGAATACAGATAGTATCTGCCTTTATTGATTTATATATGCCATTGATTGATTTGATCTTTTTTAAATCTTTAATATTAGTAATTTGATCAATGACTAAATTTGGAGTATTAATTAGAGCATCTTTTCTTTCTCTAGATACCAAAGATAAATCATCATTGTATCTTCTATCACCAAAGGCTTCATACATAATTTTAAATCCTTTTCTTAAAGCAGACTTTTCAATTTCAGAATTAAAAGGAACATATACATAACATTTATCTTTAAAATTATTTAATGTGTCTAAATAAAAATTTGATAAATCCTTATCCTTAAACATCTGATTGTACAATGCTCCATGAGCTTTAATATGATGAAGTTTAATTCCATATGATGATGCAATTGAATTAAGATTTTCAATCTGATTTAGTATACTATCATGAAGTTCAGATCTTGAAATATCAATTTTTTTCCTTCCAAAATTTTCTTTATCAGGGTAAGAAGGATGTGCTCCTATATTAACATTATTTCTTATTGAAATTTCAACACATTCAATCATACTTTGAGAATCACCTGCATGTCCTCCACATGCTATATTACATGAGTTTATTAAGGGCATTAATATATGCTCATTATTTAAACCCTCACCTAGATCACAGTTAATATTAATCATTAGAAAATTGAAATAATTCCTCTAGCCCCTAAGACAATACTTATTATTATAATAATAGTTCCAAAGATATTCTGATAATTGTAACTATATTGACTTTCAGTGATTCTATTATTATTTACTATCCACAAAAGAATAATTGCAATTATTGGAAGAAGTAAACTGTTAGAAAACTGAGCAAACTTTATTATTTCGATCGGATTGATATCAATCATTGATACAATAACTCCAAATAGTAAAACTAATATCCAAACTAGTCTAAATTTTGTACTTTTCATTGAGCCTTTCCAACCAAAACAACTTTTTGCTACGTACGATGCTGCCAAAGGGGCAGTAATTGAAGATGTTATACCTGATGCAAAAAGCCCAATTCCTAGAAAATAAATCGCAAATTTACCATATAAAGGTTCTAAACCCTTAGCCAAATCAATGATACTGTCAACATCTTGAGTATTTACAGATGCTGCAGTAACAATTATTGATAGAGATACGATACCTCCCAGAAAAATTGATATGAAACTCTCAATTCTTGCTGTTTTAAGCTTTTTTATTGAACCCCATTTTTCAATTACAAGTGATGAGTGTAAAAATATATTGTAGGGAACTACAGTTGTCCCTATCAATCCAAGGACAATTAATATACTTTTTTCATTAACATTAGGTGTAAATATACCAGCAAGAAGAGCACTTATATCAGGTCTTGTAATTATTGCAGTAAGAAAAAATGAGAGACTCATTAGTAAAACTAGAATAATTAAGGATCTTTCTATGATCTTGTAGTTACCTTGGTAAAGAATTACAAAAGCAATTATTCCTATAAAAAGAGGTATATTATTAATTGCCTCATAATTAATTATTCCTGATATACCAAGAGATGCACCTGTAATATTTCCTGCTTCATATGCAGCATTTCCGATTAAAATAGATGATACTATTAAAATCAGCAAAAACCTATTTAAAAAAACTGACTTAACAGATTTCCTTATTACTTCTGCAACATTCATCTTTGTAGCTAATCCTATACGAAGAGACAATTCTTGTAAAAATATTGTGGCAAAAATTGATAAAATTATAGCCCAAATTAAAGAATAGCCATAAGATACACCTGCAATGGTACATAAAGTCACAGTTCCAGGTCCGATAAATGCTGCTGCAATTAATACTCCAGGCCCTATGTCTTTAACCCATTTCATTAAGGGATATAAATTCTATCTCCTAAAAAAATTGCATTTAAAAAAAGTCTATTAGTTCCATACCAGGCTCCTCTAAAATTTGGATTATCAGAAAACATTACAGCAATCCCATTTCCTATTTTTGAGACAACCAAGGAAACTGATTCACTAAGTATTTTTTTATTACTCTCAGAAAGGAATCCGTCTATTAGAGCATTTTCTGAATATCTTACTACAGATGAATATTCATTAATTGATGGTTTTAACCAGATTGAGTTGTTTTTATATACTGGTAGCGAATTATCTGAATATCCAAAAGATAGTGGATGAGTTAAATCAATTTTAGATTTTAGTATAACTCCACCAACTTGTTCCTTACCCCTGTTCTCTGCTGCATCTCCATATTCAAGGTAACTAATTACATTGGATTCTTTCTTTTCAACAATACTCTCATCAACTATTTTGTTATCAATTAAAAATTTGGAACCTGAACCAATACTAATAATTGTATTACCACTCTCAGCCCATTTTTTTATTTTTTCAATTTGATTATTAGACAGCTTATAGTTTCCTGATACCAATACAAGTACATTATATTTATCCATTGATACATTATCAAGGTTTCTCAGTGGTATTTTTGAGATTGGCATACCAACTCTTTGATCTAATAAGTGCCAAACTTCTCCTGCTTCATATGCCCTTACTCCCGTTCCAATAAGCATCATTGCTCTGGGTTTATTTAGTGGTAAAACATTCCTACTTCCTAAATCAACTCCAGACGAACTTAAACCACTTTCGACTGAGTATATGTCTACATTATACTTTTTTTGAATCTTTTGCATTTTTTTATAAAGTTCATCTGAGTTTAATTTCTTTTGTATAGATAATGGAATTATAATAGATCCATAATTAAAATCTTTAATTCCATCAGATGTTCTAATTGTAAGTGGCTTAAATGCAGATGATGTAAATATTTCATTATCTAAAAGATTATAAATAATTGCAGGAATGTTGTAGTCCTGTGAGTCTATTATATATGCATAATTTGATTTAGCAAATTTATTGACTTCAAAAAGATCATCTATGCTATTTACTTCATCACCTGTAAAGTTTTTATTTGATGAGGAGTAGTCGATGTCATAAATATTTGCCATAGACCAGGCTGAAGCATCATAGAAAACACTATCTCTGTATTTTTCTTGAGTCTCAAAAAAAGTTCGAACCAACCTATAATTTTTTTGTGCAGTGGGCACATAAAATTTTTTTCCATCTCTAAGAATATTTATGTTGTGTATTTTTAACTTATCAATAAATGCTTTGGTTTTGTTTTTATCCTTTCCCAGATTAAATATATATCCTTTGACTTTCTTTTGGTTTGCCTCAGTTATCGCAGATTTAAAAAACTTTCCTTGATAGTCTTTTAGTGATTCTTTATTTTCAACAGAGGCCATTACAGTAGTCATTCCGGATATATATTGATTTCTTATTGTGAAAGGAAAAGTAATTTCTCCAAACTGAGTTTCCTGTATATGCCCTCTCGAACTTGCTTGTTCAAATAGTATTCCTATTCCACCTAAATAATCTGGATAGGAAGATCCATATCCTGGGTATGTTCTATCATATACTTCTCTTGTAAAATATAGGGTCCCTATCTCATCTAAGGCTTTGGCATAGTATGAACCAAATAAAAAATTAAAATAATCATAATTCTCTTTTGGAATTACTGGTTCAAAAGATCCATTTGGCTTAAATGGAACAAAAAAATATGTACTGTTTGATCCCATTTCATGGAAGTCTGTTGTAACATTAGGCTGCCATGAATGATACCATTTGAGTTTACCTCTACTTTCTGGATGGATTCCAAGATACCAGTCTCTATTTAAATCAAACCAATAGTGATTAGTCCTTCCTCCTGGCCAGTACTCATTATGTTCTGCATCCTGAGGATCTGCAACAATAGGAGATCCTTTATAAGTATTAGCCCAATGTGTATGTCTATCTCTTCCATCTGGATTAATTGTTGGATCTAATAGAATAATAGACTGAGATAAATAATTTTTAATTTCATCTGACTCAGAACTTACTAAGGTATATGCTGTAAGAAGAGCTGCCTCTGAACTCGAAGGTTCATTTCCATGCACACCGTATCCTAAATTTATAATTACAGGAAAATCTTCAGGTTTAGCTTGATTATTATAATTCGGATGGTCAGGATCTATGTAAGAAATATGTTCATCCCGAATTTCTTCTAGATTAGAAATTTTCTCTGGTGATGATATTGCAAGAATTAATAGTTTTCTCTTTTCATATGTATTTCCATAATAAAAAATTTGAGCTTTTTCAGAAATATTCGATAAGTACTGCATATATGATACTATTAAGTCATGCCTTGTATGCATTTCGCCAATTGGATATCCAAGAAATTCCTCTGGAGTCTTTATACTCTCATTAAATGGAGCATATTTTGAATAATAATAATCTTGAGAGGACAAAGTCCATGTTAACAATAAACTTAATATTACAATTTTTTTCATCACTATTTTTTTATAAATATATTGATTTTGAATTCTTTAACATTTGTAATGTTAGTATTTAATTATATTTGAAAAAATTGTACGAATGTATAATTATAAATTTTTATTCTTTGCTCTAGTATTTACCTTATCAATTAATGGCCAAAATAGTTGGCAACAAAATGCTAACTACAAAATATATATTGATGTAGACGTTAAGAAAAATACATTTAAAGGTAGCCAAGAGGTTTTATATACCAACAACTCTCCAGATACATTGAATAAAGTATTCTTTCACTTATATTTTAATGCATTTAGACCAGAAAGTGATATGGCAGAGAGATTAAATAATGGTGATGATAATAATCGAAGATTTGATGTTAATATTAAAGATTTAGAACCTCACGAATATGGCCAATTAAAGGTTAATAATTTAAAACAAGACGGGCTTAATATTGACTCTTTTGTCTCCGATACTATTCTCGAAGTAACATTAACAAATCCAATTCTTCCTGGAGAATCATCTTTATTTACCATGAATTTTAATGGACAAATCCCAATAACTATAAGAAGAGCCGGAAGAGATTCTCCAATGGGTGTAAAGTATTCTATGGCTCAATGGTATCCAAAAATATCTGAGTACGATTACGAAGGCTGGAATACTGCACCTTATACTGGTAGAGAATTTCACGGAGTTTGGGGTGATTTTGATGTCACGATAAAAATTGACAAAGACTTTATTGTTGCTGCCTCTGGTTACATACAAGAAACAGATCCTAATAACAATAAATTAGGTTATCTATCTGGCAAAAAAAGGGTTTGGAACTTTAAAGCACCTAAAGTTCATGACTTTACATGGGCCGCAGACTCAGAATATATCCATGATATTTATCCAGGTCCAAATGGGGTAAAACTTAATTTTTATTACAAAAATGACCCAAAAATAATAGCAAATTGGAAAACACTTCAACCCGTAACTGCCGAACTAATGGATTTTTTTAATAATTATATTGGTGAATACCCCTATGAACAGTATTCTGTTGTTCAAGGTGGAGATGGTGGAATGGAGTATTCAATGTTAACATTATTAAATTACGGTGAAGAATTAATACCTCTTATCAGTGTTACATCACATGAACTAGCTCATGCATGGTTTCAAGGAGTTTTAGCTACTAATGAAATGAATCATGCTTGGATGGATGAAGGATCTGCCTCATATTTTGGTGAACTTGCTGAAAGTCATGTATTTAATATTGACTTTCATCCAATATTTACTGAAAGACCTTATCAAGACTATATTTCTCTTGCAACCTCAGGACAGGAAATGCCGCTTGCTACAAATGCAAATAGATTTAAATTTAACAGAGCATATGAAGATGCAGCATATGATAAAGGATTTGTTTTTCTTAGTCAGTTAAATTATATAATTGGTGAAAAAGCGTTTGAAAAAACTATTAAAAATTATTTTGATAAATATAAATTTACACATCCCTTACCAAATGATCTTAGAAGAGTAGCAGAGCAATCATCTGGAATACTTTTAAACTGGTATTTAACTGATTGGACACAAACTACAAATCAAATCGATTATGCTATCAAAAATGTTGAGAGTAGGAAAAAAAAGTCAGTTATAACTTTAGAAAGAATTGGTCTAATGCCTATGCCACTTGAGATTCTTGTTAGATATAAAGACGGTAATGAGGAATTCTATTATATTCCTATATCTCTAATGAGAGGTGAAAAAAGTAAGCCAGAATATGCAGATAAATGGATACAGCTAGAAGATTGGTCATGGGCTTACAAAAAGTATGAATTTGAAATTAAAAGTAAAATGGAGTCAATCAAATCCATTGATATAAATCCGACTGGACTTCTTGCTGATGTAGACACTTCCAATAACATAATTAAATTTGAATAGTTTGGAAAATTTTATTTTAATTTTTGAAAATATCTCATCAGTAAATAGAGCAATTATAATTGTTTCAGGGATTACATTTTTTTGGATAATTGAAGGTATTGTTCCATTTAAATTTCTTAATTATAAAAAATGGATACATTCAATTCCAAATTTTTTATTGACTGTTACTACTATAATTGTTAACTTTTTATTTGCTTTTTTATTAATTTTTGCCTCAGACTGGACATTTGAAAATAGCTTTGGTATAATTCATTTAATTAATTCAAACTATCTAATTATTAATGTTATAATTGGGATTCTAGTTTTAGACTTAATCGGAGCATACCTTCCACATTTAGTTCAGCATAAGGTAAAATTACTTTGGTATATCCATATTGTTCATCATACTGACCATAAGGTTGATACAACAACTGCCAATAGACATCATCCACTTGAAAGTATAGTAAGATTTGTATTCACATTTATTGGGATATTTATTTCTGGAGCTCCTATTGGATTAGTCCTTTTATATCAATCCATTTCAGTTTTGGCATCACAATTTAATCATGCAAATATTCAAATATCTGATAAATTAGATAAATTATTAAGTTATATCATTGTATCCCCTAACATGCATAAAGTTCACCATCATTTCAAATTACCATATACAGACTCTAACTATGGCAATATTTTTTCAATTTGGGACAGACTCTTTGGCACATTTATGGAATTGGATAAGGGTAAAATAAAGTATGGAGTAGATACAGATATGAATGAAAAATTGAATTCCAAATTTATTAGTTTGTTGGAGAGGCCATTCAGAAAATGGCATAATCATTTTAGCTAATTTCTTTTATTTTTTCTACTAAAGAATTTATTTGAGAGTAGGTTGATTCATCACCTTTTGACATATCCTTAACCTTAAAAATATCTTTCCTCAATTCATCTTCTCCAATAATTACAACAAAATCAATCCCTTTTTTATTTGCATAGTCCAATTGCTTTTTAATTTTAATATCGCTTGGATATATTTCACAGACAATGCCATCCTCTCTTAATTTATTTATAGAATTAATAAAATTGGAGATTTTATCATTACCAAAATTTAGAAAAAGAAATGACTTAGATGAATCTAATAAATTAGGAAAAAGGTTAAGCTCTTCTAGAATTAAAAAAATTCTATCAAAACCAAATGATATTCCAAAACCGCTTAACTTAGGATTATTCTCTTGGACTAAGTTATCATATCTACCTCCTCCTCCAATAGAACCTATACTAAATTCTTTAGGAGCAGAGACTTCAACTATAGTTCCAGTATAATACCCAAGCCCTCTAGCTAATGATAGATCAAATTTTAACTCAATATTTTTTAACTCAAATTGATTACAAGTGTCAATTATTTTTTCTATCAAGTCAATAGAATCTGTTGAAATTTTATTAATATTAAACTCTTCTCTTAGTTTATCAATTTTATACTGATTTGATCCATCTATATTTAAAAAGAAAAGAAGTTTATCAATTGATTCAGCATTTATGCCCTTTTTCACTAATTCACCTTTAACTTGATCAATTCCTATTTTATCAGACTTATCAAGTGTCGAAGAAATTTCTGATAAATTTTCTATATTCATAATTCTAGATATACCCTCCAAAACTTCCCTGTTATTTATTCTTAAAATTAATTTTGGAAGTCCCAGTTTTTCAAAAACATAATCATATATTTTTATACACTCAACTTCATTTAAATAATTTTTTTCTCCAATTATATCAACATCGCATTGAAGGAACTCTCTAAATCTTCCTTTTTGGGGTCTATCTGCCCTCCATACTAATTGAGTTTGGAATCTTTTAAATGGAAAAGTAATTTCATTTAAATTTTGCTTTACAAATCTTGATAGAGGAACAGTAAGATCATACCTTAGTGCTTTGTCGGATAATGAGTTTGCAAATCCATACAAATTTCCATCCTTAAATGAATTAATATCTGCTTTTTTAATTTTTTCACCTGAAGATAAAATTTTAAACATTAGAGAATCTTCTTCATCTCCATATTTGTTAATTAGAGTAGACAGGTTTTCTATGGAAGGTGTTTGAATCTCTTGAAAATTGAATGATTCAAAGCTATCTCTTAAAACATTTAAAAGGAAATTTCTCTTTTTTAATTCTAATGAAAAAAAATCTCTTGTTCCCTTTGGTGTACTAAGTTTTTGAGACATCAAAAATTTAATTGATAATCAAGTAAACGATAAAGTTATGAAATTATTTCTTTTCAGGTAGAAGCTCAAAATTTAGTTGAGTTGAAACTTCTCTATGAAGTCTTATGGATGCTTGATATTTTCCAATTCTTTTTATTGATTTACCTGGTATTGATATATTTTCTTTTTCAACCTCAATTTTCTTATCTATTAGAGCTTTTGCAATATCAGCATTAGATATTGATCCAAAGAGTTTACCATCAGGGCCAACCTTCACTGAAAGTTTGATATCGAGTTTAGAAATTTTAGAAGCTATCTTATTTGTCTCATCAATAATTGACTTTTCCTTGAAGGCTTTTTGCTTAAGATTTTCAGCTAATACTTTTTTTGCAGATTCTGTAGCTAAAATGGCTTTTCCAGATGGAATAAGGAAGTTTCTACCAAAACCAGCCTTGACTGTTACTAATTCATCTTTAAAACCAACATTTGCGACGTTTTCTTTAAGTATAATTTCCATAATTATTTTAATAAATCTCCAACGTATGGTAAAAGAGCTAGATGTCTTGCTCTTTTGACGGCTGTTGCAACTTTTCTTTGGTATTTAAGAGAAGTACCTGTTAAACGTCTTGGCAAAATCTTTCCCTGTTCATTAATAAATCTATTTAAGAAATCTGGATCTTTATAATCTACATACTTAATACCTGATCTTCTAAACATACAATACTTCTTTTCCTTTGAAGTACTTATGTCAAGAGGGGATAAATATCTAATCTCTCCTTCATTTTTAATTTTTGATTGTTCATCTATACCCGCCATAATTAACTAGCTTTTTTTGTATTTCTATTTCTTCTTTTTTCTGCCCACTCAATTGCATCTTTCTCGAGTGTAACTGTTAAATATCTCATGACAGTCTCATCTCTTGAGAACTCCAATTCTAATGAGGATACAACATCAGCTTTGGCAGTGTATTCAATAAGATTGTAAAAACCACTATTTTTATTTTGGATTGAATATGCTAATTTTTTTAAGCCCCAAATCTCTTTACTAACAATCTTAGCTCCATTAGATTTTAGAAACTTCTCATACTTGTCTACAGCTTTTTCAACTTGTTCTTCTGAAAGAGCAGGGTTTAAAATAAATACTGTCTCGTAGTTTTTCATCTTAATTTCTTAGGCCGCAAAATTAGGTTTTTAAATAATATCTGCCAAATTTATTTTTACTAAAGTATTCTCTAATTAGGGTCAACGTCTATAATGATTTTTACGCTTCTATACTTTGAAATAGAATCAAAGCTTCTCATTATTAATTGGAATTTACTTCTAAAAATATTTAGATCGTTTAAATCTTTGAGTTTCACCAGGAACTCCTTAAGATAATTATTCTTAATTCTTGAAATTTCTGGGTATACTGGACCTAGAACTAAGCCCTTAAAGTTTGCTCTAATTGCTTTATTAAGCCAATCTGAAGAGCTATTTAATTTATCAAAACTCTTATCTTTCATTGTTATCTTAATTAGTCTTACAAATGGTGGATATTTATAATCTTTCCTTTCAATCATCTGTTTATCATACATTTTTTCATAATTATTGTCTAATACATTTTTAATAATTGGATGATCAGGTTGATAAGTTTGTAGAAAGACCTTACCAGTTTTATCTGACCTTCCAGATCTTCCAGCTACTTGAGTTAAAACTTGAAAAGCTTTTTCATGTGCTCTAAAATCAGGAAAGTTTAAAAAATGATCTGTATTTATAACACCAACAAGACTGACATTTTTAAAATCAAGCCCTTTTGTAATCATTTGTGTGCCAATTAATATATCAATTTCGTTATTAGCAAATGAATTTATTATTTTATCGAAATCCCATTTACCCCTAGTTGTATCCCAATCCATTCTGTTAATTCTGAATTTTGGAAAAATTTCCTTAACAACCTCTTCAATTTGTTGAGTTCCATCACCTCTGTAACCCATTGTTTCCATTCCACATGAGGAACATTTTACAGAAGCTTTTGATTGAAATCCGCAGTAATGACATCTGAGTGTATTTGAGTGAAGATGATATGTTAAACTTACATCACAATTATCACACATATGATTATATCCACATGAATTACATTGCCATTGAGGTGAATACCCTCTCCTATTTCTGAATAGAATTGCCTGTCCACCTTCATCAACAGATTTATTTATTTCATCAACTAACTTTTTAGAAAAAATAGAATTAAATTCATGCTTAGGTTCATTTCTCATATCAAGTGTACGAATTAGTGGCATTTGTATGTCTCCATACCTTTCAAATATTTCGACTAAACCATACTTACCTTCTTTAGCATTAAATGCTGATTCAATTGACGGTGTTGCAGAGCCTAAGATTACTTTTGTTTTATAAATTTTTGATAAGTAGATAGCTGAGTCCCTCGCGTTATATCTAGGGGAAGGCTCTTGTTGTTTATAAGAAACTTCATGCTCTTCGTCAACAATAATCAAACCTAAATCATAGAATGGAAGAAAAATAGATGATCTTGCCCCTATAACTATCTGAGAATTTTCTTTATTTTTTTTGACATTTTCCCATACTTCAGTTCTCTCATTTAATGAATATCTTGAATGGTACACAGATATCTTATTTCCAAAATAATTTTTTAGTTTTTGAATTATCTGAGTTGTTAATGAAATTTCTGGTAATAAATAAAGGATCTGTTGACCTTTTTTTATATAGTCCTCAATAAGCTTTATGTAAATTTCTGTTTTTCCTGATGATGTAACTCCATGAAGAAGAAGAATATCTTTTTTCTCAAGTTTTTTCTTTATTTTTTTTAAAGCATCATTTTGTAGTTTAGATAATAAGTTTGACGATCTGGGTTTATCATTTAAAATATTATTGCGATCAATTTTTATTTTTCTTATTGCTATCAATCCTTTTTTTTCTAAACTTTTAATCGTTGTGCTTGAAAATCTAGCTGTCTTTTTAAGATCTTTTAGTATAATGTAGTCCTTGTTTTTTATCAAGCTTATTAATAACAATAATATTTCCTTTTGCTTGGGAGAGTTATTTAAAAGATTGAACGACTTTTCAATGTTTTTTTGGCTAAATAATGAACTATTAAGAAAAATTGCATTTAAAAGTTTTGGTGAATACTTTTCCTTTATCTCGTAATTAATCTCAACATATCCACTACTAATCATTTTTTGAATTATTGGGTACGGGTTCTTCTTATTGATAATTTGAGAAATATCATTTAACTTAAGATTTTGTATACCAAGAGCATCATATATCAAAAATTCATCATCAGAAAGTTTACCATAATCATCATCCGATATTTCTTTTTTTATTATAAGACTATCGCTTTCTAGAAGAAAAGTTGAAGGAACAGCAGCTTTCATTATATCTCCAATAGGAACGAAGTAGTATTTTGATAACCAATTCCAAAAATCTATTTGTTTTTGTGTGATAAGCTTGTTGTTATCATAAATAAATTCAATTGATTTAGTCTCATATGACTCAGGTTTTTTATTGTGAAGTTCTTGAACTATACCAGTGTAAATCTTTCTCTTTCCAAAACTCACAGCAACTCTATATCCAATTTCTAATTTTTTAAACTCATCATGTGTTACTTGGTAAGTAAAAGTTCCTTTTAAAGGGAGAGGTAATATTACATCTACATAGTAATTCATGCTTAATTATAATTTATTCTTTCTAATTTAGCAATTAGCCAAATGAAAAAGTTTTTTTTAGTTATAATTCTTTGTATTTCTTCAATTGCATACTCTCAAGTTCCAAACGAAAGTGTAACGGGTAAAGTTCAAAGCGAGACTTCTGAATCAGTTCTGCAAAACGTCCACGTTATTAACCTTACTAAGGTGAAAGGAACTATCACAAATTCTTCTGGAGAATTTGAAATCCAAGCAAAAGTTAATGATACACTGTACTTTTCTTACATAGGTTATAAGCCTCTAAAAATAGTTGTCACAAATGATCTAATTAGATTCAAGGATAATACTATTGAACTAACTGAACTAGCCTTTGCATTAGAAGAGATTGTGATTAAACCATATCAACTTACTGGTTATCTTGAAATAGATGTCAAAAATGCTCCCGTCAATACATCTGCTAGATATAGAATAATTGGTTTAAATCTCGGATATGAGGCGGGCAGGAGATCTAGGTCAGGAATATCTAAAGTAATTGGTGCAATATTTAATCCTGCTGATTTTTTAAATAACTTATTTAGGAAAAAATCTTCTCAAATGGATAAATTAAGACTTATGAGAAATGACGAAGAAATAAAGAATTTATTATCAACAAAATTTGATAGAGAAGTACTTGTTCAATTGCTTGGAGTTGAAAAAATTGATATTGATGAAATTTTAAGAAATTGTAATTTTTCAGATACATTTATTCAAAAGGCAAATGACCTTCAGATAATGGAAGCTATTAATGAATGTTATGATGAATACAAGCTTCTTGAATTTTAATATACTCCTCAGTTAACTTATATTTGCCAAATGAATGAAAATAATCTCAATTCTATATCACCTATCGATGGCAGGTATTTCGATAAAACTAAAAGTTTAAAAAAGTACTTTAGCGAAAAAGCACTTATTTATTACAGATTAAAAGTTGAGATTGAATACTTTATTGCTTTATGTAAAGTAAAAATTCCTCAATTAAATAGTTTTAATCAAAAAAAGTTTGAGGATTTAAAAAAAATCTATCTTGATTTCTCTATTGATGATGCAATTGAAATAAAGAAAATTGAAAAGGTTACAAATCATGATGTTAAAGCTGTAGAATATTTTTTAAGGCAAAGGTTTGATAAACTTGGCATTTCAGAATTTAAAGAATTTATTCACTTTGGTTTGACTTCTCAAGATATAAATAACACTGCTATACCTCTATCAATAAAAGAATTCATTAATGATGTATACTTGGTTAAGATAAATGAATTATTAAGCCTGATTGAAATTAGAGCAGATGATTATGAAAATATAACAATTATTTCTAGAACTCATGGTCAACCAGCATCACCCACAAAATTAGGTAAAGAATTTATGGTCTTTTGGACTAGAATAAATGAACAATTAAAAAGTTTAAAGCAGATACCAAACTCTGCTAAATTTGCTGGTGCAGTTGGAAATTTTAATGCACATAAAGTTGCATATCCAAATATTAACTGGAAAAAATTTGCAAAGAATTTTGTAGAAAAAAATCTTAGCTTAAATTACTCCTATCCAACTACTCAGATTGAGCATTATGATTCATTTGCATCACTTTCCGACAACTGCAGGAGAATAAATAATATTTTACTAGATATGTGCCAAGATATATGGTCATATATTTCACATGATTATTTTCATCAAAAAATTGTTGATAAAGAAGTAGGTTCATCAGCAATGCCACATAAAGTAAATCCAATTGATTTTGAAAATGCAGAGGGTAATATTGGAGTTGCTAATTCAATTTTTGATTTTTTCTCAAATAAATTAACAAGATCAAGGCTTCAAAGGGACCTATCTGACAGCACAGTTTTGAGAAATGTGGGTGTTCCATTTAGCCATACTCTGATTTCTTTTGAATCAATAATTAAAGGGCTGAATAAGATTTATGTAAATCAAGAAAAAATAAACTTAGATATTGAAAATAATTGGATAGTTATATCTGAAGCTATACAAACAATTTTAAGAAGGGAAGGATTTGAAGATCCGTATGAAATAATGAAGCACCTTACAAGAAAAAATTCTAAATTAGATAAAGAATCTATTCATAGATTTATTGATAATTTAGACGTAAATAATAATATTAAATTAGAATTAAAAAAAATAACACCATATAACTATACAGGAATTGATTATGAAAAAAATTAAATTTTACACAATACTTATCTTACTTCTTGCAGGCTGTTCAAAGGATGCAGATGAAGTGGTTGAAACCAACGAAGTAGTTAATAATGATAACAATAATAATAATACTCAAACTGAGGTAATAGATGAATTAAAGATTGAAATAAATGATTTTATTTGGGAGGGATTAAATTTTTGGTACTATTGGCAAGAAAATGTCCCAAATTTAGCTGATACAAAGACTAATGATGCAGATGCTTATTTTGACTTTTTAAATAGGTATGGTCCTGAAGATTTTTTCGAATCATTGTTACATCCAGATGATAGATTTAGCTGGATTATGGATGACTATGATGTTTTAGAACAAAGTCTTGACGGTGTAGTGACTGAAAACGGTATGGAATTTGGATTATTCCTAGAATGTAATAACGAAGATGTATTCGGTTGGGTTAAATATGTTCAAAAAGATTCTGACGCAGAAGCTAAGGGTATTGAAAGAGGGATGTTCTTTAATGAGATTAATAATGTTAGGATGAATCGAAACAACTATAGGAATTTATTGTTTGGTGACTCAAAATCATACACTGTAGGATTATCGTTAATTGAATTTACTGATACGAACGGATGTGTAACTATGTATTCAACTGGTGATTCATATGCTCTGAATGAGTCAAAGCTTGTACAAGACCCTATTTATATTCATGATATAATTGAAACAGGAGGTAAAAAAATTGCATATCTGATGTACAATCAATTTGTTGGATATGTTGAATCAGAGGGAATAGACCATAATTATGAATTGATGGATTTATTTGCAGAGTTTAAAAATAATAATGTTGATGAATTAGTTCTTGACTTAAGATATAACCCTGGAGGTGGCTCAACTACTCAGACGTTATTGGCATCACTAATTACTGGTCAATTTAATGGAGAAGTTTATTCTGAAAGAGTATTTAATAGTAAAGTTACAGCTGCATATGCTGATACAGACTTCAAAACTCGATTTTTTGCTTCATACGATGACCAAGTTTTTCAAAGTTTAAATCTTAATAAACTGTATGTACTTACCACTGGATCAACAGCTTCAGCAAGTGAGGGGTTAATTAATAATCTATCTGCATATATTGATGTTATTCAAATTGGTGATGTTACTGTCGGTAAAAATCAAGGATCTATAACTGTTAAGGACTATATTGATAATGATGGTAATGTTAATCCTAACCATAAGTATGCGATGCAACCCATTGTCACAAAATCAGGGAATTCTGCAGGCTTTGCAGACTTTGACAATGGACTTACACCCGATATAGAAATATTAGAAAGATTAAATAATCTAGGAGTATTAGGAGATCCTGATGAGAGGCTGTTAAAAACAGCAATTGATCATATTTTAGGTAACATAACATCAATTTCCCGATCATCAAATTTAAATGAAAGTTTTGGTAGAGAACTTATCAATTTCTCAGAATTAAAGAAGCAGTACCTAATTATTGATGATATTGAAATAGACTTTAACTAGTTTTATTTGGTTAAATACATCTTTCTTCTTGAATATAATTCGAAGAAATCATCATCATTCAAGTCATTGATAAAGAGAATACTCTCACCTGTACTTTTCATTTCGGGGCCTAGCTGTTTATTTACATCTGGGAATTTGTTAAAAGAAAATACAGGTTGCTTTATGGCGTAACCTTGCAGCTTTGGAGAAAATTTAAAATCTTTTAGTTTATTTTCACCAAGCATTACTTTTGTAGCATAGTTAACATATGGTTCTTTGTAAGCTTTAGAGATAAATGGTACCGTCCTAGAAGCTCTGGGATTTGCTTCAATGATAAAGACTTTATCGTCTTTAATTGCAAACTGGATATTAATTAATCCTACAGTATTTAGAGCTAATGCAATTTTTTTTGTATGATCTCTAATTTGTTTAACTGTAAACTCACCAAGATTAAATACAGGAAGAGTTGCATTTGAATCACCTGAGTGAATACCACATGGCTCAATATGCTCCATTATTCCTATGATATAAACATCTTCCCCATCACAGATAGCATCAGCTTCAGCCTCTATTGCCCCATCCAAATAATGATCTAACAATAGCTTATTGTTTGGAATTTTTGATAATAAATCAACAACATGCTCCTCAAGCTCCTCCTTATTGATGACAATTTTCATTCCTTGACCACCCAAAACATATGAAGGTCTTACTAATATTGGAAAGTTGAGTTTATCTGATAACTCTACAGCTTCTTTTGCACTTGTAGCTACACCAAAATCAGGATATGGTATATTATTTTCTTTAAGAAGATTGGAGAAACTACCTCTATCCTCAGCTAGATCAAGCGACTTAAATTCTGTTCCAATTATCTTGATATCATAACGATCCAGTTTTTCAGCCAATTTAAGTGCAGTTTGTCCACCCAATTGTACGATTACTCCCTCAGGTTTTTCATGCCTAATTATATCATAAATATGTTCCCAAAATACTGGCTCGAAGTAAAGTTTATCTGATATATCAAAATCTGTTGAAACAGTTTCGGGATTACAATTTATCATAATAGTCTCGTAACCACACTCACTAGCCGCAAGAACACCATGCACACAACAATAGTCAAATTCAATTCCTTGACCAATACGGTTAGGGCCTGAACCTAAAACGATAATTTTTCTTTTATCAGTAACTGTACTTTCATTTTCTGAAAATTCTTTATTATTATTTGTCTTTATTTTTTCTTCAAAAGTAGAGTAGTAATAAGGGGTTTGTGCTGGAAATTCAGCAGCACAAGTGTCAACTAATTTGTAGACTCTATTTATACCTAATTTATCTCTCTTTTTATAAACTTCACTTTCAAGACATCCAAGCATATATGCAATTTGTCTATCAGCAAAACCTTTTTGTTTTGCTTCTAGGAGTAAGTCATAATCAATTTTGTCAATATTAGTTTTGGAAATCTCTTTTTCAATAATGTGTAGTTCTTCATATTGTTTTAAAAACCACATATCAATCTTTGTCAAATCATATATCCTATCTAATGGAATACCTGCCTGAATAGCATCATAAATAACAAATACTCTATCCCAACTTGCATTTGTTAGTTTACTTATTATAGTGTTATAATCTTTATAACCTTTTCCATCTGCACCTAATCCGTTTCTTTTAATTTCAAGAGATTGAGTTGCTTTATGAAGAGCTTCTTGAAATGAACGGCCTATTCCCATAACCTCACCCACAGCTTTCATTTGTAAACCAAGAGTTCTGTCAGATCCTTCAAATTTGTCAAAATTCCATCTAGGTATTTTTACAATTACGTAGTCTAGGGTAGGCTCAAAGAGAGCAGAAGTAGATTTAGTGATTTGATTATTTAACTCATCTAAAGTATAACCTAGGGCAAGTTTAGCAGCAACTTTTGCAATTGGATACCCAGATGCTTTAGATGCTAATGCAGATGATCTTGAAACTCTTGGATTAATTTCAATTGCAATTATATCTTCTTTCTCATCAGGACTCACAGCAAATTGAACATTACACCCACCAGCAAAATCCCCGATACTCTTCATCATTTTAATAGCCATATCTCTCATTCTCTGATATGTTGTATCGGATAATGTCATAGCAGGTGCTACAGTTATTGAATCACCTGTATGGATTCCCATTGGATCCATATTTTCAATTGTACATATAATTACTACATTATCATTCTTATCTCTAAGTAGCTCTAATTCATATTCTTTCCATCCTATCAAGGCCTTATCAATCATGACCTCATGTATTGGTGATGCTTCTAGACCTCTTTTTAATAAAGTGTCATATTTTTCTTTTTCATAAACAATAGATGCGCCAGTTCCACCAAGTGTAAAAGAGGGTCTTACACAGAGAGGGAATCCAAATTCTTGTGCAATCTCCTTACCTTTCAGAAAAGATGAGGCAGTTTCTGAGGGCGCATAGGGAATATCTATTTTGTCAAGTAACAATCTAAATTTCTCTCTGTCTTCGGTTATCTGAATTGCATCAATATCTACACCAATAATTTCAATATCAAAATCATCCCAAATTCCTTTTTCATCAGCTTCTATACACAAATTCAAAGCTGTTTGCCCTCCCATTGTTGGTAAAACAGCATCGATTTTATGTTTAGAAAGAATTTTTTTTATTGAGTTAGTTGTTAATGGTAGTAAATAAATATGATCAGCCATCACAGGATCTGTCATAATTGTTGCTGGATTAGAATTAATTAGAATGGTTTCGATTCCATCTTCTTTTAATGATCTAAGTGCTTGAGATCCAGAATAATCAAATTCACATGCTTGTCCAATAATAATAGGTCCTGATCCTATTATAAGTATACTGTTAAGGTCTTTTCTTAATGGCATTTTAGTTTTT
>ENA-OSEY01000571-OSEY01000571.1-marine-metagenome-genome-assembly--contig:-NODE-571-length-26795-cov-11.149600_pt1 | contig 26795 bp, 29 predicted proteins | sample MGYA00248465_ERZ534230 | MGnify/ENA primary metagenome ERZ534230 (study PRJEB26409, sample SAMN06344110) | marine metagenome | isolation source: Sea water from surface | place: Atlantic Ocean:Southern...
CGTAGGAGTCTGGGCCGTGTCTCAGTCCCAGTGTGGCTGATCGTCCTCTCAGACCAGCTAGAGATCGTAGTCTTGGTGAGCCATTACCTCACCAACAAACTAATCTCACGCAGGCTCATCAAACAGTGAAAGCTTCCAAGGAGAGGCCTTCTTTCCCCCGTAGGGTGTATGCGGTATTAATTCGGGTTTCCCCGAGCTATCCCCCGCTGAATGGTAGATTCCTACGCGTTACTCACCCGTTCGCCGCTTTACTCGTCTCCGAAGAAACTTTCTCGCTCGACTTGCATGTATTAAAGCTGCCGCCAGCGTTCAATCTGAGCCATGATCAAACTCTTCAATTAAATTAAACGGATATTTTTCTCAAAAAATATCAAAAAAGGGTTTTGAATATAAAAATATTCAAAAGATGACACATACCTTTACTTACAAGGTAAGTGTCCGCACGAATTACATGAACTAATCTTTTAAAAAACTCCCTGAGCTGAAAAAAACAGCGCAGGAAATTGCGATTATACATATGAATTTGCTTAATTAAAGCCTTATTTTGTACTTTTTAAAGTTATTTTGAGATGCCTTCTTTTACCCACTTGAATGAGTGTTTTTTTGTTAATTTCTAACAAAAAATCCTCCTGATTGATTCTTTCTCCATTAACTCTAACCGCCGATTGCAATATCATTCTTTTAGCTTCAGATTTACTTTTGCAAAGGATATTTTTTTTCAAATCAGTATGAGATAGAAGATCAATTAGCAGCATAGATTTTCCCTTAATATTTAAGTTTACTTCTGGAATTCGAGTAGGATCTTTTTTTTCACTAAATCTATTCTTAAACTCCCTCATAGCTATGATTGACTTTTTTTTACCATGAAATCTTTCAACAATTTCGAGACCCAATTCAAGCTTGGCTTGCATTAAACCACTTCCAGACCTTGCGTCTTTCTTTATTTTCATAATTTCTTTATTAGTTTTAAAACTTAATAAATCGTAATATCTCCACATCATTTCATCTGAAATAGACATTATTTTGCCAAACATTTCATTTTCGTGATCTGTTAATCCGACATAATTATTTAAAGATTTAGACATTTTTTTTATGCCATCTAATCCCTCTAATATTGGCAATGTCATAATGATTTGCTCTTTCATACCATTAATCCTCTGAATGTCTCTACCAACTAATAAATTAAATTTTTGATCAGTTCCTCCAAGCTCTACATCAGCCTTGAGATGAAAGGAGTCGTAACCCTGGACTAATGGATACAGAAACTCATGAATTGAAATTGGCTGATTTTTTTTGTATCTATTACTAAAATCATCTCTTTCAAGCATTCTTGCGACTGTCATTGATGAAGCCAATTTTATGAAATCTTCTGGCTTCATTTTTTTAAACCAAGTCGAGTTGAATTTTATTTCAGTTTTCTTTGGATCTAAAATTTTAAATATCTGCTTCGCATAAGTATCAGCATTTTTTTTTAATTCCTTACTTGATAAAACCGGTCTAGTTTCACTAACGCCGGAAGGGTCTCCTATCGACCCTGTAAAGTCACCAATCAAAAAAATTACTTTGTGACCTAAATCTTGAAATTGTTTCAACTTATTAATTAAAACTGTATGTCCAAGGTGTAAATCTGGAGATGTAGGATCGAAGCCCGCTTTTATAGTTAACTTTTGTTTCTTTTCGATCAAAGATATAAAATCTTTCCTAGGGATTACTTCTTCAACTCCTCGAAGAAGAATTTCTATTTTTTCTTTAACTGTGCGCATTAAATAGGAAATCGATAAAAATATTTATAACTTTAACAGATAAAATAATTGAAGATAAAAAATGAAAAATCTTTTTTTTGAAATTAAAAATTATTTAATCGTTCTTTCTTTATTTATTTTTTTATTTCTAGCGCTTATTTTTTTCCCCCCAATACCAGATGGCGCTTTAGGCTCTGATTACGAACAAAAAGAAGTAACCAGAGAAAAAGTTTTATTTACAGATAATAGACTGTTGTCGATGTTTGAAGTTGAAGGAGCAATTCAAGTGTTTGAGGTTGAGAAAAACGATACTTTATTGAATTTACTTAAACGATCTGGGATTAAAGACGCTTATATAAGAGCTTTAATTAAAACAAGTGGTTCAGAAAAACTTGCACAAATAAAAGTGGGAGACATTCTTGAAATTAAAAATTCTGTAAATGGAGAACCAAAAGAAATTTTTTTAACATCAAATGAATTAGATGGAATTAAAGCAACATATAAAAATGGTTTTTTTACTATAAAAAAATTCTCTAGGCCTTTAGAAAAACTTGAAAGATTTGCTTCGGTTACCATTGAAAATTCTTTATACGAATCAGCATTATCCGCCGGTCTTTCAGATAGCTTGATAATGGATTTGATATACATTTTTGGTTGGGACATAGATTTTATTTTTGACATAAGACCAGGTGATAAATTTGATGTTTTATATGAAGATTACTATTGGAATGGTAAGCAAGTAAAAAATGCAGATATAAAAGCAGCACGTTTTCTGAGAGGTAATAAAGTCTTTACTGCCATAAGATATTATTACGAAGATGGCAGCAAAGAATACTTCTCTTTAATGGGAAAAAACGTAAAAAAAGCCTTTCTAAGAACGCCTGTGGAATTTAGTTATATAAGTTCTAAATATAATCTTAATAGAAAACATCCTGTATTAAATAAAATTAGAGCGCACACTGGAGTAGATTATGCAGCTCCAAAAGGAACACCAATTATTTCAACTAGCTCTGGCACTGTTTCTTTTATTGGAAATAAAGGGGGGTATGGAAAATTAATTGAAATAAAACACTCAGAAGATTATTCAACTAGATATGCACATTTAAATAAGTTTAAAAAAGGATTATCACTTGGAGACAAAGTATCTCAAGGAGAAATTATTGGATTTGTAGGGAAGACTGGATTGGCCACGGGATATCATTTGCATTATGAATTCAGAGTCAACGGCATGCATACAGACCCCTTAACAGTAAAACTTCCTGATGCAGAACCTATCAGTGATTCAGAAAAAGAAAGATTTCAAAGTCTTGCAGTTCAAATGATTAATAGAATTGATAATTTGTATCTCCAAATCTATGCAGTCAATTAAAAAAACAGAAAATTTATACATAGGAGCTTTATCTGGTACAAGCATGGATTCTATAGATGTCTCCTTATTAAAAATTAACAAGAAAATTAAAATAATTAATACTGTTTCTTTAAAAATGCCTCAAGATTTATTTGTATTAATGTCCAAACTTTCTAAAACAAAAAGTAATCTTTTGCTTAAACCAACAAAAGATTTAAAAAAGGCAGATGAGAAGTTCACTGTTCTGACAGTAAAAGCAATAAAAAAATTATTAAAAAAAAATAACGTTAAAAAAAATGAAATTAAAGCAATTGGCTCACATGGTCAGACAATTCAACATTTCCCTTTTTCAAAAAAACCATATTCTCTTCAAATTGGTAATCCTGAAATTATCGCAAAGCTTACAGGTATCACTACAGTTGGTAATTTTCGTCAAACTAATATAGCAAATGGCGGCACTGGCGCTCCTCTAACTCCATCTTTTCATGAAGCCTTTTTTAGGGACGACAAAAAAAATAGAGCTATATTAAATATTGGCGGAATATCTAATGTCACCTTACTTTTACGGAATAAAAGATCAATTGGTTGGGATACAGGTCCAGGAAATTGCTTGATCGACCAAAGTATTAGAACTTTTACAAATCAAAAAAAATTGTTCGATAAATACGGTAATTATGGCAAAAAAGGGGATTTCACTAAACTCAATAAATTAATATATAGAATATTGAATAAAAGTTATTTCAGTCAAGATTTACCTAAAAGCGATTCAACTGAAAGTTATGATTTTTCAAGTTTATACTTTGAAGATAAAAGCATTACTAAGTTTGACTGGATTTCAGCTATGACCGAAATAACTGCAATAACAATAATGGAATCCTTAATACAAAATTGTCCAGTAAAAAAATTAAATATCTATCTCTGTGGAGGAGGCTCGAAAAATAACTATCTAATTGAAAGATTAAAAAATAAATTACCTAAAAATTGGTCAATAGGTACTACGAACACATTAGGCATCGATCCGATGTTAATAGAAACATCTACTTTTGGATGGTTGGCAAAGCAAAGACTTGAGAATAAAAAAGTAGATTTAAAAGCATCAACTGGAGCTGATTTAGCTTTGACGGGAGAGATTTTCAGTTATTAAATTGAAAAAGAAGATCCGCAACCACAAGTAGTGACAGCATTAGGGTTATCTATAACAAATCTCGAGCCTTCTAAGTCCTCTTTGTAATCAAGAGTAGAGCCATATATGTACTGCATGCTTAAAGGATCAATCACGATGGAAATTTTATCCTTTTTTAAAACAGTATCTTCTTCGTCAAGTTGGTCTTCTAATCTAAAGCCATATTGAAAACCAGAGCACCCTCCACCAGTAACAAAAACTCTCAAAGATATTTCTTTATTAGCCTCATCAGAGACTAACTTATCTATTCTAGAAACTGCGGCATCCGAAACCACTAGTTCCTGAGGAGTGTATTTTTCTATCATTTAAAATCTAAACCTTTTTCTTCATCAGATCCAAGCATAATGTTAAAACATTGCATTGCTTGGCTAGCAGCACCTTTGAGTAGGTTATCTATTGCAACGTGTATAGTCAAAACATTTTTTTTCTGAAAAACAGAAATATCACAAAAATTTGTATTCTGTACCTTTTTCAATTCAGGAACCGTACCTTTTTCTTGCACCCTAACAAATTTCTCACCATCATAAAAGTCTTCGTAAATCTTTTGAAAATCTTCGCTTTGATTCTTCAGCTTGATATAACAAGTCACATACTCTCCTCTGAATATTGGAATTAAATGAGGAGTAAAAATAATCTCTTGAGTAATTCCGTAATTTTTCTTTAAAAAATAATTTATCTCTGTTTGATGTCTATGATATTCAGGTGAGTAAGCTTTAAAATTATCTTTTATTTCTGAGGAAAGCCCCTCTTCTACTTTATTTCTTCCAGCGCCGCTGATTCCTGATTTTACATCCAAAATTATTTCAGATTTATTATCAACGAAATCAATTACAGGAATGATTCCCAAAATTGAGGCAGTAGGATAACATCCAGGAACTGCAACCAATTTTGCTTCTTTAATTTTTTCTCTTCCTAATTCAGGAAGGCCATAAACTGCCTTTTTTGCAAGTTCTGGAGCTCTATGTTTATCCTCATAAGCCTTTTCCCACATTGCGGTATCCGAAATTCTAAAATCAGCGGATAAATCAATTACCTTTGTTCCTTTTTCTATCAGATCCGGCACTAAATCCATAGAAAAGTTATGTTGAGTAGCAAAAAAAATAAAATCTAATTCATTGGATTTTGCCAAATCGGCAGGTAAAAACTTTTGATTCTTTATATTTGTATATGGTTGAATTTTTTTAAAAAGCTCTTCGCCTAAGCTGTTATTTGAAGACAAAAAAGAAACTTCAACATCGCTATGACGATCCAAAAGATTTAATAATTCAACGCCAACATATCCAGTCGCGCCAACAATACCTATTTTTTTTAGTCCCATTTTCTATTTATATTTGGCTTGTTTAAGAGCAGCATTATAATGACTTTAATAAGCATGAGTCAGAAAAAATTTATCTTATCCATAGCAGGTCATGATCCAACAAATGCTGCTGGAACTTCAATTGACTTATTAGTTGCTAATGAATTTAATATGCATTGTTTATCGGCTATCTCTAATTTGACTGTGCAAGATGCAAAAAAGTTGCACAAGATAGAGGAATTAAATGCAAAGCTTTTCAAAAAAAACCTCAAAAATTTAAATAATAATTTTGAAATTTCGGGCATAAAAATCGGCGCTCTATCTTCTACCAAAATAATTGAAACTACAGCTAATTTTTTATCTAAAATTAAACAGATACCTTTAATAATAGACCCAATAGTTTCGGCTGGAGGCGGTGGAAATTTTTTGAATAAAAAAGATAAAGATTTTGCTCTTCAAAACCTCTATCCACTCGCAACTTTATTGACCCCAAACATTTATGAATTAAATGCTTTAAGTGGTTTAAGAAATGAAGATGACTCAGTTAAGAAATTACTAGACTTGGGGATAAATAAAATATATGTGACAGGGCAAGACGTAAAAAAAGAAATAATAAATCGCCTGTACATAGACGGAAAATTAGAATTTGAAGTGAAAACAACCAAAATGAATAAAAAAATTCGGGGAACAGGATGCGCGCTATCTACCTCGATATTATGTAGCTTGATTAAAACAAATAACTTAATTGAAAGTTGCTCTAAAGCAAATAAATTTTTAGAAAAGAGGCTAAAAAATTCTATTTATACTGGCTATCAAGAATTCATAAATTTTAAATAATGAAATCTATTTATGCGATAACACCTCCTAATGAGAAATTAGAGAACTTATTAAAACAAGTAGATAGTTTATTAGATGCCGGAATAACTTTATTTCAATATAGATCGAAAGAGAATAATTTAAATAAGATCAAAAATGAGGCCTCTAGTTTGTTAGAAACTATTAAAAGAAAAAATGGAAAATTAATCATTAATGATTTTCCAGAAATTGCCATAGAAATAGGTGCTGATGGTTTTCATCTGGGTCTTGCAGACTACTTGAATAAGAAAAATCAGCTTTTCTTAAAGAACAACAAGAATTTAATTAACGAAAATTACATCAAAGGTTTTTCATGTAAATGGAACTTAGAAATCTTAGAAAACCCTCCAGAAGATATAATCCATTGGGATTATCTGGCTGTAGGATCTTTTTTTGAGACAAACACAAAACTTAATGTTTCTATGCCTCCATCAAAGGAAATCATGATGCAAGCGCCCCTCAGAACAAATAAAACGCTTTATGCTATTGGAGGTATAAGTAACAAAAATATTACTAGTTTAAAAATGCTAGGATATAAAAAATTCGCAATTTCAAAAGGTCTATTTACAAACAGGCCAAACGAAATAGAGGAAATTATAAAAATAAATAATGAAAAAGATTAATATCTTAGGCGTTGGAAATGCTCTGGTCGATAAACAGTTTCTAATTGATGAGTCATTTTTAAAAGAGATATCAATAGATAAGGGAACTATGGGTCTTTGTGACGAAAATTATCAGGAAAATCTTTTTGAAAAACTTTCTAGAAAATTTAAGAATAGTAAAAACGCCTGCGGAGGTTCTGCTACTAATACTGTTTTCGCTGCTTCTGCTTTAGGAAGCCAATGCGGTTTTTTAGGGAAAGTAGCTAAAGATAAAAATGGATACTTTTATAGTGATGATCTAGAAAAAATTGGAATATTAAATAGTGTTATTTCAGAGGGAGATGAAAATACAGGGACTTGTCTAATCATGATTACTGAAGATGCAGAAAGAACAATGAGTACTTGTTTAGGCATTAGTGCGGATTTGAATTTCTCCGATGTCGACGAAAATTTAATTAATGAGTCAGAAATAATATATCTTGAAGGCTACTTAGTTAGCAGCGATTCTTGTTTTGAAGCAAGCAAAAAAATAATTGAGGCCGGGAAGAAAAATAACTCAAAAATTGCAATAAGTTTATCTGATCCAAATATTGTCAAGGCATTTAAAACTAGATTGACAGAGTGGATGTTAGATCCAATAGATTATCTTTTCTGTAACTATGAAGAAGCTAAAACCTTTTGCTCTTCAAGTGATTTAGAAGTAATTAGAAAAAAATTATTGCATTCTGCAAAAAATATTTTTATCACGCTTGGATCTGAAGGAGCTTATGTTATTTCTTCAAAAACTATTGAAACAATAAATGGGTATCCAGCCAAAGCGATAGATACGAATGGCGCCGGAGACATGTTTGCCGGAGGAACTCTAAACTTAATGACTAAAGGTCAGACGCTTAAAGATGCGGCAAGATTTGGATGTTTCTTAGCCTCAAAAGGAGTAGAAAATATTGGCCCAAGATTGCCTCAAGAAAAATATTCAGAGATTTATGAAAAATTTCTAAAATTTGACTAGCAACTTGATGAAGGTTTTGGTAAATTTCACAACCTCAAATTTTTCAATGACAACAAAAAAGAAACCAGTTTCCAAACCAAAACAAGCAAAGTCTAAAGTTAGAAAAAAGCCTGTAGCTAAATCAAAAAAAGTAGCGCCAAAGAAAACTAATAAAAAAACCAGCACAAATAAAAAAGCTAATCCGAAAAAAATAGTTTCTAATCCTTCTGATTTTGAATCCTTTGCAAAGACCTTTACGCCTTATAGGCCAAATAAGACTGAAAAGTATATGAATAAATCTCAGCAGAAACATTTCATTTCTATTCTAAATTCATGGAAGCAAGCTCTTGAATCTGAGCAAGAAAAGACTGAGCAGTTAATCCAACAAGATCAAAGCAATTTTCCTGATTCTCTTGATAGAGCTGCAAAAGAAGAAGAATTTATGTTGGAGCTAAGAAAAAGAGAAAGAGAAAGAAAATTAATTTTAAAAATCGATTTATCCTTGAAAGATATAGAAGACGATTTATATGGATATTGTGAAACTTGTGGAATCGAAATAGGGATAAAGAGACTAGAGGCGAGACCAACCGCCACTCAATGTATTGATTGCAAAACTGTTGACGAAATAAAAGAAAAACAACAATTCGGTTAATGTCTTCACATATTGCGTACTTAGTTTTGGGTACTAATCTTGGCAACAGAAATAAAAACCTATGTAATGCTGAGTCTGAAATAGACGCCCTGCCTCATACAATTATTCTAAAAAAAAGCAAAATACATAAATCGCCTGCTTACGGACCTTTTAAACAACCATTTTTTTTTAATATGGCTATAAAAATTCAAACTAAGCTCTCACCGATAGCTCTTTTGGAGAATCTTCAACAAGTGGAAAAAAAACTTAAAAGAGAAAAGGATTCTCACATGAAGCCTCGCACCATAGATATAGACATAGTTTTTTACGACGATCTTGAAGTAAATAAACCTAATCTCAAAATTCCGCATTATGATTGGCAAAATAGAAGTTTTTTTATTGAGCCATTACTTGAAATTAATTGCACACAAGTTAAAAATAAAACTTAAACTATTAAGATAATACCTTGAGAAAAGTCTTACAACTTAATGAGTAAAAAATATCCGGTTGCAGAATCTACAAAATCTAAAGCTAATCTTAGTGAAGACGTTTTTAATTCATTGTATAAAAATTCGATAGCTGATCCGGATTCCTTCTGGAGATCTCAAGCCTCTCAAAACTTAACTTGGATCAAGGAACCCACTCAAATTAGTTCTTGTGACATGCGTAAAGGCAAAATTGAATGGTTCAAAGATGGAATACTTAATGCTTCATATAACTGCATAGATAAGCATTTAGATAAGCCAAACAAAACGGCAATTATTTGGGAAAGTGACGACCCATCTATCGAGAATAAAATTTCATTTCAAGAATTGCATGATGAAGTATGTAAGTTTTCCAACCTTTTGAAGAGCAGAAAAGTAAAAAAAGGGGATAGAGTTTGTATTTATATGCCTATGATCCCAGAAGCGGCATACGCGATGTTGGCTTGCGCTCGAATTGGGGCTATTCACTCCGTGGTATTTGGAGGGTTTTCAGTAGAATCCCTTAAAGATAGGATTTTAGATTCAAGTTGCGAAACAATAATCACTGCAAATGAAGGCGTCAGGGGTGGCAAAAAAATCCCTTTAAAAGAAAATGTTGATGAGGCAATTAAATCTTGTCCCAATGTTCACTCTGTAATTGTAGTCCACAGAGCTGATGAGGTATTGAATTTAAAAAATTCAATTGATGTAGATTATTTCATTGAAAAAGAAAAATTTGATGCGATATGCGATTGCGAGCCTATGTCTGCAGAAGATCCCTTATTTATTTTATATACGTCAGGATCAACAGGAAAACCTAAAGGAGTGCTTCACTCTACAGGAGGTTATTTACTTGGCGCGACCTTAACTCATAAGTACATTTTTAATTATGCTGACAACGACATCTACTGGTGTACTGCAGATGTAGGATGGGTGACAGGTCATTCTTATATAATTTATGGACCACTATCTAATGGAGCGACTACTTTAATGTTTGAAGGTGTTCCGACTTATCCTAACGCATCAAGATTTTGGGAAATTATCGATAAACATAAAGTAAATATTTTCTATACTGCTCCAACAGCAATTAGAGCTTTAATGGCTTTCGGAGATGACCCTTTAAATACATCCACTCGAGAATCTCTCAAAGTGCTTGGAACAGTGGGTGAACCTATAAATCCTGAAGCATGGGAATGGTATTATGAAAAAGTTGGCAAAAAAAAATGTCCCATTGTTGATACTTGGTGGCAGACTGAAACCGGAAGCATAATGATTTCTGGATTAGCCGGTTTTTCTGACCAAAAACCAGGCAGTGCTTGCAAACCTTTTTTTGGAGTTGTTCCTGTTCTTCTAGATGAAAATGGGAACGAAATAGAAGGTTCGGGTTCAGGTAATTTGGCAATCAGAGATTCATGGCCTTCTCAAATAAGAACAGTCTATGGAGATCATCAAAGATGTGTCGACACTTATTATACAACTTATCCAGGTTATTATTTCACTGGAGATGGGGCAAGACGAGATGAAGACGGTTTTTATTGGATAACTGGAAGAGTAGATGACGTGCTAAATGTTTCTGGACATAGACTGGGTACAGCTGAAATTGAAAGTGCTCTAGTCTTGCATCAAAACGTAGCAGAAGCTGCGGTTGTGGGATATGAACATTCTATAAAAGGCCAAGGAATTTATTGTTACGTAAATATGATGAAAAATACTTCTCCTAGTGAAGAGCTCAAAAAAGAATTAACCGATTTAATAAATAAGGAAATTGGAGCTATTGCAAAACCTGATTTAATACATTTTACTAATGATTTGCCTAAAACAAGATCTGGTAAAATAATGAGAAGAATTCTTAGAAAAATTGCCTCTAATGATTTAGATAATCTAGGAGATACATCTACTTTAGCTGATCCTAGTATTGTCAACGAACTTATAAACAACAGGTTAAATAAATAATGTCGCTACTATCCTTTCTTACTAAAACAGAATTACCTAAAGAACAAGATGCTCTTTTGGGACGAAATGAAAAAATATTTGAGCCCGCGATTCATTTTGTTAATAAAGCTCAATATCCTGAAGATAGCGGAAATCTAGAAAAAGTTTATTTCGGAATGGGTTGTTTTTGGGGTGCTGAAAAATATATGTGGGAAATAGATGGTGTATTTTTTACTTCAGTTGGTTATGGAGATGGTTTTACAAAAAATCCAACTTATGAAGAAGTTTGTTCTGGAAAAACCGCTCACAATGAAATCGTAGAAGTCATATTTAATCCTAGAGAAATAGAATTTACAAAATTGCTTAAAGCTTTTTGGGAAAATCATGATCCTACTCAAGGGATGAGGCAAGGCTATGATATTGGCACTCAGTACAGATCAGGTATATATGTTACCAACACTAACCAAATGAAATTAGCAGAAAAAACTAAACAAACTTATGAAACGATTCTGACAAAGAATGGTTTTAAACCCATCACAACTGAAATTAAAGAAATACAAAATTTTTTCTTTGCGGAAGAATATCATCAGCAATATCTAGCAAAAAATCCTGGAGGATATTGTGGCCATGGAGGATGTGGAATTAAAATTGATATAGATTAATGTTGCCAGATGAATTCTAATTCATCTTGAACAACCCTTTCCTCTTCTATCAATTTTATTAGATGCGCTTGAAGAGAATATTTTGCAATGCTTAGCAATCTTGAATCAACATCATCATAAACTTTTTCTAATAAAGCCTCTAAAGAAGCTCTATTCAACTCCGTAATTGCATCAATTACCTTTTTTTCTCTAAACATCCTATGACTAATAATCCAATCTACAACAGCGTGAGGATTTTCCATTAAATCACCGTGTCCAGGTGCAATGTATTTTAAATCTTCATCTTTGAGAATCTTAAGAGACTCTAAATATTGACTCATGCTTCCATCCGGTGGGGCAATTACAACCGTAGAGCCGTCCATAATATGATCTCCAGTAAAAATCATTTTTTCTTCCTCAAGAAAATAACACAAGTGGTTAGAGGCATGGCCAGGGGTGTGAATCACCCTTAAGGAGTAGTCAACTTGCTCAATTATGTCTCCATCTTTAAGAATTGAATGTGGCTTAAAAGTAGGATCTTGCATCTCATTATGCAAAGCCTTCATTCCTTTAACTGGCGCCGCAGTTCTCTGATGAAGAAGTTTCGCACCAGGAGAATGATCGTTATGAGTATGTGTTACTAATATTTGTTTAATATCTTCCCCACAAATTTTAGCTATATTTTCAATATGATCTTTTGATGCAGGACCAGGATCTATTACCGTAATTTCATCACGCCCAATTAGATAAGTATTTGTTCCGGGTCCTGTGAATACTCCTGAATTGTCAGCAGTGATTCTTCTAACTAAAGGTGATAACTCAGTGATCTTCATAACCTTTGTCTCCTGGAAGCAGACCAACCATCTTTCCATCTTTCATAAAAAATTTAGGTTCAATACAAGAAACCTCATTTTGAAATTTTACTTTTGCCTCCATTAAGTCTCTAGTGCTTGAAAAGCCTTCAATGGATTCAAGGTTTTTAATCGTGGGTAGAATGATTGGAAACTCTCCTGTCTTTCCTTTTTCAAGAGCATTTTCAGGAGTTATCCAAGTACTTTTCACGCCTTCTCCACCGTCATGTTCTGCTTTCTGATTCTCAGGCGCTAAAGCTATGAAAAATCTTGTACTGTAACGCTTCATTTCAAATTTAGGTGTTACCCAATGAGAAATATACGCAAGTCTATCAACTGCCAACTTTAAATTCATTTCTTTACAAAGCTGATACAAAACTGGTTCCCCTTGGTTGAGTAAATCTCTATATCTATCCAAAATTGTCATTTCATCTTTAGAAGGGTCGTCCAATAAATCACCATTTTCCCTGTAGGCTAATAAAACTCCACATTCCTCAAAACATTCTCTTATGCAAGCAACCCAATAATTCAAACCTCCTTTTTTAAGACCTAGAATTTGAGAAGCCATTTCATCAGACAGTCCGAAACAATAATCATTGGCTTCATCGATTCCATCAACTTCATCTAATTTTCCTCCAGGAAAGACCCAGGCGTTACCAAAATTAGTTTTGGCATTTCTTTGAATCATAAACACCTCAACTTCATTAAGTGGTGCTCTGACTAAAAGTACAGTAGCTGCAGGTCTAGGGGCCGAAGGCTCTTCCCCAGAGCCTCCCTTTTTAATATTTATTGAACTATCAATATCTTCTGAAAAGGGAGGCTTTGAGTTGGTTTTATCAGACATTGTCTCTAAGCAACAAATTTTGAAAGTCTACTTTTAATTATCTCCTCAGCATCAGAAACTATTCTTTCAACTAGTTCTTTACAAGTTGGAACGTCATGAATCAATCCGGCTACCATTCCACAACTCCAGGCTCCAGCGTCCATAGTTCCTTCTTGCATAATTTTTGGATACACACCTGCTACTTCTTCAATTATGTCGGTAATCTGAATATCGTCCCCAAGAGCTTTTTCTTTTTCTAAAATTTTAGTTACAGCTCCATTTGCAAGCACTCTTTCAGTATTTCTTAAAGGTCTCATAATGAGCTCTGTATCTAACTCAGATGCTGCCACAAGTGCCTCTTTGACGTTGTCATGAACTGGAGCTTCTTTAGTCGCAATAAATCGAGTTCCCATATTTATGCCATCTGCACCCATAGACAACGCAGCAGCTAGTTGTTGGCCATTCCCCATACCTCCGGATGCCACGAATGGAATAGATAACTCTTCCGCCGCTCTAGGAAGAAGAATCATATTTGGGATATCGTCTTCACCGGGATGGCCACCACATTCAAAGCCATCAACGCTCACTGCATCGCAACCTATTTTTTCTGCTTTAAGAGAGTGTCTAACAGAAGTACACTTATGAATTACCTTTATGCCTGCCCCCTTTAAATCAGGCATATAAGCCTCAGGGCTTCTACCTGCAGTTTCAACTATTTTTACGCCACCTTTGACAATAGCTTCAATATAACCTGGATAGTCAGGTTCCTGAAAACCTGGAAGAAAAGTTAAATTTACACCAAAAGGTTTATCTGTCATTTCATGACATTTAGCAATTTCTTTAGCTAAATCGTCTGGAGTTTTTTGAGTTAAGCCAGTTATGATACCTAACCCTCCCGCATTAGCGACTGCAGAAGCCATCTCAGCAAAACCTACATAATGCATTCCTCCTTGAATTATTGGATGTTCTATTTCAAACATTTCAGTTATTTTTGTTTTGATCATTTTCTTCTCCTTTAAAAATAATTTAATCTACATACTCTATCTCTTTAATAGGGCTCTTAGCAATGAGAAGATAGAAGAAAATTAATTATTATCTGATCTATTATCAAATGAAACCAAAAGTCATAAATTTTAAAAAATTGTTGAAAAAATTATCTAGAGAATCCAATACTCATAAAGGAGATTATGGTCATGTACTAGTTATAGCTGGCAATTTAGGTTTTGGGGGAGCGGCTTTACTTGCTGCTAAAGCCTCATTAAAGAGTGGTGCTGGCTTAGTCACCTTAGCCACTAGGTCAGCTCATCTTCAAGCAGCATTAAGTTATTGTCCAGAAGTTATGACCAAACAGGTTGATACTGGTCAAACCTTAGAAAATTATTTGGATTTGCCATCAATTATTTGTCTAGGCCCTGGACTAGACAAAAATTATTGGAGCGAACAAATGATGTTTAAGTCTATTGAAAGAGCATACAAAAATAACACACCAATGGTTATTGATGCTGACGGTTTAAATCTTCTGCCAAAATTTATTAAAAAACTAAAACTACCAAAAAGTATTATTTTGACTCCTCATTTAGGAGAAGCCGCCAGATTATTAAACACGTCTATCGAAAATGTATTAAAAAATAAAAAATTAGCAGCTAAAAAAATATCAAAAAAATATAACGCTACAGTTGTACTTAAAAGTCACGAAACCTTGATTTGTAAAAACGAAAACTTATTTATTTGCACAAAAGGGAACCCTGGCATGGCAACTGCAGGAATGGGAGATGTTTTAAGTGGAATTATAAGTGGTCTAATTGCTCAAAAGTTAAATTTAATTGATGCTGCTTGCCTCGGGGTAGAATTACATGCACAAACTGGAGATTTGTATTCTCAACTTTACAATCAACAATCTTTGATGCCGTCAGATATTATCGATCTTTTACCTAGTGTCTTTAATGAAAAATAGTCAAAAAATAATATTAAAATCCTTAGAAGATACAAAAAAAGTTGCAAAAGAAATTGCAAATGAACTTGAAACTTATATAAAAACTAAGTCATTAATTATTTTTTTAAAAGGCGAATTAGGTTCTGGAAAAACCACCCTTACTAAGGAAATTTTAAAAAGGCTTGGCATTCATGAACCTGTCACTAGCCCAACATTCACAATAATTGAACCATATTCAATTAAAAATAAAAAAATTTATCACATGGATTTATATAGGATCGAAAATCGAAAGGAGTTAGAAGTTTTAGGTATTGAAGAATATCTAAATGAAAACGAAAGCATGATCTTTGTAGAATGGCCAGAGAAAGGAGGAGATTTTTTTAATTATTGTGACTTAGAACTTAAACTCAATCACGTAGATGAAAACTCAAGAGAATTAATCTACAAAAATTTTATTTAGACACAACTTCTTCTAAACCTTTCATGGAAATGATCATGCCATGATGTACAGCATCCGAAAAAATTTCAGGTTCAATTTCTGTAGTCCATTTTAATTCACAACGATCTGTATCTAGCTTGATTACATGCATTGTTGCTTTGTGATGATCAATAGGATTAGGTGTTTCAACTGCTGAATACTGCAATTTCATATTTTCATTATCGATAGACAATATATTCTCTTTGACTTTACCAATTCCTTCCATTTCAAACACTCTGGATACTCCTTCTAAAGAAATTTTTTCTACACTGGGAACCCAATCACATCTTGAAATATCAGAAAGTATGTTCCAAAGAGTTTCTGCTGAACAACTAAAAATTTTATTTTCTGTCAGAACTTTCACAAAATTCTTGAATCTTAACTCATTCTTTCAATTATCATTGCGTTGGCAGTTCCACCTCCTTCACAAATTGCTTGAAGGCCATATTTTCCTTCTCTTCTTTCTAACTCATGAAGCAATGTTGTCATTAATTTAGCACCAGTGCCGCCAAGTGGATGTCCTAGTGCCATAGCGCCTCCATTTACATTAAGCTTTTCTTTATTTGCTTTTAATTCATGAGCCCAAGCCAAAGGAACTGGAGCGAAAGCTTCGTTAACCTCATATATATCAATATCATTAATTGATAAATTTGCCTTATCTAGAACAGTTTTTGAAGCAGGAATTGGTCCGGTAAGCATAATCACTGGATCGTCTCCAGCAAGAGCTAAAGAGACTATTTTTGCCCTTGGATTTATGCCTAGTTTTTTTAATCCAGCATCATTAACTATCATCACAGCTGCTGCACCATCACAAATTTGACTTGAACTGCCGGCAGTTAAAACTCCTTTTTCAGAAAGTGTTTTCAAACCCGACAAACTCTCTAAAGATGCATCAAAACGGATTCCTTCGTCTACCGATACCATTTCTTTTTCTCCAGAAGGTAAATCGCCTTCAACTGGAACAATTTCTTTATCAAAGTGTCCTGATTCAGTAGCCGCAATTGCTTTTTTATGACTTGCGTACGCAAATGAATCAAGGTCTTCTCGTGAGAAATTCCATCTCTCCGCCATCATTTCAGCGCCTGCAAATTGACTGAATTGAACCCCAGGATATCTTGCCATCATACCTTTGCCATTAAATGGCTGGCCATGTCCTTCTTTAAAACTATCTATAATATTAGATCCGATGGGTACTTGACTCATTACCTCTACACCTCCAGCGATAACAATATCTTGTGTTTCAGACATTACGGCTTGAGCTGCAAAGTGAATCGCTTGTTGAGATGAGCCACATTGTCTGTCAACAGATGTGCCAGGAACAGACTCAGGTAATTTAGAACTCAAAACAGCATTTCTGGCAACATTTCCAGCTTGAGCACCTGATTGACTTACGCAGCCAAAAATAACATCATCAATCATCTCTCCTTTAGCTCCAGTTCTCTCTACTAATTCATCTAAAACTAAAGCGCCTAAATCTGAAGGATGCCAATTTCTCAATTTACCGTCTTTTTTTCCGCCTGGTGTTCTAACTGCACCAACAATGTAAGCATTTCCCATTTTTTTCTCCTAAATTTATTATTAATTTATTGTATAAAATTTACTGAAATCTATTCTATCAACTTTTTTAAGTTTTGCTTAAACCAAGTGCTTTTTCTATATTTGGCTTGAAGTAAGTATCAGGTTTCATAATTTTTCCATATTCATTTTTTATTGCTTTACCCTCAACAAATTTGCTCATATTTGATGCTCTAACTTCATTCCATAAATTATCAAAATTCATACCACAACTGTTACACATTCCCATAATTACCCACACAAGATCTGTAAGACCATCGGCTACTTCCACTAGATCGCCTTGTTTGAATGCTTCTAAAGTTTCCTCATATTCTTCACTTATCAATTTCATGTAAAGAAGAGCCTCATCGCTTTCTAGAGAAGGGACTTTTTTTGTCGGCTGACTTCCAATTTTCATAAAAATTTCTACATCGCTTTGATATGACATGATTTCTCCTAATTAAATAACTTTAATTTGATGTTACCAGAATTTATCGATAGTCTTAGGCAAATGGAAATAATTTTAAAAGATGGAAGTTACTATGAAATTGAAAAAGAAGACCTCATCGCTTGGTCTAGAACTTATAAAGATTGTAACGTTATTTACGAAATTCGTGCTGCTGCAGAATGGTGTGAAGCAAACCCATCAAGAAGAAAAACGCTAAGGGGCATACGACGTTTTATTAATGCTTGGCTATCGAAAGCTAACAAACTTAAAGGTAGCCCCCTGACCTATAACTCTGAAGCTAAGCGTTCTAATATCGAGGAATCTCTCAATGATATTTCTTGGATTGATGAAGGGGAAAGAAAAGAAATATCAAAATGGTATATTTCTTCAAAAGGGTTCTACTATCTCAATGGAAAAAAATACACTGAAGTTTATGGAAATGAAAAAGTTGTAAATCTTGCTGATAAAAAAGCAAAAAAACAATCTAAGAAATCTTAAAATTATATTTCATCAAAAAAAAAGTTCTGATATTATTCGCGCCATTATGAAAAAAGAAATACATCCTGAATACAGAGAAGTACTTTTCCATGACACAAGTGTTGATGAATATTTTCTAATTCCTTCAACTCTTAACACTGACCAAACTAAGGAATGGGAAGATGGAAAAACTTATCCATACTGCCCTCTAGATGTATCTTCTGCTTCTCATCCTTTTTATACGGGTAAACAAAAAATTATTGATTCTGGGGGAAGAGTCGATAGATTCAAAAAAAGATTTGCGAAAAAAAAAGCTGCGTCACCTAAAGTTGAGGAAGTTAAACTAAAATCTGAATCTACGAATGAGGATAACCTGAAGGAAGATTCGGAGTCATCAAACACCGAAGACTCTTAAATTAGTTTCAAAGATTTTCGATTATTTTGGATTGAATTCCATCAAAAGATCCATTTGAAAAACAGATAATGTTCGTATTTTCATAAACCTTAGAATTAAGAATCTCAATAAAATCTTCAGTTGTATCACAGAAATTAATTTCTTTTTTTTGACTAGCTAATTTTTTAAGTTGCTCTTTGTTCTCAGAAAAAAGATAAACTTCATCAGCGTCAGCTAAAGAATCAACTATTAAATTGTCATGAAATCCTTTAGACATGGTGTTCGAACGCATTTCTAATAAACAAACTATTTTTTTTCTGGGGTCTTTGTTTCTTAGTGCTTTCAGAGAGAATTTTATTGCAGTTGGATGGTGGGCAAAATCGTCGTAAACATAAACAGAATTCTTTTCTCCTAAGAAATCCATTCTTCTTTCTATCCCGCTGAATTTAGAAAGAGATTGGTCTATGAATTCTTTTTTGACTCCTAATGAAGCTGCAGTTACGTAAGCTGCAAAAGCATTTCGAATATTATGCTCTCCAAAAACTTTTAAAGAGATTTCGCTTTGTAGCTTTCCATTAAAAAGAATTTGAAAGGTTGAAGTTTTTTCTTCTTCAATCTTTATCGACCAACCTTTTTCAGAATATTCAAAATTAAATGGTACAGGTATTGAATAAATCCCTTTATTGATTAAGTCTGAAATATTCTCATCATTTATAGGGAATAAAACTTTTACTTTTTTTGGAAGAGCTCTTATTAGATGGTGAAATTGTTTTTGAATCTCTTCAAGATTCTCAAAAATATCAGCATGATCAAACTCTAAATTATTTATTAAAAGTGTTGAGGGTCTGTAATGAATGAATTTTGACCTTTTATCAAAAAAAGCTGTGTCATATTCATCTGATTCAATTATGAAAATTTTATCAGTGCCAACTCTTGCTGAAGTAGAGAAATCTTTTACTTTACCCGCAATTAGGTATCCAACATCCTTTCCTGAGTCTATAAAAATTTTTGCGATCATTGCTGAAGTTGTCGTTTTGCCATGAGTCCCAGCGATTGAAACGACATGTCTGTCCTTCAATAAGTGATTAAATAAGAATTCGGGCCCTGAAGTAAAGCTTCCATTTTCATCTAATATTTTTTCCATTAATGAATTGCCTCTACTAATTACATTACCCACTATGTATAAATCTACAGCTTTTGAATAAAAATTTTCTTGGTACCCTTTATCAATATTTATGTTTAAGTTTTCAAGAATTTCATTCATAGGAGGATAAATATTTTCATCACACCCACTGACTTCATAACCCTTTTCCTTAGCCAATTGAGCTATTCCACTCATGAAAGTTCCACAGATTCCTAGGATGTAAATTCTCATTAATGAATTATATCCTTTTCACAGAAATACTTTTTTCAGTTATATTTCTTTTATGGCTCAAAAATTTAACGCCTTTTATGCACAGTCAGGCGGCGTAACTTCCGTAATTAATGCATCTGCATGCGGAGTAATAGAAACAGCTAATAAGTCTTCAAAAATCAATAAAGTTCTAGCAGGTAAAAATGGCATCTTAGGAGCTTTAAATGAAGAGTTAATAGATACATCTAAAGAATCAAAAGCAACTATATCAAAACTTAAACAAACACCTGGAGGAGCTTTTGGCTCCTGTAGGTTTAAACTCCAAGATCCAATTAAACAAAAAAAAGAATATGAAAGGCTTTTCGAAGTTTTCACAGCACATAATATAGGATATTTTTTTTATAATGGCGGCGGGGATAGTCAAGATACTACTTATAAAGTATCCGAGATGGCTCAAAAGTTAAAATTTCCCTTACAGTGTATCGGGATTCCTAAAACTGTAGATAATGATCTACCATTTACTGATTGCTCTCCAGGTTTTGGTTCAGTGGCAAAATACGTTGCAACTTCGACTTTAGAAGCAGGACTTGATGTAAAAAGCATGGCAGAAACATCTACTAAAGTTTTTATTCTAGAGGTAATGGGTAGAAATGCCGGGTGGATAGCTGCGTCATCTACCTTGGCTGGAAATGAAAACGAGGACCCTCCTCACATAATTTTACTTCCTGAAGTTATTTTCAATAAAACGAATTTTTTAAAAACTGTAAAAGAAACTATTAAACGATTTGGTTATTGCGTAGTGGTGGCTTCAGAGGGGGTGAAATACAAAAATGGAAAGTTCTTAGCAGATTCGGGGTCAGTTGATTCTTTTGGACATAAACAATTAGGAGGAGTCGCACCTGTGCTTGCTGAAATGGTCTCAAAAATAGGATTAAAAAATCATTGGGCCGTAGCTGACTATCTACAAAGATCTGCGAGACATATTTCTTCAAAGACGGATCTTGAGCAAGCCTATGCTGTCGGTAAATATGCAGTTCAACTAGCTTTGAACGGCAAAACAGGAGTAATGCCAACCATAAGAAGAGTTAGCGACCAGCCTTATAAATGGACTGTGTCCGAAGCTTCTTTAAAAAATGTTGCGAACGTTGAAAAAAAATTGCCCAATGCTTTTATTTCAAGTGATGGATTTAAAATAACTAATGCGGGAAGAAGATACTTAAGGCCGCTAATTCAAGGGGAAGCTTCAATAAAGTACTCAAAAGGAATTCCAGATATTGCTCGTCTTAAAAATATATTGGTACAGAAAAAATTAAGCAGTTTTTGAAATTTTTTTTACAGTACCAGTAAAGTTCAAAATCACTTTGTCATCACAGAAAATTTTTCCTTGCCCAAAAACTAGACTTTTAGTTTCTTTATCTATTATGGGATAAATTTCCAAAAGACCGCCAACATTAGCTGGAGAAACAAATTCACACCTAAAACTAATAGTTGCTGCATAATTTTCCCTAGATTCCATTGCTGCCGAACAAAGACAATAATCTGCTAAGCTCATTAACATTCCTCCATGAGCTACTCCGCCAGAATTTCCATTTTCTGGTCTAATCCAGAATGCCATAACTAGATTCCCTTCTGCGTCTCTTTTATAAAAGCCTTGGCCAATGTGCTCGATGTGCATTTCCGTTTGATCAATTTTTTTATATCCTTTAGGTACTGGAAAATTATCTTCTTTCATAGTGATGATTTTAACTCAATGTGTATAATTAACTTCCTATTATGGACTTTAAACTTACTTCAGATCAGCAAGAATTACAAAAAGTTGCACGCGAATTCGCTGTCAATGAATTAACTTCTCTTGCAGACGAAATGGAAGAGTCAGCAAGTCCCGTACCAAAAGAAACCTTAAAAAAAATTGGCGAAATGGGCTTCTTGGGAGTAAATGCTCCCAAAGAATATGGCGGTCAAGGCTTAACTAATCTTGATGCGATAATCATCTTAGAAGAGTTCGGGAAAATTTCTTCAGCAGTAGGCTGGCCTGTTTTTGAGGCTAATGCTGGTCCGGTCAAAGTTATAGAGCATTTTGGAACAGAAGCTTTGAAGCAAAGAATTATTCCTGAAGTTTGTAAAGGAGAAAAAGTGGTTGCGGTAAGTATGTCAGAGCCAGGGGCTGGTACTGGATTAACTGACCTTAAGACCAAAGCAGAAATCAAAGGCGATAAAATAATCATAAATGGTAATAAAAGATGGTGCTCAGGAGCTGGTCACTCTGATGGCTATGTTGTTTATGCAAAAATGTCAGATGCGCCTGCTGCTAAAGGAATAGGAGCAGTCTTTGTAGATATAGATACGCCAGGTCTTACATTTGGAAATAGCGAGCGATTAATGGGATGGAGAGGAATACCCTCAGCAGATATATATTTTGATAACGTAGAAGTTCCAATAGAAAACCTCTTAGTCGAACCTGAAGATGGATTTAAAAAATTAATGGAAACATTTGATCTTGAAAGATGTGGTAACGCGACAATGGCATTGGCCCAAGCTTCTTCAGCTTTAGATTATGTAAAAAATTACGTGCAAGAAAGAGAACAATTTGGCAAGCCAATAGTTGACTTTCAAGCTGTCCAAATAAAATTAGCTGATATGCTAATGAAAGTAGAAGCTTCAAGACTTTTAATTCATCGTGCAGTTTTTAATGCTGCTAATGGTTTGCCTGATATTCTCGAATCAAGTAGTGCGAAATGTTTTGCAAACGAAATTGCCAGAGAAGTAACAACAACCGCAATGCAATTAATGGGCGGATATGGGTTTAATAAAGAATATGGGATGGAACGTAAAGTTCGTGATGCTTTTGGATGGGGAATCGCTGGAGGAACTATAGACGTACAAAAAGTGAATATTGCATCTGCAATGATTGGAAGACGCTTCAATCAGAGAGCTAAATAACTCTTATTTCTCTGATTATTTCATCCATTTTTTCTATTAAGATCTTTTTATCATCCTCAGTTAAAAAGTCTCCCACTGGGACTCTTTCTCCTTTAGAAGAAATGACAATGTGAATTGGATACCAAGGATGCTTAGCTTTTTCTACAAATACATATGCCCACTCTCTAATAAATTCAATTGAAGTTTCAGGTCTAAATCTCCCTTTTTCAATTATTAATTTTTCAGGAGATATAGTGATGATTTCTTGTTTATTACTTTTTTGATAAACGTAATAGGAAGCTATTAAAACAATTACTATTTCAAGGCCTGCAAAAGGAAGAATTATTGGCGCTCCAATGTATAAAAAACCAAACGCAATTATCAAAATAGGGGTTGAAATTAGAAGGAGAAATAACATATTTCCCTTCCAAGAAATTGAACGATTTGGCTTTAAAGTCAATCTAAATGTATGATTGGTTTCGAGACGATCTGCAGTTACCATATTAAATTGCTATATTAAACCAAAACTTTTTATTTAAATTTTTAGATGACTAAGAAAATTATTAATTCTATTGATAGAACAGCGCTTACTCCTAATTACGCGCCAGCATGGTTTACTCCTGTAAGAGGAAAAAAATCTATATTGTGGGATGTTGATGGAAATGATTACGTAGACTTCGGCGGAGGGATTGCTGTAACTTGCCTTGGTCATTCTCATCCTGAACTGATTAAGGTTTTGAAAGCTCAATCGACGAAACTTTGGCATGTTAGTAACTACCTCTACAACGAACCTGCATTAGAACTAAGCGAACTTTTAGCAAAAAAAACTTTTGCAGATAAGATTTTTTTTTCTAATTCGGGAAATGAAGCTAATGAAGCAGCAATAAAATTGGCAAGAAGATATTTTTATGATCAAGGTAAGTCAGAAAAGAATGAAATAATTGTATTCACTGATGCTTTTCATGGCCGCTCTATGTTGAACATAAGTGCTGGAGACTCGAAAATGCAAAAAACTGGTTTTGGGCCATTGTTAAAGGGTTTTAAAAGAGCAAAATTTAATGATCTTGAATCGGTTAAAAAAATTATCTCAAAAAAAACTGCAGCAATTTTTATTGAACCGATTTTGGGAGAATCTGGAATTATTAGAGCAACTAATCCTTTCTTAAAAGGCCTTAGAAAAATTGCTGACCAGCACAATGCGTTGTTAATTTTTGATGAGGTTCAAAGCGGTATTGGGAGAACTGGAACTTTAATGGCGTATATGGGATATGGAGTTACGCCTGATATTTCAACACTCGCAAAGGGCTTGGGAGGAGGAATACCCATTGGAGCTACTCTAGCTAAAAAGCATATTGCCGAAGCTTTTCAACCTGGAACTCATGGTAGTACTTTTGGAGGAAACCCGTTAGCGTGTATCGTTGCTAAAAAAGTGGTAGAAATTATATCTTCGCAGAAGGTTTTATCTGGAGTTATTAAGAAAACAATTTCTTTTTCAAAAGAACTAGAATCTTTATCAAAAAAATACGATATGTTTTCAGAAATCAGAACTGCTGGACTATGGATTGGATGCGATTTTAAAACTATTAAATCATCAGATTTCATTCAATCTGCTTACAAAGAAGGCTTAATAGTTGTTCAAGCTGCAGGAGAAAAAACAATACGTCTAGCACCTTCCCTAATAATTTCGGACAAAGAAATCAAAGAAGGTTTTGAGAGATTTGAAAAAGCATATAAAAAAATCTCTTAAAAGATTTTCATAAAAATTCTTGTCTTAAAAGTATTTTTTCTTAACATATTAAAAGTGAAGATTTTTAAATTCATAAAATTTTTCTTTTTAGTATTTCTTATTAGTGCATGTGCTGGTCCTGCTACTCAAAGGATATCTATTGATAATGAAGCGCTCGATGCAGAAACAAAGTTGCAACAAAAATTGTCATTAGAAAAAGTGAAGGCTAGATATGAAAGGTTACAAAAAGTTGGTTATCCGATTCTGAAAAACTCAGCCGATCTATGCAAAAACACAATAAACTCTTTAGGGGTTATGTTTAATGCATATGTGGCCACCGAAAAATATTCTGATATTGAAAAAGAGGTTTATGAAATTGATGAAGGCCTGAAGCTTACTTTCGTTATTCCAAGCTCAGCTGCCTTCAAGAGCGGTTTAAGAAAAAATGACGAAATATTATCAATAAATAACATTCAAGTTGGTGAAGATCGAGAAGAATTTCACAAAAACTTAGAAAAGATTAGAAAGAAATCTGAGACTTTAAAAGTTACCTATAAAAGAAATGGAGTAGAGGGGATTACAAGCTTTGATCCAGATTTAATTTGTAATTACCCAATTTTATTAGTTCAAAATGATTCGGTAAATGCTTTTGCAAATGGAAGTCAAATTGGAATTACTACAGGGATGATAAGATTTGCTCAAAAAGACGAAGAGTTGGGGCTGGTAATAGCTCATGAGCTTGGGCATAACATTATGGATCATGTTTCAAAATTAAGATCTAACTCTATTTTGGGTACTATAGTTGATCTAGCAGCGGCATATTACGGAGTTAACACTCAAGGAATTTTTGGCCAAGTAGGTGCAACTATGTATTCACAAGAATTTGAGGCAGAAGCTGACTATGTAGGAATTTACTATATGGAAAGAGCGGGATATTCAATTGATAACGTAGCAAATTTTTGGCGAAATATGGCAGTAGAACACCCTGGAAGTATTAACCCCAGCCATACTTCTACTCACCCTGCTACTCCGGAGAGATTTCTCGAAATCAATGCGGCAATAAAAGAAATAGAGGAAAAGAAGAAATTAAACCAAAAACTAATTCCCAACATAAACGAGGAATAATTTACTCTTCAGAAATCACTTCTAGCTTATCTACTCTTCTATATCCCTTGGGTAGAAAATTTCCTTTTCTTCCCCTTGATCCTACAAAATTCTCTAAATCTTTTGATTTAATCATATAGCTTTGCTTACCACTATATATCTTCAAATTATCTCCCTTATTGAGAGTTTTTAAAAAAATTAATCTATTCTCTTTAGCTTCAAACCTTTTTTTATCAATGTTAATTATTTTATTACCTCTACCTTTTGCCAAGACAGGCAAATCATTTGCCTCTATGAGCAGCATTTTCCCTTCTTCGGTTATGGCTGCAATATAAGAATCCTCTATAGATGAAAGTTTTTCTGGCCCCAAGGGTATCGCACCTTTAGTATTTAAAGCGGTCTTGCCTGATTTATTTTTCGTTTGTAATTCTTCTATCTTTGCAATAAAACCATACCCATTATTTGCAGTTAATACACAATAATCTTCTTCGGTGCCTGCAACAACTCCAGCAAAAGTAGAACCGGACTGAGAATTAATGCTGCTGGAAACAGGATCACCCTGACCTCTTGCTGAAGGAAGTTTATGAATTGGCAAAGTAAAGGCTTTGCCAAAGCTATCAATTATTACTGCATTTTGACTATTTCTTGCTGTTGCTGATGACAAGTATTCATCTCCTTCTCGATACTGTAAGCTTTGAGGATCAATTTCGTGACCTTTAGCGGCTCTGATCCATCCTCTCTTTGATAGCACCACTGTCATAGGATCATTTGAAATTAAATCTTTTTCATCGAATGCTTTTGCCTCTTCTGCCTCAACCAAATTACTGTTTCGATCGTCACCATATTCGTCTAAGTCTTCCTTAAGTTCTTTTTTTATTAAGGTTTTCAGCCTACTTGTGGATTTAAGAATTTTTTCAATCTCTTTTGCTTCCGTTGAAAGCTCTTTTTTTTCTAATAAAATTGCTTCTTCTTCAAGTTTTGCAAGTTGTCTAAGCCTTATGTCTAGTATTGCGTTTGCTTGTATTTCCGTTAGCTTAAATTTTTTCATTAA
>ENA-OSEY01000572-OSEY01000572.1-marine-metagenome-genome-assembly--contig:-NODE-572-length-26743-cov-4.844221_pt1 | contig 26743 bp, 23 predicted proteins | sample MGYA00248465_ERZ534230 | MGnify/ENA primary metagenome ERZ534230 (study PRJEB26409, sample SAMN06344110) | marine metagenome | isolation source: Sea water from surface | place: Atlantic Ocean:Southern...
GATCGCCGCCGAGCATGCCGATCATATTTTGCGGGTCAGTGCACAGGGTGAAGACTTGCCGGCTCGTGGCTATGCCGAGGCGCAGCGCCATCTGAAGACAATGCTATTAAAGCGCATGGCGCAGCTCGCCCGCACAGATGCCGAACTCGATACCAGCCGCCGCGAGGTGGATCACTCGCTCATCGACCTGATCGCCTCATGGAAAACCCCTGCAAGGCGGCCTAGGGCCGACACATCAGAAGGCGGCGAAATAGGCACGATGTTCCCAGTCGCTGACATGGGCGGCAAAGCTTGTGAGCTCGGCCTGTTTGATGGTGGCGTAACAGTCCATGAAGGTGGCTCCGAACCGGTCCCGGACAAACGCGTCATCGCGTGCCAGTGCCAGCGCCTCGTCAAGTGAGGACGGAAGACGGGGCAAGGCGTCGTCATAGGCATCGGCAGCGGCGGGCGGTGCTTTCCGTCCGGCCGTGACGCCGTCGAGACCGGCAAACATCTGACTGGCGAGATAGAGGTAGGGATTTGCCGCTGGCTCGCCGCCGCGATTCTCGACCCGGCTCGCGGCATCTCCATGCCTGCACAGGGCGCGGATCAGGGCGCCGCGCCCGTCATGACTCCAGCTAATTCGCTCCGGTGCTAGCGAATGCGCCCGGTAACGCTTGTACCCGGTGATGGTCGGCACGGCGAAAAGGCTCATGCTGGGTGCGTGATGCAGCAATCCGGCGATCCAGCCGGATGCGGTGTCGGTCATCGCGCCGTCCTCAGCCGGCATAAACAGGTTCGTGCCGCCGCTGTCCGCAACCGACTGGTGAAGATGCCAGCCGCTAGCAAGGCTGCCGTCGATCGCCGGTCGGCACATGAAGCTGATGTGATAGCCGTGGCGCGCCAGCGTTTGGCGAAGCGCAGAACGAAGGAGTACCATGTCATCCGCGGCTGCGATCCCTGGCCTCGCGGCGCAGGTGAACTCTATTTGGCTTGGACCAAATTCGACCTCCAGTGACCGGATAGGAATGGCCAGTGATGCGCAGGTCTCGTGAATGAGCGTCATCACCGGTTCGAGCGTGTCGGCGTAATGCTCGGTCAGAAGCTGATATCCACGGTTCAGGATTTCCACCTCCGGCGGCGTGCCGGGCTGCCCGATATCGGATGTATTCAGCGGCCTGTCGGTAAGGCGATAGACATGTGCCTCGATTTCCAGCCCGGCGTTGAACTGCAGGCCAGCCTCGACAAGGCCGGCATTTGCTCGCCTTGCGATGCCGCGCGTGTCGAGAGGAGAGGGGTTGCCATCGGTGTGAAAGATATCGGCCTGAATCCAGGCGGTGTCTCGCAGCCATGGTAGGATATGGAAACGAGCAGGATCAGGGATAAGAAGAATGTCCCCGATACCCGCCATGCCGGCGAGCCCGGTCGACTCGCCGTTCCAGACAGGCAAAACGGTACGATGGGCGAGATCTTTCAGAAGCAGGCTTGACGGCGCGGTCATGCCGTCCTCGAAGAGTGACCCGATCTGGTCTGCCGCAAAGGACTTGCCGCGGACCACGCCGTGCTGGTCGGCAAATCCGAGACGGACGGTTCTTATGCCGTCGGTCTCGACTTGCTTGATGATGTTGGCGATCTGCTTCCGTTTCGCCTCATCATGAATACCGTGCCGCGTCGAGAAGCCGGCCATGATTTACCACCCCGACCCGTCGCGGCGTTCTTGGTAATCGGCAAGCCACTCCTCGCGGGGGCAGTTGGCAGTCATGACGCTGTCGTGCCATTCCGGCCCGAGTGAATTGCCGTCAGCCGCTCGGTAGAGCGGAAGCTCGCCATGACGATCAGGGTTCGCGGCAATATCCATGGCCCGCAGCAGCATCGAGCGATACCGGCTGATGGCGACATCGGTGCCAGCAAGATGCTCCTTGCTGCGGTCGGTGATGGGGCCGGGCGATTCTACGGCCCACTGGTCATGGACATTGATGTCCATCCCCATGCCGGTATAGGTCTCGCTTTCCTGTTCGGCCGGGTCATAACCCCAGTTGTTGAACCTTCCGAGCCGTGGTTTGTAGTCGGGAACCTTGTAAAGCTCCATGCGCTGTTCGCGCATCAGCGGCTTGTCGACAGGCTTGTCGTAGCTGGTGAAATGGGCATACCAATAGCAATTATGGTCATCGACTGGCACATGCCATTGCGTAATTGCCATACTGCTGCTCATCGGGATGACGATGGCGTTAGGGAACAGCAGGTTGGTCACCCTTACATGGTCGCGCGAATCATCGAGATGCCGCCGGGCTTCGATCTGAAGTCCGAAATTGGTTCGCTTTACGTCAATGGTTGGCGCCGGGAAATTCCTCATGATCCAGGTTACGGGAATGTCGTCGTCGCCTGTACCGCTTCGAAACTGCCGCCCATAAGAATCGTCCGTGTCCTCGTCCTGAAGATAGCGATGCAGGAACGAGGCGTGTGCCGGGTCGATGCCGACCTCGACAGCCTGCAGGTAGTTGCACTCGAGAAAGCCTTTAAAGGCGAACACGTGGCTGTCAGGTGCCTGGAGGCAATCGACAGCTGGTAAGGGTGGTGGATCGCCGGGCCCGAGGTAGGCGAAAATCATGCCGTTGCGTTCGGCGCAGGGGTAGTTGGCCTGGCCGAAATGGCGAACGCGGTTGTTTTCGGGAAGTTCTCCGGGCTGATCCAGACAGGTGCCGTCTGGCGCGAAAAGCCAGCCATGGAAAGGGCAGCGTAGCCCATTTTCCTCGAGACGCCCGTAACACAGGTCGACCTGCCTGTGGGGGCAGTGTCTGTCGATCAAGCCAATCTCGCCGCTACCGTTCCGAAACAGCACCAGATCCTCTCCAAAGATGCGCACCGGAACCACTGGACGGTTTCCGGCAAGTTCATCAGTCAGTGCAACCGGTTGCCAGTAGAGCCGCATAAGGCTACCGCATCCGGTTCCTTGATCTGTTTTGGTCAGCTTTCTGTTGATCTCGTCTGCAAGCATGTCATTCCCAACATGGTAATTTAACGCTAAGTTCGAGCATTGGACGAGCTTTCGCCAGATGTCGTCCGCTAGCATTATCAAAAGTTTAACATCTGGCGCTAAAACTGCAATTTCGCGTGCGCGCCTTCGTTGGAACTCATGTCAGTACAGCATTACAGGAATGGACGGGCAGCGGTTATCGAAATCGACCGACCTCCGGTTAATGCCATAAATCAAGACATCCGCGCCGGGTTAATTGCCGCGCTGATGGCCATCGATGGCGATGATGCGGTGGATCGGATCATACTATCAGGTGCCAAGAATGTGTTCGCGGCTGGCGCCGATGCTGGTGAATTTGGCCTTCCAATGGTTCAACCTGATTTGCCGACAGTAGTGGCGGCGCTCGAGGCTTCCAAGGTGCCGGTAATCGCCGCTATAAAAGGGGCCTGCCTTGGTGGAGGTCTGGAACTGGCCCTAGCCTGCCGGTGGCGCATCGCCGCCCCAACCGCGCAGTTGGGTCTTCCCGAGGTGATCCTCGGGGTAGTCCCAGGCTCGGGCGGCACGCAGCGGTTACCACGGCTGGTCGGGATGAAGATAGCGCTATCGATGATATCGACCGGGCGCCAGGTTGGGGCCGCTGAGGCACTGGATATTGGGCTGATCGATGAGCAGGAAGAAGATCCTCTGGCAGCGGCGTTGGCCCTGCAACTTACTGATCTAAATGCCCGCCTGCCAATTTCGAAATTACCTCGCCCAAAAGCTGAACCAGAGGCGGCGGAAGCTGCGTTGGTCAAGTCACAGCGGAGAATGCCGCATCAAAGTGCACCTGAGGAAGCTGTGCGGCTAATCGGGCTTGCTGCAAGCCACGATTTTGATGATGGGTTACAGGCTGAGCGTGCCGCCTTTCTTAAGCTGCGAGATGGAGACGAATGTCGCGCACTTCGTCATATATTTTTCGCCGAACGTGGCGCGCGCGCACCAGCCCATTTGAAAGGTATCAGCACTTCGCCGCTCGAAAACATTGTCGTCATTGGCGGCGGTACAATGGGTGCTGGAATTGCGCATGCGCTCGCACGTGCGGGGAGCACCACAACATTGATCGAGTGTGATGATAAGGCAATTCATGCCGCAAGGCTGCGCATGTCCGGTCTTTATGAAGCTGCCGTAAAGCGCGGGTTGATCACCGTCGAAGCGGCAACAGAAGAGCAAAGTACAATTCGCTATCAGTCTGGCTATGGCGACATCGAGGAGGCCGGCTTGGTGATCGAGGCAGTGTTCGAGGACATGCAGGTAAAATGCGATGTCCTGAAAGCACTAGATAAGGCAGCGCCACGTGCAATACTTGCCAGCAATACCTCCTATCTCGATATCGACGTCATGGCCGGCTGTCTTTCCGACCCGTCGCGCCTTGTCGGCTTACATTTCTTTAGCCCTGCGCACATCATGAAGCTGCTTGAAATCGTCAAAGGCGTTCAGACATCGGACTATGCGCTTGCGACCGGCTATGCATTGGCAAAACACCTGCGCAAGATACCGGTCGAAGTTGGAGTGTGCGATGGATTTGTTGGTAACAGAATGCTCCAGCGGGTACGTGAGGCCGCAGAACTGCTGCTTTTGGACGGTGCTGAACCAGTGCAGATTGATCGCGCCATGCGCGGCTTTGGCTATTCGATGGGGCTTTACGAGACCCAAGACATGTCAGGCCTCGATATCGCATGGGCTAACCGGAGACGCCAGGAGGCAACGCGCGATCCTGAACGGCGTTACAGCAAAGTTCAGGATCAGGTCTGTGAGGCCGGCTGGCTTGGCCGTAAGGCTGGTCTCGGCTGGTATGTGTATGAGGATGACAAGTTGATAGGGCCGAACCCGTCTGTGTCGCCGCTAATCGAAGCCGAGGCGGCTCGCCACGGCATCTCTCGACGCGAGCTTTCCGACAAAGCAATACTTCAGACTTTGATGCTGGCGCTTATAAATGAGGCTGCGAATATACTTGATGAAGGAATTGCCCGGTCTGCTTCGGATATCGATCTCGTATTGGTTCACGGTTATGGATTTCCACGTTTCCGCGGTGGACCGCTTCATTATGCTGATCAGTTGGGAATTCAGAGAGTTCGAGAAGGGCTCGAAATACTCAATAAGGGCGATAGTGTTATTTGGAGGATCTCCCCATTGATTTTGAAGTTGGCAGATACAAACGGTAGCTTTGGCGAAAGACGTCGCAGCTCTTAGCAAATTGTTGTGACAATGCAGTCATTGTAAACGAATGAAAGATTTATTGGGGAAAGAGTGTGGCAAATGACTAAGTCGCGTGAAGCGTGGATTTGCGATTATGTTCGCACACCGTTTGGGCGTTACGGTGGTGATTTGTCCCCTGTTAGGACAGATGATCTTGGTGCTATTCCGCTGGAAGCACTGATCAGCCGAAATCTGAAACTGGATAGTAATCGGATCAATGAAATTTTTATGGGCTGTGCGAATCAGGCTGGTGAAGATAATCGCAATGTTGCTCGAATGTCGGCGCTTCTTGCGGGGCTGCCGGAAAAAGTGCCGGGTACAACAATAAATAGACTATGTGGCTCAGGAATGGACGCGATAGGGCAAGCGGCCCGAGCAATCAGATGCGGTGAGGCTGATCTTGTTTTGGCTGGAGGGGTTGAGTCCATGAGCCGTGCACCCTTTGTCATGCCGAAGGGCGAAAAGGGCTTTTCTCGCGATCTAAGCATCTACGACACAACCATTGGCTGGCGCTTCATAAATGAGAGAATGCATGCCTTGTATGGCACAGATTCTATGCCTGAGACTGCAGAAAACATCGCGCAAGACTTTAAAATTTCCCGACTTGATCAAGATCTCTATGCGGCACGTTCACAGGAAAGAACACATGAAGCACGTGATTGGTTGCAGGGAGAAATAACCGCTGTGACCGTTCCGCAACCAAGGAAGGGTCCGAAAATCGTCACGCAGGATGAACACCCCCGCCCGGGTACATTGTTGGAAGACCTTGCCAGACTGCCCGCGCCATTTCGCGAGAATGGAACGGTTACTGCCGGTAACGCCTCTGGAGTGAATGATGGTGCGGCGGCGGTGATATTAGCCACGGAGCAGGCTGCGAAGGAGAATGGGTTACAATGCCTGGCGCGCATTTCCGGTATGGCGTCTGCTGGCGTGGAGCCACGAATTATGGGTATAGGCCCGGTGCCTGCAACCAGAAAGCTGATGGATCATCTCGATTTAAGCATTGATGACTTCGATGTTATCGAAATCAATGAAGCATTCGCCGCACAGGTTTTGGCCGTCATTCGAGAGTTTGGCCTTGAAGACAGCGCAGAGCACGTAAACCGGAACGGTGGGGCAATCTCGCTTGGTCACCCGTTGGGCGCTTCCGGTGCGCGTCTGGTTGGAACGGCTGCGAGAATGCTGTCCGAAGGTGGTCACAAGCGTGCTCTTTGTACCATGTGCATTGGTGTTGGTCAGGGGATAGCCGTAGCCCTCGATGCCGCCTAGCAACGACCATATTCAAGCAGGTGGTTAGGCTGGCCCCGATCATTCGCCGCCAGATCTGGGATGGTCCGGCAACGATGAAATCAGCCGGCCAGTCTATCCTCGTCATCGACAAGAACATCACGGTGCTGGCGCGCCTCGCCGACCATTATGTGATCCTGGAAAAGGGACAGGTGGTCTGGCAGGGGGGCAGAGCCGCGCTCAGGGCCGGCAAGGACCTGATGGCGCGGTATCTTGGCGTATAATCACCTGAGTGAGGCCGGGATCAGGTTCCTCGAGGCTAGGGCGCATCCGGCACGGGTGCGTCCGGTACCATCAGGCCGGCATTCTTGAGATCGGTCCAGAACGCGCCGGGAACGGCTTCCCCGAACCATTCCAGGATTTGCGCCAGCTCGCCGGCCTCGCGCGGCCCCGGGATCACCGAGGTGACGATGTCGTTTGCCAGCGGGAACTGCAGGGCCGCGGCGGGCAGCGTCACGCCATGGTTGTCGGCGACGGCGCCGATCTGCCGGACCTTATCCACCACCTCTGCCGGTGCTGTGGCATAGTTCCACATCTCGCGCCCGACAAGAACGCCAGAATTGAACGGCCCGCCGCAGATGATTGATGTGCCGGCGGCACGGCAGGCCGGAAACAGCTCTGCCATCGGGGTCTGTTCAAGAAGCGTGTAGCGGCCGGCCAGCAGGAAGACATCCCAGCTGCCGATGCCGAGCGCGTCCATGCAGACCTCGTTCTCGTTCACGCCGAGGCCGATGGCCCTGACATGGCCGGCTCGGCGGATCTCGTCCATGGCGCGGTAGCCACCCTCGGCAAGGTCGCGGAAATGGCGGGCATTGTCCTCGCCATGGGTGAATGTGCCGATGTCATGCGCCAGAAGGATGTCGATCCGGTCGAGGCCGAGCCGCTGCAGATTATCCTCGAAGGCGCGCATGATGCCGTCATAGCCATAGTCATAGACGACATGAAACGGCAGCGGATCGACCATTCCGAAATCGGCAGGGTTGTCCACCGGCCCGGGTTTCAGAAGCCGGCCGACCTTGTCGGACAGGATGTAGTCGGTGTGGCGCAGAAGGTCGCCCATGACACGTTCGGACCGGCCGAAGCCGTACCATGGCGCGGTATCGAAATAGCCGATCCCGGCATCCTTCGCCGCCTGGATCAGCTCCGCCGCCTGGCGATAGTCGAGATCGATAAAATTCCCGCCGAGCGGCGCGCCGCCGAGGCCGAGCGCGTCGATCATCAATCCGGTCCGTCCAACCTGCCGCTTTTCCATCAGCCCGGTTCCCTCATGCTAATGTGCCTTTATGCTCTTGTCCCTATGCCCGCATCTAGACGCCGCGCCTCCGGCGCCGTGCCTTCATCGCCTCATGCGCCTCGGGTGTGCCGTCATGAAACGAGCCGAACCACTTGTCCAGCGGCACCATGCCGTCGGCATAGTTCACCTCGAAATATTTGTGATGCAGGTAGTGCGCGTAATAGGAGGCATCCATCGAGGCATCCTCGCCGACCACCAGCCGATCGAACCCGGTATGTCCCTGCGCCGGTGCGACGCCAAGGCGTGAGGCGAGGTTGATCATGTGGATCGGGTGCGCCGGGACGAAGAAGAAGATCAGGACGGAGGAAAAATAGATCACATGCTCGATCGGGTGCATCGACAGCCCCGACCACGGCCCCGGGTTGGTGTTCCGGTGATGAAGCTGGTGCGCGATCCGATAGAGCGGCGGCCAGTGAAGGAAGCGATGGGCAAAGTAGAACCCGACCTCGTGAACGAACGGCACGAGGAAGAACAGCGCCATGAAGCTGAGCGGGTTTTCCGACGGGTTGACCATCGTCGCGTGCCCGTTGGCATAGGCCCACAGCAACAGCACCTCGTAGCAGGTCCAGATCGGAACCCCGCTGGCGAGTGTCCAGAACATGTTGTCCTTGGTCTGGTTGTTGAAGGTGAAACGCTCGGCGTTCTCGTCGGGCCATTTGCGGTTGTATTTGTATTCGGTGTCCTGCTTGCGCCAGACATATAGCCACATATGCCACGCCCCGTAGACAAGGATCGCAAGCACGATGTTGCGCGCGAGGATCACCGCGAACCAGGACAGCGACAATGTCTGGAAATGTTCCAGCGGCGGCGTCAGATAGACCCAGATGAAGATGGCGAGAAGCGCGTAGGGAATGTTCCAGGGAAGAAGATAGCCGGGAAAACCGAAGAACCATTTCACCAGCGCTTTCGGCTTTGGTGGCCAGGCAAAGGCCGGGCCATAGCTGATCGGCCTGTCCGGCACCCAGTTGCCGCGCGCGTCTTCACGTCCGAATTGCGATTCACTCATGCCATCCTCCCTCGACGGGGCCGCCATGCAGTCTTCAATTCGGCGGTCCTGAATTCCATGCGCCTCAAGACAATCACCCGAAAGGATACACGGACGGCGCGGGAATTCAAATCAGCCGCGCGCCGCGTCCGCTACCAGGCTGGCCGCCCCGAACAGGCCTGAATCACCGCCAAGCCCGGCTTTCACGACCGGCACGTCCCTGAAGGGCGGCATGGCGTCGCGGCGGATGACCTCATGGATGCCGCCGTCCAGAAGGTCGAAACCGTTCGACACCCCGCCGCCCATGATCACGCGGTCCGGGCTGAACATATGGATGACCGAGGTGATTCCCTGGCCGAGATACATGGCCTCGCGTGCCAGCAGGTCGATGCAGGTTCTGTCGCCGGCACGTGCACCTTCGAAGACATGACGGGCATCGATGTCCGGAATGTCCGAGAGGAAGCCGCTGCCGGTGGCCGCGTCGACCGCCCGGTCACGCAGCGCCGAGCCGGAGGCGAGTGCCTCGAAACAGCCGGTGGTGCCGCAGGGGCAGACGGGGCCGTTCTGGGCCATGCGCATATGGCCGAGATGCCCGGCTATTCCCTTGCGTCCGTGAAGAAGTCTGCCGTCGACCACCGCGCCGCCACCGATGCCGGTGCTGACCGTCAGATAGACGATGTTCCGCACGCCCCGGCCGGCACCGTGCAGCCACTCACCCAGTGTCGCGGCGATGGCGTCATTCTCGACATGAACGGGGATGCCCGTCCGCTCGGCGAGGGCGTGTCCGACGGGAAACCCGTCCCAACCGGGCAAGGTCGGAATTCTTGTCACCTTGGCGGTTTCGGTGTCGATCGGGCCGGCAAGCGACAGGCCGATGCCCTTGATCTGGGCGCGCGAGCCGGCTGGGCACAGCCTGTCGACCAGCATGTCGATCTGGTCCATGACGCCAGACGGCCCGCCGGTGACATCCGTCGGCACCGCCTCGCGCGCCAGAATGGCGTTGTTCTCGAAAAGCGCGAGGCGCAGCTGCGTGCCGCCGATATCGATCGCTATGATCCTGCCGCCCGTCATGTCACGACGGACCCTGCTGTGCGTGAACCCAGGCCATGCGTGCGGCAAGGTCGTCCGCACCAAAGGCAAGCGATCCCATGACAATGGTGTCGGCGCCTGCATGCCGGAGGCCGGGGACGGTGTGCTCGCGAATGCCGCCATCCGCCGCGAGAAGAACCTGCGCGCCGGCCTCGTCGATCATCTGCCTTGCCTCGGCCAGCCTGTTCTCGGCCTGCGGGTCGAGCCCGACACCCTTGATTCCCATCCTTGTTCCCAGGAGCGTCAGCATCGAAATCCCGTCCAGCCGGCTCTGGACCGATGCCACCGGCGTGTGAAGCTGCAGGACGATGCCGGCCGCCAGCCCCTTGCCATGGATATGGTCGACCGCCGCCGCGGCATCGGCGTTTTCAGCATGCACCGAAATGATATCGGCACCGGCTTCGGCGAACTGGTCGATCTGGTCCATCAGCGCGGTGTCGGCGACCATCAGATGGACATGCACCGGCTTGTCGGTCAACGGCCGGATCTGGGCAATCAGGTCGGGAAACAGCAGCATGGCCGGCGAGAAATGCCCGTCCGCCACATCCGCGTGATAGATATCTACATATTCGTCAACGCGCGCCACGTCATCCGCCATCCGCACCAGATCGGCGGACCACAGGGAAAATTCGGCAAGAAGCCTGCCACCGGGAAGGGCAGCAAGCATGTCGGCGCGTCCATTCATCACAAGACCTCCCTGAGGAACCCGCCAACCGCATCGCGGAATTCCCTGACATACGCCTTGCGATTGTCCGACTTCGGGGTGATTTCGACAAGCTCTGCCTTTGGAATCTGAGCTGCGAGGGCCTTTGCCATGTCCAGCGGGTGCGCGAGGTCGCGCCCGGTCCCGATGACCAGCGCGGGCACATCTATTCGTGACATGGCACCGAGGCCGACCCCCGGCCCATCACCCGCGATCGCCGCCAGCAGTGCCTGTGTCTGATCGGTTGGCCGGCGGTTGAAGAACCCATGATAGGAGTTCATATTGTCCGGCGCCGCGTCGGCAATTGTCTTCGCCATGGCGGATTCCTCGAACATCCGGCGTGCCGTCCCGGGGTCATGCTGGCCGAGATCGCGTGCGATCTGCCGGTGTGGCGCGAGATTTGCCGGTGCCGGTTGATCGACCCATGCGGGGCGGCCTAGCACCAGGCTCGCTGCAAGCTCCGGCCGGTCGGCGGTCAGGCGAAGCGCAATGGCCGCGCCCATGGAAACGCCGCCAATGACGGCCGGTCCGCGGTCCAGCGACTCCAGATATGCCGTCGCATCTTCGGCAAGACGACGGATCGACAGCTCTCTCATGTCACCGATTTCCGATCCGCCATGTCCGCGGCTCTCCAGAGCGTGGCATTGCCATCCGGCATCATCCGGGAATAGCTCCAGCGGTTGCAGCGCGTCGCCGCACAGCCCGTGAAGAAACAGGAACGGCCGTCCCTTACCGGCAATCTTCACTGAGAGCTTCAGCCCATCAATCGTGACATATTCTGTGGTGGTCGCGGTGGTCACGGAACAAGCCTCCGCACCTGGCCGGTCAGGAATTCCGCCACGGCCGGCGCATCCGATTGTGACATGCCGTGTGCAATCAATGGTCCGTCAAAGCCGCATGCCTCCAGCCCGCGCAGAAAATGCGGCCAGTCGACGACGCCCTTTCCCGCAGGTGCGACCGTGCCGTCGGCATGCCGGTCCTTGGCATGTGCCAGCACGGTCATCGGGCCAAGACGGTCAAGCGCCTGGTCGATTGTGCGTTCATGGCTGGCCGGTGCCACGTCCTCGATCAGGTTGGCCGGGTCGAGAACCATGCGGATCGGCCCGCCCGGAAACGCCGCCAGCAGATCTACCGCACGTCCGGCGTCGCAGACGATATTGGCCGGTTCCGGCTCGACCCCGACCATCACGCCATGCCGGTCGGCATGGTCGCAGATGATGTCGAACTCCCGGCACATCTCGGCCCAGCTTTGCGGGTCGTCATTCGACGGGTGGCGGCGCCATTTGTCCTTTGCGTGTTTGCTGCCGCTGCAGACCGTCACGATGTGGCAGCCCATGCCGGGCGCGCGTTCGCAAATGGCGATGAAGGCCCGCCGTCCGGCGGCCAGCCGTTCGGGATCGGGGTCTGTCATATTGTAGGTGGCCGATATGGCGGCGATGCCGATGCCTGTCCCGGCGCTGGCCTCTCGCACCTCTCTGGCGGCATCTTCGGAGATGGCCTCGGGCAGTGACCCAAGGCCGGAACAGGCCATGTTGTACTGCACAGTGCTGAAGCCGGCATCGCGGCTTGCGGCGAGAACAGTGGCGGGGTGGTCGCCTTCGAAAGTCTTGGCGAACACCCCGACCCGCATCAGACGGCCCCTGACACGTTGGCGAGGTTTACCGGCTTGCCCGTTGCGGCGGATTCGCCGATGGCGAGCATCGCCCTGACCGAGGCGATGCCGTCCGCAACATCCGCGCCGCTGACCGGCCTGTCGGTCAGCACCGCATCGGCAAAGCTCTCGAGCTGCCGCCGGTAGAAATGTGCATCAGCCCCCAGGACGCGTGACGACGCGCCGGTGGATTCGCGGAAAATATCGACCTCGCTGGCGCGGAACAGCCACGGGTTGAAGGTTTTGGCAATGACACTCCCATGCTCGCCATAGAGCTGGAAGCCCTCGTGCCAGTCCATGCGTACGGCGACGGTCAGGTCGAGGTGGCCGAGCGCGCCGTTGGCGAATTCAACATCGACGAACCAGCTGTAGGCGCCGAAGCGCTGCAGGTGGCGCGCCTGCACGGCAATAATCTCGCCACACAGATAGCGTGCCGTATCCACGAGATGGCAGCCATGCGCCAGCATGTAATATTGCTGCAGGTCGGCTTTCGGGTCGTGGTCCGGCCTGCGGCTTGCCGTGCTCCTGACGATCAGCGGCTGGACGGCGTCCGTCATCGCGTAACGGTGGGTCGAATCACAATACCAGGCCTTGAAGGCCAGCATGTCACCCATCTCTGAATCGATGAATTCCCTTGCGCTCTGCAGGCCGGGATCGAACCGCTTCATGTGTCCGACCTGCAGCTTCAGCCCGCTTTCGGCAACAGCCCTGCCGAGCGCTTCCACCTCTTCCAGCGTCACGCCGAGCGGCTTTTCGCATAGCACATGCTTGCCCGCCGCCAGTGCCTGGAGCGCGGCCGGAACGTGGAAGGCATCTGCGGTGGCGATAATCACGGCATCGAGTTTCGGGTCTGCCAGCATCCGCTCATAGGACGCGAAACAAGTCTCGGCACCATGGGTGACGGCGAACCTCTCGACCAGATCGGGGGCGACGTCGCAAATCGCATAGAGATTTGTATTCTTGCCTTTGGTGACGCTTTGGAAATGCCCGGCCTGGGCGATCGGGCCGCATCCGAGAACACCGATATTCAGACAGTTTTCCGGCTTCGCAGTCATCACCATCTCGCCTTGCTCATCGCGGGTCAGGCAAGCTCGGGGAATACCTGACACATGAATATTGGCATACAAACGACCTGCCTGCGCGGGAAATCTGGCTCTTCCCTATCTGCACTATTCCCAATGCCGGATTTTTGCACTACGGTTTTAAATAACAAAGGGTCGCAAAGCGTCGAAAAACGGCGCGCATAAATCAACGACCCACACATCAGTGGAGGACAATAACATGACAATTCGCAAGAGTTTGTTGGGCTTAACGGCTGGTGCCATGGCGCTTGTCGGTGCGGCCCCGGCCGCCATGGCGGGTGAGTTTGACGGTGTTACCGTCAACATTCTAACCCGTCCCGGCTACGTCATCGCGGGCCGCCTGGTCGAGCGTGGTGTTGAATTCCAGGAGGCAACTGGCGCCAAGATCGTTGTCACTGAAGTTCCCTATGCAGAAATTTTCCCGAAGATCCAGAGCGACTGGTCGACTGGCACCAACTCGATTGATGTTGGCGTATTCGCAGCCGGCTGGGGCGTCGAGCTTGATGCAGCAGGTCTACTTGAGGATCTGGACCCCTACATCGCCAAGGACGACAAGATCGACCTTGACGACGTTGCGCCATATTTCCGCGAGTTCGGCCAGAAGGTCGGCGGTAAGACCAAGCTGCTGATGGTCGATGGCGACTTCCAAATGGTCTATTACCGCAAGGACGTTCTCGACGCTGCCGGCGTGCAGCCGCCTAAGACCTGGGAAGACTATCTCGAGGTGGCGTCCAAAATTCATGGCAAGGACATGAATGGTGACGGTGAGGGCGACTTCGGTTCCTGTATCTTCAAGAAGCGTAATGCCCAGTCCTACTTTGCAATCCAGACTTTCGCAGCGCCGATCGTTCAGACGCAAGGCACTGCCCAGGGCTTCCACTTCAACAATGCTACGATGAAGCCTATCGTCAATAATGCTGGATGGAAGAAGGCGTTTGAACTTTACAAGGAGACCGGAAAGTACGGACCGCCCGAAGAGTTGAACCTTGACATTGGTGACACCCGTGCACTTTTCAAGGCAGGCCGTTGTGGCCTTCTGGTTGAGTGGGGCGACCCAGGACCGCTGCAGCTTGACGATGACGCGACTGCCATTAAGGGCAAGCTCTATGCGATTTCTGCACTCGGTTCGCGTGAGGTTCTCAACCGCGCTACAGGCGAGCTGGTTCCAGTCAATAATGTGAATGCGCCCCATGCAATCGACGGTATCAACTATGCCCCGTTCGCCGCTTTCGGTGGCTGGGCCGGTGCCGTTAACAAGGGGGCCGACCAGAAGACCAAGGACGCCGCATATGCGTTCCTGTCCTATATGAACCAGTCCGCACAATCGAGTGTCGATGTGACCATCGGCGCCACGGGCTACAACCCGTATCGTCTGTCGCAGCTGTCCAGCCCCGACCTGTTCGTCAAGGCCGGCATGCCGCAGGCCCTTGCCGAGAACTACATCGGTGCGATCAACGGTGCTCTGAACAGCCTCAACATGGCCTCAGACATGAAGATCCCGGGTGCCCAGAAGTACACTTCGGTGGTTCTCGACACTGAACTGGCACGCTATCTGGCAGGCGAGATCTCGGTTGAGGAAGCTCTCGAGAATATCGAAGAGGGCTGGGAAGAAGTCACCGAAGATTTCGGTCGTGACGAGCAGATCGCTGCCCAGGCACTTGCGCTCGGCAGCTGATATCGGTCCCGATGTCATATCAAACCAATACCAGCCAGCCGGGGGCTTCCCCGGCTGGCCTCTCATCCTCTGACCGGTGGCGCGAGTGGGTCGACCGCCACGCTGGCACCTTCTTCATTGCGCCTGCCGTCAGCCTTATTCTGATTTTCGCCATTTTCCCGACCATCTATTCAATGGTCTTCGCGCTCAGCCGGGTCCGCTTCACTGGTGACGGTTTGAAGTTCCGCTATGTTGGGCTGCGCAATTTCGAGAAGCAGTTCTTCGGCAGCAGCGAGGTGCATTTCCTCGGCCGGACTGAGCCTTTCAGCATCTTCGGCATGCTTGTCTTTGCCGTCATTGTTGTTGCTGTTCTCTGGTGGCTCTACCGCTCTTGGAAGACGGCGACATGGGTGCGCATGCTCGGCCGCTCTATTTCTGCCGCCATGGCCATTTTCCTCGGCTATATTCTTTGTGCTTCGCTGTTGTCGGGAAATGCCATCGGCACACTCTACACGACACTGTTCTATGTTCTTGTCGGCTGTTTCGTTCAGTTCGTGATCGGCACCGGCCTAGCCTTCCTGTGCTCGCAGCCGATCAGGGGGCGGAATTTTTTCCGGGTGCTGTTCTTTATTCCGCTGATGGTCACGCCGCTTGGCGTCGGCTTCGCGATGCGGATGATTGCCGATGTCACAAAGGGGCCGTTCGAGCCCATCCTCGGTGTGCTGGGCCTTCAGGACTGGGTTTGGTCGGCAAGCCCGTGGTCAGCGCGTTTTGTAATGATGATCTGTGATTCCTGGCAATGGATTCCGTTCATTTTCATCTGCATGCTGGCGGCGCTGGAAAATGTGCCGCGCGACCATGTCGAGGCGGCGCAGGTCGATGGCGCGTCCAGCTTCCATATTTTCCGCGAGGTGACCTGGCCGCAGGTCGTGCCGGTGGCGGTGACGGTGCTGCTGATCCGCGCCATCGAGGCGTTCAAGATCATGGATCTGCCGAACATCATGACCGGCGGTGGTCCCGGATCCTCGACAGAATCCATGACGCTGCATTCAGTCTATGTCTGGCGAGCTAACGACATGGGCTCGTCGGCGGCCATTGCCTATCTGCTGCTGATCCTGACCGTGGTGGTCTGCGCGTCCTTCTTCAACTACGTGGTCCTCGGACAGATACGAAAGACAAGGGCATGAGCGGCGCGCACACCAAATTCGACCTGCAGAACCGGGGCTTGCTCGAAAAGATGTTCGAGCCGCCTGCCGTCGGCAAGATGGCACCGGTGGCCAAGATCGTGGTCTACAGCTTTCTTGCCATCTGGTCGCTGTTTGTGCTGTTCCCGATTTACTGGGTGATCATCACATCCTTCAAGGATGCGGCGGCGGTCAATCAGGGGCCGAGCTATTTTCCGTTTGTGGATTTCCAGCCGACGCTTGATGCCTGGCGGATCAATTTCACCGCCGACCCCTATTGCGACATGGCCGCGATCGCCCGCCAGCTTTATCTGCTGGCGCATAACAGCGTTGCCTTTGTCCTGTCGCCGGTGGTCACGATCCCGCCGATGGAGCCGCAGATCTGCAAGATCTACCTCGCCTTCACCAACTCGGTGGTCATCAGCATCATCTCGACCATTTTCTGTGTCGCTGTTGGGTCCATGGCCGCCTATGCGCTGGCGCGAATCCAGTACCGGCCCAAATTCGGCAACATCATGATCTTCGTGCTGCTGATTGTCGGGGTCATTTTGGCGACCACCTATGCCGGTGTGCCCTGGTGGATGTCTTCGGCGGTGGCGCTGGCGCTGTTCTTCTTTCTTGCGCGCGCGCTCGGGCGGCATTTCAAGATGTCGCTCGGCAATGGCGATATCCTGTTCTGGATGATCTCGCAGCGCATCCTGCCACCGATCGTGGTGGTGGTGCCGCTTTATGTGATGTTCCAGGCGGTGCGCCTTCTGGATACGCATCTGGCGCTGATCCTGCTTTATGCGGTGGCCAACCTGCCGATTGTCGTCTGGCTGATGCACGATTTCTTCGCCAATTTGCCGATCGAACTGGAGGAGTCCGCACAGCTCGACGGCGCGACCCGGTTCGGAATTTTCTGGGAAATCGTGATGCCGCTGACACGGCCTGGCCTGGCCGCCACGACGTTGCTGATTCTTGTCCTCAACTGGAACGAATATCTTTTTGCCGTGTTCCTTTCGACCGTGAAGGTGCAGACCATGCCGATCATGGTCGCGGCCAAGAACACTGGCGAGAAAGGTGTGTTGTGGTGGGAGATGTGCGCCGTCACCGTAGTGATGATCATTCCGGTGATCATCATGGCGGTCCTGTTGACGCGGTTTATTTCAAAGGGCGTTCTTCTCGGCGCTGTTAAGGGGTAGGAGATGACAGACGGCAATACCAAGGCTTCGGTCAAGTTTGACGCCGTGCAGAAGAGCTTCGGCAGCGTGAAAGTGCTGGAGGAGTTCAATCTCGAGGTCGATCCGGGGGAGTTCCTTGTGCTGCTGGGAGCGTCCGGTTCGGGAAAGACAACGGCGCTTCGCATCCTGTCGGGGCTGGAGACTCCGAGCGCGGGACGCGTGCATATCGGTGAGCGCGATGTCACCGAAGTGCTGCCGAAATATCGCGACATCTCGATGGTGTTCCAGTCCTATGCGCTCTATCCGCACAAGACCGTTGCCGAGAATATCGGGTTTCCGCTTAAGGTGAAGAAACTACCGAAGGCCGAGATGGACGCGGCCATCCTCGATGCGGCGAAGCAGGTCCAGCTCGAGGCGCTGCTCGATCGCTATCCGCGCGAGCTGTCGGGCGGCCAGCGTCAGCGCGTTGCGCTCGCACGGGCGATCATCCGCCGCCCGTCGGTGTTCCTGATGGACGAACCGCTGTCCAATCTCGATGCCAAGCTGCGCGGCCATATGCGGGCCGAGCTGAAGCATATGCAGGGCACGCTCGGCATCACCACGATCTATGTCACCCACGACCAGATCGAGGCGATGACTCTGGCGCACCGTGTGGCCGTGCTGGAAAAGGGCGTGCTGCAGCAGCTGGCCTCACCGTCCGAAATCTACAACAATCCGGCCAACCTGTTCGTCGCGCAGTTCATCGGGTCGCCGGCGATGAATGTCATCCATGGCAGCCTCGAGGGGGCGAGCTTCCAGACCAACGGGGCCAAGGTAAAGACCAGGGTAAAGGGGCAGATCGCCAAGGCTGTGGCCGGTGTCAGGCCCGAGGACTGCAGTGTCACCGACCCGAAAAAGGGCACGATCAGCGGTCAGATCTACACCACCGAACTGATCGGCGACCACACGCTTGTCACGGTCAATTGGGGGAACGACCAGATTGTGGTGAAAGCGCACAAGGACTTCGACGGCAAGCAGGGCGATGCTGTCGGCGTCGTGCTGCCGCCGGAAAATCTGTATATTTTCGACGAGACGAGCGGCGAACGCATTCGCTGAACACGGGGGATTGAATGGCGGTCCGGATCGATCTTCACCGTTCCAGTTTCGAAAGCCGCGAACGCCGGCTTCTCGAGACTGGCGAATTCACCGTCTCGGCCTTCAGATATGACTCCGGGATCGAGGCGCTGCGTGTCTGCAATGCCCGCGGCGAGATCATTGTGCTGCCCTTCAAGGGACAGCAGATCTGGCGCGCTGGGTTCGACGGCCGCGACCTCACGATGCGGTCGATGTTCGACGAGCCCGTTGACACGCAGGTCTATCTGGAAACCTATGGCGCCTTCATGATCCATTGTGGCCTGGCCGGCCTCGGTGCGCCGGGCCCCGATGACACACATCCGCTGCATGGCGAGTTGCCGAATGCGCCGTTCCAGAAAGCCTGGCTCGTGATTGACGAGGGCGAGGGAACCGTGGCGGTCGGCGGCAGCTACCAGCATACGGTCGCTTTCAGCACCAATTATTTGGCGACGGCGCAGGTTGCCATGACGGCGGGCTCCGCGCTTCTGGGCGTGTCGCTCGCGGTGGAGAACCTGAAGCAGACGCCGATGGAAATGATGTATCTGGCCCATGCCAATTTCCGGCCGGTGGATCATGGCGAGCTGCATTACACTGCGTCCTATGATGCAGGCTCGGTCAGGGTGCGGACCTCCATCCCGGCGCATATCTCGCCGAAGCCGGACTATATGGCCTTCATCGAGACACTTGCCCGGGACCCGCTGCCGCACCACCGGATGGATCCTGCACTCGCCTTTGATCCAGAGGTGGTCTTCAGCATCGACATGATGGCTGACGGCGACGGGCTGGCCCATGCCATGCAGGCGCATCCCGACGGCACGGCCGACTATATCGGCTTCCGTCCTGACCAGGCGCCGGTCTGCACGCGCTGGGTCTGCCGCACCCCGGACCAGGACGGGCTGGGAATCGCCTTTCCGGCGACGGCCGAGGTCGAGGGCTATACCGCCGAAAAGGCAAAGGGCCATGTGATCGAGCTTGTCGGCGGTGCCACATGGAACATAGATATCAGTATGGGCCTGCTGACCGCGACGGAGGCCGCCGGTCTCAAGGACAGGATTGACGCTGTCAGGAACGGCTAGCCGAGGCTGAACGAATTCTCTGCCATGCCGCGGATGCCGGTTTCGATAGCGAACAGGCTGCCTGCCAGCCGGTCGTCAGGCGCGCGGTCGGCAGCCGCAGTCGTAACATACAGCGTTGTCAGCTCGGGTCCGCCGAAGGTGCATGTCGTGACATTGCCGGCGGGGATGTCGATCACCCGGTCGATGCCGCCGTCGGGCGCCACACGCACGACACAGCCACCGCCATAGCGGCAATTCCAGAGATACCCCTCGCCATCCATGGCTGATCCGTCGGGGAGGCCGCGCTCAAAGCCGGCGAAGAAGGGTCTTCCTGATCCGATATCTCCGCTTTCGATATCGTAGTCATAAACCCTGATCTCGTTCTTCAGCGTGTCGCCGAAATAGAACCGCCGCCTGTCGGGTGACCAGCACAATGTATTGGGTATGCCGATTCCTGTCTCGATCACCTCTATTGGCCTGCCATGCCGGTAGCGGTAGAGCGTTCCCTTGCCGCCCACGACTGGCAGACCTTCTCCGTTCGGGCCGACATTGTTGCCCATCGAGCCGATCCAGAACGCGCCGAGGGGATCGCTCCGCCCGTCATTGAACCGCAATTCCGGCCAGCCGCTCAGAGTGGCAGCCAAATCTTCGCGCGTGCCGGCTTCCGGATTGAACAGGATCAGCTGTGATCCAAGAGCGACCAGCAGACACCCCTTTTTGTCCGTCAGTGACAGGGCGACGACCGGCTGGTCGAACATATGGGTGCGCGTGGCACCGCTGTCCGGATCGTGGCTGTGCAAAAGAAAGCGGTTGATATCGGTCCAGTAAATCCGGTTCGCGGCCGCGTCCCAGGTGGCGGCTTCGCCGCAGACATCTCCTGCCGGTACGATACAAATCGGCTCCATGCCGCTAGCCCTCCGTCAACATTACAAACATCCCCATGGTGCCCCGACGCGGCTGCGAAGGCGAGGGGAGAGTTGATCTGGCTTTCCCGCTCGCGCAAGATTGGAAGATTGGAAGATCGGGAGGTGTGAAGATCATGCTTGAGACCTGGCGTTGGTTTGGGCCGGACGATCCGGTGACATGTTCAGACATTCGGCAGGCCGGCGCCGACGGGATTGTCACCGCGCTTCACGCGGCCGCCCCGGGCGAGGTCTGGCAGGCCGATGACATCGCGGCCCGCAAGGGTTTTATCGAGGCTGAAGGGCTGACATGGTCGGTGGTGGAGAGCATTCCGGTGCATCCCGCCATCAAGCTTGGCAATGACAGGGCCGCACAGCATATCGACGGCTGGATCCAGACGATGCGCAACCTCGCGGCGAACGGGCTGGAGGTCATCTGTTACAATTTCATGCCGGTGGTGGACTGGACCCGCACCGACCTTCGCTGGAAGGCGCGTCGCGGCGGGCTGGCGCTGCGCTTCGATCCGGTGGAATTCGCCGCCTACGACCTGTTCGTGCTGCGCCGGGCCGACGCCGACCGGGATTACACCGCCGAGATAATCGCGCAGGCTGAGGCTCTTCACGCAAGCATGGATGAGGCCGCGATCGAGCGGTTGGAATCCACCATCATTGCCGGGCTGCCGGGCTCGGAACTGTCACATGGCCGCGAGGGCATCCGTGCCGCGATCGCCGATTATGACGGGCTGACCGCTGCCGATCTGCGGGCGAACCTGATCGCCTTCCTGGAACAGGCAGCCCCGGCGGCAGAAGAATGCGGCGTGCGGATCTGCCTTCACCCCGATGATCCGCCTTTCCCGCTTTTCGGATTGCCGCGCGTGGTGTCCACGAAGGCGGACTATGCGGCGCTGTTCGATGCGGTGCCGACACTGGCGAACGGCATCACACTTTGCGCTGGGTCCCTTGGCTCGCGCCCCGACAATAACGTGATCGACATCGCGAGGAGCTTCGCCCCGCGCATTCATTTCACCCATCTTCGCAATGTGACGATGGAGCCGTCTGGCGCGTTCTTCGAGGACGATCATCTTGACGGCGGTGTCGATATGGTGGCGCTAATTTCGGCCCTGCTTGGCGAGGAGGCGCGACGCCGCGAGGAGGGACGTGCCGATGCCGTGATCCCTATGCGTCCCGACCATGGGCATCTGCTTCTCGACGATATCGGCAAGCAGACCAACCCGGGCTATTCCGCCATCGGACGGCTCAAGGGGCTGGCCGAGCTGCGCGGCGTCGAACGCGCTGTTGCGTCGCTCGCATACGGGCAGGAAGGATCGGCATGATGACGGATTTCACCGGCAAGACCGCCGCGGTCACGGGTAGCAGCGGCATCGGTCTTGGTGCAGCGCTGCTTCTGGCGCGGTCCGGCGCACGGGTGTTCCTGGCCGGTATCGATGCCGGGCTGAACAACGAGGCCGCCGCGCTCGCCGCTGGCGAGGGCCTCGACATGACCCTTCATCAGGTGGATGTGGCTGACGAGGATTCGGTCCGCAGCTGGGCCGGGCAGATCGCCGGTGAAACCGATGTCCTGCACGCGCTGGTCAATGCGGCCGGCCAGCAGACCTACGGCACCGTCGAGGATACTGGCCCGGCGGACTGGGACCATTGCATGGCGGTGAATCTGCGGTCCTATTACCTCACCTCGCATGTCCTCTATCCGCTGCTGAAGGCGGCAGGCGGGGCGTCGGTCGTGCATGTGTCGTCGGTTCAGGGACACAACAATCAGAACAATGTCCTTGCCTATGCGACTTCCAAGGGCGCTGTCCATGCGATGACCCGCGCGATGGCGGTGGATTGCGCCAGGGACGGGATCAGGGTCAATTCGATTAGCCCGGGATCCATCCGCACGCCGCTTCTGGAATACGGGGCCGGCCAGCTTGCGACTGGCGGGAAAACTGTGGACGACATGATCGCGGAATTCGGGAAATCACACCCGGTCGGCCGTGTCGGCACCACCGAAGAGACGGGAAGCCTGATCGCCTATCTGTGCTCGGATGCGGCCGGCTTTATCAGCGGCACCGACCTGCGGATTGATGGCGGGCTGACAGCCCAGCTCTGTGTCTGAGTGATGTCGGGATTGTTTGAAGAGCTGGATTACCGGCAGACGGCGCTCGGCGAGTTGATCCTGCGGCGCCGCAGGATCCTGAAGCTCGACCGTGACGTGGTCGAGGTCATTCTGAATGACGAGCATCTGATGTCTGACATGTTCACGGCATCCGAAATCGCGCTTGCCACCATCCCGATGGCGCTGCTCGAGGCTGCCGGACGAACAGATGCCGACATTCTCGTCGGCGGGTTGGGGCTCGGCTACACGGCGGATGCGGTGCTGCGCTCAAAGGCGGCGGGGTCGCTGGCCGTGGTCGAATATCTGGCGCCGCTGATCGGATGGCACGAGGCCGGCATCCTGCCCCTTGGCAGGCGTCTGGCGGACGACCCGCGATGCCGTTTCATCGAAGCCGATTTCTTTGCCCTGGCGCGGGGTGACGACGGGTTCGACCCGCAGGCGCCGGGCCGCCGGTTCGACGGCATCTTCCTCGATATCGATCACAGCCCGGATTTCCACCTGAACCCGTCACATGCCGATTTCTACAGCGAGGAAGGGTTGGCAAGGCTGGCAAAAAGCCTGACCGGCGACGGCATTTTCGCGCTCTGGTCGAACGATCCGCCGGATCAGGCGTTCGTCGCACGGCTTGCCACGCAGTTCCCGAGCGCGCGCGCCGAAGAGGTGGTGTTCCACAACCCCCTTCTCGAAGAGGATTGCGTGCAGACCGTCTATCTCGGAATCACGGGCTGACGCACCTACAGCCCCAGGTCATAGAACCGGTTGGCGGTCCGGCCGTAGATGGCGGCGTTTTCGGAATCGCCGAGCCCTGCCGTCAGCGCCTGTGCCGCGCCGTACCAGTCCGCATATTCGCCGGCAAGGCGGCAGACAGGCCAGTCGGACCCCCACATGACACGGTCGGCGCCGAATGCCGAGATCACATGGTCGACATAGGGTCTGAGGTCGTCCACCGTCCAGCCGAAGGCGGCCTCGGTGATCACGCCGGAGAGTTTGCAGAATGCCGAGGTCTCTCCGGCGAGCCTTGCCATGCCGTCGGCCCAGCTGTCGAACCCCTCCGTTGAATGATTGGCGATGTCGGGCTTCATGCAATGGTCGATCACCAGTTTCATTTCGGGATGACGGCTGAAAAGGGTGATGAAATTCTCGATATGGCGCGGCAGGCCCAGCGCCTCGAACCGCAGGCCGAGGGCGGTAACGGCCTCAAAGGCCCAGCGGATATCATCCCGCAGCATCCAGCTGTCGTCGGGAATATCCTGGATCATCGGCCTGACCCCCCTGAACTTCGGATGCGCTGCAAGTCGTTCGAGGTGCCGCTCATGCGCCGGATTTTCAAAATCCACCCAGCCGGTGACGGCGGCGACATGCGGCGTGGCGTCGGCGATGCCCAGCATATACTCGCTTTCCTCGATGCTCGGCGCCGCCTGTACAAGAACCGTATGGGTGATTCCGGCAGCCGCCAGAAGCGGCGCGAGATCGGCAGGGCCATAGACCCGGAACAGCGTTGCGTTATCTTCCGGCATCCATCCGTAGTCGCCACGTGCCGGGTGCCAGAAATGATGATGTGCGTCGATCTTCATGATCCTGCCTCCGGCATGGTGTAACGACCCGGGTGGCACGCAGATTCTGGCATGTTTCAGGCATCAACCTACTTGCCGTTGCTCACCGCCACGATGCATCATAGGGGGATAGGAGGCCGCATCACAAGACGGCCCGCAACAGAAGGCCCGAAGGGTAGAGTTGATGATTTCGATTGGTGGCGAGAACCTGATAGACCTTGTGTCCGGCGCGGCCGCGGCCGACGGCCTGCCCCAATATGTCGCCAATCCGGGCGGCTCGCCATTCAATGTCGCCATGGCATCCGGACGCCAGGGCCAGAAGGTGGCCTATCTGACGCCGGTGTCGGAAGACGCGCTTGGCGCGCTTCTCGCCGAACGTCTGGTGGAAAGCAAGGTCACGCTCGCCGCCGGCCGGGTGCCCCATCCGACATCGCTTGCGGTCGTTTCGATCACCGACGGCATTCCCTCATATGCCTTCCACCGCAACGGCACCGCCGAACGGCAGGTCACGAAGCAGGCTCTTCACAATGACATGCCGGCCGAAACAAAGCTGTTCCATGTCGGATCCCTCGGCCTCATCGACGGTGACGACGCCGATGCATGGGAGGCGTTCTTTGCCGATTGCCGCAGTCGCGGAATCATGACCTCGCTCGACCCGAATGTGCGGCCCGGCCTGATTGTCGATCGCGACGGCTACATCGCGCGCCTGCGACGGATGATGCGGCATGTCGATATTTTCAAGCTCAGCGACGAGGACCTGGCCTGGCTGTATCCCGACCGGCCGCTGGAGACCGCGCTGGCCGACTGCCGGGCGGACTGCGATGCGGTGTTGTTTATCCTTACTCTGGGTGCCGACGGCTCGCGTGTGTTTATCGGTGATCTCGAGATGACGGCGGCCGCCCCGAAGCTCAAAGACCTTGCTGATACAGTGGGCGCCGGCGATACCTATATGGCCAGTATCCTGTGCTGGGTCCTGGAACATGATCTGGCGACGCGCGACGCGCTTGGCGCGGTCGGCGAGGATGCGCTGACCAATGCGACGCGCCGCGCCGCTGAGGCCGCTGCCATCAACTGCCGGCGGTCCGGGTGCAACCCGCCATGGCGTGATGAGCTGACCAACCTCTAGCCCTGTTTTCGAATGTAGGAGTCATCAGTTTTGCCGAAGCAGCTTCCGATCGATCCGGGCCAGACCTACAGCGCTGACAAGGTGCGCTTCACCGACATTCCGGTTCACGCCTACAAGGGCGATCTCGCGGCCGAGATCGCGCGGTGGGGCAAGGACGGGTTGCGCGCCGCCCTGCGGCATATGCTTGTGGTCCGCGAGTTCGAGAGCATGCTTCACGCCTTCAAGTCGACAGGCGCCTATCGCGGCATCGAATATGTCTATAAAGGGCCGGCGCACCTGTCCGTCGGTCAGGAGGCCGCCGCCGTCGGCAGTGCTATGGCCCTCGGGCCCGCAGACCAGATTTTCGGCTCGCACCGCAGCCATGGAGAGATCATCGCCAAGGGGCTGGCGGCAGTGGGCGCGATGACGCCCGGCGAGGTCGCATCCATCGTCGAATCCCACAGCGACGGCCGGCTCCTCGAGCTGGTGACGCGCCATGTCGGCGAGGCCGGTGGTGATCCGGCCGAGGCCGAACGCATCCTGCATTCGCGTGATCCCGCGACCGAGGCCGAGCACGAAGCGGCCGCCGGTGAGGCTCTGCATGGTGTGGGCATAGCCGGCGGTGACCATCGGATGACGCGTGTTGTGGTTGGTGACGCCGGTGGCGATGGCGATCTTCTCACTCACCGCGCCGACCGCACCGCTCTGCACTGCTGCCTCCTTCTTGAAGTAGCGCTCGGAGACGAAGGCGTATCCCAGCCCGAGATCCTCGGCCTTGCGTACCTCGTCGATCAGCGCTCGCGTCGTTTCGGGCGCACCGGCGAGGGTGTAGAAGCCGAGTTCGGGATGGGCGACGTCGGGGCGGGGCAGCATGGGCGAAACGTAGTAGGCGGATCCGCCCGATTCCGAATACGGTCGCGGCATGGGGCAGTTGGACGGAAAAGTCGCGCTCGTCACCGGGGCCGGTGACGGCATCGGAGCGGGTATCGCTCGGGTGTTCGCCGCCGAGGGGGCAAGGGTGGTCGTTGCTGAGATCAACCCCGATACGGGGCGTGCCGTCGCCGACTCGCTCGGCGACGCCGGCCACTTCGTTGCGTGCGATGTCGCCGACAAGAGCCAGGTCGAGTCGGCGGTCACGGCCGCCGTCGATTACTTCGGCACGCTGGACGTGCTCGTCAACAACGCCTGGGGCGGTGGCCGCATCAGTCGGGTCGAGCAGAAGACTCCTGAGCTCGTGCAGGGCGGTCTCGACATCGGTTTCCTGGGGCCGCTCTGGGCGATGAACGCTGCGCACGCCGTGATGAAGCCGAAGGGCTGGGGTCGCATCATCAACATGGCGTCGCTCAACGGGGTCAACGCACACATGGGCACCCTCGAATACAACAGCGCCAAGGAGGCGCTGCGGGCGGCGAGCCGCACCGCTGCCCGTGAGTGGGCGTCGACCGGCATCACCGTCAACGTGATCTGCCCGGCCGCGAAGTCGGACTCGTTCCGGCGGGTCATGCAACAGAATCCGGAACTCGAGGCGGCGGCCGACGCCGGCAACCCGATGGGTCGCATGGGTGATCCGGACGACGACATCGCACCGGTCGCAGTCTTCCTTGCGAGCGATGCCAGCC
>ENA-OSEY01000573-OSEY01000573.1-marine-metagenome-genome-assembly--contig:-NODE-573-length-26738-cov-5.131728_pt1 | contig 26738 bp, 35 predicted proteins | sample MGYA00248465_ERZ534230 | MGnify/ENA primary metagenome ERZ534230 (study PRJEB26409, sample SAMN06344110) | marine metagenome | isolation source: Sea water from surface | place: Atlantic Ocean:Southern...
ACGAAACGTAGTTTAAGGATGATTTGAGTTTCCTCGGCGAGCCTTTGCGTGTATTCTTCTGTGCCTGGACATTGCCTGATGAATCTATCGTACAGCCTTGTTATGTCGTTCAGTTCTTTATCTTTCATTTGCCTATGCTTTTACTTTTGCCTGTTATTGCCTTGAGCAGTTTTATTTATCTGCGTATATTATTATGTGTTGAGATTTTGGCGAAGTTTGCTTTTTGGAATCGAGATGTCTCTCATGTCACAAGCGGCCTTTATCACACACGGGTCACAGCCCGGAGATCTTGATTTGCAAACTTTCTTGGCATGAGTTATCAACCACATGTGGGCACCGTACTTGTATTTGCTTGGTGTGGTATTGTTTACTGTAATAGATGCTTTGCCCTCGTCCAGACTGTCTACCCAACCCAGACGCCATAACATTCTAAAGACGTGAGTGTCTACAGCTATGTGTGGTTCGCCAAACACGAATCTCATTACAATATCTGAACTTTTACGTCCAACTCCTGGAAGAGTCATAAGTTCTTTTTGTGTTCTCGGAACAATGCCATTAAACTTTTCCAAAAGCATTTTGCTAGTCGCGAGAATGTTTTTACTTTTGGCATTGTATAAACCAGCTGGTTTTATTGCTTCTATGATTTCATCTTGCGATAGTTTAATCATTTCTTCAGGGGTGTCAGCAAGTGAAAACAATTGATTACAGGCAATGGCTGTGCGTTTATCTTGACTTTGGGCAGATAACATTACCCCTATAAGACTAGTATATGCTTGAGAATAAATTTTAGCTTTTGGTTTCCTGTTAGAGTATCTCGGATAAAGAGAACTTAACTTCTCGTAGATGTATTCAATGTCATTATTGTTCTTCATCTGAGTGCAGTTCGTTTAAGAGTTGTCTCAGTTTACCACCCTCTACTGTGGCCTTCACTTTTCCTACGGTGTCGCCCTTACGAGGATCTGGTACCTCGTCCCTAGCATTTTTTGATGTGCCATCTGATGATACTTTCGAAGTCTGCTTCAAGGAATCATATATTGTGCTTCTCTGTTTGTCAAATTGTTTGTACTCGGGATCATCTGCTAGGTCTCTGATCCTTAAGCTGTCTACATCAAATTCCAAATCCACTTTCTGTCCTACACCGCTTGAACTTCTAGTCTTCATGAACTGTATCTGATATCTACCACGTTCTTTCATTGCTCTCGAAGTGAATATACCTATAACGTTGTCTGCTGTTTGTATCTTCGATAGTCCTCCTGATATATGCGAATGATCGAACTCTATCTCTTCAACAGATGCCCTATTCAACTGTGATGCTGTTGCCAGTATGCACTGTTTCTCCACGACCAAGTTTCTTAGTTCTTCTGACACATACTTGTCTTTAATGAACAAGTCTGCAGGACTTATTCTTTTGCTCTTTGGCATCATCAAATCTAAGTAGTCTATCAGTATACAGTCAATTTTTTTCTTGTTCTTTAGTTCAAGTTCTTTAAGATATGTTCTGATGTCAAGCACAGTGCTACCACTAGGCAAATATTTTATTTGCATGGTTCCTGATTTTTTAGCTAACATCTTTACTTTCATTTCGACATTGTCTATCTCAGGGAACACCTTACGAGTTGGAATGTTAGTCATCATGGCATCGAGCCTCATCGCCGTCAGCTGTTCACTTAATTCGAAAGATATGTAACAAACGTTCAGACCAGCAAGTGCCCAGTTAACCGCAAGATTCTGTAAGAACAAACTCTTACCTGCGCCTGATCCACCTGCAAAGATGTTTAGTTCTCCTCGGTTGAATCCACCGAACAGTTTCTTGTCGAGGTTTTGCCAGCCAGTGCTGATCTGCCCGTTGTTTGCCTTGAGTGCCTCTAGTCTTCCTTTCGGATCCTCAAAGTAGTCTGTGCCAAGATCACGTGTCAGTCCAACGTTCACTGCGTCTTTGACCATGTCTTCGACTGGAGCATAATCACCTTTCTCCAATAAGTCTGCAGATTGAAGTATTGCATGTTCCAGTGCCTTGTGTCTTGAAAATGTTTCGAATTCGTCAAGCAACCAGTTGAAGTGGCTTGGATCTAAGTCCTTTGCGGATTTTAATTTGATATCATGTTTTGCGTTTACCTGCTCTACATCAGGCATTACCTTGTATTCATCCATGTAGTCTTTTACGAACTTGGCTATTGGTTGCAATTTCCTATCGAATGACTCTGGTCTGAATATGTTCTGTGCCCTTGCAAATGATTCAGCGTCTGCCAAAAGCATCTCTATATAAAGTTTCTGTACATCAAATGTATATTCAGCCATTATTTGAAAAACCTTTTAAATTTATCTATTGATTTTTGTAGAGGTCCATACACCTGTTCAATAAAAACTATATGCTTAGATAATTTTTTATCTAAGTCATTTATTACTTTTTTGAGATCTTTAACCTCTTTTTTTAAATCTGTTATTTCCTTATCCATACATTTTCCTTTTCAAATCAATTTTTAGTTTACTAGATTCTGTTGTTTTCAATATCGATTGTATAGTAAACAGCCTACCATATTTTAACACAGCATCTGCTACATCGCCAACCGTTTTATCCCATTCTGGAAAAGCAACACTCCATCCAAAATCTGTTGCCTGATTAACTAGTTTTTCTCCTGGAGCATCTCTGTCTGGTACAACAATTACCTTTCTACCAAGATTATCTATCAACTCTCTTTGTGTTTCATTTATCTCTGAACCGAGAATGCTTACTCCAGAAACGGATATGGCATCGAATGGCCCTTCTGTGACAATGACAAATTTTCTTGTCCAATCTTGTGCGTCCATGTTAAACACATAACCTGGTTGCACGTCTGTGTAGTATTTTACTTTGTTGGCACTTGTGAACATCCTTCCTGTGTAACCTACTATGTCACCTCTCCAATAGAATGGTATCATTAGCCGTTGATTCATATCCCACATTTTGTTTGATGAATACATGAAATCATACCAGTCCGGACCGATGCCTCGGCCTGATAGATAATTTAATAAACTGTCTATGTGTGTGCGTTCATTGTCTGATAAGTTTCCTGTCGTGTATTTTTCAAGCCACACATCCAATGATTTTGTATCCTTGGGCAAACTTTTATTTTTAAATGTAATAAACTTTTTCTTTTCGTATTTTACATCACTTTCTTCTTCACGCATGGCTTCTATTGCCAGCTTCCTAATTGTTTCGTCTGGTATGCCAATGTAGCCCATGAACTGCCTCATTTTATATGAAAGTTTTCTCCCAATTACATATGAGGCCTTGTATCCACAGTTGAAGCAATGATAACTGACCGTGCCGTCAACGCTAGTCATTATACCACCACGTTTCTTTTTATCTGCTGTTTCGCCGTTGTGTATACAACAAGGCGCATTGAATGATATCCACCCACTGGGTGTTTTCTTTCTGCCTGTAGGCAGGCTCGTCAGAATAGTCGACTGGATCAGGTTCATAATCTATATTTTACTGTCTGTAAAGTATTTTGTCAATCACTCCAGTGTTACCAGTGCTGTTACCCCAGCTGAATCTAATGTTTTGGTAAACTCCTGTGAAGTTGAATGTGGTCACCGTGGTTGAGTCACTAAATGAATTTGCAGGCTCACTTGCACCATCCATGGTAATATCAAAGTAATCTGTTTCTTCTGGTGATGTACTCATTGTGCCTTGTACCCTTAAGGCGCCAGTGAAGTTTTTAGTGTAAACGGCTATTGTGTGTAGTGCCTTATTGTTGTTCAATCCTGGCTTGGCATTTATTTTTCCCGTTGTATGTGTTAAAGGGCCGCCAGTTGCTGTAAATGATGATACGCTTTTGCTTGGAATAAATTGTGCATACGCTCCGTCGAGAACCTCCATTGTTCCTCCCGCGACGTAACTTGTATCTGCATATGTTACCAATGTGCTACCATCTGATTTTATTTCTTTTATTGCATATGTATAAAACTTTGCATCTAGTTCCAGTAAATCTCCATCTGATATCTCGCAACTTGCCTGGCCTTTGGTAGATACAGTGCTTCCGTCGTCTATGATTTTGAGTGTCTTTGTGATTACAGATTGTTGGGTCTCAGAGTCTACAACCTCTAATTGATAGTAATTGCCACTGTCAACAGTCTTCGCAGACACGTCTTGCGCCTTTTGATCCTCGTTTTTGAACGTAAAAGTAAGTGGATTGCTTACTCCTCTGTGTAATATTAAGCGTCTATCGTACACTTTTGAATTCCTTCCATGGAAACCGTTTTGGAATGCGATTACCAATTGTGATAGTAAATACCTTGAAACTGTTTGCATAGTACATATTTAACAGTATTTATAGATATAGAATGAACGAAATTTTTAACACTTTAAGGGACAAATTCCCATTTTTAAGCCTTATCAGAAAAGGCGACTTAGAATACGTAGGCATAGTTCAGAATCAGGATACGAATGTGATCAGTTTTTACGATTATGGTAGACTATATTCTCCACAGGATAAAGTTAGATTCTTGAAATGTGGAGAAACTTGGTGGCATGAATCCAACAGGAAATTACCAATAAACATTTTCCTCAAAGGGGAGTTCCGATATTTTAGGTCAACTTTGGTTACATTAAATTCTAAGGACATCGAGATAGTACATGGGCCAACTGTCAAGCTATCTGATATTTCGAAGAAACGGGTAAAAAGAAGAACTATTCAATTAGTAAGACGACCTACTTAAACTTTAGTACGTGATGTACTATTAATCCCACACACTCTTTCCACATATTCAGTCAAAGGATTATCTTTCTGATATGAATAGTATTCGGAAGATGAATAATAACGGGAGGGTTTTTTACTAATTTTTTTGGATTTTTTCTTTTTACTTTTTTGATGTCGCATCAAAACTATATTTAGTTTTGTTCATCAAATTCATCTGCACTACTATAGCCTGGGCGTAGGCAACTGCGTGTGACTTCTTGAAAAAATATGATCCATCTGTTGGCTTGACCCACACTTGCTTCATTATTTCGTTCCAGTCCTTGTACATAAGTTGTCTTTTGGCTGGACGTATTATTGCTAATACAGCCGCAAGTTGTTCTATGCTTTTTGGTTGTAGTTTTTGCACAATGTTGTAGTGTCCGTTCAAGTGGAAAAGATTGTCAACAGTCTTTTGATCTTTTAACATGTCCCAGTCAGGCTCTTGTATCATTAGCTCTACAAGTTCCTGTTCTGAGTTCACTTCCTTGTAAATGTTAACATTTAAACAGTCTATCTTGAAGTATCCACGATCCTCGGCATCCTTATAGTCTAAAGACGCATGACCAGTAACAGGATGTTCAGGCACGGCATGGAAGTAAACGCCAGTTTTGTGTTTTTCTGATTTGCCTTCTTTTATCATTGAAGCCGGTGTGTGTCTAAACAACTTCAGCGTATTGTCTCTGTCATAAAAATCTATGTCTACGTCTGGCATTAGTGTATTCTTCCTTTTTGTTTCTCATTGTATTTCAAAAATTCTTCCTTAGATCCAGGCTGTAAAAGTTCTACCACTTCAAGTAACATCTTATAGCCTTCTGTGTTTAGTGTTTCAGTATTCATTTTTGGCATTATAACTTTTCCTATTGAACCATCTTTCCTAATTGTTATTGCACAATCACCATCTTCGAAATCTAGATTGTCTGTTATTTCTAGTTTGAGCCTAGACAATTTTGGCCTCCCTTGCTGTGTCTTGTACTAACATGTGATCAGCAGGATAACTTTTCAACTTGCTTGGCCAAAAACTTGGATTTATAAATCTTTCTATCATTTGTAATTGTTCATCGTTAAATGATTTTAACATTCTTTTCCCGGCACTGCAACCTAACAATAACCATGGACTAATCTTGCCTTGCTGTATATGTTGCACTGCCCTGTTGGTGTTGACAAGTCTAAAGTAATCAGACCATTGTGCGTTTTGTTCCGTAGCCCAGTCCATCATGGTTGTGATACTTCTTTGCAGTGCGGCCTCAACTGGTTCTGACTTCAGTGCCTCTATCAAGTACGTTTCATACAGATCGTCTCTGGCCCAGTGGTCAAGTTTTATTTTTGATCTCAACACAAAATCTATATACTTGTCAGGATATAATGGGTTGATGTGCATGATAAATCTTCCAAATTTTACAAACGCATTGTAGTATGCACTTTTTACAAACTCGTCGTAAGTTTTTGGTTTAGAGTTATGTTGGTGGATTTGATAAAATCTTTGGAATACCATAAATGCATTCACCACCCACTTCTCATCTTTTTGTAGATATCTTCTCTTTGGTTCACAAAGGTGTACTTGCAATGTTCTTGCCTTGGCAAATTCCTTGCCACAGTATGTGCATCTATTCGTTGAGGCCATGTGCTTCTATCAATTCCTCCAGTTCTCTGTCAGTTATAACTTTGTCCAAAGTTTCCAAGTCTGACTCTTTCCATGTTGGATATATCTGCTGTAGTTTTTTAAGACTTTTGTTAGGCACACGTTTCATTGGTTTGATCCACGGATGAAATTGTTGTTGCAGTGATCCACACATGGCAGTCAGTATCCAAAGCAGTTTTTTGTGTTTGCCTAAAGTGAAACAGTGTTTGTTGACGCACTCGTTGACCATCTCAACGTAGTGTTCTACAAAGAACGGATCCTTGGCAGATGTGCTTGAAACGTACCTCATCAGCATGTAAGGAGAGTACAATGATTTTTCCTTGTCGTCGATCCTGTCAAAGTAGTCCTTGTTTCTAAAGTCTACAGCCTTCAGTCCATTTCTTAGATCAAAAAATTTTCTATTTTTTTCTTGCGGCATATTTTAATCCAAACATTGTGCAGTCTTTAGCCGTCACAAAAGTCAATTTTATTTTGTTTTGCATGTGTTGTAAACCTGAAAGTCTTTTACTTAATTTGCTTTTTGTTAGCCAATCAAAAAAATCCATTGCCCATTCGCCCTGGTCCATCCAAACAGCTATCTTATCACTTGTTAGCATGATAGGGGCATCTATCTTTATTGATTTTCTACCAGACCGAGCCATAATCTACCTGTTCACATTGTCTTGAAATGTCCTTAACAAAATAAGCACACATTGGTTTTGGCCCATTGTTCAAAGGCACTGCCAACATTTGCCCTGATTTAATTTTAGGAAAGTACCATTTTACTTCTGTGTATATGTCTACAACATCTATCGGATGGAAGTCTGGTTTTGAACTAGACAACGGATTGAAAGTAAACGCATCGAACCCTCTATCATTCAAACTGGTTATTGGTAGCACGTGCATCTCGGATTGTCCTGCCTCTCCTATCAACATTTTCCAATCCAATGGCATTTTTATTTTGTGTGGTCCTATCTCTAAAACTGCCGCTGGTGCATTAAAACTTTCAAGAAATATTAATGGAATATAGAAAAAGTCAGGATTGTTTGGATCAGAATTATCTAACACGGCAAACCTCAATTTTTCGTCTACCCATTCTGGTATTTTTTCCAGCGTATATGATCTATCGTCTAGTGTAAGGATTTTCATAATTTATCTTTTCTATATTATACGGATAATTTGCCTCTTTGTAAAACTTTTTTCTTGCACCCAAGTGCCTTTTCGCAAACTTGCAACTGCTGGTAATGTCCCATATCTGTACGCTATCCTTGTCCTCTGCCTTCCTTATTCCTCTGCCTATGCTCTGAATAACCCGAACAAACGACTTGCCTGGTTCTATGAGAACAAGATTAAAAATCCTAGGAATATTAATGCCAACAGCGGCAACTCCATATGTGGCAATAATAACTTTATTTGTTGAAGTAGATATTTCATCATACTGTTCCTTTCTATCCATGTTTTTAGTTGATCCTGATACAAATACTGAACCTGGAATTTTTTTCTCGAGTAATTCTCCTGCAGAGATTCTGTCGACAAGTATCAATGTGTTTCCTGATGTTGCAATATCTTTTATTGTGTTTGCCACCCAGGTCATTCTTGTTGTATCCGTGGTCAGCCATTTCAGCTCTTCACTGTATGTTTTGAACTGCGGATGATCTTGTGTTTGTATTACGTTGACGTGGCAGTTTGCAAGTACGCCTTTGTCTTGCAGTTCACTTGCCTGTATTCTGTTTGCAACTTCACCTATGCTACATTTAAGTCCCATAAACTCGTAGTCAGCTTTTGGCACAGTGCCTGTGAGTCCCCAACGTATTCCGCAGTGTGCAAATGGACCCGTCAGTAATCTTTTAAGCACATCTGCTTTTGCCATGTGTACCTCATCAATGATCACAGTTTGAATGTTCTCACAAAATTCTTTGAATTCGGTGCTGTGTTCGTTTTTTGCTTTCTTTTCTAGCACGTTAAGACTTTGCCACGTGGCAATCGTGTTGTATCGGCCTACTTCTTTTCTGTCACCGTAGTAGACGCCAGTGTCTAAGTTACAAGCAAGGAAGTCCTCCTCGGTCTGTGTAACAAGACTTTTGTTTGGCACAATGGTTATTGTCCTTCCATATGGTTCCACCAATTGGCACAGTGCCGCTGTGATAATGGTCTTACCTGCGCCAGTGGCGATCTCTTGTATGCTTTGTGGATTCTCAATAAATTTGTTTAGTGTTTCTACCTGATAATCTCGCAATATGATCGGCTGTCCTGCCGCTGGATGATTGTCTGGCCAAGTGATGTGAGATAGATAGTTCTTATCAACGGCCTTGAACTCAAAATCGTGTTTGATCCTATGGTCAACCACGTCTATGTAAACTCCACCTTCGTCTAGTATTGGTATTATTTGATCAACTAAATTTAGATATGTTGTGCCACCCAGCCCAAAGAATGATACCTTACCGTCCCATCTCCCAAGTTTGACCGCCGGCAGATGTCTTGCATATGGTATTTCGTATTTGAATTTGTTCGCAAGTCTCTTTCTCCATTCAAGAGATAAGTTCTCAAACTTCACATTTACTTCGTCTTTGATTACTAATTTACAACTGCTCATTCTAAAGTTTTCTTATAATCTGATCATTCCAATCCCAACTGCTTGGTTGATGATCACTATAATACAACTTTTTTGGAAGATTTTCAAGAAGTCTTTTAAGATTGTCTGTGCCACCAGAATAATAACCACCACCAACTGCCACCAATGAAGCTTTTGGTTTTATTTTGCTTTTGATTAAAGATCTAGGTATTCTGTTTCTTACAAATAAAATTTTGGTATTATCACTGATCAATTTAAATTGTTTACTCATTTGATGTAATTCATAAAGGTTCTGAAAAAATTCATGAGGTTTTTGATTATCTACTAACCAATGCCTTTCATTAGTAAATTTGTCAATATCCTTTCTGTAAATTGGTTCTTTAACATCGAATCCCCATGAACAGTCATTTAGGATGTCTATGTCGTGTTCTTTGAAACAGTTTAACCATTCCCAAAAATTTTTCACGTCCTCTTCCATGTGTATGTCTCCACTAACTGGTATAATCAGTGGAAAGCAATTAAGTTCTACCAGCCCACTCACAACTTCTCTCTTGGTATAGCTTTTTGAATCTATCCATAACTTATAATGATTCTTATGAGCTATGCTTTGACCAACTCTCGTTTTTGCTGGTACACGTATACCATTTGTGGAAATATTAAAATTTTTTAAAGCATCAACTTGTTGTAAAGTTGTTTTATTTTTAAAATTTTCGTTCCAATATTCCTGTAAAGATTCAGTGGCATTGTCTAAGACAATTTGATCATGTACCAACCTTGCCGTTGGTTGTCTATGACCTACTATGACTTTCTTAATTTCATCGTAGTCATTTAAAAGTTTATCATCGCTAAACTTAAAATCGTATCTTACCGCAATCAACGTTAGATAGTATGCAGTTACGTCATTGTGTAAGAAAGTCCATTTTTTTGACTCGCCGTCATAGTGGCAGTAACCAACTGGCAGATCTCGTTTGTCCTTAAGACATCGGATAAGTTGTATCACTTTTTTATTGTATGGAAATTTAATTTCTATTTTAACAACATTATCGTCATCTGTATATTTTTCAATACTTTTGTTAAAACTGATTATACGGAAATCATCTTCGTAGACAGGATTTTCTAATAGTTTTTTGATGTCCATGCCGTGTGCTTGAAACTTCGTAAGATATCTTTTCAGTATTACCAAGGCTAATTTACCCTGTTTTTCTGTCCATGGATACTGTGCTTCTGCCAGTGAACGCACTGTTTCATGATCTTTTGGGTGTGGCTTGATTATGGCTGTATTTCCAAGCATGGAAGGGTTGGCCCAAAAATAATCGTTATATGCTAATATTTTGAGTGCTTCGTTAATAGTTTTTGGTAAATCTGTGTGCATATCGTTCATGGTATTTTAGATAATTATTAGTATATTATAGCATAATTGGTAATATAGTCAACCATGAAAAAAACTAAAAGTAAAAAAGTAAACGTAAGAAAACAGCTAAAAGTGGCCTTGGAAAATACAGCCGTTAGATACAAAAATACTGTGGGCTTTCGACCAACTGAACAACAAGCATATCATTGGTTCAAAGTTATTAACAGAGGATTGTTCAATGGTAGACTGCCAATGGTTTCAATACAGATAAAAAGATTACACAAGGATTGGGGAAGATGTGTTGCCAATTGGGACAACAGAAAAACTCCTAAAGGCAAATTTGATCAAAGGCTGATACCTTTTCATATACCAGTTGATTATTATATTGAATTGCATTGTAAATTTCCTACATGGAAAGATTTTATCGAAACGCTTTCTCACGAAATGGTACATCTATATCAGATGACTTGGTTGAAAGATCCTTATTCTAATCATAATAAAAATTTTTATGCTTGGAAAAATAAATTTAAGTCAGCCGGACTAAGCCTATCTAGGTGTTAGTTCCTTTTCAAATTCAGAATAATTTATAAGTCTGCTGTTGCCAAGGTCTGTCCCTGTTTGTAGGTGATGTAGGTATTCAGGTGGCTTGTCATGTACGACTGTGAATTTCACGTAAGGTCGCATTTTTATCATATCCCTGAACTGTTTAAGCCATCCATCCATTATTGCATCACCGTTGCGTTCTCCGTAGTTTTCTGTATCTTGATAAATGTTATTCAGCTTTCCCTTTCCATACTCCCTGAAATCATATCCAATTAGATATATGTTTTTATGTCCATGCACACCAGCAGTCCAAAACGCTTGGTTTCCTGAGATCCAATGTGGATTGTGGGGGATAAGGTGAATCATTCCTTTTGCGTGTCTCCGATTCATTTCCAGTGAGGGTGCATAATGAATTGTTTTCCGGCCTACTTTATCTAAACACATCTGGGCAGTCATTTTGGCGTCTACACTAAAAATAAAGTCTGGCATAAAATCTCTGTATAAAGCATTACATCCATACGTCTGTCCGTGAGGTTTTAGTCTTGTTAGGTCGAAACCTTTTCGAGACGGGCCGTTGCCTATGCAGTAGGCATTGCCTCTGGGCACTGCTTTTACCCTGTCTTCATAAAATTTTTTTTCAAATGTGCGTTTACCGTTACGAATAATCGTATTAACGGTTACTTCTTCACCTTTGTAAGGTTCCCATTGTATTGGAAGGATTTGGTTTCTTTTATTAACATTAAAAGTTTGTACCATTTAATATTTTTCCTCCAGCCTTTTCTTGATTCTTTGCCATGGTATACCTTGTTCTATTTCATCAGGCCACCATTCTGTGTATGCTAATTTGTTGGCCCATTGTTGTCTCTCTGGCATCTTAGGATTATTAATATTTTTATAGGAATTATTTCCGACATCATAACTTAGACTAGACTCCGATACATAGACAGGAATTCCATGCATGACCGCGGTAATGGCAGGATTACTGGAATGACTCACAAGTGCCCATGCTGATTTCAAACGCTCTGTTAGGTCTGTATCGTCATAAGTTTTGTTGTCTCTTTGTGGTGACACTACTTTAACGTTTTTAAATTTTTTGATATCAAGTGTAACGTGGTTTCTTGGATGAGGACGTATTACGATAGGTCGATCAGTGTATTTCCTTATTTCAGTAATTTGTTGATCAAACCATGTTGACATTGGAGGGTTGTTCCGCCATTGATGACTGTTTGTGTGCTGTCCACAAATTATTATGTCTTCTCCAGTTTGCTTCCATGGAAGTAAATTAGTATTAAACTTTTTCCAACGTATTGCATCAGCATCTTGATTGGCGAAGTCTGCCTCTCGGTTGACTCCGTTGATTCCTATTTTCCATGTTTCATTTCTTTTAATGCCTCCGACTTCGATCACTATCACCGGTTTATTTTTATTCCTGTACCTGTCCCATATCTCCTTGTATTTCCTCATTCGTCCTTGCCATAGCACACTCCATATAACAGCCACATCGCCGTCTTGTATATGTTGATTTTCATATACCTGCTCTCCTGATGCTCGTAGTGCCTTGATAAATTTTTCAAAAACTATTTTTGAATTCAAAGGACCATGCACTGGCCAAATTTCTATTTTCATTAGTTTCCTTGTTTGCCTTTAGCAACTTTGCTAACAATGTCTTCCGCCTGTTTGACATCAAATTGGACACCGCCAAAGGGGTCATAATTCTCAACGTTTTTCCAATAGTCCTGATCTTTTTTAGTCCTAAGATCGGAGCGAGAGCTTTTTCCTTTGATTTTTCGTTTGCCCTTCATGTGATCAATATAATCACCAAGGACGCTGTTAATAAACACATGTAGCCCTTCGACTCCTGCACCTTTACCAATATCGACGCCTTCGTTTGGTGCCACTCTTTTTAGAATCTGCCAAAACAGATAGCTGTCATGCCACTCCGTCTCTTTAAATATAGTATCATGGACATAAAGATCTGTCCACCTCTGCATGAATTCTTTTATTTTTGGATGCCTTTTGTTATAACATACCCAGCCACATTCTGGATAGGTGACCCTGCCAAGGTAGTTCACTAATTTTTTGTTAGGTAAAAGTCCAATAACAAATTCTTTTGTTATCGGTCTGAAAGTGTATGTGTCAGCATCTAACCACAAAATATAATCAGCATCTATTGTTTTGATTGCATGATCCACCGCGAATGTTTTGTGTGAAAACCTTACTGCGTCCCAAAGGAACGATCCTTTGTTTTTATCTTTGTTGCCTGCCCCTGGCAATCTCCTTACACCTCCTGGTATCTCAGTTGTTTCGCCGTTGGCTACAGGATCGTCTTTATGCCTTTGTTTAAATTTAACCAATTCCGGATTTGCTTCTTCTATGTTAACAAATTTCACCTTAGCTGGATTGAATTCATATGCTTTCTCTGGTCTGTTGCCCTCATGATACGCATACAGAACGACGTCATCAGGCCAATATTTTATGTGACTTTCAATCATTCTTTTTGCATATGCTGTCCATCTATTAGGAGGAAATGTTGTAACTACTGCGAGACTGCTCATGATCAATATTTAATCTTGTATTTTTCCTTCCAACTTTTATATGCCCATGCAGGAATTATACTTTTACCAACCTTGGCATTTATTGTAATGGTATCCATTTTATTTTGATTCCCTATGCTTTGTGCATAAAAATTTGTTAGTTCTTCATCAACGTTACTCTTAAGCCAATGTCCTATTGGCACTGTCCAACCGGTCTTGGACTTCTTAAGTATCTCTTTAGGCAGGAGATCTTTGTAAGCAATTTTTGTTAACTTTTTAGTATCCGTGTCCCTGGATCCTATTTTATATTTTGTAGGAATATCTAAACAATATTGCATAAAAAACTTAGATGCTAGAGGAAATCTTCCTTCCATGCTGTATGCCATGCCGTATGTGTCATTTCTACTAAAAAATTCTGTTGGAACTTGAGTCACACAATCCAGAGCCATGTATGACGCTGTTGGATCTTTTGGATTCCATAATTCGTCTGAATAGCATTTAGAAAATTCTGATAAAAGAATGTTATCAGGTAAAATGTCATCAATCAAAGGCACTGGTCTTCTAATTCTGTTCAACCAGGCCTTTAGGACATCTATCCATTTATTAAGGCGTACCCTTCCTTGTAGCATGTGTTGGTATTTGGCATATCCTCCAAGTAGTTCATCGCCCATATCGCCCGACATTGTAACAACAATGTCATGTTCACTTAAAAATTTATTTGTGTAGCAGTACATGGCGGAGTTGGCAGTATAAAGTGGCTGTTCACCGTAGTACACAGAATCATGCCAACTGTCCTTAAATATTTTTGGTGTAATTTCAATTTCGGTATGTGTGTAATTTTCTTGTTTGGCCAAAATTTTTGCCGCCGTTGCATCACTATTGAAATCTTCATCACCTTGCATGTTTGGATTAAATTTATTTGTGAAAGTGTATACCTGGTCGTGTATTTTTCCAAGTTCTAGTGCAACAACACTGGAATCTAGACCTCCACTTAGGAATACTCCAATTTTTCTTTTTCCTATTGAACAACGTTTGACAGCCAGAGCTAACTGTTTTCTAAATTCAACTGGATCAAATGCTATGTTACTGTTTGGCTTGATGTATATTCTTTTAGTGTTTGTAATTTTTTTATAATTTATATTGTACACGATTGTTTCCCCAGGCAATAGCTTCTTTACGCCACTGAACAATGTGTTACGCAAAGGGTTGAGTCCTGTTCTGCTTTGAAAACTAGCGGCCAACTTATCAATTTTCCTTGATCCTGGAACAATGTCTAGCATACCTTTTATCTCTGAGCCAAATATCAAGCCTTCCTTTATCTCACTGTAGTAGAGAGGTTTGATGCCTGCATGGTCTCTTGATAGGTAAATTTCCTGTTCCTTGTGTTTGTAGTATGCAAATCCATGCATAGAATCTATTTCGTCTAAGAAATCTAGTCCAAATTCATCTAACCCCCAAGCTAGTAGTTCTGTATCACAACCAGTGATTCCGGCAAAGCCTTTACCTTTATATTTTCGTTTCAATTCATAGTAATTGAATATCTCTCCGTTATATACAAGTGTGTTGCCTTTTGGTGTCTTCCATGGCTGTACTGATAATTTTGGATCGGCCATGATGCTCAGTAGGTTGTGTCCTAGTGTCATTTTATGTGCAGGATCCCACCAAATTTTTTCACCGTCAGGTCCTCTGTGTTTGCATGTCTGAACGTATTTTTGTATTAGTTCAGGATCGTGTTTGGTGACTCCGTATATACCACACATTACAGGCCCAATTTGGATTTGAATCTTTTATAGACTGTGCCGTCTCTAATTTCTTTTATGCTCCAAAGTTTGTATCCCAAATCATTTACCCACTGTTCACGATCTGGGTAATCAGGTGATTCAATTTTAGTCAGGTCTTTGTTTGCTACTGGCCAACAAAGGGCAAGATCTGATGTAACAAAGGTAGGGACTCCACGAACGCAAGAGTCGACACTGGCAGTAGAATTGTGAGTAACAAAAGCATAACAATTATTTAAGGCCTCCTGGAAATGAAATCTATAATGCTTTTTCTCATCTCCAACAAAGTTTTTTTGTTTGTATTGTAACTCAATGTCATCAGGTAGTTCTTTTCTACGCTGTAAGATGTTAGACACATGGTTAGGATGAGGTCTAACAATAAATTTTCTTTTGGTGATAGGCCGCAGTGTTCTATAAACTTTGTTGAACCAATCTATCGGGTCAAGTTCGTTCATGCTCCAGTTGTCTTTTGGCTGTAGCCCAAACAATATTGGATCTTCTGTATTTGATTTTTTCCAAGGTTCATATTTTACATTGAATTTTTTGACTAACATCTCCCAACGATCACTAGGACTATTGTCTGAAAGAAAATTTCCATCGTTCATTGGGGTATATAGCGAAACTCTAAAATGGTGATCTGGAGATGTTGAAACGTTTCCAAAACTCGAAAGCAAACCACCATCAAAAGTTATTAACGGAATTTTTTTTGCTCGACAGTTGTCTGCTAGTTCTCTCCGTCTTCCTTTTGTATGATGCATCTGTTTGTCACCACCATAGCCGAACATTGCGGCCATCGGCGCGGTTGGATTCATCTCACCTTCTACGGTCGGTCCTGACCTATTTTCATTTACAATTATGGCTTCATCACCGGATGCTTCTATGCCTTCTTTTAGATGATATAATAGTTCATAGCTGTTACCACGCCTACGATCTTTTACTGTCCTTCTAAAAATTTCAACTTTCATTTAGTATTCTCCATGCCGTGCCATCTGACATTTCTTGCATCGTAAAGTTATTATACGCTAGACTAGAAAACAATGCAACTCTGTCTCCGTAATTAGGTGTTTCTATCTTTGTAAAATCAGTCTCTGATATAGGGGCCGCCGCTGAATTTATTGGATCACAAAACACTGGTATACCTTGAGATAAACTTTCTATCATAGTGTTAGAATTGTAGGTTACCATTGCATAATAGTCGGACCAGTTTATCTTTCCTTTACGCTCAGTGGGCCTTTCTACTTTGACTGTTGCTCCGACATGATCCTTTTCCACTGTTGGATTGTATGGTTTTTGCCTGATGTCTATTGCTCTGTCTGTGTATTTTTCCAGCGTATCTACTGTGTTTTCCAACCAATCCTCAGCACCAAAAAAGTTTGCAATGGCATTGGTTGGTGGTAGCACTAGTATTCTACCGCCTTGCTTTTTCCATGGTTGTATATCTTGTTTAAAATATTTTTCATATCTGTCCGTTGGTCGATCTTGTAAAACATTTTGACAGTGTTTGTTCTTGGTGATCCTTAGCCAGTGCGGTCTGTCATGAGCGTTAGTGAAGTAACCATGATCCATGAAATAAAAATCTTTGTTTTGTTTTTGGCACCATTTGTATACTTCTCCGGATCCTGCTAATATTCCATACATAGTCAAATTTTCCGCAGGTAGTTCTTTCAGATCTCTGAACTGATAAATTTTTTTTTGACCCGGAGTGCCACTAACAAAGGCATCAACATATCTTTGTGTTCTCGGCTTGGTCGTGTGTATACCGGCTATATTCACTTTCTTATTTCCCTAACGCTAAACATTGAACGCTTGGCCACTTTATTGAACTCTGCAATGATGTTTACACTTCTTCGATGTTTGTTTGCATTTTGCCTTGCTGACACACTGTGGATTGTGTTAGTTGAATTGTTAAGAAACATCACAAAGGTGTTGCGTTTGTAAGGGACAGTTTGTACAACTTTTCCAGCCTTGTCTCCAACAGCCCGACCACCATTCTTGTTTACCTCGGTAACACTAGACACTGTTTCGTGTATTTGGAATTCACCACCTGTGCTATCATCATCCGCATAGGGCATGTATAACAGGCCTGCATAAATCTCTCTTGGATTGTCAATGTGTGGCGTTCTTGAACTGAAGTCTATTGGTTTATGCATCACTGTCTGGCAGTCTGATCCTATTTTGTCTCCGCCTTTGTCCCAACCACGTGGACTAATTGTGTTATCTATGTCTTCGACAGTTGGCATGATGTCTCCAAAAATATTTTTCACCTCTTTGTAAAAGTCTGCAGATGTGTGATACTGTGAAAACTCTCTCCATAGATCAGACACAACACCTGGTTTCAGCATCTGGTCTGACTTGAGCCTATAACATATTCCATTGTCGAATGGTTCCGTTGCTAGTAATTGTGTCGTAGGCCATTCTCTTTCCAATTGATCATATATGTGTTCAGGAAGTGCATCTTCTATGATGAAATAAGGATATGGTTCTTTAATTAACTTAGGTTGTTTTTGTAGTACTGATAAGGTCATTCTAGGTGCTCCATAATGTCAGGTATGTTAATTTTAAAATTTATCATGTCACTAAAGCGTTTTATCCCTTTTGGTTTACCACCTTTGATTTTCTTTATTGGCACCACATCGGCAAGATACAACTTATGATCTAACCCTAAGTTGTGTGATAATAAAGGATAAACTTTTTTGTGAATCATGTTCTTGTCTTGTATTTCAATCACTTTGGTTCCTGGTTTACACCATAAGAGATTGGTAAGTCCTGCCCCATGAGCCGCCAATATGTGTGTCGCTTCTGCAAATGTTTTCATTTGATCTTTGATTGATAATTTTTCTAAGACCACTGTTTCCCAGCCTTTCAACTTTAGGAGTAATTCGTCTGAATTTATTAATTTTCTTGATGTTGCACCTGGACGTAGCACTACTATTTTTCTATAAGGCTTGATGCCCTTTAGATTTTTGAGTCCCTTAAAGTGTCGTAACCATGGAGCCAGTGGCGGTACAATAATTCCATCTCTAACGTTGCTCATACTTGGCACAATTAGATGTTTGAATTGCCAAGTCTCTCCTTTCGGCATTACAACTATCTTAACATCTGGGAAAAGTTCTTTACAAATCTTTTCAAAATACGGACTATGATTGGCCAGGATAAAACAATATCTTGCAAAATTAGTGGACCATCTTTTTTCCAGAAGTCTGAACTTTGATATCACATCAATCCATATGTGCCATGGATTATTTTTTGCGTCATCGTCAAGAGGCAACCAGACATAGGTGTTAGTTTCGTTGAAGGCTTGTTTGACTGGAGGCAAATCTAGATCTACCCCTGTGTCCCAGTCTGTCCATAGTTTATGGCTTTTTTCTGGCTTATGTCTACTTTTGTGCGTTAATTTCCAAATGTGTTCTGTTATTAATTTATTTTCTCTAGTCAGTAGTAATGGACAAGTATGAACTTTGCATTCATGAAATTCAGCAACAAATGTTGGTAAACTTGTGAAGTCGGACTGTGTGTCAGGATGATATGGAACTGTATAATTGTACTCTGGGTCAACTGTTTCCCATCTATCCAAGAAATACTTTAATGATGTAATATTTTGCACTGGCATTTTATTAATAATTATGTTATAATACACGACTATGATATTATTTTCAAACGGATGTAGTTTTTTGACAACCAGGCCAAAGGATGGTGTAGACACTTACACAACCAAGATATTAGCAGAAGAATATAAAATGCAGTTGTGTAACTTTGCATTGGGTGGACGAGGCAATGATAGAATAAGTTTTACGACAAAAGTTTGGTTAGAAAGGCATAAACGTGATTCTTATTTTGCGGTTATAGGTTGGTCGAGCCAAAACCGAAATGACTATTGCACAAACGACAACCATAAAAAAGGAAGAATACCACAGACTGACCTAACTTGGAGAACGTGGAAAACTTTAGATAACGTAAGTTTCCTCAGAAACAAACAGGGTTACGACATAGAAAAAAATATGACCATGAGCTTTCTCGACAATGTATTTGATCTACAAAATTATTTTGAAAGGAGAAGAATTCCATACGTGATGTATAATTCTTTGCCAAACGATTTTGACCAAAAAGGTATAGGTGATTTCAAAGTAATAAAAGATGCAATCAACATGGATAGATTTTTTAGTCCAAAGATAAGTCATTACGAATTTATTCTAGATAAAAACTTGATCAGTAGTCCTAGCGACCCACATCCATCTGCCGAAGGACACAAACAGTGGGCCGAACAACTAAAAGATTTTATAGATGCTAACAATCTACGCACCATTTAATAATCCAAAAAGTAAGGCCTGGGAGGTTTTCAACGGCGTAGCAAAGTCATGGCCCGATCAGATCACAAAACTTGATAATGCGATCGAGACTGAACCTGTTAGCAATAGCATGTTCTGGGGATTTGTCAACAATAACCTTGACATGGTCAAAAAATTAGAAGCACGTAATCACAAGTATTGGTTTACTGACACTCCCTACTTTGGTAGGTTCGACAATAATAATTTGAAAGCAGACAATCATTACTGGAGGATATGTAAAAATTCTATACATGTGCCTTTCATTAAGGACTGCAAGTCCGATAGGTTTGAAAAGTTCGGGATAAAAATTAAGGCACCAGCCTTTGTTGGAAAATATGTATTGGTGTGTCCAAGCTCAGACGGAATCAATACATATCTTGACCAGCCCAACTGGACCAATGACATCATAGAAAAAATCAAAAGATACACAGACAGACCAATCAAACTTCGACACAAGCCTAGGGGCAGGGGTACATCTGGACCGAGTGAAGCAAAGGTACCCCTATCCGAGGATCTTAAAGAAGCTTGGTGTGTCGTTACAAGTTGCTCCATAGCGGCAGTGGAGGCCATGTGTGAGGGTGTACCTGTTTTCTGTCATGACAAAAGTTTTGCGATCGATGTTGCAAACACAGAATTATCTGACATTGAGAATCCTTATTACGGTGGACCTGAGCCATGGCTTTATAGTCTAGCCTACCAGCAATTTACTCCAGAAGAGTTTTCAAATGGCACCGCAGTAGAAATATTACTGGACAAAGGAATACTATGAGCATAGAACAATTATCAAATGGATTATGGGTGCCGTCGGGTGATGCACAGATTGAACAATGGCGTGAGAAAGGTTATCCTCATATGCAGGACAAATGTCTAAATCAATTTGTTGAATGGTGTGAAAAAAATAATAAAAAATTTAAACTTATTCTAGACATAGGGGCATGGTGTGGAACTTGGGCATTGGCAATGAAAAATTTTGCTGATAAGATATACTGCTATGAGCCAAACAAAACACACTTCGAATGTCTAATTAAAAATCTTGGGCAATTCGAACACATAAAATTACATAATCACGCAGTCGGTAACCTTGATGGTAAAATTAAACTTACAGACGACGCCGCCACACAAAACACTAGAGTTGTGTTCGAACAAGGCGAGACTGTAATTTGCAAATTAGATTCGATGCAATTAAATGATGCAGATATGCTTAAAATTGATGTCGAGGGTCTTGAAATGCAGGTGTTACAAGGTGCAGAAAATTTGCTAGACAACATTGAATTTGTTATGATTGAACTTAATAACAACAGTAAAAGATATGGAAGCAGTAACGGACTGATCCAAAAGCACATGAAAAAATTAGGCTACAAACAATTGATTAAAACATGGCCAGATATCGTTTTTAGAAAAACATGATGTATGAATATCTGAAAAACTTAAAAGTTGAGGAAAACTTTAATCCTAGCAAGATCTTGGATATCGGTGCTTGGAACGGATTTTGGACTAAAAATGTAAAGGAAATTTGGCCAGACGCACACTACACCTGCATAGAAGCAGGACCTAAACATGATAAAAAATTAAAAGAAATAACCTCGGATTATCACATTGCAGTGCTAGGTGATAGCAATCGAGATGTAAAGATGTATCTAAGGGAGATTGATAAGGGAAGCAAAAAGAAGGTGACTTACACGAAAGGTTCAACATTGTTTGGAATATTCAAAGATTATGAAATCAGACAGATGACAACTTTGGACACTTTGGTTGGTAAGGATGCACAGTTTGACTTGATAAAACAAGATGTACAAGGTGCTGAAATAATGGTAATGCAAGGTGCTCCCGACATCTTCACACGTGCCAAATATGTAATACAAGAAGTAAATTTATTTAAAGATAAAAACTTTCCCGACATGCCTGCGGAAAGCGAAATGGATGAATTCATGTTCCAACTTGGTTTCAACAACAGTGAAATAATTGAGCAAAAAGAAAACGTAGAACAAATAGATAAAATCTATTTTTGAAGTTTCATTATAATTTTATTATAATAATCAAGATCCATGTGCATCTGGAATACTGGACTCCTAATATATTTTCTGGTGCTATGAAAAAATTTTATTGACTTGGACTTGGTTAGTAATAAAACATTTGGATAATATTTTACTTGTTTTCCGCCTACATGAACATATGCAGAGGTACCGTCATTTCTTTCCTTAAAAAACCAGAGACAAATGACATCTTGGGCTAAATCTAATTTGTCAAAATTTTCATGTAGCACCGCCTCGGTTTTATTTTTGTCACAGAACTCTCTCCATAGACTATGCTTCGTGTTATTTTGATTTTCATATAATTTATCATATTCATTCAGTTGCACCAAATTGGTTGCCAGTATGTGTTCGACTGGTTCGGTGTGATAGTGTTGTGGTTTAAGTGTGTCCCAGATCATTATGCACTAAACAGATTGATTGCTTCCTTCTTCCAATCGTCTGAGTAGTCACAGTGCCTGTATCCATCGAACCAAGGTCCGCCTTCTGTGTAGTGTAATATTTTTGGTGATCCGTCCTCAGGCTCTCTGTACCAACCTACAAGCCAGTTGTAGTGATGAGGCAGGTCACCGATTTCTGAATCTTCTAGCCAGCTGAATCTGTGTAGGAATTTAGGTGTCTGTTGATTTAGGAAATCCGGAGTAAGTATTTTATTTTTTTCATGTTCGCAGTTCCAAAGCACCATGCTACTCCAATTTTTTCTTGGATATACTGTTTGCACTTGTCCATCCATTTTTGTTGTTTCTTTTGGAGTGTAGTCATGCTTTACACACACCACTGCCTTACTTGGATCCATGTATTTGGTCAACATGTGACTCGGTATCTTCCATAGGAAGTCACAGTCACAGAACACTGCCCATCCTTTGAAGTCGTTAAGATATGGTATAAAAAATCTTGTGAATGTAAATTCTGTTGATGCGAGTTTATCTTTTTCTCGGGTGTAGATCCCTTGTGCCCTCATGTCATTTTGTTTTAATGCAACAACTTCAGCGGAAGGATCTCTACGTTTGATAGAGTGTTCACACACTTGATATGCTATGTCTTCTCTGGAGTCCCAACCTACGTAAATTTTCATCTCGATAATAGTTCGTGTATTTGTTTCCAATTATTTACACGAATGATATCTGGGTGATTAAAATCTCGATTGTATGGATGGTCGATTAATATAGGCTTTAAACCGTATTTGAGCCCGGCTACAGCGTTCTTTGGCTTGTCTTCTACCCAATATAGCCCGGTACCATGGAATTCAGCTAATGCTGAATCTTTATCAGCACCTGTATCAAGAATATGATAGTTCTTAAAAATATGATCACCAAATAGTTCACCAAGTCTTTTCTTCCTTACCAATTGAGCGGGTATGTCTGATGTTTGTGATGTTATTGGTATAAATGTCCAACCTTCTGCCGCTAACAGTTTGACCCAAGTTTGTGAATCCTCTATAGGACACTGCGTAGCCATCCATGCACTTTTGTTAAATTCTCTTATTTCTTTTCTTATTTCTGGGATTGTTAAACCAAATCTTTCTGCCATCTCATATGTGTTTTCTTTGTTTGGTAGTAACTTATATGGGTACTCACGCTCATTATTTTCGTTGTAATAAGAACGTTGTAACATCCAATCTGTGAAATGTTTCTCCCATTCGAGAAGCACTCCATCTACATCAGTCAGGATTATTCTATTTGATGTCGGCATCTTCCATACCTGCTACTCTCAATTTTACAATGTTTGTAATCTGCCATTGCTTTTGATCAAGTCCTTTGGTAATGCCTAGCCATTGATTTCTTATGAGTGCAAAATCATTTATTATCTTGTCCATATCTACGACATCATCTTCGCCGTCAACATATTTTTCTGCGTCCCTGCTGGATAAAGCTCTGTTGTAATTTTCAAGATATTTTTTGAAAGTTTTTGATCTTAATCTTCTTAATTCTATGTTTAGGTATTCTAGTATTGCTTCTAACTGTTGAAGTTGACCGAATCTTTCTTCAACTATTCCAGGCAGTGCGGCACTGGCCCTCTCAAGGTTTCCGTATATTTTACACTGCTTTTTAGCTTCAATTAATTCTTTTTCAAAGTATGCTATACAGTCTGGTATCTTGTCAAGGTTTCTACTTACTTCGTTGTACCAGTTTATCATTCATCATCATCGCCGTAGCCCATGTCCTCTGGTTCCTCTTCCTCGAACACGGTGTTAATGGCTTCCTCTAATTTTGGATCATACTCTGCACATGCTTTCAGTTCATCCTGCTCCACGCCTATGTCTTCTAAACTTTTTAGTAAATCTATGGCCATGTCTAATTTTTGCCTTTCTGGAACATAATGGACTATGGAGTTCCATAAACGTTCTATGTCTTCGTGCGTGAATTCGATCATTATTCTTTTATTTCTTGCTCTTGTTCGGTGGGCATCGCTTCTTTGAAGTCTGCCATTATCATATCTAATTTATCACCTGTCCACGCTTTTCTAAATTCTATGTGCTCTTTTCCTTTAGAATCTATGTATTTCAGCCTATTGCCTGTTTGCACCAATAAACCTTTCTTTTCAAATAAATCAACAAGTCCACTGTACGGATCCATGCCTGTGTCATAGGGAATCTTAACTTGCACACCTTCGAATGGTTTTGCATACCTAGTTTTCATCACTTTACATGCGGCTCTTATACCTCTTACGTCGGAAACTTTATTCCCTTTTTCATCTTCTTTCAGTTTCAGTTTCTTCATTGCTACAACAATGCTTGATGCATATATAAAACCTTGTCCACCCGATATCTTGTCATCTGGATCAAACATGTCCTGTGATGCATATGTATGATTGGTTGCTATCAGTCCAACGTTCCAACTTCCGAACATGTTTACACAGTTTCTTACAAGTGCGGTCAGTGCCTTAGGTTTTCTACCTAAGTCACCTTTCATTTCACCTGCCTCGAACTGGTTTACATCTGTTGGTGTCAACAACATACCCAAACTGTCTATCACAAATAACACTTTAGGTGCACCTTCTTTGTTGTCGGCGTGTTGTTCTTTGTAACCTTTCATGAACTCTGACACAGTCTTAGCCACGTCATCGACCATGGACATACTTAATTTCATTAGCTTGTCCTCTGATGTGTCCACGTTCAATGCTTGTAACCACTGTTCGTCCAGTGCGTTCTCTGTGTCAATCAGTATTACAAATATGCCTTGATCCTGTGCGTTCTTAATAATGTTGCCTGATGCTATGTAACTTTTACCCGCACCAGACTCACCGGCAAGGACCGTAACCTTGCCTAGGGGAATTCCTTTGTTGAAGTCGCTGGTCATAAGATAATTCAATGCGTAGTTTCCCGTAGATATCCAGTCAGTTGGATCACTGAACCCTATGCCCAGTCCTTGAATTGATTTGGTTATACTCTTTCTAAATTTTGTTGCGTCAAATACTTTCGTCATAATTTTTATCCTTGTAATCTATATTAGCATACCTAGGCCCTAACGTCAATGCCAGGGCCTTGGTAAAATGTCAGACTATTTTGCTTGTCTTGATCTAATCAACTTCAAGATGTCTTCTGCTCTCTTGGCACTGTCGCCTGTGGTGACCGGAGCCGCCTCAGGTTTTGGTGCTGGTGCAGATTCAGTTACAGTCGCACTTGCTGGTGCAACCTCTGCCGCCGGAGCTGACGCTGTCGGTACTGTCACCTGTGGTTTACCTTGGTAAGCCACGCCTGCAGGTCTGAAGTACTGTCCATACTGCTCAAGATCATAAGCCTCTCCTTCCACAGATTTCTCAAATAATTCTTTGATTATTTTCACTTCTGCTTCAGTTGGTTCCTTTGGCCTGAAGTCATTCAGATTGAACAATCCGTTTGTTTCAATCGCGGCTCTTTCTGTTTCTTCAAGAGCTCTTTCTCTTCTTGACCATTTTGATGTTGAGTAGTCAGCGTATCCACCTTTAGTTGTTTTAGTAATTCTAAAGTCAACGCCTTTTACGTAATCAGTTGGCATTTCTTCCATCTCTGGATCCATTAATGCTCCTCTGATTATGTTGAAGATCTGAGGTCCAATTATAAATCTTCTGATTGGATTCTCTGGTTTAGTGTCTTCGGCCAACGGATTTGTTACAACAAAACCTTGGAAAATATAACTTTTCTTTTTCCAATATTTTCTGCCCATGTCTTCCATGCTCTTGTCTTTGAACCATGGTCTTACTTCTGTAAGCACTGGACATGTTTTGCCATACATTTCCATGCATGGTACCTGTACAGTGACTGGTCTTGAATCAGTCTGACCCTTGATGCCTGCGAAAGGCAGTTTGATCATGTTTCTCTCAGTCCAGAAGAAAGTGTTGTTTGTATCCTTATCAGGTAAGAATCTAACTACTGCTTCTGAGCCTTCTGATATGTTCCAGTGTGGGTAGATGGCGTTGTCTCCGCCCGTTGATGAAGTGGAGCGATTCACTTCTTGAGATTTTAACTTCGCTCTTATTTCAGCCAATGATGCCATAATGTAAGCCTCCTTTTATTGTGCCTATGTTGTTTGTGCCTAAATGTATATCAGACATATAGTACGTAATATACAACTATATTTATCTAATGTCTACTACTATTATTGGTAAAATGCTAGGTTTTTGATTCTATCTATCTGATGGTCGTATGCTTGTTCTTCCTCTGAAAAGAAATCTTCCAACTGCATACCAGCAAGTTCTATCGCATCTTGAAGTGTGTATTCTTTGTCGCCCACTTTAAACTTGTCACCTGCCTTCATGCCCGCCGCCTTTGCTTTTCTCACTGCGTGAGCAAATTCATTACCTTCTTTTTTCATTTCTTCTTTTTCTTTTTTCTCGTCAGAGCTGTGTCCTATGTGTTTGTGTACAACATTGTCTAGCTCTTTGTGAAACTTGTCGATGGCTTTATCACTCATTTGTTCATCAGTTTTGTCAACGTATCTGTCGTCACCTGCCTGCATTCTTTTAAAAGCAAGTGTGTTCATTTTTTTATCTGCTGGTGTAACAGCCATTTTTTTAGTTGCGTTTTCTCTATCTTTTTTTTCTATCTCAGGATCCTGCTTTGGCTCAGTTGCATATTCTCTCAACTTGTCATAATTTTGCCTCAAGTATTGTTGTGCCGCATCAAGATCTTTTGATTTGAAAGCTGACTTGCTGTCCTTGTCTAGAACATCGTATATCATCTTGCCGTCTTTGTCATCTCTGTACATCGACACATATGGCTTGATTGTTGCTTCACCAACTGAATCTACCCAACCTTCGAACGCTTCTGTTTCTTTAGCTTTGCCTT
>ENA-OSEY01000574-OSEY01000574.1-marine-metagenome-genome-assembly--contig:-NODE-574-length-26706-cov-4.066582_pt1 | contig 26706 bp, 30 predicted proteins | sample MGYA00248465_ERZ534230 | MGnify/ENA primary metagenome ERZ534230 (study PRJEB26409, sample SAMN06344110) | marine metagenome | isolation source: Sea water from surface | place: Atlantic Ocean:Southern...
TGCGTTCCCGTATGCTCGTAAACAACCCTGATCAACGCCTTGTAGACCGTCGGCAGATCGCCGTCACTCTTTGTCCAGGCATCAATGACGGGCTGGACCATCTCCGGGGTGACATCATCGGTCACAAAATGGCGTACGAGCTTTGTCGAGACGAATTCGGCGCAGCTGGGATGTGCGCAGAGGTCCTCGATGACGTCTGTCAGCTTGGACTTGGCGCTCAGGCCGCGCTGCTTGTAGCGTTTGCCCATGACCACATGATTGCCGGGCTCATGGCTCTTCGGCTCGAAATGGACCGGGTTGCATTCCTCGCGCTTCTTGGACCAGCGGTTTTCCCAGCCCGCCATGACATAGGACAGCGCGACGACGTCCTTCTGCGTATATCCCGCCGCCGGCGACACGGTGTGAAGCTCCAGCAACTCGCGTGCATGGTTCTCGTTGACCGTCGCAACCTCGCCTCTTTCGCGCTTCCATCTGCCCCGCTTGGAGTTCGGGCCGACCGATTCGCTGTTGTCGAGATGGGCAATCATCGTCCATGAGGTCGTGACCGCCTTTACCAGATCGGTGAAACTGCCACACATGTTCGGGCGAATGATTTCGCGGGTGTAGGCGCCAGTATTCCAGCAGCCGAGCATGTCCTTTTCGGCGATGGCGAAATGGTTGTGCCAGAACATCCACAGCCGTTCGAATACCGGCGCGCCTGAATTCAGCGCCGTGTGATGCCGGATCGCGATCTCCAGGCTTTCATAATATTTCTCGCCGGTTTGCCATCGCAGCTGCGTTTTGGCGTCCTTGTAGGCTTTGCGGTCATTCTTGTATTTCTTCCGCAACACGCGGCGGTCCTGATAGACGAAAGTCGCGCGCTGATCGAGCAATTCCTTGGCGGTAGGAATGTCGCTAGGCCACGACATGTCAGGCACAGTTTCGACCTGTTTCTCGGCCCAGGCGACCGGATCGGCCGGAATTTCATCATCGGGGCCAAGCCCGAAACCCATCTTTCTGAAAAACGCATGTTTCATAAGCATATCGTCATATATTTTTATAGAGAGCACCAGCCGGAAAATTGTGAAATCCGGGACTGATCCTGACAAATTGGTAAGCGGCATGTTGCCAGATTGTTCTTTTTTTCTGATCCGGCAAAAACGGTTGCCTTTCAACAGCCAGTCGATCGTAACGCGACCGAAGGACCGAGGTGGGTTTCAGAGGACCAGGAGTTGATGCAGGCCATCGCCTTTTTCGACTTGTGAATATCCGCGTTTCAGGCCACGATTCGACCATAGGAAACAGGAGCCGTGCCGATGCAGAAGCTCACTTGCGATGAATGCGGGACGCAATTCAATTGCGGCGCGCCACCCGGCAAGGATCACTGCTGGTGCATGGAATTGCCCAATATGCGGCAGTCCTTTGATCTTGCAGGAAAATGCGTCTGCCCCGACTGCATGACACTTGGTCAGGCCAAAGCCATAACAAAGGCCAGAAAACTGAAGCGGCAACACCGCCGCAATTCACCCGTTCGCGTGGTCCGCTAGCAGCCTGACTTTGACCATTTGGGCCATTCGTTAAATTTCTGTATATTAGCGCCAACTCATTTTTGGTGGAGTACCCCGATGGCGCAGACCCGCAGCAGCAAAATTCGTGTTCTGAGACGGCGTGGCAAGTCGCGTCTTGTTCGCGTCAACGACCAACTCAATACGCTGACGTGGGAGATTTTCGAGAAGAACGCGCAGTTGAACGACGTCAACACGGCGCGCGCTGTCGCCGTTCTCGACGACGCGCTTAGCCTGATCCAGCGTGCAGGCGCGCTTTTGAACTCGGTTCATGTCGAGGATGATCCGGACAAGCCGGCCGAGCCGTCCCCTCAGGGTTTCGTCGGCGGCCGTGACAAGAGCGAGAACGGAAAGGGCAAGCCGGCCATGTCCCGTTCGGTCAGCAGCGTAAACTAGGAGTATTCACCTCCGTTCCCCGCCAAGAAGCCTGAAGCGTTTCAGAAACATGTCTGCCGCCTGTTGCGGTGGCACGGGCCGCAACCGGAACTCATCCGGCGTGCCGCGCGGGCGTTGCAGTATCTTCGCGGCATCTTCCTTGCTGAACCCCGCAAGCTGTGTTGCCTCCAGCCATGCCGCCATCCGGTCGGCGCGCTTGATGGCCTTGGACACGGGTTCCGGCAGAACGGCAGGCAGGCCAAACCGGATGTGGATCGCCTCGGAGAGGTGTGATTCGATCTCGCGGTAGATTCCGCCGAGCGCGTATTTGAACGGGGTGATCATGTCGCCGATCACATATTCAGGCGCATCATGCAACAGGGCTGCAAGCCGCCATCTGGTATCGAGCTTGGGCGCGTTCTGCGACACGAATCTCTCGACCATGACCGAGTGCTGCGCCACCGACATCGGGTACAGGCCTTTTGTCTGGCCGTTCCAGCGGCTGACCCTCGCAAGGCCGTGCGCGATGTCGATGATCTCTACATCCATCGGCGAGGGGTCGAGAATGTCGAGCCTGCGGCCGCTGAGCATGCGTTGCCAGGCGCGCCCGGGCTGTTGTGTGCGGCGGGCGCCGCGCGAGTTGGATTTTGAAGGTTCAGGCATAAACATATCCTGCCCCAGTCCAAGGGCAGGCTTCAAGTAAGACGGCTGTCTCAATCTTGCCTTTTATGAAAGGTAATGTATTGATCTGCGCCATAATAAAAATGCATCCGAAGAACGGGCAGTCAAACAGCATGGATTTTTTCGAAACACGCGAAAGATATCGGCGGCGCGAGATGAAAGGCTACATCTCGCTGATGCTGCGCGTCTTCGTTGTCGGCGGTGTTCTCTGGCTTGGCTGGCTGTGGGGCCATGCTGAGACCGGCAGCCTTCGGGCCGAAGCCGAGCGCGCCTTGTTCGAAAACAACCAGCAGATCGCCGAGCTCAGCACCAACGTGCAGCGGCTCGAGACACAGCTTGCCGAGGCGAAAGCGAAGAACAAGGTCGATGACCTGGCACAGGGAAGCAATGCCCAGCTGAAGGCGCTGGTCACCAAAAAGATCGCGCGCGGGGTCACGCCGGCGCAGATCATGCAGGCCATCCAGAGCCTTGGACGGCCAACGAACTGCCGCCAGCTTGAGCGTCTGAACATTGCCGTTGCGACCCCGCTTTACGGTGGGCCGGAATCAAAAGTAACGCTGTTTGACGGAGGGCTGAATCTTCACGTCGAAGGCGAGGGCGACCGGAAATCAGCCCGTGAAAAGCCGACTTTCGATCCGAAGCAGCCGGTCACCGTGCGCATGGCTTTTCTCGACGGCCAGAAGGTCGAGACGGGCATGCTTCCCTTTCAGGCGGTGATCCCGGCCGAAGACCGTATCCTGTTGCTCGATTTCGAGCCTTCGGAACTTCTGGGATATGTCGGCGCCAGCATCCTGAGCTGCACACAGCGCTGACTGCCAAACGTTGGCCGCCCAGGACGATCAGTCGGACGGTCGCACGGCTTCAAAAATATCTGTCACGCGTCCGTAGTCGCGATAGCCGAGCCGGCTGACCGGAACGAAGCGGTCATAGGCAATCTTGCCATCGACGACCACGTCGTCATCGACATGGATGCCTGTTATCGTCCCGATCACCATCACATATCCCCTGTCGTCAGAATTGCGTGGCAGCTGGATTGTGTCGTGCAGCTTGCATTCCATGGCCGCCGCGGCGCCGCCGACGCGTGGTGTAGCCACTGTTTCGGACGCCACCATCTCGAGGCCGGCATGGATGAATTCATTGTCGCCGTATGGAAAATTGCCGGAGGAGATATTCATCGCGTCAAACTGCGCCTCGCCAACCACATTCACGGTGAACTCGCCTGTTTCCTCGATGTTGCGAAGACTGTCCTTGCGCTGGCCGCCGGCAAGCACCTCGGCGCTGAAAAACAGCATTGCCGGGTCTTCGGACACGGCATTGAAAAAGCTGTATGGCGCCAGATTGATACTGCCGTCCGCGCCGCGCGACGACACCCATGCTATGGGGCGCGGCGAGACGATGGCTTTCAGCGGATTGTGAGACAGCCCGGCCGCCTTGTGCTGCATCGGTAGAAAAAACATGTTCGATTCCCGTTTTGGACAGGAGGCTTATTTCCCTGTGTCATGTTGGAACATGATATGAGCGTCTCTATATTACAACCGCGCGAGCGACGTTCCTTGAACCAGCCGCGCCGACAGACCCGCAGATATTGGATCACCACATGATTGAACTCCATTACGCTCCGACACCAAACGGGCACAAGATTTCCATTGCGCTTGAGGAACTCGGGCTGGATTACGACGTCCACCGGGTCAATATCGGTCAGGGTGACCAGTTCAAGCCCGAATTTCTGGCGTTCAGCCCGAACAACAGAATACCGGCCATCATCGACCGCGATGCCGATGGCGGCGAGCCTGTCGGCATCTTCGAATCAGGCGCGATCCTGCTCTATCTCGCTGAAAAGACCGGCAAGCTGATGCCGGTGTCCGGAACCGGCCGCAAGACCGTGATGGAGTGGCTGATGTGGCAGATGGGTGGTTTCGGCCCGATGCTCGGCCAGGCGCATCATTTTAATTTCTATGCGCAGGAAAAAGTTGATTACGCGATCAACCGCTACAGCAACGAGGCAAACCGCCTCTACGGCGTGCTGGACCGGCAGCTTGAAGGGCGTGAGTATGTGGCCGGCGACTATTCTGTCGCGGACATCGCCATCTTCCCCTGGACCCGCACCTATGAACGCCAGCATGTGACGATCGAGGATTACCCCAATGTCGTACGCTGGAGAAAGACCATGTTCGCACGGCCTGCCGTGCAGCGCGGGATGAAGGTCGGCGCGGAATGGCGTGAAGACCTGCGTTCGCTGTCCGACGAGGAATGGAAAAAGCTGTTCGGCGCCTGATCCGGTCAGGTTGGGGTGGTTTCGCCGCCGATCCGGAGCGTGCAGGCGCCTGTGAAGACCTGTGTGACCAGTGATTCCTTGCAACGGTGCCAGTGTTTCTTCGGCCCGCCGGTTTCGGCGTTCCAGATCGTGGCGATGGCCAGCGCCGTCAGCAATCCGATCAATATCCAGTTCCAGCGGCTCATCGTTCGGTATCCCCGTCCCAGGTGGTGATGTGGTCGATCAGATCGCCGACCGGAACCGATTCCTCTGGGAACACGCGGCCTGCCACAGATTTGCCGGCCTTGCGCGTGCTGTCGGCATCGCCGCTCAGAAGCGGGTGCCATGCCGACAGGCTCTTCCCCTCATGCAGCAGGCGATAGGCGCAGCTTTCGGGCATCCACGGCAGTGACTCCAGATTGTCAGGGCTCAGGGTGATGCAGTCGGGCACATATCTCTTCCGGTCCGGGTAATTGGTGCAGGATGCGTTGCCGCAATCAAGAAGACGGCACGCCACATCGGTGTAATGAATCTCGCCGGTATCGCTGTCCTCGAGTTTCAGCACGCAACATTTGCCGCAGCGGTCACACAGCGCTTCCCATTCGGCCGGTGTCATGTCGCCGAGGCTCTTTTCTTTCCAGAATGGTCGTTCCGACACAGCCTGTCCCTGAATTCGGTTTCCAGTTCGGTGATGTAGTCCCGACTCTCCGGTACGGCCTGATGATCGTCGGAAAGCTGAAGCTGAACGACCATACCATGCTGGCACCGGAAAAAATATTCGCATCCGGCAAGATAGAATTCCCACATCCGCACAAAGCGTTCGTCATAGAGCGCGGTGATCCGGTCCCTGTTCCTCAGAAAACGCATCCGCCAGTGGAGCAGTGTCTCGGCGTAGTGGCCGCGCATGATCTCCATATCGAGAATCTTCAGCCCGCCTGCCTCTGCGGCGCGGACAAGCTGGGGCAGTGAAGGAAGGTGACCCCCCGGAAAGATGTATCTGGTCATCCATCTGTTTACCGGGGCGGCTCGGTCATGAACCGCAATGCTGTGGATCACGGCCACGCCGCCGGGAGCCAGCAGGCGCCTCACCGTCCGGAAATAGGCGGGCACGTCTGCAGGGCCGACATGTTCCAGCATGCCGACCGACACGATCCGGTCGAACGCGCCACCCTGGTCGCGGTAATCGCGCAGTGCGAAATCCAGCCTGTCTTCAAGACTGTGTTCGGCTGCTGTTTTCCGCGCATGGGCAAGCTGGCGTTCGGACAGGGTAATGCCGGTCACGGACAGATTCTCGCGGCATTCCGTCATCGCCATGGCAAGCCCGCCCCAGCCGCATCCGATATCGAGAACGCGGTGTCCCGGCCATAGGTTCAGCTTGGTGGCAAGCCGCGACAGCTTGGTTTCCTGAGCCGTCTCGAGACTGTCGTCAGGGCGGTGGAAATAGGCGCAGGAATATTGGCGACGCGGGTCAAGAAACGTCTCGAACAGCTCGTCCGTCAGGTCGTAATGGTGGGCTACGTTGCGTCTGGAGCGCCAGCGCGGGTTGAGATGCCGCAACCAGGCGAGGCAATTGCCGAAGCGCAGCGTCAAACGGCCGGCCCAGTGCCTCGACCAGTGACGCGAATTCAGCATCAGCAGCTCCATCAGCGCGTCGAGGCCGCCATTGCCTGTCGAAATCCGGCCATCCATATAGGCCTCGCCAAAGGCAAGTTCTGGATTGATGACAAGGCGCAGAAACGTTGCCCGGTCATGGATTGTTATGCTGGCATGCGGACCGGGGCTGCGGCCTTGCAGCTGGTGTCCTGACCCGTTGGCAAGTGTCAGGTCGAGGGTTCCGCAGATAACGAACTGGCGCATGATTGCCAGTGCAAGGAAGTCAAACATGGCGCGCACCATATCGGCTTATTTGCTGACGTAATCCGTGCGAACTCTGATATAACCCCAATCATTACGGATGACCCGATGATACCCGAGGGTAACCTTTGCGCCATCCGGTCTTGTGTCGATACATCCCGGAACACCGCCGATGGCAGCACAGTCACCGCATCTTGGTGCCGATTACGACCTGCCCCGGGCCGATCTGGCTTTCCGGGACGGGGTGCCGTTCGCGGCCGCGTTCGACGATGGCTACTACAATGCCGATGACGGCCTGGCGGAAAGCCGGCACGTCTTCCTCGACGGCAACGGCCTTTCGGCCCGGATGCGAGAATTACGCCATCTGACCATCGCGGAAACAGGGTTCGGCACCGGCCTCAACCTTCTTGCTGTGATGGCGGAAATGAACCGTCATCCGGAATTGCGCCTCGATTATATCTCGTTCGAAGGGTTCCCCCTGACAGCTGAACAGATGGAACAGGCGCATGCGCCCTTCACCGCCGTTGCGGCAGAGGCGGCGGCTCTTCGTGCGGCCCTGCCGCCCCGCTGGCCGGGGTATCATCTTGTCCAGCTGTGTGGCGGACGGCTGACGCTGCATCTGCATTACGGCGAAATCGGCGATATGCTGCCGTCGCTGGATTTCACAGCGGATTGCTGGTTCCTCGACGGGTTCGCGCCGGCCCGCAACCCGTCCATGTGGACAGCCGAAAACATGTCTCATGTCGGCAGGCTGACAAGGCCCGGCGGCTCTCTTGCAAGTTTCACGGCGGCAGGCGATGTGCGCCGCAGCCTTGAGGCGGCCGGATTCGCCGTCGAGCGGGTTCCGGGCTACGGGCGCAAGCGGCAGATGATCCGGGGCAGGCGAAGCGGAGATCGGGACGACCAGCCGATGCCGCCATCCCGCATTGCGGTGATTGGCGGCGGCATTGCCGGCGCGGCCGCGGCCGCGGGTCTGCGCCGTCGCGGGGCAGAGGTCGTGTTGCTCGAAGCCGGCACCGGGATCGGGGAAGGGGCGTCCGGCAATCGCATGGCGCTGCAGAGCCCGCGGCTGACGGTCGATCACAATGCAATGAGCCGATTGTCCGCCGCTTGCCTGTCCTTTGCGGCGCGGCTGTCCGACCTGTCGGGCGCGACCATGGCCAAGGGTATCCTCGCTCTTGACGCGCCGGAACGGATGGCCGCGCGCCATCACGTGTTTCGCGGCCAGGCTTGGCCGGTTGATCTGCTTCGCGCCGCCGGCCCTGAAGATTTGCCCGCCAGTGTTAACGAGAGCGGCAGCGCGATTGTCTACCCGTTTGGCCGCGTCATCAGGCCGGACATGTTGCTGCCCTATCTGATGGGGGACACGCAGCTGGTTTCGGGTTTTGAGGTGGCCTCGATCGACGCCGACGAGGATGGTCTGCTGATCGCGGCCAAGGACGGCCGGCAGCGGCAAGCGGATGCGGTGGTTCTGGCGTCCGGCGCGGATCTTGGTCAGATGATGGCGTTGAGTGGCGACCTGTTGCCTCTGGAACAGTCATACGGGCAGGTCAGCCATGTGCCTGTTGCGGCCACGTCGCTCAGTCATGAGCTGTCGAACGGGGTGAGCTTTGGCGGTTATCTGACACCTGCGCTGGACGGGCTCCGCGATCTTGGCGCGACCTTCACGAAGCAACAGCAGGATGTCCGGACCGGCCATGAGCACAATCTCGGCCTGTTGCCAGAGACTTGGCAGAGCTGGATAGCCAGCCCGTCTCTGGAAGCGTTTGGCTCGCGCGTCCGGCGCCGGGCAAGCCTGCCCGACAGGCGGCCTGTTGCCGGAAAACTTGCCGAGGGCATATGGGTCCTTGGCGGGCTCGGCGCGCGCGGGTTTACCCTGGCTCCGCTTCTTGGCGAGACGCTGGCGGCGGAAATGCTGGGGCATGCCGTACCGATGGACCGGGCGCAACGCGCCGGCATTCTGCCGGATCGCTACAAGGATCGCTGATCAGAGGCCAAGCATCGCCCGTGCATCGACCAGCTCGCCATGATGCGTGCAGTCGGTCGCCAGCAGCGCCAGGAAAGCAGGCGCGATATCCTCGGGCGAGGGAAGTGTCTCGGGATTCTCGCCTGGAAATGCCGAGGCGCGCATCTTTGTCGCCGTGCCGCCGGGGTTCAGCATATTGATCCGCAGATTTGTCTGCTCGCTTTCGCCAGCCCATGACCGTCCCACAGCCTCGAGCGCCGCCTTGGTTGCCGCATAGGGACCCCAGAAGGGGCGGCTTCCAACAGCGGCACCGGATGTGACAAGAACCGCCCGGCCGGCCGGCGAGGCACGCAGCAACGGGTCGAGGGCGCGAATCATGTGCCATTGCCCGGTCAGGTTGACGGCAACAGACTCGTCCCATGCTTCGGGCGTCAGATGCGTGACAGGCGTCAGCGCCGGCAGCATGGCGGCGTTGGCAACAAATCCGTCGAGCCGCTCCCACCGCCCGGCAATCGCCGCGGCAAGGCGCGGAATGGCCGGTGTGTCCTTCATATCCAGCTCGACCATGGTGGACCGGCCGCCGGCCGCGCGGATGGCGTCGTCAGCCTCTTCCAGCGCCCCGACCGTCCGCCCGGTGATGATCAGTTCAGCGCCGGCCGCCGCGGCCGCTATCGCAACCGCCCGTCCGATCCCGCGTGTGGCACCGGTCACAAGGACAAGTTTGCCCGACAGATCGACAGAACCACCGCCCATTATTTCGAACCCCCGTGCGAGACACGTTTCGCGCTGAGCCCGGAAGCAAGCCGGATCGGGTAGTCGCCGGTGAAACAGGCATCGCAGAACTGCGGCTGGTCCTCGTTGCGGGCCATGTCGCCGATGGCCTTGTACATGCCGTCGACCGTGATGAAGGCGAGGCTGTCCACGCCGATCTCGGCGGCAATCTCGTCGACGGTCATGCGTGCCGCGATCAGCTGGTCCTGGCTTGGCGTGTCGACCCCATAGAAGCAGGGGTGCGTGGTTGGCGGGCTGGCGATGCGCATATGCACTTCCGCGGCGCCGGCATTGCGCATCATCGTCACGATCTTGCGCGACGTGGTGCCGCGCACGATCGAATCATCGACAAGCACGATCCGCTTGCCCTTGACCGCCGCCGGATTGGCGTTGTGCTTCAGCTTCACCGAATCGGTGCGGCCTTTCTGCGTCGGCTGGATGAAGGTTCTGCCGACATAATGGTTGCGGATGATCCCGAGGTCGAAGGGAACCCCCGATTTTTCTGCATAGCCAAGCGCCGCCGGTACGCCGGAATCGGGAACCGGGATGATCAGGTCGGCATCGATGTGGGACTCGCTTGCCAGCTCGCCGCCAATGGCCTTGCGGGCGTGATAGACACCGCGTCCCTCGACGATCGAATCCGGGCGCGAGAAATAGACATATTCGAAGACACAGAACCTCGGCGCGACCTGCTGGAACGGCATCTCGCTGCGGATGCCGTTCTTGTCGATGATCAGCATCTCGCCGGGCTCAAGATCGCGCACGACGGTGGCGCCGACGATGTCGAGGGCGCAGGATTCAGACGCCAGAAGCCAGGTGTCGTCACGCTTGCCAAGGATCAGCGGCCGCACCCCGTGCGGGTCGCGCACCCCGATCAGCATGTCATCGGCGACGCAGACGAGCGAATAGGCGCCGTCGATCTGCTTCAGCGCATCGACAAGCCTGCCGGTCACATCAGCCTGATGGGAGCGGGCCACAAGATGCACGATGACCTCGGTGTCGGAGGATGACTGGAACAGGCTGCCGGTCTCGATCAATGACGCGCGCAGCCGGCTGGCGTTTGTCAGGTTGCCGTTATGGGCCAGTGCGAATCCGCCAAAGGCAAGTTCGGACGAAAACGGCTGGATTTCCATCAGTGGATTGATGTTGCCGCTTGTCGAGTAACGGTTGTGGCCGATGGCGGCGTGGCCGCGGAGCCGGGCCATCTGCGGCGAGTCGGCGCCGAAATTGTCACCGACATGGCCAAGCGCGCGGTGCGCGTGAAAGGCATCTCCGTCATAGCTGACGATGCCGGCGGCTTCCTGACCTCGGTGCTGAAGCGCATGAAGGCCGAGCGCTGTGAGCACGCAGGCCTCGTCGCTTCCGAAGACGCCGAAGACGCCGCATTCCTCGTGAAAGCAGTCAAGAGGATCGTATCCTGTTAACGGCTCGTCTTCACGCCCTGCCATAGCTGGAAACCCGCACTCTGTTGTCCTCTGGAACATATATGGCGGCACGGTTGCGCGCCGCCCTTGGTATCGGGGAAAATCCCCGCTAAATCAAGCGCCGGCTGACCCCGCCGACACGGTCAGTTGCCGCCTTCGTCCTGCAGCAGGTTAAGCCCGCCGCCCGCTCCATCATTGTTATCCGACGCAGCATCTTCAATGCGTTCGCTCACGGCCTCTCCGGCTTCCCGCAGCTCCTCGGTTGTTTCCGACGCGTCGGGAAGGTTCTCGATCAGCTGTTCACGCATATCCGGCGGCAGGACACCGGACATCAGATGGGCGCTTTCCCGCAATGCCGGTGTGATCTGTGCGTCTGTAACCAGCCCGGGAAGATTGTCCTCGCCCTCGGCTGCAACCACCGCGCTGGCATAGATCACAAGCACGATGACAAAGCCGCGGATCAGGCCGAACAGGAAGCCGAGCCAACGGTCGAGGCCGCCGAGCCCGGCCTTGCTGAGACCCGGCGAGACCAGCGAGGAAAAGGCGAACCAGAGGACGACGACCACGATGAAGGGAATGCCCCAGGCAAGCGCCTGGCTGATGCCTTCGACGCGGATTAGGTCGGTCAGCAAGGGCTCCAGATATGGTGCGCTCAGCCTTGCCGCGACAATCGAGATCGGCCAGCCGGCCAGCCCCATGATTTCGCGTGTCATACCCCGAAGCGTGGCCAGTCCGCCGGACACGACGAGTACGATAATCGCCACGAAATCGACGATGTTGAGGGCGGCGAGATCAAAACCCATAAGACTGGTCCTCGAGGGCGGCTGTCAGCTTCATGTTACACCGCCCATGATCTCGATCAACTCGGCAAGCGTCGAGGGCTGTGCGATTGACAGTCCTGACGGCGCACCGAGTTTCTTGCGCGGTTTTGGCATCACCGCCATGTCGAAGCCCAGCTTCGCCGCTTCCTTCAGACGCGCGTCGGCCTGCGCCACCTGGCGCAGTTCCGCCGACAGGGCGACCTCGCCGAAGAACACACTTCTCGGCGGCGCCGGACGGCCACTGACCGACGAGATCAGGGCGGCAGCGACAGCCAAGTCCGCGGCAGTCTCTGAAATCTTCAGGCCACCGGCCACATTCAGGAAAATGTCGCGTCCGGAAAGCGGCACGCCGCACCGTGCTTCCAGAACGGCGGTCAGCATCGCCAGCCTGCTGCCGTCCCAGCCAACGACATTGCGGCGGGGCGAGGCGAGGGTGGACGGGGCGACGAGTGCCTCGATCTCGACCAGCACGGGCCGGCTGCCCTCGATGCCGGCGAACACAACCGCGCCGGTGACCTCGTCACGTCTGTCGGCGAGGAACAGTTCCGACGGGTTCGGAACCTCGGCAAGGCCGGTTTCGACCATTTCGAAGACGCCGATCTCGTCGGTCGCGCCAAACCTGTTCTTCACCCCGCGAAGAATACGGAAATGATGCGACCGGTCCCCTTCGAAATAGAGGACGGTATCGACCATATGCTCCAGCACGCGCGGCCCGGCGATGGCGCCGTCCTTGGTGACATGCCCGACCACGAGAAGCGCGACATCGTGGCCTTTCGCGGCGCGGATCAGTTCCTGCGCCGAGGCGCGTACCTGGCTGACCGTTCCCGGCGCCGAATCCAGTGTTGGCAGATACATCGTCTGGATGGAATCGATCACCACCACATCCGGCCCGTCCGGACCACCCAGCGAGGCGGCGATGTCGCCTGCGTTGGTCACGGTGGCGAGCTCGACATTCGCCTCGCCAAGGCCGAGACGGCGGGCCCGCATGCGGACCTGTTCTGCCGACTCCTCGCCGGAGACATAGGCGGCGCGTGCGCCTGCGGCGGCAAGCCGGCAGACAAGCTGCAGCAGCAAAGTCGATTTGCCGATCCCCGGATCACCGCCGATCAGCGTTGCCGAGCCCTTGACCAGCCCGCCGCCGGACACGCGGTCGAACTCGCCAAGCCCGGTTTTCATGCGCGGCGGTGGCGGGGTGTCGGCGCTGGTGGCAAGCGGCTGCATGTCGATTCGCCGGCCTGCGACTTTCTTGCCGGGCCCGGACGGTGTCTCGATCCGTTCCTCGACAAGCGTGTTCCAGGCTCCGCAATGATCGCAGCGGCCCGACCATTTGCGATGGGCGCCACCACATTGCTGGCAGACATAGCTGACCGAGGGTTTCGCCATCAATGGCCCCGCGCCTCGGCCTGGGCGGCCAGTGTCAGCGGGCCGTCGGCAAGGCCGTGCACGAACTGGTGGACTTCCGGGATGCCGGTGTCATCCATCTCCTCGGCTGGGCCGCACCAGATAATCACGCCGTTATGGACCATCGCTACCTTGTCGGCGATCCGGCGGACCGATGCCATGTCGTGGCTGATGGTCAGCGCGGTGGCGCCAAGCCGCCTGACGCTGTCGAGGATCAGCCTGTCGATGACGCCACCGGTGATCGGGTCGAGGCCGGATGTCGGCTCGTCAAACAGCAGGATTTCCGGCTTGTCGGCAATGGCGCGCGCCAGTGCCACGCGCTTTTGCATCCCGCCGGACAGTTCCGCCGGATACTGGTCGATCACATGTGCGGCAAGGCCAAGCTGCGTGATGGTCTCGGCCGCAAGGTCACGTGCCTGCTGGCGTGTCATGGTCTGCTGCTGGCGGAGGCGGAAGGTGACATTCTCCCAGATCGGCAGCGAATCGAACAGCGCGCCGAACTGGAAGGTCATGCCGAAACGGCGCCGCATTGCCTCGAGCTGGTGGCGGCCGGCATGGATCATTTCCTGGCCATCGACCTTGATCGACCCGCCATCGGCGCGCAGCAGCCCCAGCAGGCATTTCAGCGTGACCGACTTGCCGCATCCGGACGTGCCGATGATGGCAAGCGATTCCTCCGCCGCGACCTCGATGTCGATGCCGCGAAGCACCTGCTTGTCGCCAAAGGATTTGGTGACGCCGCTCATTACGATTTTTGGAGTTGCTGCCTTTGATGCTGGCGATTTTGCTTTGCTGCTCATGACCCGATCACCCGAAGAACAGCGCTGTGACGATATAATTGGCGATCAGGATCAGGATCGAGGAGGACACCACCGCATTGGTGGTGGCGCGGCCGACGCCTTCTGCGCCGCGGCCTGAATGATAACCGTGATAACAGCCCATCAGCGCGATCAGGAAGCCGAATACGGCTGCCTTGATCAGGCCGAGCGTGACATCGGAGAATTCCAGGAACTCCAGCGTGCGGCTGAGATAGACGGACGGGTTGAACCCCAGCCTGTAGACGCCGACGAGATAGCCGCCGAAGACGCCGATCAGGTCGCCGACCAGTACAAGGAACGGAAGGCAGATGGTCCCGGCCACAATGCGCGGTGCGACCAGATACTGCATCGGGCGGGTGGACAGCGTATCCAGCGCGTCGATCTGGTCCGTCACCCGCATGGTGCCGATCTCTGCCGCCATCGAGGCGCCGATGCGGCCGGCGACCATGAGTCCGGCAAGGACCGGTCCCAGCTCGCGCGTAACCGACAGCACGACCACTGTCGCCACCGTATCCTCGGCCGAGAAACGGGCAAAACCCGTATAGGACTGCAATGCCAGCACCATGCCCGAGAACAACGTCGTCAATCCGACCACGGGAAGCGAGAAATAGCCGATATCGAGGATCTGCCGTCCCAGCTGGCGAAGATAGAAAGGCGGCACAAACGTCCAGCGGATGGCCGCCGCGGTGAACAGCGCGATACGCCCGATCGCCGCCAGGAAGGCGAGGCTTGTCCGGCCGATATTCTGAAGAAACGCGATCATTCCTGGTCCCGGGCTGCACCGGTGCCACGCGGCACCCGGGTCAATTTATGCCCCGGTTTGCCCCTTTTGACCACCCTTGAAGCGCCGTTTCGGCCGCTGTCCGAGCTGGGTAAGGATCTCATAGCCGATGGTGCCGGCATCATGCGCCATCTGGGCAAGACCATAGGCCGGGCCGAGCAGGGTGGCATGGCCTGCCGCGTCGACCTTGCCCGCATCAATGCTGGTGACGTCGACGGTGATGCTGTCCATGGAGACCCGGCCGACAACCGGTGCCAGATGCCCGGCAATCTCGACCTGTGCGCGATTGCCGAGGCTGCGCGGATATCCATCCGCATATCCGACCCCGACGGTGGCGATACGCGAATCCCTGTCCAGCACATGGGTGCCGTTATATCCGACCTTGTCGCCGGCCAGCGCCGTGCGATGCTGGAGGATGCGGGCCTGCCAGGTGACGGCAGGCGTCAGGGTGGCGGCCTCCTCCATCTGCACGCCTTCGGCATCGATACCGGCGGGATGCAGGCCATAGAGGGCGATCCCGGGGCGGGTCATGTCAAAGCGATAGTCTCCGCCGAGCAATGTGCCGCCGCTGTTGCCAAGGCTGGCGGGGATGCCTGGAAACAACTCCCGAAGTTTCGTAAAGGCGGCAAGCTGACGTGCGCTGGCATCGTCATGCGGGTCTTCCGACGCCGTCAGATGGCTCATCAGCAGGCAGGGGTTGATGGCGCCAAGTGGGTTGTCGCCGTCCTTCCCGGCGTCTTCCATCATGGTTTTGAGGGTGTCCAGCTCCCTCCGGTCCAGCCCAAGTCTCGTCATGCCGGTATCGACATGGATGGCGGCGTCCCAGCCACGGCCTGTGGCGGCGAGCCGGCGCAGCTGTTCGATACTGTTGATCACCGGATTGATCCGGAAGGCCAGGAAGTCGTCTTCCTGTCCGGGGTGACAGCCGCTGAGCGTAAAGATGCGCGTTTCGGCATATCCGGCGTCATCCAGCGCGCGCCGGATTGTAACCGCCTCGGCCAGTGACATCACAAAGAAGGTCCGGCATCCGGCATCCGCAAGGCGTGGCGCCAGGATCGCCGCGCCGAGGCCATATCCGTCAGCCTTGACCACGGCCGCCGTTTCGGTGGCATCGCCATTGCGCGAATCCAGCATGCGCCAGTTGCCCGTGATGGCGTCGATATCGATGGTGATCAGGCTGTCGGCTGTGCCGAAGTCGGGATTGTCATCGCGCATGGAGACCGCCCCTCGTATCAGAAGTGATCGGGAACCCGGCTGTCATCCGTCAGGTCGCTGAAGTGCGTGAAGCTCTTCTCGAAATGAACATTGATGGAACCGACGGGGCCGTGACGCTGCTTGGCGATAATGACCTCGGCCTTGTTCTCGGCGGCCTGCAGCCTCGCCATGAAAGCGTCGTTCTTGGCGTTGAACTGTTCCTCGGTCTCGCGTGCGTCGCGCTCCGGATCCTTTTTGTTCAGGTAATATTCCTCGCGATAGATGAACAGCACGACATCGGCGTCCTGCTCGATCGACCCGGACTCACGCAGGTCAGACAGGTTCGGGCGCTTGTCCTCGCGCTGTTCGACGGCCCGTGAAAGCTGCGAGAGCGCCAGCACCGGAACGTCCAGTTCCTTGGCAATGGCCTTCAGCGAGCGGCTGATGTTGGAAATTTCCTGCACCCTGTTCTCGGACTTCACGCCAAGCTGTGGCGTCAGCAGCTGCAGATAGTCGACGACGATCAGGCCAAGCCCGCCGGTGCGCTTCATCCGGCGCGCACGGCTCGCCACCTGCGAGACCGACAGCGACGGCGTGTCGTCGATATAGAAGGGCGCGACGGACAGCTGGTTGCTGACCTCAACCAGCCTGTCGAACTCCTCGGCGTTGAGATCGCCCTGGCGGATGGCGTTGGAATCGATCCTTGCGCGCTCGCTCAAGATACGTGTGCCCAGCTGTTCGGCCGACATCTCGAGCGAGAAGAACGCCACCGGCCTTGCTTCCTCGCCGGTGCGCGTTGTTGTCGCCGAGTGGAAGGCCATGGTTGTCGCCAGCGCCGACTTGCCCATGCCGGGGCGGCCGGCAAGGATGATCAGGTCCGACCGGTGAAGGCCGCCCATCTTCGCGTTGAGGTCGGTCAGGCCGGTGCTGACGCCGGACAGGCCGCCATCCGACTTGCGCGCAATGGCAGCCATATTCACCGCAGCCGCCGTCACGCTCTCGAAATTGCGAAGGCCGGCTCCGGCCTCTCCGCTTTCGGCAAGCTGGAAGAGTTTCGCTTCGGCCGTCTCGATCTGCTTCGTGGCCGAAAGATCGACATCGGGGTGGATGGCGTCCTCGATCACGTCGTCGCCGATGCGGATCAGCTCGCGCCGCAGATGCGCCTCATAGATGGTGACGGCATAGTCTGCCGACTGTGCAAGGCTGATGACGCCGTCGGCAAGCTCGCCCAGATAATCCTCGATGGCGCCGTCCGGCCCGTCATCTGTGCCGCTGAAGAAACTTTTCAGGGTGACCGGGTTCGCCAGCTGCCCGCGGTCGATCATGCGCATCATGGTGGCGAAGATGCGGCCATGGAGCGGATCGTAGAAATGTTCCGCACGGAGGCGGTCGTCGATCTTCTCCATGATGTCATTGTCGATAAGCAGCGCGCCAAGAAGGTTCTGCTCCGCAGGCAGGTTGTGCGGCATCTTGCGTGCGGCGGCGAGACCGGACGCAGGATCGACGGCGGCAGGAAAGGTTTCGATGTTGGCTGACTCTTCGGACATGGCGTCAGCCTAGCAAAAGCATTCCGCAAGAGCGTCATGTTAAATCTGTGGGTATCGGGGATAAGTGCAAAAAATTCCGGTGAAACGAAAAAAGCCGGGGCGAACCCCGGCTTTTCAATCTTGTCGTGATAACAAGGCTTATGCCTCGTCGCCGTCCTCGGCGGCTGCCTCTTCGGCAGATGCTTCGTCTGAAGCGGCTTCCTCGGTTGCGGCCTCGTCGGCTGGTGCGGCTTCGGCGGCTGCCTCGGCCTCGTAACCGGCATCCATGTCGTCATCATCGTCATCGATCATGCCGGTGACGGCGACGCCGGTCTCCAGCTGGGTCTTCGCCTCGTCGAGCGAACGCGCGACGTTGACCGTGACCGTGACCGATACCTCGGGATGAAGGCGCAGGCGCGTGTCGTGAAGGCCGAGTGTCTTGATGGCCTTTTCCATCACCACCTGGTTGCGGGTGATGGTGAAGCCGGCCTCGGTCACCGCCTCGGCGATATCGCGCGAGGTAACGGATCCGAAGAGCTGACCCATTTCCGATGCTGCGCGAACCATGCTGACGGCGAGGCCGTCCATCTTGCCGGCTTCGGTCTCTGCCTCGCTACGGCGGGACAGGTTGTCAGCTTCACGCTGGGCCTTTTCGGTTTCGAAACGCTCGAGGTTGTTCTTGTTGGCGCGAAGGGCCTTGCCTTGCGGCAGCAGGAAGTTGCGGGCGTAGCCCGGCTTCACTTTCACAACATCGCCCATCTGGCCGAGCTTCTCGACGCGTTCAAGCAGAATGATTTCCATTGTCCAATGTCTCCTTTGCTTGCCGCGACGTTACGAGGTCACGTAAGGCATCAGGGCAAGGAACCGTGCCCGCTTGATGGCAACAGCCAGCTCGCGCTGCTTCTTGGCCGAAACGGCCGAGATGCGCGACGGCACGATCTTGCCGCGCTCGGATGTGTAGCGCGCAAGCAGCTTGGTGTCCTTGTAGTCGATGACCTGTGCGTTCGGTCCGGAAAACGGGCACGACTTGCGACGGCGGCCAAACGGGCGACGGACGGCTTCGCGTTTGATTTCGAGTTGCGTCATGATCTATTCCTCGCTGCTGTCGGTGGCAGGTGCGGCCTCGGCCTCTGCTGCTGCTTCGGCCGGCTTGGCCTCTGCTGCGGCTTCCTGGCGCGGCGGGCGTGATCCACGATCGCCCCGGTCACCCCGGTCACCGCGCTCTCCGCGCTCACCGCGCTCACCCTTGTTCTGCATGATGATCGACGGTGCTTCGTCGACTTCCTCGATGCGGATGTTGAGGAAACGAAGAACATCTTCGTTCAGGCCCATGATCCGCTCGTATTCCTTCAGCGTCGCGCCGTCGGTCTCGAGGTTGAACATGATGTAGTGGCCCTTGCGGTTCTTCTTGATGCGATAGGCAAGCGACCGCAGGCCCCAATATTCACGTTTGTGGATTTTGCCACCGGCGTTGGTGATGATGCCGGCAAATTCATCGGCCATGGATTCGACCTGCTGGGACGAAATATCCTGACGCGCAATGAACACGCTTTCATACAAGCGCATGCGTAACTCCTTCTGGCTAATTGCCCGATGCCGAACTTTGCAAGGGGCCAACCGGTTTCCCGGCAAGGATTGTTTCAGTGATGTAGGCACCGGCGGGCAGCGCCGCATCCGATGCAGCGCGCACAATACACGATGCTGCGGCGGGTGCAAGCGAATTGTCGGCATCTGCCGGCGGGGCCGCTATGGCATAATTTCGCCAAATTCCGCCGCCATTGACGTCGCCATGCAACTATAGAATCGCTCCGCGCAACATCGCCTGTCGTGATAAGCGCGCGGGGATTGGGGAGGCATAGCATGACACAAAAGATAATGTTCCAGTTTCCGGGACAGGGATCGCAGGCCGTCGGCATGGGTGGATCGCTGGCCGAGGCTTTTCCAGTGGCGCGCGCTGTCTTCGAAGAGGTCAATGATGCGCTTGGCGAGGATCTGTTCCGCCTGATGCAGGACGGGCCTGAGGACGATCTGCGACTGACCCGCAACGCCCAGCCGGCTCTGTTCGCTGCCTCCATGGCGGCGCTAGCGGTACTGAAGGAGAAGACCGGCAAGGAGATATCGGCTATGGCGTCCTTTGTCGCCGGTCACTCGCTTGGCGAATATTCGGCCCTTGCCGCTGCCGGCACGCTGGCCATCGGCGACGCCGCGCGCCTGCTGCGACTTCGCGGCGACAGCATGCAGGACGCGGTTCCGGCAGGCGAGGGCGCAATGGCGGCGATTCTCGGTACTGAGGAGGCTGTGATCGACGAGATCACGACGGAAGCATCGGCAGGCGGCGTCATTCAGCTTGCGAATGACAATGCGCCCGGACAGATCGTCGTCAGCGGTGCCGCGGCGGCCGTCGATCTGGCCATCGAGGCGGCCAAGTCTCGCGGCATCCGCCGCGCCATCAAGCTGCCGGTCAGTGCCCCGTTCCATTGTGACATGATGCAGCCGGCAGCCGACGCCATGGCGGCCGCGCTCGCCGACGCCGATATGAAGGATTCAGCGGTTCCCGTGTTCTGCAATGTTGCGGCGGCACCGGAGAGCAATGCAGACGCCCTTCGTGCCAATCTGGTAACCCAGGTGACCGGACGCGTCCGCTGGCGCGAGACCCTGCTCGCGGCGCAGGCCGCCGGAGTGACCGCTTTTGTCGAGATCGGCACCGGCAAGGTTCTGTCCGGTCTAGTGAAACGCACGCTCGAGGATGTCGCCATCGCCAATCTGGACGGGGCTGACGATCTGGACTCGGTTCTGGCCCATCTGTAGGGTCTCGGCACTGCGCGGCCCCGTCGCTGCGATGCCCATTCGCCTGCCATGAGGTGGCCGGCAGCTAGTGAAAGGACGTCTTCATGTTTGATCTTTCCGGCAATATCGCCCTGATCACAGGTGCAAGCGGCGGCATCGGCGCCGCGATCGCCCGTGCCCTTCACGGGCGCGGTGCGACGGTTGTGCTGCATGGCACGCGCGCCGAGCGCCTGGCGGAACTGGCAGGTGAGCTTGGCGAGCGCACGCATGTCGTGACAGCCAACCTGTCGAGCCGTGAAGAGGCTGCGGGGCTAATCGACGCCGCTGCCGAGGCAGCAGGCGCGCCGGTCACGATCCTAGTCAACAATGCCGGCATCACCCGTGACAATCTGGCGATGCGCATGAAGGACGAGGAATGGGATGAGGTTCTCAACGTCAACATGACGGCTGCAATGATGATTGCGCGTGCCGCGTTGCGCCCGATGATGAAGGCGCGCCACGGCCGGATTATCTCGGTCTCCTCGATCGTGGGTGTCACCGGCAACCCGGGCCAGGCGAACTATGCGGCTTCCAAGGCCGGCATGATCGGTTTCAGCAAGGCGCTGGCGGCCGAAGTGGCCAGCCGCGGCATCACCGTGAATGTGGTGGCGCCGGGGTTCATCGAAACTCCGATGACCGACGCGCTTGACGAAAACCAGCAGCAGGCGCTGCTGGGCCGCGTTCCTGTCGGTCGTCTCGGCAGTGCCGAAGAGGTGGCCGCGGCCGTGACGTTCCTTGCCAGCGGCGAGTCGTCCTACATCACCGGATCGACCATTCATGTGAATGGCGGCATGGCAATGCTGTAGGAGCACAGCCAATCGTTGTTATTAAGGGTGGCGTAGCCCAGAAAAACGTGTTAAGTGCCGCCCATTCGAAATTCCCGGGGCCTTCGTGCCTACCTCCAACCTTCTGATAAGGGGGCTTTCATGAGCGATATCTCAGATCGTGTTCGTAACATTGTGGTGGAACATCTTGGCGTTGACGCAGGCAAAGTTGTCGACGGCGCGAGCTTCATCGATGACCTTGGTGCAGACAGCCTCGACACCGTCGAGCTGGTCATGGCATTCGAGGAAGAGTTCGGTGTGGAAATCCCCGACGATGCTGCCGAGCGCATCCTGACAGTGAAGGACGCTGTTTCCTTCCTGGAAGAGAACGCCGCCTAAACAGGCCTAAACGCTATCACCGGCCCCCGACGACCCACCTCGACGGTGGACCTTCATCGGGGGCTGGCGTATTTTTAGACAGTTTTTTCTGGATCAGGAGAGAAACGTGCGTCGCGTAGTTGTCACCGGTCTTGGAATGGTCACGCCGCTTGGTGTCGGCGTCGATCACAACTGGTCCCAGATTATTGCCGGCGAGACCGGTATCGGGCGAATCACAGGCTTTGAGGTCGATGACCTCGCATGCCAGATTGCCGGGCAGGTGCCGGGTGCCGACCAGCCGGGCGGCCTCGATATGGATGCCTTCATCGAGCCGCGCGAACAGCGCAAGCAGGACCGTTTCATCCAGCTCGGCATTGTTGCCGCGCAGCTTGCTGTCGAGGACAGCGGCTGGAAGCCGGAAGACCGTGAATCGCAGAACCGCACCGGCGTGATGATCGGATCGGGCATCGGCGGTCTCGAAACCATCGTTCAGACAGACCAGCTGATGAACGAGCGCGGTCCGCGCCGGATCACCCCTTTCTTTATTCCGTCGGCGCTGATCAATCTCGTGTCCGGCCACGTATCGATCAAATACGGCTTCCGGGGCCCGAACCACGCGGTTGTCACGGCCTGTTCGACCGGTGCGCACGCCATTGGCGATGCCGCACGGATGGTTGCCCTTGATGATGCCGACGTCATGGTTGCCGGCGGCGCCGAGGCCGCTGTCTGCCGCATTGGCATGGCCGGGTTCGCAGCCGCACGCGCCCTGTCGACCGGTTACAACGATGCGCCGGAAAAAGGTTCTCGCCCCTGGGATACGGGCCGTGACGGTTTTGTCATGGGCGAAGGCGCCGGTGTTGTCGTTCTTGAAGAGCTCGAGCATGCGCGCGCGCGCGGTGCGACCATCTATGGCGAGATCAAGGGTTATGGCATGTCGGGTGACGCCTATCACATCACAGCGCCCGCCGAAGATGGAGATGGCGGTTTCCGCGCGATGGAAGCGGCGCTGAAGCGTGCCGGCCTCGCCGCCAGCGAGATCGACTATGTGAACGCGCATGGCACATCGACACCGCTTGGCGACCTGATCGAGGCTGGCGCGGTGCGCCGCCTGCTGGGCGATGCCGTGGGCAGCGTATCGATGTCCTCGACAAAGAGCGCCACGGGCCATCTTCTTGGCGCGGCCGGTGCGATCGAGGCGATCTACTCGATCAAGGCCGTCCAGACAGGTGATCTGCCGCCGACGCTGAACCTTGAGGATCCGGAGGAAGCGGTTGCCGACTTCGATCTCGTGCCGCTGAAGAGCCGCAAGCGTGAGGTACGCAACGCCATGTCGAACTCCTTCGGCTTTGGCGGCACCAACGCCTCGCTGATCATCGGACAGGTTACCTGATGCTCCGTGCTGCCGCCCGGTACATGATCCGGTCGGCGGTGCTGCTTGGCTTGCTGGCAGGTCTCGTGGCAGGGGGCTGGCTGGCGGTCGACCGACTGATCATCAAGTCCGCGGGACCGCACGCCGAAACCACACTCGTCATTCTCTCGCCGGGCGACGGCCACAGCACCATTCGCTGGACGCTGAAGCGTGCCGGGGTGATCCGCGAGCTCTATCACTATGACGCGGCGCGCATTCTTGCCGGAAAATCCTTCGTCCCGAAGGAGGGCGAATATCAGATCCCGCCGGCAGCCAGCATCGAGCAGGTCATGGCGATCCTCCATGCTGGCCGCAGCTATCAGCGTCGGTTGACGATTGTCGAGGGAATGACCTCGGACAAGGTCATGGCGCAGCTTGCCGCTGACGAGAATTTTTCGGGCGATATCACCATGCGGGCGGCCGAAGGAAGTATCCTCCCTGAAACCTATTTCTATACCCGTGGCACGACACGCGATGCCATGCTCACCAGAATGCAGGAGAAGCGCGAAATGCTGCTTCTCGATGCCTGGGTCGGCCGGGACAAGGACCTTCCCTTCAAAACCCGCGAGGAAGCGCTGATCCTCGCCTCGATTGTCGAGCTCGAGACAGGCGACAGCGCCGACCGCCGCGAGGTTGCCGGAGTCTTCGTGAACAGGCTTCGGCGAGGCATGCGGCTGCAGTCCGACCCGACGGTGCTTTACGGTGTCGAGGGCGGCGAGGGACGTGTCATTCGCCGTTCCGACCTGAAGCGTGAGACCGAATGGAATACCTATGTGATCAAGGGATTGCCGAAAACGCCGATCTGCAATCCGAGCCGGGATTCAATCGACGCGGTCATGCATCCGGCGAAGACAAAGAACCTGTATTTCGTATCGGACGGCTATGGCGGATTGCGCTTTGCCAAGGAACTGGACGAACACAACAAGAATGTAAGACTATTCCGCAAGGTTCAGCGGGAGACCGGGCAACGTGGAAGTTGACGGGCAAAGAGGTGATTTGATGAGCAAACCGGACAAGATATCGGAAGCCGTCGGGCGTCGTGGCCTGATGCTGGTCCTGTCCTCGCCTTCCGGCGCCGGAAAGACCTCGATTGCGCGCCGGCTCCTCGACGGGGATGACAATTTGACATTGTCGGTCTCCTCCACGACGCGCCCGCCGCGTGCAAACGAGGTGGACGGGCGAGACTACCATTTCGTTGATCAGGAACGGTTCGACCGGATGGTCGCACAGGATGAGTTCCTCGAATACGCGACGGTCTTCAGCAATTCCTACGGCACCCCCAAGGCCGATGTGATGTCGGCTCTCGAGCGTGGCGAGGACGTGCTGTTCGATATCGACTGGCAGGGCACGCAGCAGGTGGCGAACGCCGCCCGCGCCGACCTTGTATCCGTCTTCATCCTTCCGCCGTCGCGTGAAGCGCTACAGCAGCGGCTAGTATCACGCGCGCAGGACAGCGCCGATGTCGTGGCCGAACGGATGGCCAAGGCATCGGACGAGATCAGCCATTACCGCGAATATGATTATATCGTCGTCAATGAGGATCTCGACAGATCGGTTGAATCAGTTCGCGCCATCCTGTCGGCGGAACGGCTGCGCCGCGACCGCCAGGTCGGCATGACCGGGTTCGTCCGCACGCTTCAGTCCGACGTGGAATAGGCCGCGTCTAGCCCAGTCCGCGTGCCAGTTTGCAGAAAGCCCCGATGTCGAGGTCCTGTGGACGGCATTGCGGGTCGATGCCGGCGGCCTCGAGCATGGCTTCGCCGCCGATGGGCTTCAGCGAGACTCGCAGCATTTTGCGCCGCTGTCCGAAGGCGAGCCGGGTGACCTCTTCCAGCGCCTTGCGGTCGCATTCGAACCGGGGCGCCACCAATGGTCTGATCTGCACGACTGACGAGGTGACCTTTGGTGCCGGCACAAAGGCATCCGGCGGAATGTCAAACAGGATGGCCGCGTCGGCAATCCAGCCGGTCAGGATGCTGAGCCGTCCATAGGCGCTGCTGCCCGGCTGTGCCGTGATCCGTTCCGCCACCTCGCGCTGGAACATCAGTGTCATCGATTCAAACGCCTGCGCCTGGCCAAGCCACTGGATCAACAGCGTCGTGGCGATGTTGTAGGGCAGGTTGGCGACAATCCTTCGTGGTGCGCTTCCCATCTCCCACAGCGGCGTTTTCAGCGCATCTCCCTCGACCAGCCGCAGCCGGTCACCAGCCGCCGTCAGAAGTGAGTCGAGCACTGTCGCAGCCCGGAAATCCTTCTCCACGGCGATGACGTTCTCGGCACCCTCGAGAAGCAGCGCTCTTGTCAGGCCGCCGGGCCCCGGCCCGACTTCAATCGTCGTGCCATTCAGGTTGGCGGCACTGCGCGCGATCCGCCTTGTAAGGTTCAGGTCGAAGAGAAAGTTCTGGCCAAGAGATTTCCTGGCACGCATGTCGAGGCTCGCCACCAGCTCCTTCAGTGGTGGCAGCGCTTCAATGGCGCTGTTGTCGACGTGGTTCTCATCCATCAGGGTGCCGCCGTGATGCCATCATGCGTGCCATGCGGATGGCGGCCATAAGACTTTGCGGACGCGCCTTGCCAGTGCCGGCAATGTCGAATGCGGTACCGTGATCCGGAGAGGTGCGGATAAAATCGAGGCCAAGCGTGACATTTACGCCACCATAAAAATCTATTGTTTTCAATGGAATAAGGACCTGATCATGATACATGCCAATCGCAGCGTCATAGGTTTCGCGTGCTTCCGGGTGGAAGAGGGTATCTGCCGAAAGCGGCCCGAAAGCACCAATACCCTCATCTTTCAGAGCTTCCACAGCCGGTGCGATGACGCGTTGGTCCTCGTCACCAAACTGGCCGTTCTCACCGGCATGAGGGTTGAGGCCACACACCGCGATGCGGGGTGAGCCACAGCCGAAATATAGCTGAAGCGCCTCGTTCAGAAGCCGTCCTTTGGCCACGATGCCGTCGGTTGTCAGCGCCGCCGGAACATCGCGAAGCGCGATATGCACGGTCGCCGGCACGACACGGAGCGATTCTCCCGCCAGCATCATCAGCGGCGCGCCCGGACGCGCCGGCGCCAGCGATGCCAGGAATTCGGTATGGCCCGGATGGCTGAAACCGGCGTCCTTCAGAATCGCCTTGTTGATCGGGTTGGTGACGATGGCGGCCGCGGTACCATCCTGTGCCATGGTTGCCGCTTTGCGGATGGAAGCGATGATGACCTCGGCATTCCTCGAATCACCTTTGCCGGCGACGGGTCTTTCTGTCCATTGTAGGGGCATGACCGGAAAAAACGCGTGATCGTGCGCCAGCGGTTCTGGTGCGTCTAGGCTCTTGATCTCGATGCTCAGGTCAAGAGCGGATGCGATCCCGGCAAGCCGGTCGGGGTCTTCCATCAGGATGAAACCGCGCATGCCGGCGGCAAATGCCATCAGGCTGATCTCGGCACCGACACCGGCTGGGTCTCCCGGCGTCAGGATGACAGGTTGCAGCCCGTCACCATGTAGTGCCCCACCAGTCATCACCCGTCGCGGCGTTCGATGATCGCCGTACGGCGCAGGCGTTGCAGCTGCCGTTCACCGAGGCTGCCGAAAATCTTGTCGATCAGGGACTGCTTGATTTCTTCGCGTGGCGGAAGCTGGAGCTTTGGCTCGAGAAGATCGCACACCATCATGGAGGCGACGCCTTCGGCAAAGCTCAGCGGCTCTGAAGGAACGCCGATTTCCAGCGAGGCCACAAGTTTCTGCATCTGCGGGGCGAGGTCGCCAACCAGCATGTCATTGAGGCGCGATACGGTGCCTGACCCGTAGCTTTAAGTAAATAAGTAGAGGAAATGAGTCATAAGTTAAGAGTTCTTTATTAGCAAATTTAATAAAATTTTTATCATTAGTGCAAACAGCTCCACCGTACATAGCGCTTATATTTTT
>ENA-OSEY01000575-OSEY01000575.1-marine-metagenome-genome-assembly--contig:-NODE-575-length-26691-cov-16.428008_pt1 | contig 26691 bp, 20 predicted proteins | sample MGYA00248465_ERZ534230 | MGnify/ENA primary metagenome ERZ534230 (study PRJEB26409, sample SAMN06344110) | marine metagenome | isolation source: Sea water from surface | place: Atlantic Ocean:Southern...
ACTTCCATTTTCTATAAAAATTCTTCTAATCTGATTGAATAGATCTTAATGCACCAAGTACATTACCATATTCTCTGCTTTCTTTAAATACACCACTAATATTAGCAAGTTTTAACCTATCTTCAATAGCAGTTTTTATAACTTTATTTAATGATGTTCTCCCTAAGAAATAAACTTTATTTTCATTACACAAAAGAGCATTTAGATAAGATATTGTTCCAATAATTTCACCAATCATATTTGAAAGAGAAGCAGCAGTGTCTTCTTTGGAGGTATTTTCATTATTTTTTGCTTTGCCAAAATTTGATGCAGTAATATCTTGATTTAAAGAACCAACTTCATTTACTACATCTCCAATCAAAAAATCTAACTCTTTTCTATCTCCTTTTTTAGCCAATTCCTCAATATCTTTTGCATTTTCAGTACTTATTAAATATTTCGATAAGCCCTGTAATGTTCCACCTCCGACTGATATTCCTCCTAAGTAGTTAAATTTACTATTACTATGATGTATACATGCAGTCCCGGTTCCAGTGCTAACAGCTACAAAAGACTCGTCATAAATATCATATAAAGCCATCGCACCAAGGCCTATTGCTTCTTCTTCATTAATCTTACTAATAGGTACATCTTTATATGTATTACTTAAATTACTAGATTTGCCGCCTGTTACTCCAATTTTACGCAAATTAACAAAATCTAAATCAATTTCATTAAAGATATAATCAATAAACTCATTTGTTATTGATCTTGATGGAAATGAATAGAATATATCATCACCATTTTGATTAACCGCAACATCTGTGTTTGTTATTCCAAAATCAATCGCAACAAACATTTTTAAAAATTTATTCTAAAAAAGTTGCAGGCCAGGCCATTGGGAACTGTTGTTGTGGATTGAATACACTATCGCCAACTGCTGGAAATGCTTTTGAGGCAGCCTCTATTTCTTTTTCACTAATATATTCACTTGGAGTTAACCTGAAAACATCAAGACCTCTAGTTATTTCAGTGCCGTAAATAAAGCCATCGTAATAATATGTTGACCAATATCCCCCAGTAATCAATATGTCCTCAAGGATAGGACCTCTGTCAAAATAAGCAATTTCTTTTGGCATAGAAGAGTCGGTAAAATCCATTATAGAAATACCACCTTGATACCATGCTTGGACAAATATATCTCTATTAGGTATTGGTATAATTGATCCGTTGTGAGCAACACAGTTTTCAGTTTCTAACTGAGGTGCTGGCATTTTGTAATGACTTTTGAAGACCAATTTTTTATCAACAATATCATAAATAGCGTCTGCTCCCCAGTCTAGAGGATCCCATGCACGACATCTTGCTCGACCACCGCCACCCCATTCGTCAGTAAAAATTACTTTTGTACCATCATTATTAAATGTTGCAGAATGCCAATAAGCAAAACCAATATCAGTTACAACATCAAGTCTTTCAGGGTTATAGGGATCAGTTATATCAAATAAGATTCCATTACCAGAACACGCACCAGCAGCAATATTTGCAGATGGGAAAACCGTAATATCATGACATTGATTGGTTGAGTTTGTATCTTGGGTATCATCACCATGGTCACCACCTCGCCATAATCCTGCAACATTGCCAGTTTCTAGGTCCATAAAGACCCTAGGGCTTTTAACAATTTTAGATCTCGAAGGATTTTTAATTGGTATTTCAATTATATCAATCGAAAAATAGGACGAGCCTCCACCATCCCAGCCAAAACATTCTTCTTTTTCTTCTGTATCTCTAACTCTCCCAGTTCCAGAGTTATAAACTATAATTTTTTTTCTATCACTAGATACCACAGAGTGAGTGTGTGAACCTCTGCAGGTTTGAACAGCTCCAACTTGTTTTGGCTTATATAAATTAGATATATCAAAGATTCTAATACCTCTAAACCTTTCAGGACTTGAATCACTATTTACACCCTCAAGTCCACAATCTATTCTGCTTCTATTTTCTTCTACAGACATAATCAAAAGATTTCCAACAATTGAAACATCTCCTTGACCACCAGGACATACAACTGATGAAATTAGACTTGGAATACCATCATTCCCTAGCTCATAGATATTAAATCCATGATAACTTCCAGCAACAAGAATATTATCTTTAAAAGCCATATCAGTATTTGCAAAAGACAACATTGGTGATCTTAAAGATCTAGAAATTTCTGCAGTAGTTTTATCTTCATTATCCTCAGTTAAATCCTCTGAGCCTTTTGCAGCAGGATTTTCAGGATCAAAAAAACCAGTTGGTTTTTTTAATGATGTTATTAGCTCCATATTCAAAATAGCTTCTTCGGCAATGAATAGTCCTCCAGCCAAACCGGCTCTAGGATCATCAGATAAACTAGTTAGTAGGGTGTTCATCCTTTCAATTTCAACACCTTGATCATTAATTAAATCTGAAACAAATTCATTTAATATTGGATCATAGGTATTTCCAGGATATTTTTTTAACTCCTCAACCATTTCTAATGCACCATCGTGATGATTTATCATTAATTTAAGGAATAACCTATCAAAACTAGTACTATCAGAATTGCTTAAATCATTAAGTTGTTTAGGAGTAGCCATCCCAACCATATCTATGTGGTTATGCATGTTGTGATCGTGATGATTATGATGATGTTCATCTACTACTTTTTTAAATTCATCTCTATCTTTTAACCAAGATTCCATAAAGTTAATCTCATCTTTTTGAGATGCATCAATTCTTTTTGCAAGATCTAAAATTGATTTATTATTTGTTCTTTCATCTGCCATTTCAGACATCACAATAGCTTGTTCATGATGAACAATCATTCCTTGAAGAAAATCAACATCAGCTTTTATATATGAAGTATTAGCAATATCTGTTGCTTCTTTTGCATCAATTACTTTTGACGGATTACCTGGTGCGCCTGGTTGAATTATTTGAGGATCTTGATTCAATTCAGAACCCACAATGTGTAGTGTTAATGTAGTAAAAAATATTAATTTAAGATTTTTTATTAACGCATTATTTCTCTTCTTCATGATTTACCTCTTTCGCTTCACCTTCAATAACATTTGATTTTGATTTATCTTTTCCATATCTTAACCATAACCAAGACCAATTCATTCTTTTTTTGTTTTCAAAAGACTCTATTTGATTTTTAGATGCTCGTATTCTTAATAAATAGAAGAATATTCCAAAGGAAACTAATCCAAGAAATAGAATCAAAGGATTTGAAGAAAACACTATCTAGATCTGAACTTCGCTAAAAGCCTCAGTATTTCTATATAAAGCCAAATTAAAGTAGTAACTAAAGCCATTGCACCAAAATATTCCATATACTTTGGAGAACCATATTCAGCAGATTGTTCAATGATGTCAAAATCAAGTACTAGACTAAATGCCGCCATAGCTACTATGAATAGAGATAATCCAATAGACGCATTACTACTGCCTGAAAATATTTCTGGAGATACACCAGTAACTAAAGAGTATATAAGCGTTCCTATGTAAAATAAGAAGATACCAAAAACAGCAGAGCAGACCATTAAAACGAAGTTTTGACTTGGTTTAACAATACCAGATTTATATAAGAATAATAACGTCGCAGCAACACAAAATGTTAAAGATACCGCCTCAAGAACTATGCCAGGAAACATTGTTTCAAATGACAAAGAGATTAAGCCTATAAAAAATCCTTCTCCAAAAGCAAATACTAACCAGGTCTTTGGGGCTAAGTAAGGCCTTGGATTAATTATGAAGCCAATAAAAGGCATCCAAAAACCAAAAGTAACAACACTCGCTATTGCTGCCGCAAATATGCCAATATATGAGAGCATAACAATGAAAGGGCTTGGAAAGTTCCATGAAATCGCTGCTGTAGATATAAGAATTGCTAGCATTATAGCTGTCTTATTTACTGCACCGTCTAAAGTCATTCTTTCAGATTCTGACGATGCTCGTGAATCAAATGCAGAAGATCTTATAACTGGATTTCCAGATCTTCCAAAAGTATCGAGAGCTGCATGTTTAGACATTAATAATCTCCGTATTTCATAACATACTTTTTAAGTATGGCCATATATTTAAATTTAAAGTTATAGATTGGTTGGAATTTGTCCAAATTTTTCAAGAGGCTTTTTCATTTCTGCCCAATCACATTCAAAATCATCTGGCGCATGCTCATATTCTAGCAATCCAAGTGCCTCGAATTTTGGCCTTACCTCATCTGTTAATAGACCTATTCTCTTTAAGTTTGGCATTACTCTTGAAAATAAGAAGTTTCTAAACATTTCAAAAGTACCAGTACTTAACTGAAATTCTCTAGCTTCTTCAGCAGTCATCTTTAGGAATCTCTGTTCAGCCTGAGTATTTACAAGTCTATCTCTAGAAATAACACATGCTTCATAAGCAAACTGAGCTCTTTCATTTATTTCTTCTTTTGATAATGTTGTTAAGTAATCCTCAAGATAATTTATTCCAAATGTTACGTGACGTGCTTCATCACGAACAACATAGTGAAGTAGTTGTTTTAATAGTGGGTCTTTTGTAATAGCTTTAAGCATCTGAAATGCCGCAAGAGCTAAACCTTCAATGATTATCTGCATTCCAATAAACTTTAAGTCCCATCTCTCATCAGTGAGAATCTTGTCAAGTAATAATTTTAATGATGGATTAATAGGGTAGTGAATACCAATTTTATCCTGAAGATATCTATTGAATACTTCAACATGTCTTGCTTCATCAAAGGTTTGAGAGGCAGCATAAAGTTTAGCATTATATGTTGGAGCACAGCTTGCTAATTGAGATGCTACAAGTAGTGCACCTTGTTCTCCATGAAGAAATTGACTCATTAATTCCGCAGTATTATGTCTATCAAAAAGTATTTTTTCTTCTTCTGAGAGAGCTTGATAAGCTTCTAGCGCCTCATGAGGTAACTCTTCATCAGGTTCAACTAGTTTTTCATCAGCAGGGTGAGTATAGTCCCAGTTCAAATCAATTGAGCCATTCCAATTAAGCTCCTTACCTAATTCATAAAGTTTTTTAATTCTGTTGTCTGCAATCGTGTAATCCCAGTTATATGCTCCAGTGAGAGGGGTCTTAAATATCTCAACAACATCTTCAACTTGTTTTTGGGACAGATCTAAGTCTTCATCGAAGTAAAGTAAATCCTCTGGTGGCCCATCTTGGTTACGAATTTTCATAATGATAATTACCTATAAAATTATTTAAAATCCCCTGTTAAAGTAGTATTTTATAGCAATGTTTAATCCTTGAAAAGCTTTGTTAGTTCCTCTAAGAGCACTTCTCCAAGCTCTTCAGCCCTATTTATAGTTAGTGCATTTTTGTAATATTTTGTTACATCATGCCCAATTCCAATTGCTTGAAGTTCAACAGGACTATCTTTTTCAATTTTTGAAATAATTTCTCTAAGATGATTGTCTAAGAAGTCCTCACGATTTGCAGACAATGTACTGTCGTCAACAGGCGCGCCATCGGAAATTACAATTAATATTTTTCGTTCTTCATGTCTTTTAAGAAGTCTATCATGTGACCATGCAAGTGCTTCCCCATCAACATTTTCCTTTAATAGACCTTCCCTTAACATTGCACCAAAATATTTTCTTGATCTTCTCCAACTATTATCAGCACTCTTATAGATTATGTGTCTGATATCGTTCAATCTGCCTGGATTAGATCGACTTCCATTTATTATCCATAATTTTTTGGAGTCGCCGCCTTTCCAATGTTTAGTTGTAAAACCTAATATTTCAGTCTTTACCTGACATCTTTCTAGGGTACTTCCTATGATATCAGCGCATATAGCTGCCAAGCTTATAGACCTTCCTCGCATTGATCCAGAGTTGTCAATTAATAAAGTAACAATGGTATCTTTAAAATCATTCTCAGTTTCTTGTTTGAAGCTAAGAGGGTATCCAGGACTAGCAATAACTCTGTGTAACCTTGAGTTATCAAGAATTCCCTCTTCAAGATTAAAATTCCAACTTGTATTCTGTTTAGCCAAAAGCAATCTTTGTAGTCTGTTTGCTAATTTTCCAATGGTTGATATGTGCGGTTTAATTAAATTATCTAATTGATTTCTTAAACGCATTGATTCTTCATTTGTAACTAGATCTTTGGCATCAATGATCTCATCAAAATTTGATGTATAAATAGAATAGTCGTCTATATATGAAGTTTGGAAATCATTATTAGGATAAGTAAGAGACTCAATCTCATCTTCGATTGAGGTATCATCAATGTTTTCAATTGCATCTTGAATGTCAACATTTAAGTCACCATCAAAATCTTTTAAGTCTATTTTTTCTTCAATTCCTGAATCTTCTTGAGTAGTTTCTTCTTCATTAACAATATCATCTGTTGATCCAGGAGCTTCTTCAAAATTGTTTTCTTCATCTTCAACATTTTCTTTAACTAGATCTAATTTTTGAAGAAATTGGATAGCGTTTTTTTCAAAGCTGACTTGATCATCAAGATTTTTTATTAGATTTTCTCGAATTTTGTTTGCAGACGCATCAATCTTATATTTTTTGATAAATTTCGAAATTATATTTTTTGAATTTTCACTTAAATCAAAATTCATAAATTCTTTAAGCCACAAATTTGCTCCATAAGATAAAAAATTTAGAGATTTTTCGTCTTCTAGTTCATTGCTTCTAGAATTTGTATATTCTGATATATTTCTTTCAGAACCAAGATATTTTGAAGAACCTAATAACTCAACTCTAGCAATTTCTAATTCATTAAAAATCATTCTTGCAGGGAGAGTAAGTTGAAAATCTTTACTTTTCTTATGGAATAAATGCCAAAACGCTTGAAAATCAGATTCTCCTCGCCATTTATTTAAATCTTTAAAAGATCTTGGAACATTAGGCAAAGCTACATGATCGCTTGTTGGTGGTCTTTGAGATAATCCTGTATTGGAAGATATTTTTTTATTGTTTGAAATAGCTCTAATTGTAGATACAGCTGCTTCATGCAATCTTTCTCTTTTTTTAGTCCAACTCATTAAGAAGCCGAGCCTGATTCTCCATTATCAATTTCAATATCAAAACATCTTTGAAAGTATTCAGAAATAATGGACTTTTCAATATCATCGCATTTATTTAAAAAAGTAAGATTAAATGATGTAACAAGGTCCTTAAAAATTTTAAAATTTTGTCCCCATGATATAACTGTTCTCGGGGACATTAATGTTGAAATATCGCCATTGGCAAACCCAACTCTTGTTAGATTTGCAAGCTTAATCATGTTTTTTATGATTTCTTTATTCTTTTCTCCTTTAAGGTTATTAAGTTTTGACATCACAACCTTCAGTTCCTGAGAGGGATCTAGATAATTTAATGTTGAGAGAATATGCCAACGATCCATTTGACCTTGATTTATCTGTTGTGTTCCATGGTATAGACCAGTCATATCTCCTAGGCCCACAGTATTCGTTGTTGCAAAAAGTCTAAATGATGAATGAGGATTTATAATTTTATTTTGATCTAGTAGAGTAAGTTTGCCTTCAACTTCAAGTATCCTTTGAATAACAAACATAACATCTGGACGACCAGCATCATATTCATCAAAAACAAGAGCAACAGGATTTTGAATTGACCAAGGAAGAAGACCTTCTTGAAATTCAGTGATTTGTTTTCCATCATTTAGTTTAATAGCATCCTTTCCAAGCAAATCAATTCTGCTGATGTGACTGTCTAAATTTATTCGAACGCATGGCCAATTTAATCTGGCTGCAATTTGTTCAATATGTGTAGATTTGCCTGTTCCATGAAAGCCTTGAATCATTACTCTTCTGTTATGCTCAAATCCAGCCAAAATAGATAGAGTTGTCTCTTTATCAAATACATAGGAGCTATCAATCTCTGGAACCCACGCTGTTTTTTTTGCAAAACCTTTAACTGTGAGCTTTGAATCAATATTAAAAACATCAGCAACACTGATTTTATTATCAGGTTTATTTGGTAAATCAATTTCTTTGTTTATTGTCATTTCTTTCTTTAATACGTTCAGGACTGCATATCCTACCTTTTGATAGATTAAAGTTCTAGTTTTTTTGCAAACAATGTAAGATGTGACCTTAAATTGATTATATATTTATTATGACAGAAAGACTTAAAGGAAAAGTAGCACTCATTACAGGTGCAGCCCAGGGTTTGGGTAAAGAAATGGCTAATTCAATGATTGAAGAGGGTGCAGTTGTATTTATTAGTGATATTAATGAGAGCGAATTAAAAAAAACATGTAACGAACTATCTTGCCAAGGCATTAATTTGGATGTGACCAAGTCTGAAGACTGGATATCTGCAATTGAATTTATTAAAAATGAAGCCGGATCTCTAAACATATTAGTTAATAATGCAGGTATTGGTAATGGTGGTGATATTGAATCTACCGATATCGAAACATGGAAATTAGTGCATAGTGTAAATTTAGATTCAGTATTTCTTGGTTGCAAACATGCCATTGAACTAATGAGAGACTCTGGAGATGGCTCAATTATAAATATTTCCTCAATGTCTGGTATTGTTGCCTCACATAATACTTCTGCATATAACTCCTCTAAAGCTGCAGTTAGACATTTATCAAAATCAATAGCACTTCACTGTGCTAAAACTACTAATCTAGTTAGATGTAATTCCATCCATCCAGTATTTACTAGAACTGCAATGGTGCAAACCATGATTGATGCTGCTCCTGAGAGAAACATTGAACAGAAGCTTATCCAACAGATTCCAATAAGAAAACTTGCTGAACCTAAAGACATTGCTAATGCAGCCGTTTTTCTTGCATCTGATGAATCATCTTTTATAACAGGGACGGAATTGTTAATAGATGGAGGTCTGAGCGCAACCTAAATCTTATGAATAAAAAATCAGTACTGAAAAAATCTTTAGAGTTATTTGAGCTTGAAAAAATAGATAGGGATATATTTTCTTGGAATGGAAAAAATGTAGGTTACAAGAGAATATTTGGTGGCCAAGTAATGGCACAGACTTTAATAGCAGCATATAAAACTATTGACGTAGAGCATTTTGCTCATTCATATCATTCTTATTTTTTAAGACCTGGAGATATGGATAAATCCATTACTTTTACGGTTGACCGAATAAGAGATGGAAAAAGCTTCACTACTAGAAGTGTTAAAGCTATTCAAGAAGGTGAAGTCATATTTAATTGCTCTATATCATTTCAGAAAAGAGAAAAAGGACTTGAGCATCAAATTGAAATGCCAGATGTTCCTGAGCCAGAATCACTTAAAAGCGAGCAAGAAATCAGAGAAGAAATTCTTAAAGAACTTAATATGAAAAAAGAAGATATGCCAATGTTTATAAAACAAAGGGAAATTGAGATGCGGCCAGTTGAGCCCCAAAACTACTTTAAACCAGAGAGAATGCCACCATATAAAAATACTTGGATTAAAACAGATGGCTCTCTCCCTAAGGATCAAGTAATTCAACAGGCCTTTCTTTTGTATATATCTGATATGGGACTTTTAGGCGCAGCCAACAATTCTGTCGGTGTAAACTTTCTAACTAAAAATCTTCAAAACGCTAGCTTGGATCACGCGATGTGGTTCCACAGAAAATTAGATTTAGATGGATGGTTTTTATATTCTATAGACAGTCCTGTAACTAGAAATGCAAGAGGATTCTCAAGAGGTTCTATTTTTTCAAGAGATGGGAAGCTTATTGCATCATGCACTCAAGAGGGTTTAATAAGATTGTGGGAAAACTAATACTCTCTGACAATATTTGTTAAATATTTAATTTTATCGGGACTAATATCTGGAGTTATCCCATGTCCCAAATTAAAAATATAACCAGGATATTCTTTAAATCTTTCAAGAATTTTATAGGTCTCCCTTTTTATTGTTTCATCACTTTCAAGTAGAATTTTTGGATCAAGGTTCCCCTGGATAGCGACCTTATTTTTAGCCACCTCAAAATTCAAATCATTCATTGACCAGAACAGACTTATGCAGTCAGCAGAAGTATTAATTAATTCTTCGATGTTACATTTTGGATTTCGAGCAAAAATAATAACTGGAATATTTTTTGTTATAGGATCAAGCTTTAAAGCTGAGATCAAAGAATTTATATAATTAAAAGAAAATTCAATAAGATCTTCCTTTGTTAGTAGATTTGCCCAAGAATCAAATATCTGAATCACATCAGCACCTGACTGCACTTGCTTTCTTAAGTACAAAAAGCATGCGTCCGTATATTTTGTTAATAAATCATGAACATCTTTTTGATTTGATTCTAAAAAGCCTAATGTCTTCTCAAAGTCTTTTGATGATCTTCCCTCTATTGAATATGCAGCTAAAGTCCAAGGGCTTCCACAGAATCCAATTAATGGTATTTCTTCTGGCAAAGAGCTTTTAATATTATTCACTGCCTTGTAGACATAATCTAAACTTTCAGGATCAAAGTGATTGAGATTTTTAATATCTGTACTGTTACTAATAGGATTTTTAAAAACAGGACCCTCATTTTCTATAAACTCCACACCGAGCCCAAAAGAGTCAGGGATTGTTAAGATATCTGAGAATAGGATTGCAGCATCCAATTCAAATGCATTAATAGGCTGTAATGCAAGCTCACAACATATATCTGGCTCTTTACACATATCTAAAAAATTTTTAAATTTTTTTCTAACATTTTGGTACTCTGGCATGTATCGTCCAGCTTGACGCATATACCATATGGGAGGTGTTGGGAGACTTTCTTTATTTAATGCTTTTAGAAATGACGAATCTGAGTTCATTATGAGACATATTTTATAATACTTTTAGCTGCTTCTCTTCCTTCCCATATTGCTGTTACAACTAAATCTGAGCCTCTAACCATATCGCCACCTGAAAATACTTTTTCGTTAGAGGTTTGAAATTTATATTTTTGATCTTCTTCAGCTATAACTAAGCCATTTTTTCTTGTTTGAATATCAAAGTCATTAAACCACTCGGCAGGACTGGCTCTAAAACCAAATGCAACAATAACTACATCTGCATCATAAATTTTTTCAGAGCCCTTTATAGGGATTGGAACTCTTCTTCCATTTTGATCTGGTTCTCCTAATTCTGTCTGAACAACTTTAACACCTTCAACTTTTTCGTTTCCAAGAATATCAATAGGCTGAATATTAAAATCAAATACTACGCCTTCTTCTTTTGCATTTTGAACTTCTCGTCTAGAACCTGGCATGTTTTTTTCATCTCTTCTATATAGACATGTAACTGATTTAGCTCCTTGTCTTATTGCTGTTCTATTACAATCCATTGCGGTATCTCCTCCGCCTAAAATAACAACTTTTTTACCTTTAAAATTTATAAACTCAGCTTTACCAGAATCCATATTTAGTAATTTTTTTGTATTGGATATTAAATAATCAATTGCTTTATATACACCTGGAAGTTTCTCACCTTTAAAGCCGCCTTCAAGAGATGTATAAGTTCCCATACCTAAAAATACTGCATCATATTTTTCATATAGCTTCTTAAATTTAATATCTTTACCAATCTCGATTCCCATATGAAATTTAATACCCATTTCCTCTAGAACTTTTCTTCGCCTTTTAACAACTGATTTTTCTAGCTTAAATTCAGGAATTCCATAAGTAAGCAGTCCTCCAATTTCTTCATTTTTGTCATATACGTGACTGTGAATACCAGATCTAGTCAGAATATCTGCACAAGCTATACCTGCAGGACCTGAACCAACTATTGCAACTTTTTTATTTGTCCATTGTCTGTTTGATAAATCTGGTTTCCATCCCATTTCAAATGCTTTTTCAGTAATATATTTTTCTATAGACCCTATAGTGACTGCCCCAAATCCGTCGTTCAATGTACACGCACCCTCACATAATCTGTCTTGTGGACATACTCTCCCACAAACTTCAGGAAGACTATTTGTTGAGTGACATAGATCTGCAGCTTCTAAAATATTGCCTTCATTAACAAGCTTTAACCAATCTGGTATGTAGTTATGGACAGGACACTTCCATTCACAGTATGGATTTCCACAATCAAGACATCTATGAGCCTGATTAGATGCTTGGGATTGGTTGTATTCACCATATATTTCTACAAAATTAATCTTTCTTTCATCAACTGATTTTTTTGCAGGATCATATCTGCCAACATCTAGGAATTGAAAATTATTATTTAGTTCTTTGAAATCTGTATATTCATTTCTGTCTAGATTTTGAGAAGATACATCAATTGGATTGTTAATGAGTTCATTTCTCCACTCATAAAGTTTCTCTTTAGCTTTATTAAAGTCTGAGATAGGTGAAAAAGATTTAGTATGGTATTTACCTTTTAACCTAATCTTTCCATAGTAGTAGGGGGACCTTGGCTGAGTAAACAGCAAAAGACCTTTCTCAATTCTATATTGCTTATTTTTATTGGCCATTTTTTAATTAGTGTATGACATAGTATGACACTTTTCTTTGATAATTCATAGCATTGTATGATATAGTTTGTCTTCACACTTTAACAATATGTCAAAATTATTTTCAAAAGATGACTTTAGAGATAACTGTGGATTTGGCTTAATAGCTGATATTAACGGCATAAAATCTCACAAAATTATCAATAAATCGATTAATGCCCTAAGAAGTATGACTCATCGTGGAGCAATAGGCGCTGATGGAAAAACAGGCGACGGATGTGGGCTTCTATTAAATTTAGATAAAGATTTTTTCAAAAATGCTATTTCTGAAGAACAAGGGGTAGAAATTTCAAATGAATTTGCAATAGGACAATTATTTACTAATAATAAAATTGAATCTGATCTTTCTAAAATTGAAAAAATTCTCAAAAGTGAAAACCTTATTCTAAAGGCTGTTCGTCCTGTACCAGTAAATAAAGATATTCTTGGCACAATAGCTTCAAGTTGCTTGCCAAATATTTATCAACTATATATTCAATCTACAGACAAAGTCTTTTATGAAGAAAAATTTGAAACCAATCTTTATCAGGCAAGGAAATTAATTGAAGAGATATATCTTGATGATGAGCAATTATATTTTTGTAGCTTGTCTTCAAAAACAATTATTTATAAAGGTTTAATGCTTCCTGATGCAATTCAAGATTTTTATTTAGATCTTAAATCTTCTAAATTTGAGTCATCTATTTGTGTTTTTCATCAAAGGTTTTCAACAAATACTCACCCACGATGGCACTTAGCACAGCCATTTAGACTGTTAGCGCATAATGGTGAAATTAATGCAATAAGAGGCAATAGAAATTGGGTCAAAGCTCGTTCATCAAAGTTTAAAAGTCCAAGACTACCAAAAATCCAAGAATTTAAACAACTGGTAAATGAAACAGGGTCTGATTCTTCTGCTTTAGATAATATGATAGAAATTCTTTTAAATGGAGGAGTGAAATTATTTAGGGCAATAAGAATGGTTATGCCACCAGCATGGCAAAATGCATATTTGCTTGATCCTGATATAAGGAGCTTCCATGAATATAATTCAATGCATATGGAACCATGGGATGGCCCAGCTGGAATAGTGATGTCTGATGGGAAATGGGCGGTATGTATGCTTGATAGGAACGGTTTAAGGCCTGCTAGATATCAAATTGACAAAGACAATATCATTACAATTGCGTCTGAAACTGGTGTAAATCCAAAGAATAGCGAAAATATAATTAAAAAAGGTAGAGTTTCACCTGGCGGTATTCTTGCTGTAAATACATTTACAGGTGAGATTCTAGACGAAAAACAGATAGATAATTCTCTTAAAGATAAGCTGCCATACAGGGAATGGTTGAAACAGCAAACAGTTTATATTGAATCTAGCTTAGATAAATATGAAGGACCAGGCTTAAAAAAAATTTCTGGAAGTGAATTATCTATAGCATCTAAAATGTTTTTACTTCATAAAGAAGAAAGAACCTCTGTAATTAAGCCTCTTGCAGTTGAATCCAATGAGGGAACCGGCTCAATGGGAGACGATACAGCCTTAGCTGTAATGAGTAAAATGCACAGACAAATATATGATTACTTTAGACAACAATTTGCACAAGTAACAAATCCTCCTATTGATTCTTTGAGAGAGGCTAGTGTTATGTCTCTAGAAACTTGTTATGGACCAGAACTTAATGTATTTGATGAAACGCCTGATCATGCCAAAAGATTAGTAACTACATCACCTGTACTATCATTTAAAAAACTACAGTCGATTATTAACAATAAACATTTCAGCAATATAGAGATTAATCTTGAGTATGCAAAAAGTTCCAGCTTAGAAAAAGCTCTAAAGAAACTCCAAGAAAATGTTGTAAAAGAGGTTAAAAATGGAAAAGTTATTATTCATCTTGTTGAAAAAGTACCAAGCAAAGATTATTTACCGATCAACGCATTGCTTGCTGTAGGCTGTGTTCATCAAAAGCTTGTAAGTCTTGGATTAAGATCTGATGCAAACATAGTTATATCAACATCATCTGCTAGAGATACACATCAAATTGCATGCCTTATAGGTTTTGGTGCAACTGCTGTATATCCATCACTTGCGTATCAAACAATTCTCGATCTTTCCGATAGAAATGAGATTAAAGGAATGCCACATGAAAATTGTGCTAGATATAGAAAAGGAGTTAATAAAGGTTTATTAAAAATAATTTCAAAGATGGGTATATCATCAATTTCTAGTTATAGAGGCTCACAGTTATTTGAAATAGTTGGACTTAACAATGATGTTATTGACTTATGTTTTACAAACTCTATAAGTAGAATTGCAGGTAAAAATTTTGATGATCTAGACAATGAAAATAAAAAATTAAGTGAATACGCTACATCTAATTTATCTGATATTAGTGTAGGAGGACTCTTAAAATATGTTCATGGTGGCGAATATCATACATACAATCCAGAGATTGTAAAAAAACTTCAGGAGGCTGTTTCGACTGGATCAGATCAAAAATATCAGGAATATGCAGATCTAGTTGATAAAAGACCCCCGGCAATGTTGAGGGATATCCTTGGAATTAAAAAATCTAAAAAAAGTATTGATATAAAAGAGGTTGAAGCTAATAAAAAAATATTAAAGAGATTTGATTCTGCTGGAATGAGTCTAGGTGCGTTATCTCCAAAAGCCCATGAAACATTAGCAGAGGCAATGAATTCGCTTGGATCGAGATCAAATTCTGGTGAAGGGGGTGAAGCGAAAGAAAGATATGACACATTAAAAATGTCGAAAATTAAACAAGTCGCTTCTGGAAGATTTGGAGTAACACCACATTATTTAGTTAATGCTGAAGTATTACAAATAAAAATTGCACAAGGAGCAAAACCCGGTGAGGGAGGTCAATTACCTGGCGGAAAAGTTGATAGCTTGATTGCTAAATTGAGGTATTCAACTCCTGGAGTTACCCTAATTTCTCCACCTCCACATCATGATATTTACTCGATTGAAGACTTAGCACAATTGATTTTCGATCTTAAGCAAGTTAATTCAAAAGCACTTGTATCTGTAAAGCTTGTCTCAGAACCAGGTGTGGGAACCATTGCATCAGGCGTAGCAAAAGCATATGCTGACTTAATCACTATTTCGGGTCATGATGGTGGAACAGGTGCGAGTCCTCTTACTTCAATAAGATATGCAGGATCACCATGGGAGCTCGGCTTGGCAGAGGCTCATCAAAGTCTAAGAGACAGTGGACTTCGTCACAAAATTAGGCTGCAAGCTGACGGTGGAATGAAAACTGGTCTTGATGTTATTAAAGCGGCAATGCTTGGTGCAGAATCATTTGGTTTTGGAACAGGACCAATGATAGCAATGGGATGTAAGTATCTAAGAATCTGCCATTTAAATAATTGTGCAACTGGAGTAGCCACACAAAGAAAAGACTTAATTAATCAACATTTTATTGGCGAAAAAGAGAGAGTAATAAATTACTTTAATTTCATTGCCAATGATGTAAGAAAATATTTAGCTGAGTTAGGTGTAAAACAACTTGAAGATATTATTGGTAAGACACACTACTTATATCAATTGGACGAAATTGAAGACTATCTAAAAAATATTGATCTATCTCCAATTTTATATTCAGATTTAAACAATAAAGAATCTAATTTTTGCAAAGTATCAAAAAATAATCCTTGGGATAAAGCAGATTTATCTAGAAAGATATTGTCTGATGTGAAAGATATTATTAATAAAGATAAAAAAGGGAGTTTTAGTTATAACATTTCCAATACAGACCGATCTGTCGGTGCAAATGTTTCAGGAGAAATTGCATCTAGATATGGTGAAGATGGACTATCAGGCAGTTTAAATCTTAACTTCATGGGGTCTGCTGGACAAAGTTTTGGATGTTGGAATGCTAACGGATTAAATATTACTCTTAATGGTGATGCTAACGATTATGTTGGAAAAGGTATGAATGGAGGAAAAATAATTATCAAAAATGATGCTGATTTTGCCATTAATGATGAAAAAACCATTCTTGCTGGTAATACATGTCTTTATGGAGCAACTGGTGGGGAAGTTTATATATCTGGTTCAGTTGGAGAAAGGTTTGCGGTAAGAAATTCAGGAGCTAAAGCAGTTATTGAAGGTGCTGGCGATCATTGCTGTGAGTACATGACCGGTGGTCATGTAACTATTCTTGGTAATGTTGGATTAAATTTTGCAGCAGGCATGACAGGAGGTTTTGCATATGTATTGGACGAAGACAGGACATTCTTCGACAAATGTAACAGAGGATTAGTTGGATTAGAAAGGATAACAACTGAAGAAATGCAGCCTCATAGAAAGCATTTAAAAGAAATTCTAAGTAATCACTATAAATATACTAATAGTAAAAAGGCAAAGGAGATAATAGATGACTTTGACAAATTTGAAAGTCATTTTTGGCTTGTGGTACCAGCAGCTACAAATATTCAGGATTTATTAAAAGCTACAACTGCAAGCGCTGCTTAATTTAGGGCACTTGTAATATTTTTGATATTATATTTTGAAGTTTTAAAGGCATTAAATTTTTTATCTATTAAAATTAAATTAAGTTTCCCATCCTTAACTTTTTTATCTGATGCCATATATTTTTTTAATTTAGAGTAACTGTATTTGCTATGATCAGTATTAAGTCCAAGTGACTCAATCATGTTTATGATATTGTCTAGCTGATAATCTTTAATATGCCCTTCGTAAAATGATAACTTTGAAGCAATCACCATGCCTAGTGTAATTGCTGCTCCGTGCGTTATATTTTTATAATTATTATACGCTTCAATTGCGTGGCCAAATGTGTGTCCAAAATTTAATATGGCTCTTATACCTGACTCTTTTTCATCCTTTGTAACAATTTTTGATTTTGTTTTTATAGATTCTTCTATTAAAACTTTTAAAGTTGACTCATCTTTATCAACTATTAGTTGTGATCGGTCCTCAATTATTTTCTTTAATTTTTTATTACCAATTAAAGAATATTTTACTATTTCACCAAGACCTGATTTGTATTCTTTATCTGATAATGTCTTTAAAAAAGATGTAGAAATTAATACCAACCTTGGATTATAAAAAGCTCCAACAAGGTTTTTGCCTTGAGCAAGATTAACAGCTGTTTTACCTCCAACCGACGAGTCTACTTGTGACAGTAGTGTTGTGGGAATTTGAATATAACCTATACCCCTAAGATAACTAGATGCTACAAAACCTGTTACATCACCAATGACACCACCACCTAAAGCTATGAGATAATCCGAACGGTCAAATTTTAATTCAATAAGCTTATTAAGAATTTTTTGATAAGACTTAAATGATTTAGATATTTCACCTTCAGCTAAAATCAAAGAATATTGATTTTTTGTATTAATATCTTTTTTAAGACTTTTTAAATATTGCTTAGGTACTCCACTATCAGTAATAATTAATACTTTATTCTTTGTTGAAAGGATTTTATTAAGGACATTTTTTGGAATCTTCTTATTAGAGATATGGATATTATATTTAGACTCACCTTTTCCAGCACTTAATACAGCCATAATTAAATTTTAACTACCTTAATTATTTCAGATGCAACTTCTTGACTTGATTTATTTTCTGTATCAATTACATGATCCGATACTGCTTTATAGAAGTCTTTTCTTTCATTATGAAGCTTTGTAAGTATTTCGCCTGGATCTCCATTTTTTAACAATGGCCGATCCTTATCTTTAGAGGTTCTCTCTACCTGTGTTGAAATAGGGGTAGATAAATAAAAAACTGTTCCCCTTGATGATAATAGTTCCCTATTTAATTTTGATAATATTATTCCACCACCAGTAGACAAAACTATTGAATTTTTTTTAACCATTTCTTCAAGCATTTCACTTTCTCGTTTACGGAAACCATTTTCGCCTTCTAAATCAAATATCCAATCGATTGATGCACCTGTTCTTGCTTCGATTTCGTCATCTGTATCGAAAAAATTTAAAAATAATTCATCAGATATAATTTTGCCAACGGTAGATTTACCGGAACCCATTGGACCAACAATAAAAATATTCATAGTAAATAATTTTTCAGCCGAGATTTTAACATCTAGATTGAAAATTACACTTTTTAAATACTAAAAATATTTATTCTGCATTATTTAAGATTTAAAATGAGATATGCAAAAAATTATAAAAAATCTATTTATTATTGGCATTATTGTTTGCGTTCTTTCAATTTTTTTGACCATCGGAACATACTTGGCAATTAAACCAAATCTTCCTGAAATTAAGTATGTAGATGAGTCTGAACTTCAAATGCCACTAAAAGTTTACACTAAAGATGGATATTTAATTGGTGAATTTGGTGAAATAAAAAGAAGGGCAACTAGTTTTGATGATATTCCAATAGACATTAAAAATGCTTTTTTATCGGCAGAAGATGATAACTTTTTTAACCATCAAGGTATAAGTTATACAGGATTAATAAGATCTTTTGTGAGATGTGTAGGGCCCTCTGGATGTCAAGGTGGCGGTGGGACTATAACTATGCAAGTAGTCAGGGGATACCTTTTAACACCTGAACAAACAATAGTAAGAAAAATTAAAGAAATTTTCTTAGCACTCGAACTTGAAGGTAAAGTTGAAAAAGAAGAAATATTTGAGCTTTACGTAAATAGAATTTTTTTAGGAAACCGTTCTTATGGAATTGAAGCTGCAGCTAACACATATTTTAATAAAAACTTATCAGAATTAAGTATTAGCGAATCGGCAACCATAGCAGCAATTGCACAACTTCCCTCTAGGATTAATCCTGTAAAGAATCTTAGAAGAACCCTTCAAAGAAGGGATTGGATATTATCAAGAATGTTTTTGCTAGATCATATTTCTGAAAAAGAATATCTGGAGGCTATTTCCGATGATATTGAAATAGCTAAGAATATAAATTTATATGATGTTGATGCCAAACATTTAGCAGAGCATGTTAGGCAAGAAGTTATAAGAAGATATGGCCTTAGAGCATATAAAGAGGGCTGGTCTGTTTATACAACTATTGACTCACAGTCACAAACTTCTTCAGTAGCAAGTGTTTTAAACGAATTATTCTTGTACGACAAAAGACATGGTTGGAGAAAACCAGATAACTATGGAAATCTTTTTAGCAGCGAACAGCAAAGACTTCTGGAAAACTCAGATATTAGTTTTCTTTTTGATAACTCTTATTTTCAAGATATTGATCTAGATGAAGATAATCTTTCAAATAAACTTAGCAAGATATTTGATTCATATGCTTTTTATAAAACGCATATTAAAGCGATAGTAATAAATGTAACAAACGAAAAAATAACATTTATAAACGAAGATTTTGATTTAGGTAGCATCGCATGGAAAGAAGAATATGATTGGGCGAGAGAACAAATATCTATAAATGAACTAGGCCCAAAGCCCAGTTCATTTAATCAGATTTTAAGTTTTGGCGACTTTATCTATCTAAAAACTAATGATGATTCATATATTTTTGACCAGATACCAAATATTGAGTCATCTTTGATCTCTATTAATCCAAATTCTGGAGAAGTTATAGCTTATGTTGGAGGTAAAAATTTCAACGAGAGTAACTTTGACCGCGTAAGGTTATCATTCCCTCAATCTGGATCCAGCTTCAAACCCTTCATATATTCTTCTAGCTTGGCGAGCGGATATAATTTATCAACTTTAATTAATGATGCTCCTATAGTTTTTGAAGATGAAAATCTTGAGAGCGAATGGAGACCTCAAAATTATACTGGAGAATTTTATGGACCAATATCTATTAGAGATGCTCTAGTAAAATCAGTCAATATTGTTTCGATTAAACTCTTAAGAGAACTTGGAATTGAAAATTCCCATACATATTTGAATAATTTTGGTTTCACAAAATCAAGACTTCCCAATGATTTATCTCTAGCTTTAGGTTCAGGTAATTTTTCTGCTGCTGAAATGGTAAGAGCTTACAGTGTTATTGCAAATAATGGTTTTATACCAGACATTCACTTCATTGACAGTATTAAAGATAGAGATGGCAATATTATTTTCTCTCAAAATGAATATAACAATCAATTTAATAACCAAGATATTTCAGCTTTTCCTTGGCTTGATACTATAGAGATGAATGCCAAAAAACCATATTATATTTTGAAACCTTTAAACAAAGATAAGAGAGTTATCGACGAAAGGGTCTCATTTTTGATGGCAGATACCTTAAAAAGCTTTATGAAAAATGGTGTTGCTGGAAGGAAATCTGAATTTCTTGGAAGAGATGATATTGGTGGCAAAACTGGAACAACCAATGATTCAGTTAGCACATGGTTTTCAGGATTTCATAAAGATTTAGTTACAACAGTTTGGGTAGGTACAGATGATTTTACTTCGTTAGGTGAAGATGAGTATGGTTCGACAATTGCATTGCCAATCTGGATAAATTATATGGATTTCAAACTTAAGAGTCTGGAGATATCAAATGAAGAAATTCCTGAAAATATTTCGTTTGTAAGAGTTAATAAAAATACTGGAGAGATAGACAAAGAATCACTTGAAAATACCTACTTTGAATTATTTTTAGACGAAAATATAAATTAATTTTTAAATATACTTAATGACAAAAGTGCCCAAATATTTTCAATATATGTTGATGGAGAATCTTTAAACTTAGATCTTATATATCTGCCTATATTACCTTCTAAGACAGTAATTATTAATTGTGCCGAAATACCTGCTTGGGTTGTTAGATTCTTTTCATCTTCTTTGAGCATCTGCCTAAGAACAAGCTCAAATCTTTCATAGAATTGATTAACATTGTCACTCACGTTCTGTTCAGCAGATGAAAGAGCTTCTCTTGAGAGCAGCCTTGCAAAACCCTTATTCTTTTCTATAAACAACATAAAGAAAATGAATATTTTTTTTACCTTTTCTTGAGCAGATATTTTTTCTTTTTTGAGCTCATTACATTTTGCAAAAATTGTATCATCACAAAATGAGAAAAGTTCAGCATAAATAGATCTTTTACTTGGAAAGTGTCTGTAAAGTGCTGCTTCAGTTATGTTTGATTTTTCAGCCAAAGATGCAGTTGTTATTTTTGACATATTCTTTTCTTCAAGCATAGCTGCCAAAGATTCAAGAATGATGTTTTTTCTGTCTTTTTTCATTAATTAATCTAAATTTATATCAATATTTGGGCAAATGCGAGAAAGTTCATGTAAAAAATTATTTTGAATTTCTTTTAAATCATCTTCAGTATTTCCTTCAAACCTCATTACCAATTTTGGTGTTGTATTAGATGCTCTTAAAAGCCCCCAGCCGTTTTTAAAATTTATTCTTAATCCATCTATATTTATTTTTTCTCCTTTTAAATTACATTTCATAGAAAAATCTTCAATTATTTGAAATTTTGTTTCGTCAGTCACCGTAATATTTAATTCTGGAGTTGAAAATAAGTTTGGTAAATCATTATTAATAGCAGAAATACTTCTTTTATTATTTGATATTAACTCAATAATTCTTGCACCTGAATAATGTCCATCATCAAAGCCATGCCATTTGTCATTAAAAAAAATATGACCACTCATTTCACCTGCCAGGAGTGGATTATGTTCTTTGATACCATTTTTGATATGAAAGTGTCCTGTAGGTGACATTATTGGTGTTCCGCCTAAATTTTTTATCAAATCTGGAAGGGCATTCGTACATTTAACATCAAAGATTATAGACCCTTTGTTTTTATTAAGGATTTCTTTGCAGAACATCATCAAGATTTTGTCAGGATAAATAACATCGCCTTTATCAGTAATTAAACCTACTCGATCTCCATCACCATCAAATGCTAAACCCAAATCAGCTTTTGTTAATTTAACTTTTGCAATTAAATCCTGAAGATTTTCTAATTTGCCTGGATCAGGATGGTGATTAGGAAAATTTCCATCTACTTCAGTGAAAAGTTCAATAACTTCACAGCCTAGTTCGCTAAATAGTTTTGGGGCTATACATCCTGCAGCACCATTCCCACAATCAATAACCACTTTTAATCTAAAATTCTCATCAATCTGAATATTATTTTTTACTTCTTCAACATAATTACTTTTGATATCAAAGAATTCAATTTTTCCAGGAACTTCTGACTTATCTTTATTTCTATCAAGTAATTTGTATATCTCGTTTCCAGAAACCGGCTTGTCGTTGATAATGAGTTTTATACCATTATAATTTTTAGGGTTATGACTGCCTGTAATCATCACACCACTCTTACATTTATTTTTTTTTGCTGCATAGTAAAGTAGTGGAGTTGTAACTAAACCAATATTTTGTATATTGATTCCATAACAAGAAAGAGATTTTTCTAATGATTTGAGGAGAGATTCTCCCGACAGTCTTCCGTCTCTACCAATGCATATTTCTCTAACATTCTCTTGATCGCATTTTATAGCAATAGCTTTTGCTATAAGACTTATTGCATTTTCATTTACTTGATCAGGATAAACACCCCTAATGTCATATTCTCTGAAAATTGATTTTGCTATTTCCATAATTTTACTTTAGTTATAGGTATGATTTTGCAATAATAATCATTCACAATTATATCTTGAAACGTGTTTGTAGATACTGAAAATAAATATATATGGAAAAATGGATCGTTTGAGAGATGGAATGACTCCAATGTTCATATTTTATCTCATACTTTGCACTATGGAACTGGAGTATTTGAAGGTGTAAGAGCATATAAGACAAATAATGGACCAGCAATATTTAGACTATCTGATCACACTAAAAGGCTTTTTGATGCAGCTTCAAAAATAAGTATTAGTATTCCATTTTCAGAATCTGAACTAAATTTAGCTCAATGTGAGACTCTTGAAAAAAATAATCTTAAAGAAGGATATTTAAGACCAATTGTTTATTTGGGTAATGAAGGCCTTGGTCTTCGAGCAAAAGATTTGAGTGTAAATGTTGCCATAGCTGCGTGGGAATGGCCATCATATATGGATCCCGAAGCAAAAGAAAAAGGTATATCAGTAATGAAGTCCTCTCATAAGCAGTATGAAAATCCTCTTCACTCTGGAAATAAAATAATTGGAACATATTTCAGTAATACAATGGCCCTTCACGAAGCCTTAGATAATGGAGCCGATGAAGCAATTATGCTTGATAAAAATGGGTATATCTCAGAAGGTAGTGGTGAAAACATCTTTATTGTGAAGGATGGTAATATTTATACTCCTACTACAAATCACTGCTTAAATGGCATAACTAGACAATCGGTTATTCAAATTGCTAAAGACTTAAATCTTCAAGTTAAAGAAAAAAATCTTGACTATGACGAACTACTCAATGCAGACGAAGCTTTCTTTACTGGTACTGCTGTTGAAATAACACCAATTTCAAAACTTGACAATAATTCAATAAATAACGGATCTAGAGGAGAAATCACAAAACAACTCCAAGAAAAATTTCAAGAAATTATATCTGGACATGATAAGTTCTATCAAAGCTGGTTAACGTTCATTAAGTAAAACTTTGCGTAATTTAAAAATAGCAATCCTGAGTTATCGAAGTGCTCAATTTGGTGGAGGCCAAGGAGTATATGTAAAAGATATCTCATATGCATTGAGTTTAATGGGCCACAATGTTGATGTAATCTCAGGTCCACCATATCCAAATCTTCATCATGGAATAAATTTAATCAGATTACCGGGACTAGATTTATTTGAAACTTTTGACTTCAAAGACAGATGTAAGAAATTTTTTAAAAAGAAAAATAAAAGCAGACACGATTATTATGAATTCATATCAGTATTATTTGGAGGTTTTCCAGAGCCTAAAACTTTCGGCATTAGAGCTAATCAGTATTTAAGTTCAAACAATCATTATGATTTGATAATTGATAATCAATCATTAAGTTATGGAATGCTAGAAATTCAAAAACGAATACCTTTTATTGAGATAATTCATCATCCCATAACAATTGATTATAAATATGAGCTTCAATCATCAAAAAAAATTAAATACAAAATCTCTAGGCATAGATGGTATTCATTTTTAAAAATGCAAAAAAAAGTAGCACCTAGTATTAAAAGAATAATCACTCCATCAAATAGCTCTAGAGATGGAATAATTGAAGAATTTAAATGTAACAAATTAAATATAAGCGTTATTAACAACGGTTTGGATACAAATGAGTTTGCACCAATAGAAAATTTTTCAAGAAAGGAATATAGATTAATTACCACAGCAAGTGCTGATGTGCCTCTTAAGGGCTTAGATTACACATTAAAAGCTCTAAAAATTCTTAAAAATGATTTCCCAAAAATACATTTAATAATTATTGGGAAAATAAAAAAAAATGGACATACTGAAAGACTAATAAAAAAATTAAATCTTGAGGCAAATGTTATTTTTAGATCTAATTTATCCAAACTTGAAATTAAAGAGCTTTATGCTTCAAGTTCAATTGCGATAGTTAGTTCTTTATATGAAGGATTTGGCTATCCTGTTATTGAAGCAATGAGTTGCGAGATTCCTTTAATCGCCACAAATGTTTCAGCAATTCCTGAACTTACATCAAATTATGCCAAATTGATTGAACCAAAAAATTCCGAAATGATATCAAATAGTGCTAAAGAGATATTTTCGAATTATCCTAAATATATTGAAATTGCTAAGAAGGGCAGGCAACATGTAATCCAAAATTTTAATTGGATTAAGATCACTGAAGAATATGAGAAGGTTATCTCAAAAACTATAGAAGAATTTAACAATGCTAACTTTTAATTTTAAAAAATATGATCTCAATGAAGATGGTTCGATGCTTGATGTCGGATGTGGAGAGGGCAGACACATATTTGGTGTTATGCAAGAATTTCCAAAGATGAAATGCATAGGGCTTGATATGGATAATGATTCTCTTAAGAAGGCTGAAGAGGGTTATGCATATTTTGAATCTATATCTGATGCTGGAGCAGAATTTATGAAGGGATCAGCCTACTCATTACCTTTCTCAGATGATACATTTGATTTAATAGTATGTTCTGAAGTTTTAGAGCATTTGCATGAATACAATGATGCAGTTATTGAAATAAAAAGGGTTTTAAAACCTGGTGGAAAATTTTTTGCAAGCGTGCCTGCATCTTGGCCCGAAAAGGTTTGCTGGTATTTATCAAAGGAGTATCAAAATCAGCCAGGAGGACACCTGAGAATATTCGATCAAAAGAAACTTATTCGTGAAATTGAAGATTGCGGTTTTAAATTTTTATCATCTGAAAAATTTCATTCTATCCATAGTCCATATTGGTGGTTCAGATGCCTCTTTTGGAATTCTCAGGACGAAAATTTAATTGTTAAAGCATATAAGAAGATCCTTGAAAGACATATTCTCAAAAAACCTCTAATCATTGATAGTATTGATAAATTAATGAATCCGATTATGGGCAAAAGTTTTTCAATGTATTTTGAAAAGATGTAAAAATGCATCATCCTAAAAGACTATATTCTTCTAAAGACTTAGATATTACTTTTTTTCAAAATCTTGGAAAATATATAAAAACTATTCAACATAAATCTGGAGCAATACCCTCAAACGAAGATGGCTCTCATGATCCATGGGATCATATCGAGTCAATAATGGGACTAAATTTTATTAAAGAAAATGAATCTTCAAAAAGAGCTTTTAATTGGCTAGTAAAAAATCAAAATGAAGATGGAAGTTGGTTCGCAAAATACAAACATAATATTCCGGTTGAAAAAAACAAACCAACACATTTTGGACCATATATTTCTGTTGCTGCTTTACATTATTATAAGATTTTTAATGATAAAAATTTTTTAGAAGAATTGTGGCAAACGATTGAGTCCGCAATTAATTTTTCTTTGAATCTTCAAATTAAAAACGGAACAATTCCATGGTCAATAAATATTCATGGGGAAATAGAAAACGATTTTTTAGTGACGGGATCTTCTTCGATATTAAAAAGTATTGAGTGTGGATTAGCAATTTCTTATATTTTAAAAAAAAATAATAATACTGAAAGCTGGATAAAATCATATAATTTACTATCTAAGGCTTTAAAAAACCCAAATGGAAAATTTGATATTTTAAAAGATAGAAAGAGATTTTCTATGGACTCCTATTATCCAATTTTGTCAGGATGTCTAAATGAAGATGAAATTAAATCTTATATCGATAAAACTTTTTCATGTTTTTATG